>Ga0307930_1001280_pt1 | contig 20008 bp, 17 predicted proteins | sample OrgLakmetageno46_FD_203161 | JGI IMG/M metagenome (GOLD analysis project Ga0307930, IMG submission 203161) | Saline water microbial communities from Organic Lake, Antarctica - #46 | ecosystem: Environmental > Aquatic > Non-marine Saline and Alkaline > Saline | place: Antarctica: Organic Lake...
TCTCCCAAAAACAAAGAAAGGCAAGTACACAGCAGTCACAGAGGCACATAAAGAATGCACTTGAGCTGCAAATGCGCCAGCAAATTCGCAGAAACGACTTAAGTCCGGTTGGAAGTATTATGCTTCCTGCCCTATACACACTATCCTCTTTACGATTTTGACTTGCGCGCAACGCACGCGCGTACACTTCTGCCCGCAGCATTGGCTTCTGTGTCATTTGGGTTTGAATTAGTTCGAGTTCAAGTTTGTTTGAGCTGCTTTGCTTTTTATCTCTACTTGTTAGCCCTCTAGTTCCGGCCCCTCGGGGCCTGCGTCAAAAGCAAAGCAGCTCAAATCAGGAAGCTAATTAAGCACACATAACTGAGTGGCCGTGGAAGTGATGATAGCTGTCCAAAGTGATACGCTCCTCCGTGCTCTGAGAGTGCTTCTCAAAAGAAGAGTTTCCGCCAGCAGAAGAGGGGGCTGCTACGAAGTCTCAAGATGCCAGCGTCGTGAGCAAACCACTCCCCATCATACATTCCAGCGTCGTGAGCAATACCACCTCTCTGGTACATAAGAGAACTACAGTACGCACGTTAGCCAAATCGTGTGTAAGTAGTTCTAAGCTTACGAACGATGGGAGCAAAATCGTGCGTAGTTTTACGAAGGATGCAGCGTGAGTGGAGCGGTCGACAGACATCCTTTATATCAAATGGAATTTCGTTCGTGGTTCGTGTCCGCCCTTTTTTTCGTACTGCACTACAGATACATACTGTACAGTACATACTTACTACAGTTCTGTTATACATGTGCAGTAAACAAAACATCAGGCGGACCACGGGCACAAGAAGGGACACGCACCACGGGCAATACAAGGGCACTCACCCACGGGCATCTCGAGGCCGTGCACTGAGGTGCTAAGAACACGCACAACTTACTCCTCCGCATCATTGCCTCCACAGCAAACACATTGCTCCGAAGCCGCGCATCGCGCGGGCACCTGAACTTGTTTAAATGGAATTTCGTTCGTGGTTCGTTCGTTCGTTGGTGTCCGCCCTTTCTTTTTGTACTGCACTACTGTAAGTAGAGTTCTCTTGTACGTACATGTGCTGTAGATAAGAAAAGAAAAAGCGGGCCACGAGCACAAGAACGTTCACGCGCCACGGGCACTGCATGGGGCACACGGGCACCTCAAGGCCGCGAACAGAGGGGTACGGTGCTCCGCACCAAACTAGCTAGCTGCACTTGAACCGCGCATCGCGCGGGCATCTAAACTTGTGCTTCTGATTGGCTGAACTTGGCTTGATTCCACATTTTCGCAGTGTCAGCTCGGTCGGCATTCGGCATGCGTACGTTGCCGAGTTTGTGATTAGCCGGCTAGCAGCCTGCTTACGAACGATTGCACCGGCATCCCCGCGAGCGGCGCAAGAAGAAATTGTTGCAGTTTTTGTTGGTTTGCTTTAACGGCATCTGTTTATGAGCAAGCCTCAGCCGACACCACAAGAACGTGCGGTCGCTGAATCAGCCATCATTGCGCCCACTACGAGTCTCCGAGGTACTGACGGCACGGCTGAAGACGACCCGGAGAAGTCAATGGACCTGAGTGCTCCGCACCCCCGGATGGCTGGTAGCAATCTTCCAATCCATTCTGAGCTTATTCAAAACGGCTGGAAACTTGTGCGCCATTGCCCGGCAGGTGACAAATGGCATCCCGCAGACGACCGCCTTCGCGGCACTTCTAAATAGTGAGTGGTTCCTAGCCATGTTGATCACTCTTTCTCATTGCTTGCGCATTCGATTAACATTTCTCTTTTTCTTTTTCTTGGTACAATGATCGAATTGTCACTTTGATTGTAGTGGAACTGAATTTATCAGTGGCGCAGACCACCCTGATGCACCTGCTTGGTCGATACCATTCTGCGAAGAAAACTTTGAGGAATTTTTGTTCGCGTGTGGAGACGGCCGGCACTGGATGATCATAGGGCGAGATGACCTGAATTCTGCCTTAATGTTGGCGACTGATGGAACGGCGACAGCTGAAGAAAACAAAAAAGAGTTGACACCCTGTTGCGTCGCCTCGTCATCTGAGACTTGTGCTCCTCATCATGTACGCATGTTCTTAAACCAGCAAGCAAATGGGCAATCCAAAGAAGCAGGAAAAAGGGCACTCGTTAATTCTGAGCCATGGATAACAATTTGGCAGCACAACAAAGCCAAAGAAAATCGCGGGTCAGGCTTCCTTTATGGAGGCGGTGGCTTTTCACTGGGTACACAAGAGGACAGCAAATCTGTAGAAGACATGTCTCCAGAGCAATACGGGCTACAAAATGTTCGAAAACACGGAGGAGCAAATGTATACATTCGAAGTAAAGAAGGTATTAGACTGGGCTTCTGCCTAAATAGGCTCTCTGGACACCCACTTGGTATCTTACAGAAAGCATCGAGCAATGACGATATCATGTGGCGTCTATGGCAGCGTGCTCCTCACGCTGTGCTGGCAGGCTTGATCCACGCTTTCTACCGGCCGGACACTATTGCGTGGCTTGCTCAACAAACTAACGAATCAGCCCGTCGTCTTGGTGCCTGCGCAGGCATTGACTGCAAAAGCACTTCATGGGTTATGGCAGCTGCGGCTTTCTCTAAAGATTTGCTTGCTCTCGATGAACCAGGGTGCGGTGTTTCTGTACCACGTGAAATTTTAGCCGTACGGTCTGTGCTGTGCGATCTTGTCATGCAAGGCTTGCTATTTGGGCCACTACGGAGCAGCATTACAGAAGTCCGAGAGATCGGGCTAGACTTCGAGAATAATGCCATGTGGTTTGCAGCGGCCAAAGCAAAAGATGGCAGCCTTTACTTCTTGCCAAGGAGTCACTTTGACGTGGGCGTCTTAAAATTGAACACATTAAAAGGATACCGTCGTTTACTCAGATTTCCTCCTGGATACACCCACGAAATGACAGCAGCACAGCCGGCAGGGTTTCTATATAGCTCAGCAGTTCTTGGCCCTGATAACTGTATTTACGGAATTCCTGGAAGTGCTCTTCGAGTACTTCGGATAGATCCTTTCAGGGGCGATGAGATAACATTTTTAGGTGATAGCGATGACGAATCTTCGAAATGGGGGCAAGGCGTTCTGTGCTCCTATGATAACAATATTTACTGCGCTCCATGTAACGCCAAACAAGTTCTGCAGATAAACTTTGCAGACTCAAGTAACCCCACGGTGACAAAAATAGGCCGTGAACTGGGGACTGAATTTGGGCTTGGCTTGAAATGGTGGGGTGCAGCCTTTGTTCTCAAGCCAAAGAATGATGAAAGCTTACCTGCCAAGATATGCTATTGTGGGCACTATGACCCGAACAACGATACGCCATGTAATTTGTGCAATAATTCCGAGGAAGAGAACACCAAAGGCTTCGTATATTTTACACCTCATAATGCGCACAGAGTGTTGCAGCTCGATCCCGACGACCCGTCATCTATCAATGAGGTGGGTACTAAACTATCGCCACTTGGCGGAGAAAAATTCTACGGCGCGTGTGTATGTGACGGTGTCGTGGTTGCATCTCCTGGTGGCGAAGGCGCTCAAAAAGTTCTTGTTTTTGACCCATCAGAAGACGAAAGTAATTTGATTCGCCCCAACTTGGAGCCTGGACCGTTGAAATGGATTGATACTGTTTTGGGTCTTGACGAAGCTGCTTACGGCCTTGTTCATAGTGCTAGTAAAGTTATCCGAATTGAGCCGAAAGAGGCTCTTCAGAGAAACTTGAAAGCAATTGAAGATCTCAAGGCAGCGAAAGAAAAGGAAACGAAAGCCATCAAAGAGGGTAAGCAAGTTGAAGGATTGGATGCTGAAGAAGAGATCGACAATGTAGAGCACTCTAGTTTAAAGCGCATCGGCAAAAAGACGCACCTCGCAGCAGGAGCCTACGGATGTGGTGTCCTTGGAAATGATGGATACGTATATGCAGCACCTACGTCTTCACGGGTTCTTCGGATTGATACTTTCAGGCAAAGTCTTGATCCGGCGAAAGGGGAGAAAAACACGATGCTCTGGCTTTGGCGAGCACGCCCCGAGCTTTGGTTTCGTTTTTTCTGTCACCCATTGTACAATGCCGACTTCTTGCACTGGTTTGAAGACAATTCAGGTGCATTTGACCGAGTTGGCAATGGTGGCAGTGAAAGAGGCGTAAAGACAGTGATATCATCGACAAGGTCAAGCTCAAAGAAAGACCGAGTAAGATCCTCTCATAATGCGGCCGATTTTGCTTTGCAATGTGGTATCGAATTGATTGCAGCTGATCAACAACGTGGCAAAGACGCCAAAGGTCTGAGAAAAGGCGACAAAGTACGCATTCAATTAGTGTCAGAGCATGAAGCAAAGATATCTATGGAAGGGTATGGAGATTGGAAGTCTTCCATGAGAAAGTTACTTGGACAGTATGGGAATATTGAAGCTATTACATCGCGTGGTGGTATTCGAGTTCTGGGTCATGTTTGGAGCCCTGCACTTATTGTGAGGCCGAATTCAACTTTGGATGCTCAGAAAATAACGGCAGCTTCACATCCCTGGCATCGTCATGGACTTGTTCCGTATTCTGCTGGAGGCTGGTTTTGTGACGGTCGCTCTTGCCCAGGAGGTTGCCGCGGAATGGGCGGAGGGAGTGGTACCCGGTTTCGCTGCACCGAAGGTTGCGACTTCGACCTTTGTGGCCCTTGTTTTGACCTTGGAAATGATGCACCAACACCTTTTCGCGTCGACGATATTGTACGCATTAAAAGAATACCTATATCTGAAGCTAAAAAGTTTGCACGACAACATGGTGGCTGGAAGTCAGGAATGTTAGATTGCCTTGGCTCTGTCGGTCGTATCACGCACGTTGATTACGATAACGACGTCCGAGTGCGAAACTATTTTTGGAATCCAAACATGATAGAAGGGTACCTCAAGGTAGGAGATGTAGTCAAGTTTCAGGTTTCAGACGTCTCTGCAGAGTGGAAAGGTTGCCCGGGTCCAAGGCTGATTTTTAGGGCTGGAGTTGAATACAAGGTGCACTCGCTCTCTGCTGGAGGCTTTTTTACAAGCAGTAGGTTTAAATATCTCTATGCGCCCATCTCGGCAGTCGTGCCTCCTGAGGTGCTGTCAGCAGCCGTGGAAGGCCGACTTCGCGTCGGTGAGCAAGTTCAGCTTACGGAAGGGTACACTTCTTACGTCGACGCCGCGGATAGTCCTCTAAAACCAGGCGATGTGGCTACTCTTCTACAAGACGATGAAAGCGTGAAGCCTTTTAAGGTTACGTTCAACGAAAAAACGTGGTACTATGAAGAAGGAGCGCTTCGCCGAGCAACAGAACTTTTGACTGCTGGTGAAGTTGTGAGGGTGAACAAAATTGATGTGGTGGAAGCGAAACGGCTAGCCGAGGGCCATGGCGGTTGGACTGACAGCAGAGAAGAAGCTCTGTTGGGCTCTTTCGGGAAAATGGAATGCCTCACCGACAGCGGTGACGTCAGAGTCTTTGGAAGGGATTGGAATCCTGCAGGTGAGTCTTCATGGTTAACACCATGGAAATAACCCAGGCCTTGATTTAACAATGGATACAGTTATGTGATATTCTTGCGTTGTTTGTTTTTCTGTCCTCTTTTCAGCAATCACGAAGACGAAAGAGTTCGCTACGACAGCACTTGATTCGTCGCAGAGGCGGAGCAATACTCTTTCTAAACTTTCGGTCACAAGTCTTCCCAACCTTACTTCCAACGCACAACTCATATTCAAGAAAAGCTCATCATACGAGTATCCTGAAGAGTGCATCGACGGGGCGCTGGTCACCTTCATTGCTACAAAGGATGATAAACTACTGCCTGTGCAAGCCAAGATAAAAGGCGGACTTAAGTGCGTGAATAGATATTTTAAAGTACATACTACTAGTATATATCTTTGTTTGACATGATTGTCCATGCAGTAAATTCTAATTGCTGAATCACATATTGCACTGCTCACACGAGAGATTGTTCATTCTTGCAGGTTCTGGTGCATGTGGGAAGACCTGCGGGATCCGCTTGTTGCATTTAGGTGCGTCGAACCTGCAGGCGTGCCCTTCCGAAAGAGCCTTGCCTACGACGACAAAGTTGATCCCAGCATTCAAAGTGGGCCTGAAACTGGCGATATAGTAGTTGGCGAAATAGTTGTAGGTAGCTCAACAGAAGAGTCTACTGCAGCCAAGGTTAGTAGCGGTGGAGGCTCAACAAATCTCCTGTGGTACCGCCTTTCAGTTTATGCACCATCGGATGGGGTGCGAGTAAGACGAGCACCGAGCTTAGATGCCGATCAAGTGGGTTACGTCGAGCCTGGCTCTTTTATTGACGATGTAGTACCAGTCATAAAAGTGGAGAACAACTGGTTGAAACTAGCGCCAAAAGCTTACGCTACGCTGCAAGGCAATGCTGATTTCGTCACGCATGATCCAGACTTAGAGGGGTGGTGCATTCTGTCATCTCCGAGAGGAAGTGGCGATCCGTTCTTTGAGGAAACGTCCCATCCATTGGGCCACTTCGACCACGTGAGCGCATGGCTATCTCTAACACTACCTCTACATGGTCCTCTATACTTGCCACTGAGTAGCACAAGTGGAGCTCCCATGTTTCACCTCTGTAAAGCCGGCTCTAACGGCAGCGACAGTCAGAAGATGGCACCAATGCTATGTAATAAAGGGCACGCTGGAGAATGGCGCTCAGACACACGACGACAATGGTGCTCGCTCGCTCATGAGCTCGAAGGTATGGAGTGTAATCACGGTGATTCCATTATTGAAGCACCACACTGGTCGTGCTGTGGGAGCTTCCGACACGATGACATGGTTTGCGCTAACGCCTCACTGGCAGTGGGTGATGCGGTCGTGCGGGGGCCAGATTGGAACAGCGACCGACAAGACGGTGGACCTGGTGGACGTGGGACGGTCTTAAAGACGGCCTCGGAAGGCGAATCGAAAGGTCGCGTGCAGGTGAAATGGGAAGCGCATGGACACGTGGACAGTTACCGCATGGGCGCTGACGGAGGCAAGCGAGACCTCATCTACTCACCGCCGCCGCTACCAAGCGCACCTCGATGTGGCAGGGGCAAACACCCCTTGGGAAAGTTCATCACACCACACTCAAGCTATAGCTGCGATGGGTGCGGTTCCAGACTCGACACGGGTTCCTCCGCGCATGGTTGCCGCATATGTGACTACCTGTGCGAAAAATTAGGATGGTAGCACGAGCGCGCTTGCTCAAACCTCAGCTGCACTAGCCTCAAAGGCGGATGGCTTACAAGACGACGATTTAAACACTCTGCTGGCAGCTGTAGGGCCATCGGACGAGGAACTAGCTCTCATGGAGGCCAAAGAACGCGCCCTCAAGTTACCGCAACTTTCAGAAACTTTTTCGTACCTCAAAGCGAATACACCCTTAGTGTTCATTAAGGCGAGTGCAGTCGAATATTCTGTCAAACGTGAAAACGTCAACAAATAATTTGGTCAATCATAGCTTTTAATAGAAAAATTACGTGAATCCACCCTACATCATTTCTTTCTCTTACTGCCTCTGTCATCAGGTATCGAAAACAAACTACCCGGTATCGAACATTAAACAAGGCAGTGAGGATGGCCAAGATGTGTCTTTCCTTCGAGTCATTGGCAGTAGTCCACCGGCTCAAATTCGTTGGACGATTTCAGGCCACACTTGTGCGTGCGAATGGAAAGATTTGCGGTTTCCAAGTCCTGAAGCCCATGCAGCTGCCTTAGCCGACCGGCCCATTGCGCTTGTGTCCGTGGGCGACCGCGTGATGAGAGGCCCGGATTGGAAGTCAGGCGACGAAGACGGCGGCCTTGGTGGCGTCGGCCAGGCAAGCAAAAGTTTTTCTGAATGAAAAAATAAGATGTAGAGAGAGAGAGAATAAGGCGCGAAAAAAGCCTTGATAGAAAAGATTCATGAAAGTACTTTCTGTAGTACAACAGAACGTACAGACTATGTGTACTCACGCGAATCTCATGTCTGTAGATGCTATACTTAACAGGTGCTGAAAACAGAATCTGAAGGGTTACCGAAAGGTGACGTACGCGTTCAATGGGAGAACAGTGAGGGCACACACACTTACCGCATGGCGGGCGCCGACGGAGGCCAGCGGGACTTGCTCAGTCTCGGCCCCGCCGCGACAGCTTATAAGCCGCCACTGCCAGCCCACAGGACGGGTAGCCACGCTGATGCCTTGCCAATCGGCGGCTTGGAGTATCGAGCGGTGACAAACTGAACTGTATTTGCATTGAAGCCAATCTGCTTGTTAGGTGGTGTTCGCTTCACCGCTTCGAAATTGGGACCAAGCATTAATACCTTACTGTTGTACTTACAACATTGTCTGATTTTATGTAATGTTTGCTTCATGTTTCTTCTACTACTTAGGTGCGGCGAGTTGCAGCTATCCCAGGATTCATTGATGCACTGCTGGATGTTTCCGATCATTATGCCCGGCAGCGTCTGTTACGCGTGCCTTTTGTGCGACTTGCTCTTGCAGACTCCAAAACGGTGCGGGCGAGATTTGTCATGCATGCATTTGTATGAACTGCAAACGGAGTAAAATAACGAATAAATATAAAGTGTGAGCGATGGCGAGTGAGTTTTGTTCTTCGTCTAAAGTACCGAATTTAAGTAGTACGCAAACCTTTCTCTTGAGCTTGTTCTTAGAGTTGAGCACATCTTAAGTAACTTGAGGAGGTCTCTTCAAAATATGCCCTTTTGTGGATTACACAGGTGGGCTCGTGGGTGCTTAAACGACTTGCCGACCCGAGAAAGCGCGCTACTGTCCTGGAATACTTTGAAACGGTAATCCCAATTATGATTGTCTCTTAATATTTAACCGTATGTTATGTGTGCGCCTTTCTTTTCGTTTTCTTTCTAAAGAATATTGAAAATCGGGCTATCAAGTTGACAATACATAACTGTTGGATGATCTCAGGTGTCAGCAAATGAGTCTAATGCTGTATTTGCTGCTTTACCGTGGGCTAATCTCAACCCTATACCAAATAATGGCATCAGCGAGTACATCAAGAATACGGGTAAGGCAAGAGCGAACAGCCGGAGCCGCTTTGGCTGGGGTTTCACTAGGCGTATCTTTGCTCCCGCCAGTGGCGATAGCAGTGGTGGCTCGGGTGCCATTATTGCACATGGGAGCATCGATTTTTGTTCGTTTGGGGCTCCAGCACCGAACGGATGGGACTGGCAGTGGTGGGAGCGCTTCAACACGATCAAGTCATGGCGTGAATCGCAACGGTGCGTAAGCTCAAAGATTCTCGGGATGTCAGCCTCAGTGGCTGCCTTAGCAGCCGCTGTTTATTGTTGTAGTCATCTAATAGGTTTAATCAGCGCATTTTTTGGCTTTTTCATCTATGTTATATTATTGGCCATTTCTGTTATGAATTCTTGCCGAAGAACTGAGACTTTCGAACGTAATAACAACTTTTCTCTCCAAAAGGCATGTGATGCGACTTTCCAAAAGTGGTGCACTGATGACGTTATCCGAAGCCCGTGAAGTGCTTGCACATCGCGTTCTTTGCCCCGGTGAAGACTCTTGGGCTGCGGTGCTCATTGATAATCACCAAGAGAAGGTAGCTTTTCTTGTCGGAATACTCTAGAAAGATCCCTTCGACCTCATTGAAATAACTTTACCCATTGCGTTCCCGCTTCCTTCGTAGTTGGTAACTTTCCGGGCGACACGAACGGAGGGATTCTTGAGACGTGTGTTGCGAGGTGCCAGGGGGCAAGATAGGTCTGTCGTGCCAAGTTCTACTGTGGTGGGTGGTTCAAAAGCCAAGGAAATCAATCAAATCGACGAACCTGAGTCACTGATCATGGACTGGGTGCAGGTTAGTGCTCGTGTTTTAACTACATGGCTCGATAGAGTGCTATGGTTACAAAAAAAACGAATATGGAATTATTTTGATCATATTATACGTCGTAAATAAATATGATTCATTGTAATAATTATAATGATCTTAACCTCGAACGCCAGATAGTAATATCATGGATATTTAATCGCCTCCTCCCCGCCTTATCAATCCCTTAAAGTTCACTAAACTCTACATCGAAGTTGTCATAAGTTCATTTTCTACTGTCACGTTGTTTGTGCATTTGGCGATTAGGTTGGGAATCTACGTTATTCTCCAGGCACGTCGTACCGTACAGTCTTCAAAGGGAAAGCTCCAACAGGAGATACGAAAAAGGCTCATCCAAAGTCAGAAGATAATCGCTTGCTGGAGTCGTCGGTAAGGAAGGGCTGTAGTATGAGCTCATAAATTGTAATTTAATGTAGCAATGAACTTGACACCTTTGCAATATCGAGGGTAAGAATCAGAGTAGTGGTATTCTCGATGTTTCTCGTAGTATATTTTTATTTCAAAGACGATAGGAGTATATCAAGAACTAAAGAGGAGAGTACAGTTCATCGTCACCATATTACTCTACTTAGCTACCAGTCTCTGATGCACTCCTCTGGCACCTTTGTTGATTATTCGCGTCTCACTGGAAGAAATATTGATTGTAAGAATGACTTACACATACGCCTAATATTGGAATTTAAGGTGATTTTGTGGAAGCCTCTCGGGAGTGCGACATCGTGTCCCTTGCTCGAAGCCCTCATTGATCTCGATGACGAGGTTCTGCGCACGAAGACCCTTCAAACGGCGGTGCTCTATAGATTACCGTATAATATCTCGTAGTGTAATGAAAGATCACCAGGATGTTGGTATATAGTCAAAGTCGAGAGTCATTTTTTCATGTGTCACTTCTTGGTATCATCATCGTCCTAGTTTTCGCTGCTTACCTTGGTTGCAGTCATGCCATCAATTTGATCACTCATTGAACTCAATGGTGGGCATTGAACAGGTTTTGCAGGAAGTACTACTGCGAGCTGAGACTGTTGGGTCGTGGATCGTAGGACGTCTGATCAATGAGAAGCATCAACGCCCCATCGCGGAATATCTTCATGAGGTGTAAGATCATTTTATTTCTTCCAGTTTTAGCATTGAACATTGCTTTCTAAGTAAGTTCTCTCCTTGACCAGTTTAGATAATTCTCACTTATTTTCTTGTATTGCAGTTTTAGCATTAAACATTGCTTTCTAAGTAAGTTATCTCCTTGACCAGTTTAGACAATTCTCACTTATTTTCTTGTATTGAGACTTTCTACTATATTCTATAATCCATCGTTGCTGCCTTGGATATAGGTTTCAAAAGCCGAGCAAGCGGCATCAACAAATGCTGAATTGGCTGGTGCAGACCACAAGCGATTTATTTTAAATAACGCGGTAGCATATCAAGAGCATCCAATGGGTGTTGCCAACGGCTCTGCTGCTTCTTATACTAATTCTAACGAATTCACCACGGCTGATAGTGAACAGAGCACTCACATGAGTGATGACGGTAGCAATTACAGCATCCTCAATAGCGGCAGCCTGGCCAGCAGCGGAGGTGGCAGTCCCGTTGTATTATCGACAGAGAAATCACATGCTTCCTTGATCAGTGCCTTCGACACACTACAGAAGTTTTTGCCAGCTATGCTCAAATTACCAGGGACTCTACAGGAGAGACTTGTCGCTGTTCCGCTGGTTACAAAAGTGAGTTATAATGTCTTTGAAAGCGCAAGTTTGCTTTTTACCTTCGATGAGTTAAGCATGCTTTCCTTCAAACATTTATGATTTTTGTCGATAATGTTTTCTTTTTTTTCTGGAATGAATTGTCGTGCCAGGTGCTCGATATGAAGCTTGCGAAACGTCCTCTAGCCGTTGCCTTGGTCTGTTTTGATCTCGCCTGCGTTGCGCTCTTGCTTGTGCTCTATCTCCTTGTTGTCGCCAACCGCACTGTTTTGATCAGTGGTGGCCCGCCTGCCACGACCCTGGCCTTTCTTGGTCTTGTGAACGTGTACTTTGCGGCACGTGAAGTATTGCAAATGTGGAGCATGCATAAAATTGGTACGATGATGTAAAATACTAAACCAGAAACAACAGCGAATCGCGAGCTTTTAGGATACTTATTACCTCTTCAATACTTCGAATACAAATTGATTACAATTATTATTCTTTCTTATCCAGGCCATGGAAGTGAATACTTTACTGATGGCTGGAATTTGCTCGACCTCGCTGGCTGCCTAAACATTTTTGTGGTAGTAGCTATCTGCGGTGGTAGCTACACAGGGGCGCAACAGTCGTCTGCGTTTCGTATTATCGCTTCTATGGGTTGCGTTTCAGTATGGCTAAAAGTGAGTACCAATTCCAAATCTATCAAGCAGTAGCGAGAAATTTGCTTTTTGCACACTGCACCCTCTGTCTTGCACTTTGTTTTTCAAGACATCATACGACATAAGCTACAGTCTTAATATTTTGTCTTTCTTTGAATGGGGTGAATTTAAAAAAAAAAGGTGCTCGGCACCATCAAGGTTTTGAACATCAAGCTTGCTACATTTGTCTTCGCTCTCGGCACCATCGTCAACGACCTCAAAGAGTTTGCCCTCGTGATGACGATCGTTGTGCTGATGTTTTCCTGCATTTTCCTCATCTTACACGCGGAAGGCACCAGCGTAATCGCCGGAGACGATGGCGACGATGTTGTCGACGACGATTTGTTTGCCGATACCCGCCCCTTTCAGTACTTTGGATTCTCGGCCCTTACTGTGTTCATGATGATCATGGGCGATTTCAGCCAGGACATGTTTGAAACAAACGACTTCCGTTTGAGCGTATTCTCTCTTTGGATGTTCGTAGTTTTCATGTTTTTCGTGGTAAGACTGCCAGATATCACTTTTTCTGGCTGGAATTACCCACGAAATTTAGTTTACTATATTGTCTTCTTGCTTCTGCGACGTATTGATTACATAGAAATGGTCTTTTGAATGTATATTTGCACTGGGCTCAAAACGTTACACGCCATCTCAATACATTGCAAGTAATCTTTTATTCTGCTTTTATTCACATAATTGATGCTCAGGTGATTATCATGTTGAACGTGCTCATAGCGGTTGTGTCGGATTCGTACGATTATGCAATGACTCGCGCAAGCGGTCTCTTCCTTCGGACCCGCCTTGTGCTTGTCGCGGAGCTTGATGCGCTTGGCCTTACTCGAGAGGTAATTTTGTCACAAAGGTTATGGAGTACGAGAGTTCCTGAAAATTGCTTTTGACATCAGAGTGTCTCAATTCTTCGGTTTTGTGTTTTTTTGCTGCAGAATGCGCTCCCGATGTGGTTGCTTGATTTCCTACACAGCAGCGCAAGATTTGTCCCCAAGTGGCTTGCTGCAGACAGTTGGCTTAGTTTGAAAACCGCAGCCAGCGACATGGAAGGGGTTTGGCTTGGGCGTGTCATCAACACTGAATTGTCGACTACGGCCATCGTGGAGAACGAAGTAACAAGCGGGGTGGCCAAAATCCTCGCGCATCAAAAAAGCCACATGAACGAGGTTGCCAAAATGTTATTTTTTCGTTCGTACAACAGTCATTGCGCTTTACAGTACTTACTCTTACGCAAATATAAGCATAATAGCGCACGATTTCATGAGCACTTTTGTACATTGCCACGTCCCATACATACACACGTTAGAAAAATCTCTTCAATTGAATTTCTTGAAGCAATGTCTTTTGATCGATTGCTTTGTCACGCAAACTCCCCTCAATTCATTCCCATTTGCATCTGTTGCTTACATTTCATGCCTTTAAGATGGAAGATGGCCTTGCTGCTCGACTTGCTGCCATTGAGGAAACAATCGCAGCAACAAACAGAGAAGAACGAGTTGATTTTTTTTCAGACTCTGATGATAGCGATTTTTAAGGGCTTAGGGCCAACAAGGGGCGCGAGGCACTTCTTGAGCTTCGTCATGAGTGGGCCATGGTAATGTCAGTGCACTCAAAACAGTTTGAAGTCCCCGTTGAAAGCAGAACTAAATCGAAGGCTTTCAGCGACTTAACAACCCCCATTTCGACATCGCTATTTAGATTAAGTACACATACCAGCAAGACTTTGTATTGTTCCTTCTTATACTGTGCATTACAGTGCACCTAAGAAGTGACTTTGTCCCCGACTGAAATCAATTATCAGACCTCTGGCTTCATTGGCTTTAATCCACGCGTATGCGTATGTACAAAAAATCTTGCGCTCGAGCTCAGTGCAGATTACGGCAATGGCAATTAGAAAGGCAAGGCCATTAATAATTAACCTGAACGCAAGGAATAGAGGGCTCCTGCACATCCCTTGTTTAAAGAGGGTATTCCAAAGCCGGCCCAAAGAGGAAATTCTCATTGGGAGATCTTGAAGCATAAAGCTCGGTGGCACTCCACCGAAGCACAAGGCAGGTCGTTGCAGCAGCATAAAATAATATCGAGCCTTAAAGACAACAAGCACTCGCAAAAACTGCCATTCTCCATTCTCCATTCTCCCGGTCTAAAGTTGCACTATGTTTCTGGCTTAGCATATTCGCCTTCAAGTGGCGCTGCGCTCCTACCGGTATCAGCGTAACTCACATGTGGGTCTGTTATAACTGCTTCCGTGGGTAAAGCCGGAGGCGAGGCAGCCGTTGATATATCAATGCCACAACTTGTGGTAGCAGTGGTAGTAGTAAAATCTTGACATAGTAACTGACATAGATCGAGACGGCAAAGGAGGTTGAGGTGGCACGAGGGGAGACGTAGTAGAGGTCTCTTCTTATGTGCTAGGTCTGAGCTCAGGCCCAGACTTCCGAACTATCCGAGTGGAGGCAGTAACTGTGGGAGCAGTGAACGACTCTTGAGCCCAAGCTTGCGATAACTTTGCTTCTTGTAACCCACCACTGATATCAGTTGAGCGCGCAAATCCCCGCGATGATGCTGCAGCTGGCCGACTAGGGGAAGTAATGTGATTCGTATCCGGCGTGAACGTAACGCTACTCGGTGGTCGAAACGTAGGTTTTTCTGTCTCGGGTACATCCATCTAGTAGAGTACAGTTTTAGCGCGTAAATATATCAAAAAATTTTTATAGATTCATCGCAGTTATAAGATTTTATACGTATTCACTGTTGCAGTGCTCACTTTTCGACGCGTCTTTCGTCGTGAGGATTTCGTTTTCTCCATAAACGTCGTCTGCTTCACTATGGTGTCTTTCACGGCGATAGCTGATGATGGCGATGGAGGCCCTGCCACTTCAACCCCCGAATGCAATGCTACATTTCCCTTACTAAACATCTTTTGAAGATTTCCGAGTTCACTCTGTATCAAGACAGGGAATTAGGTAGGAAGAGAGGCTCAAACTGATGTTCCTAAATACCAGGAGTATTTTACCTTAAGACGAATGAATCCGCGTCGAACTACTGCAGTTGAAACACTAGGGTCATTGATGCAAAAACTCTTCCTTTTCTGTCTCCCGAAGTAGCTCAAGGGCGAAATCAATACTTTTATTGGCGAACCCAATTGTTCATTACGCCGCGTGCGACTTATCGATTACTATCGAAAGCCTTCTAAGGAACTACGTAGAGTATTCAAAATTATTTCTATTGAGATTAATCCAAAGCCTCTTCAACTCTTTAAGCATCCTTTGTAGCTTTACAACATGATACTATCTTTAGTACTGGTTCAAGCCTGTTCAAGCATGGTTTCATGGTTTCAATTCATCATGTACCATGACGTGTATGCTAAGGCACGGCTCATCAAATCGGGAAAATAATCGTAGGATTACGGAATTTAACAAGGATCAGGCCCATAGTCGATTCCGTTGACGAAACTACTTAGTACCACTGGACGCGCAACGGCGAGACGGAACTTTATCTGGACTCCGATATGTTTTAAAGAGCAATTCAGAATTATTAGATCGCCCGAAGTACGAATTAAACTTGAGGTCAGTGGATATGTTCGCGGTCTTCAAATTGAAATGCAAATGCGGAAATCGACGTACCGCACGAAATGATGAACTTCTATAAAGTCGCAATTGCCACTGCCTTCGAGAGTCCTTATTTATAGCTCACGGAGTAACTTTCGGGGTGCCTTTATAGTCCTTAAGATAAGGCTTCTGGAGGTATTTTCATATCAATTTGCTGATTGTTGTTGCGTCTCATTTGGGACCTCAGGTAAATTTGAAATATCAACTTTTCCCGCGCCGATGGCGCAATTTAGTGGTGAAATAGCACACTACAGGGGGCGTTTTACCCCTCCCTGTAGCGATTTTTACCTCCCCTGTAGTGGCGAATCCTCCCTGTAAACATAAAAGTGCCCAGATGTCATCAAAAATATCAAAAATAGACTAACAGGTAGAGAAGCCTGTCTCAAAAATATCAAAAATCGATGCGTCTCGCCGAGCTGTTTCCGGTGGTGTATTTCTTTTCTTCCACCTCGCAATCCCAAGTCCAATTTTGGTCTGTTGAATTATTTTCCCGATTTGATGAGTCGTGCCTTACTTTCTCACTGTACAGTAGTACAGGGGCTAGTATTAACTTCCATCGGCTAGCTAGGGGCATAGGCGCATAGGCTGTAACTCGCGAGGACACGGGTGGATTTGTCTGAAACTTTAAAATTGTCATTGGAATAATAACATGAATTATAACATCTCTCTAATGACCGCGAATGGCTCTAACTTAGCGGCCTTTAAGTACATCATGGGGACTTCAGTGCGAAAATGGCCAAGCGGCCGTGTTCTTGCCCAAGTCATTGGCCGATACGGGGGCGCTTCCTCTGGCTGAAGCTCGTCACGAAAGTGCCTTTTGACATTGGCAAACTGCAGCTAAGGCCACCCCGGTGCGACACTAGGGTTACGCCTGAGGAGAGGCGGAGGTTTTTGGCTCGGCGCGCCCAAGAGACGGAGTAACGGCGAGCCTTCTTCAACGCAGAAGCAGACGCAGAAGGGACTTAAGGCTGGCCCGAAAATTTATTTCATGAACGGTTTCCACTTTAGAGAGAAGGGGGGTCCAAACTTCTTCGCCTCTACACACGTCCTATTTACGATTTTGACTTGCGCGCAACGCACGCGCGTACACTTCTGCCCGCAGCATTGGCTTCTGTGTCATTTGGGTTTGCATTAGTTCAAGTTCGAGTTCCTCTGACCTCAGCCTCATTTTGGACCTCGTCGCTCGGGAATTGGCTCGCAAACACACGGCATTCTACAACATTGGCTTTTCGGAAGCCAAAGCCTTGTTCAGACAGAAGCTTGAACGCAGATGGGGTCACGCAATTGCTCGGGGATGGGCGACTCTTCTTCTGGATCGCCCGAGGGACTTCGTTGTAGTCCTTTCCTCTGCGGGCGGAAACTCTTCTGTTGAATTGTACTCTCAGAGCACGGAGGAGCGCCCCACTTCAGACCGCTACCATCACTCCCATGATCACTCGGGCATGTGCGCCTCATTAGCTTCTTGGCTTTAATTTGCGCTGCTTTGCTTTTCTTCTCTACCTGTTAGCCTTCTAATTCCGGCCCTTCGGGGCCTGTCTCGAATTGTACTCGGAAAAACATGTTTTTCTGTCCTGTACAATTCTGTCGTCATCACGCAAATTACCTAAACGTTGGCCAATTATCACCTTTAAAGTCCAAAAAGGGCACATTAAAAAGCTTAAAAGACCTATTTGAGCTCTTGAGTAACCAATTTTGGACATTTTTTGGAACCGATGAAAAGATAAACTGGCCCCTGTAGTTGTACAGATACAGTACTACGAACTACGAAGAGAATACAAAAACAAAAATACACTCTCAACTTTCAACTCTCAGCAATGCAAGAGAACTAAATGTAAGCAATTTATAACACGCGACTCAGTCAAATTCCTATTCTCGTTGCCGTTATAACCCGGAAATGCCTCCTGTCTACGTAGAGGCAGTGCGAGTGCCAAGTGTGCAAGTGAAAGTGAATGCTGGTAATGGGACACGAATTTAGTACCCACAAACGCACAAACACAGCCCCCCATCTCCGATTAAGACACTGGTTTAGTAACTTTGCAAACAGGCACGAAGAGGGGTGTTAGCTATTCGGCGTCAGCATGGTCTCCCAGGCTGGACTTCATGGCTCTTCATGTACGTATGCAACTACTAGTTTAAGCAGCCTTCTCGTGCTACCGAATTCGCCCGGGAAACTATGAAGACGCCGACTGGATGGCCCCTGTGTGTCGAGGAGATCAGAAATCCTTCTCCTTATGGCCATGCCCTTGATCATAGCTGATAGCTGATAGCTGATAGTTCCATCAACCCCGCGCCTGGCTAATGTGGCGAGTCACCTTTCTTCGCATTGGCCTCTTTATTTCAGTGCCATCTTACTTTTCAGAAGAAGCAAAAATGTCTTTATAGCACACAGCAAGGCACCTAGCGAACCTCCATCAGAGGTTTGCTTCATGCGCCATGTCACCCACCAAACATTATAAAAAAGAAGGATGCAAGAATCCAAAATACATCTCCCGAAATCAAAAAGCTCCAGCAAGTACTTCAGCATCAGCCTCACAAGGCAAGCAAGTCGTAAGAACAAAAATCACGCGGGCATTGCGCTTCGTAATACCCTACTCTTAAACGGCGACATAAGCTATAAGCACATTCCGCTACAGCTTCTTCTTCAAAGTGGCCGATTCCTTTCCATTACTTGCGCGCCGATAGAATTGTGTCACAGCCATTTCGGCTGCTGAAGGCACGAGGCCTTTGATGCTTTCACCCGCCTGCACCTTGGCCCGCACTTGCGACGACGACACCGTCTGGAGAGTGGTGTTGTCCTCGCCTCTAGGAGCTAGGCAATAGCGCGTTTCGGGCGGTAATTTAAAAGGGCCAAGTAATAGAGGCCCAAGCATGTTAAGCACGTGTAGCCAAGCCTCAGCGCGGCCGTCTTTAGCCCAAGTGCGAATTCCCCGGTAAAGTGTGCACCCTACACGAGGTGCGCCGTGAGGCAAGCCTTTGGCTGCGTCGCGCTCGAACGCGAACCGCCAGATAAACCCGGCTACCACGACAACTTCTACGTTGGAGAGACTAGGGTCGGCGGCGATGGAGGCGCGCAATATACTAGCCCTTTCCTCGGGGCTTACGGCGTAGCGTTTAGACGGGTTGTGCCCAATCACAGCGTAGCAGGTGCCTCGGCGGTGCCGCCTCGCAATGGCACGTAAAACGTAGATGTGACCAACATGTGGCGGGTTGAATGATGCTGCAAAAATAGCATCCCGGCTTCCTTCAGGTTCTATAGCACCACTTTCAGGAGTATGACGAAGTAAGGCTTCAGCGTCGCAAACCTCAGCCGTTTTTATTTTCCAAGTCATCCACACGCCGAGCACAACCAGCAAGAACCCCGCAGATAACCATAAGAGATACAATGCCATGTGAACGAAGTTTAATCCGCTATAAATTGTTCTAATAGTACGATTTAGACTTTATTTCTTGAAGCTTGCTGAGTACGTAGCTTCTGAAAATTGTATGCCCTCCCATCTTTCTTGATAACTAACCTTAGTCTGTCTATAGCTAGTCGTCTAGACGTCTAAAAGCTCTATCAGCTCATCAGCTCATCGGGAGTGGGGACTCCTCAGCTCATCTTCAGTAGTTGTTGTCGTGTCATCATGTCATCATGTCTGTCATCACATGAATTACTGCAGCGGCGTGCGCGCCGCCACGCCACGATCAACGTAGTTGATTTCAGTGACGTGACAAGGTATCAGTGACAAGGTGTCAGAACATGGTTGATGTCAGTAACGTTACAACGTGCCAGAACTGTCAGAATATACGTAAGGTTTCAGAACATATGTACCCAGATAAAAATGTGATGTGGCAGAGTGACAGACACATCTTCTGTGACAGACATTTTTCTTTGGTAGGCAGTTCTTGGTCGTGGTCGCATAAAACATCAACTCTACGTTGATCTATTTCTGTTGTGATTATTCTCTCCGAACTCGAACTCGAACTAATACAAACCCAAATGACACAGAAGCCAATGCTGCGGGCAGAAGTGTACGCGCGTGCGTTGCGCGCAAGTCAAAATCGTAAAGAGGATAGTGTGTAGATGTGGTAGTCCACCTGAGCGACCATAACAGGGTTATGGTCGCTCA
>Ga0307930_1001285_pt1 | contig 19966 bp, 30 predicted proteins | sample OrgLakmetageno46_FD_203161 | JGI IMG/M metagenome (GOLD analysis project Ga0307930, IMG submission 203161) | Saline water microbial communities from Organic Lake, Antarctica - #46 | ecosystem: Environmental > Aquatic > Non-marine Saline and Alkaline > Saline | place: Antarctica: Organic Lake...
CACGCGCGGGCTCGGCACGTCCACCACGTCCACCGAGCCCACTGAGCCGACAACTGCTCCTTCACCACACTCCACGCGCTGGCTCGGCGCATCCACCACGTCCACCGAGCCCACTGAGCCGACAACTGCTCCAATAACACAACACCTCCCACATACATCAACAGATAGGAGCGGCATAGATATAGAAGCTCCAACTGTAGCATGAGAGCATGAGTCTGACTAGAAATTGCATTTTCCTCTGCCTCTGATATGCGTCCAGTAGTCCACTAGCGCACGGAGTTAGGTTATCAACTCCGGGCCGTTTAAATATACCAACGAGATTGAAAGTCATGCGCCATACACAAAAATCTTATATCTAGAATCTAGTGCCGAATGCAATTTTTGGTAATTCCGGTGGCGCATGCGTAAGGTATAAGGCTGACGCAGCCAAGCCGCACAGGCAAGCTCGTAAGCACAAGCAGGCACTACCAGAAGCACTTCACATATACACAAATCACACAAACACAAATATACAGTAAAGCCAAATACAGCGCAAGCTATCAAGAATGCGACGTATCCACCGCATGACATGGGCAAGTGTTTCTCGTATCGCCTATCAACCTCCCCTCTCTGTATCAAGCCTTCTTTTACCCTGCCTATTGGAACTCCCAGACGTCGCTGCTCATGATTAGTAAGCAGGCATGGTCGCATTGAGGGGGTCGTTGCGCCGAGCCTGACAACACCGCAGTTCAGCAGGATGGAGCAGAAGGGAAAGAAGAGTGTAGTGAACGAAGACGTGGTGCAGCCAACTACCGAGGTACAAAAAAGTGCAAAATTATTACACGCGAAGCAAATGAGGGGAAGCAAATGAGCTCTGTCTGTTACCATAAGATCGTTGAAAAGGGCAGCCGCTGACTCGTAGCTCGCGACGTAAAAAGCATAAGGATCGGGGGTGGGTTTGCGCATCAGATTAGGGTCATGGACCTGGAAGGCAGAAACATGAATTCGAGAGTGAGGGTTTTGAAAAAAACATTCATGCTTAAAAATCATGAGAATTCGAAGACAGCAAGTTTAGTACAGCTGTAGAACAGTTTTGCTTTTTGAGCCTTTTACTTCTCCCCGTCAAGCGTCGAGCCTCATCCGCACCTACCTCGGGGGTGTCCTTAACAAATTGTTGGAATTGCAGGGCGCGCCACAAGTATTTCTCGGGCACTATATCAGTGCTTTGTTGGGCGTCCCAACTCGGCGACGCTTGCAGCTGAGTCAGCAATTTGGAGAGTTGAAGCTGCATGTACGTGTTTCCGCCAATGCCTGTTGTCGTGCAAGCACGCACACGAAAGAAACAAGAAGTTCAAATTGATGTACGCTGGAGACATCTGACTAAGAAGCATGAGAAGCGCATGAAAATGGGGCAGGTGTTTTCAATCAATCAACATCCTCGTCATTCTTACCGTGGCAGAGCATTAAGCCTTTCACCAACAGCCCGCGCTCCCATGTGCAGTCCGCCGCGCGTTGAGCGCTGTCCACCCATTGGCTCACGTTCACGTCGGGGTTCACTACAGGGTCCACATAGACCAAAGAAGCTTGCGCGAGGACTGACATTACTCCGGGCGCGCCGTGGTCCCATTGAACCTGTGTATTAGAATAGAATAGAATGGAGTAGAGTAAAGAATGAGGAGCAGGGTGTTTTTGGGTTGAGTTCAAGCGTTATGGTGGTAAACATCAATGCAAGGAGACACTCAAAAGAAACGCCGGCGAAGCGAATAGCATCGGCATGAGTGTCGAGAGATAAACATTTATCATTCAGTCTCTAGTGATATGGCACATGAAAGGTGAGCCATTTTGGGCGAATGTTTAAACTCAATTGCACGCACCAAGACGTCTTCATCTGGCGAATAGTACCTACAAAGAGGCGCGCACACAAGAAAAGCTTATATAGAACGTATTACGGGGCAGATGCTTGTTGTAAACTCAACACTTATTCCCTCCGTCTCTATCGCCTTCTCCTTGACGGAACATTCCAAAATCGGTGACACCGTGTTTGCTACCATACTAATTCCTCGTACATTCACTTACTCAGTAGGGAAGTTCCCCGAAGGTTGCTGCGACGCCACAATGTGGTTCAAAGTGCCAATCACCAGTGCTCGAGCAGTGGCGTTGTCGACCACCACTTCCGGCACCTATAAACATAGTTTAGACACACCTACACGTGTAAGAGATTATTCGTTGGTTCATTTTGAGGAAAACAATGCGCTTCGTGTTCCAGTGAGCACTTAAAGTTGGCAAATCTTGACCCCATGGACAGGGCAACGTTGCTCCTTCAAGCCAAAAGAGAACGAAGACAGTCTAAGCTGCTGCTGTGCTCCCACTATCATTTTACCGTCAAGAGGCCGTGAAGCACACCTGCGGACCCGTGCGACTGCCCGAGCCATTTCCCTCCATCGTTGGGGCTCAGCCATTCCAAGTATTGCGTAGGGGCTGCACTGAGGCGAGCACCGCGATTCACCACCGCCTGTAGATAGTACAGCACATACATCAATTATAAGAACAATAATGTCTTTATGAACGAGGCACAGGTCAGGAAATAGAGCGCATTTTTTTTCAATCCAACTAAGCTCGATCGGTCAACAGAATGAGCCCGATGGGGAAATAAGATGCGAACCTGAGCCACCGCAGTCACGAGGTTACGCGGAATGACCGGTGTGGCCCACCCCAGTTGATCTTGAAGGTAAGTAGCTGCATAAAGAAGGCCACCGCGGCCGCTAGAGAAGAGAAAGAGAGGAACAGTGCAACGAATGTACTGCATGAACAAAAAGAAGGGGGGGCTCTCTAGAGTGATCTAGCAAGCGAGCATAACGTGTAATGATTCAGTTGAGCGTTGGCTATTTCGCTATTCCCTTCAGCAGCATACTCGAGTACAATTCTACAGCTTGCTCCTTAAAAGTCGACTAGCCCTCTCACAGCACACAACTCACCTGTCCCAGTCGTCATAGGGGCAATTGTTATCGTTAATTGACGCTTGAAAGACCTCCTGCAGCACGTCCACCAGGCTCTGCACGCCGGCTTGGTTGTTGGACCGATCTCGAACCACCGCGGTCACCGCATAAATGCCCGTGCGCCCCCATAAAAAGCCGCATTTCGACACCGACACGCGCCCTGATTGGTCCAACGCGGCCTCAGCGTAGAGCTGGCACGCAAGCACGAGAATTAGAGAAAAGCAAGCATAGGGTTTGAAAAACAAACACATTTTGGTATAGAAAAAAATTGCGGGAAGAGATGAAGGAATGGCAGCGAAATCCATCCTAAACCGATACTGATGTCGGCAGTCTTCTACTTGCACAGTACTTCGATCTTCTTACCTGTGCAGTGGCCAGGTCGGATTGGTTGCCAAAGTTGTCGTACCGGCGCAGGTACATGAGAGCTCGCCCGCCCGACCCTGTGAACACCGTAGGATCCGCCGCTGCTGCTTCCTGTGGAGGGAAGAGCTGCGCCACGAGTGCCAGGTACCTAATGTGTAGAGTCCCGCACACGTGTAAGTCAACGACAGATATTGAAATGTTTTACAATTGGGCAAGATCATCAAAGAATGAAGGCCTAGTCAGAGAGGAGATGCCCTCGCGATTTTGCATGAAGGCGCATCCCTCATGGATTGTTCACTGGAAGTTCATTGTCGAAGTCCAGGACTTGATATATTTTAGGAAACCTACGCAGCTTACTCTTCCTCAGTGGTTTCCATGAAAGCATAAAGCGAGTCGTCGACCACTAGCTTGCTTGGGTCGTTCGGGCTGTAATCGGGCAAAGTATTGTTGTAGCAGTGCGGGCAAGTCTCAAGGTCTTGGCATTCGGTCGCTGCCACAATGGCTGCATTGGACGCTGCTATTGCTCCCCTCACAAAAAGTGCGCAAATTAAGAGAGGAAGTTTCATACTTTTCCGGCCCTTTCTAGAGATAGGGCACGGCGTGAGCAAGAGGCGGGAAAGGAGGGAGGCTACTAAAAAGCGCGCGAAATGCAGCACTCACGGCCTTTCTAAACACACGCAATGTTTTTGACCTAAATACACGTTTCAATACGCAAATGCAAGTGATTGCAAATGGGACGCTGCCGCCTGTCCCTGTCCGCTACTAGTATTATGATGTTGGATGGATAATCTTATTCCGCTGGAATCGAATGTTGATTGAACTTCTATTGCAGAAAGGGCTCTTGGCTTATGAATATTAGATTCAGCGGCAGGAAGGCGCCCAAGAGGAACGCAAAAGCAACGCGGCGAATCGCCTGTTCCCCATTTTCTGAGTGCTAATGCGTTCCTAGATCGGCCCTTCAAATTAGATGCACCCATAGCAATTGCGGATGCACACGGCAATTGCGCCGACGGAAGTAGAACTAAGCTCCACCAAATGACCCTTCAAATATGCATTGGAACCGCAGCGATGTTCGAGGCAAACCTCTTTTATTTAATTGCCGGATCGGCTGACGTACTTGACCTGATTGGGGTTTCGAAAATATAGAGAAGCGATATGTCATGTTGCGAATCGCGCTGAAAAAGAAACAAGGTTGGTGCTGCATGGGAAGTCCACTTCCTTTCCTTCCACGACCTCACCTACTCCAATCGATGCTCAAACAAGGAATCACAAGCACCAAAGCCCCGTTTTTTCCTTTGAACGCTGCCATTCAATATACACCCAACCACCTCCACGCGCCCCCGCTTCCCCTCTCATGCAAGACATGCGACGCATCACCCCATATTCCCTACCTTGTCCGGGTCGTCGGACTCGTCTTTAGGCCGGTCCCCGCCGCCGGCTGCGTTGGAAGTGAGCGACTCCACGGTTTGAATCACCACCTGGACGAGAGTACGAGTGGAATGGGTGGTGGTGGTGGTCGTAAGACAGAGGCGTGACGAGATTGTTGTTTTGTTTTGTTTCACTTTGATTGCTGAAGCTTTCGCTTCCCCCTTTTTTGAGGTGGAAAGTCCTGCCACCAGTTCTCAATTCGCTCTCCCGCCTCGCTCTCACTTGAACCCACCCATTTTACCCCCTAATCCTCACCCCTCATCCTCAAACCTTGCTGCTGCCGTAGAGCGACACGTCAATCCCTGCTGCGGCGTCGGCCTCCACTTGGGTCTTGATCCAACGATAAGTCACCTCCAGGCCCGACCGGATGCTGATCATGGGCGCCCACCCTAGCTTCTCCCGGATCATGGTGTTGTCCGAGTTGCGTCCCCGCACCCCCATAGGGCCTTCATGTGATAAGGTGGTTGGATGAGGTGGTGAAATGGTGAGATTGCGAGGTACAGTGAAGAGGTGACTAAATTAATTGGTGGGAACGGGGGTAAGCGACGTGATGGCACAATGCGAAAAATAGAGATGCCTAGGAAAGTAAAAGAGGCAGCTGTCCAAAGAAAATGAAAATAGCATATTACCCTTCTTCTAAACCTTTCATTATTATCCTGTACCAGGGATGTGCTTGACGGGAAGTTTCTTGTCATCGAAGGACATGGCAATGGCCCCAAACTCGTTCATCGACACCATTTCTTCGGTCCCCAAGTTGAGCGGCACTTCGCAGTCGCTGATGAGAAGAGAGAAAGGACCACGAATGTAAAGAGGTGTTAACAACAAGGCTCTTTGCCGTAGCTTACGAAAAAAAGATGAATTTCTATTCCGCGCACGTCGTTATTACACGTTTGCACACAAACACTACCCCTAGTCCTAGCCTGCCGGTAGGCAGCCCAATCCACCAACCCTGCGCGCTTTATTTATCTCCTTCTGAAAGGCCCCCCACCCAACCTGTGCATGATGCGCAAGGTGCCCTCGACGCAGTCCTCGACGAACATGAAGCTCCGGGTCTGCTCGCCGTCGCCCCACATCTCGAACTGCTCCGTGGAGCAAATGGCCTTGCGGCAAAACGCCGCGGGCGCCTTCTCGCGGCCGCCTGTAAAGGATGAAAGACGGGATGAGAAGGGGGAAAAAGTAGAAGAAAACAGCAAGTAGAAGAAAGTATAAGAAAAGATTAAGAGGTGAATCTATGAAAGCATACGCCACTGCACTTCGTGGAGCTGCTACCTTTATGCTATCATTGATTCTTTAATCTTGCGCGCAACACTTGCCCACTCCACATGTACCTTTCCAGGTGCCCTGCGGACCGTACACGTTGTGGTAGCGGGCCATCCGAGTGACAATGTCGAAGTCCCGCGCGTAAGCCAGGCACATTTCCTCGGCATAAAGCTTCTCCAAGCCGTAAGTGTCCTGAGGCTTCGCAGGCCACGCGTCCGACTCCTTGAGGCCTTATGTTTGGGTTAATTGGTTGTCATTGGTGAGGTGAAAGGATGGTGAAGGAAGGAGAGTGGAAACAAGGGTATGAAGTGAAGGAGAAGTGTGCCACAGAGAAATAGGCAAAGCATGACGACGTGCCAGGTGGAACGACAACAAATTGCAAAAGATAGGGGTACCTCGTACAGAAACAAAGGCTGTGTTGTCCTCCAAAAAAGTCAAATACATGAAGTCGTGCACTACTACTAATTAATACCACCATCATCATTATCATCATGCATCCGAAGTAGTATTCTATTCACCTACCTGGGTTGGTGGGGTCGAGTTGCTTGTCTTCGTTGTAGACGCACGCGGTGGAGGAGTAAAAGTAGCGGGCGGCGCCCTGGGCCCGGGCGGCCTCGAGCATGTTGAAGCTGAGCATGGTGTTGTTGAAGAGGAGCACCGACTGGTTCGACTCGATGAACCCCATGCCCCCCATGTCCGCCGCCAAGTTGTACACCTGACGTGGAGGCGCAAGGGGGACCAAGCATAATCACAAAACAAAATGAAGAAACAGAAGGAGGGCGATAAACGAACATAGAAATAATCCCGAATGAAAGTGATGCCCTCGTGCAAGCCAACTGGCCTAACTTTTCGCTCCTGGAGATGAGGGCCGGCACTTTCAGCTCTCAAAGGATTCCTACTCGAGTGATACAATCGTCATGCTATTCTTTTTTCGCAGACCTGGTTGCAGCCCTCGGTGCAGGCCATGCAGTTTTCGATGCGGCGGAGGTCGACTTTGCGGAACTCGTTGCAAAAGTCTTCGGGCTTCATGAACTCGTTGTCCTTCCAGTCCGCGCAAATCACGTACCACCCCTCCGTCATCATGCGCTTCGCCAGGTGGGACCTGTGTGGACCACGATGGAGCATGGTTTACGAGATGAATCAAATTCTGTTCGTGGCCCAAGCACTTAAGAGGCAAATCTAACACGCTATATGAATGAAAAGAGGCGAAAAGGCACAACAAGTGTCGTCATCACGCACAAGCCAGGTGGCAAAAAAAAGGCCACTACGTGCAAAACAGAAAGGCAAAAGTGGGCCGTCGCGCGCGCTCGAAAAATATTGAAACAAAACCAAAGAACTGATGAATCCGTGCAGTTACAAACGGCAAACATAGTGCACTGGTCACAAGGATGGCTCCATGGGTCCTAACCCATCGAAAAAGGAGGGTGCACCCTTTCAAGAGTGCACCACCACTCCATAAGCGCGCTTACAGCAACAAAAGGCCAATCAATTTGGATGAATGTGCTCTAACTTCGATTGGAATAAATATGGTAGCGCATACACAAATTTATCTCTAATGTCTCAGTCTTCCGTGCTCTCACCCGATGAAACCGGCGCCGCCCCCGATGCACACCTTGGCGCCCGCGAACGGCGGCGGAAACTTGAGCCTGAGATGCCAAGAAAAAACATCAAAAGATAAAGTGAATGTAAATCAATGTTAAGTTCTAGTGTTAAAGAGGTTCATTGATGACAGCGTTCACTCACTTTTCAGCATTGGATAGCGTGGTTGTCTCCATTTTGGATTCTTCCAATGTTTTCAATTCTTGTGTTTTCGATGCGAATGCTCTGCTCCCACCGTTTGTCCCCAAAAGGAGGAACAGCTGTTGTCAAGTCGTCAGTCACCTGAGTTTAACGGCTCTCTTGTTGGAAATGCACTGGATGACCCGCTGGTATTAAAACAAGGCGCAACACAGATAGACACACTCAGGAGTTATAGTCGAGGAGGGTACGCAGTTCCATGGCTCGGAGGATTGTCGTCGCCTTATCGGTGGTGGGAGTACTTTCTTCGAGTATGTCTGCCGCATCTAAATCGAGGCAATTGAGCATGGAGGCGTCATTGGACTTCAGTAGTACGAGCAGTGTCTCTTCATCCGACGTAGATATACGCAACGTGGGGGACGGGGCGGCGGCTGCTGAATTCGGCAGCATTGTATCAGTCAAATCCACAAACCCAGAGGTATGCTGCTTTCGCAGCTATTTGCTGCGGAGGTGTATTTAATGCATGGGCCTTTTATGAACTGTCGGTATGTTATCTCTGCGTGTTTCGTGTATTCGTATCGACGTGCACCGAGTCACTTCCTATAGCTTTCCTGTTGGTTTCGACTGCTACGTATTTACCCATATGATTGTGTCAAATGTTTCAGTACTGCGCCAAGTACCTGTGCTCGTCGAGCTCCCTCGGCAGCACGGCCACAGCGTACCTCAAGGAAGGGTGCCATAGCAGCTTTTCTACCTATGCCGCCAGCGCTGCTGAAACTGACCTCGCAGCACGAAGTGCTTCCTCTCAGGTCGGTTGAAAGCGTGCTTGTGAATAGTTCGTAGAAAACCTGTTGCTATGTGAATATACTAGGGAGATATTTCCTTCCAAGAGTGCTTTGTGGTAGCAGTGAATCGTTTCCTTGACACGAGCCTGCACTGGGCTCTTTTGTCTTGCATTCACTCGCGAATCGTAGTTCACACGCCCCTCTTGAATGATCACAATTGTGAGTAGGCTGCCGAGGGCTTGACAAATATTGGGCTCTTTGCAATGAGTGGCAGTTTCGGGCTCGTAGCGCTCGTCTTGGGCTTTGTGATGGGACGGCGAGAAGCGGATCACCGCTCAAATTTGTCGAGTATCGACCCGAGCTTGCAAAGCCTTTTGCACTGATGAAGAAAGGAAAAAAAAATTGCCATGATGAAAGACACACGCAGAGTCTGGCATGGCCCTTTATTGTATTGAAGGGGAGTGCCGTCACAAACGATTTATAATACACACATACACACTAACACACAGAACTCTGCTGTTTACTTTTCACTTCCACCACCTAGCCCCGACGGACCCAAAAATGGAAATTTTCAAACGCCTTCTAGGGGCATTTTTATGTTATGAATGGTTTCTTTGGTGGTTGGAAAGAGGTAAACTCGCGCGGTTTCATCGAAATCGGCCCTTATAAGCCCCTTCAAGGCGCGATCAAAATTGCTAAAAATGTTTAGCTAGGGTTTTAAAACAAATAGCTCTAATATAATAAACGCACACTGCAAAACGAAAATATCGAGCTCAGATTCAAGGCAAGCTACGCCTCCGCTTCCCGCGGAACGCGCCATATCTCCCGAATGAGCCGCTGGCAAAAGAACTTAGAGCGTCAGAATTTACCATAGAGATCAACTTGATAATCGAGAATGCGCATCGCTGCCGAAAAGTCTAGCTAGGGAGAGCTAAGAAGGCCCGAGTCCACGTCGAAGCCCCCACAATCACACCCGCATAAGCGTCGACATCTTCGTAATAGCACACAGGAGGCATATTCTCCGGTACGAAGCCATAATTGCAAACTATATAATGTATCAACCTGTTCTAGTGTTTGTTTCAGCGCTTTATGAATGCCATACTGTCTATTTGAGGTTTAAGATCCTTGGGCCGTTGCTGACTTTTTGCACCTGGAAAGCCCACAGCATGCGTACCATAAATATTGTGAACTTGGAACAAAACGCCGTTAGAGTTGAGTTCAAGGTCTCCTAAACTCATTGATTGGCATACTTAGCTTTTCTTCTTCATCACTCTATGCGATTTCTCTGCTGTGGCTAGCAGGAGCGCGGAGAGCTAATTGATGACACGGCTGTCACTCCGTGCACGAGCGTAATTGCGATTGTCAATGTGCAGCAGCTCAAAGTTGGTTGCAATTTTCTTGCTGGATGTACAGCTTGCAATTGCGGGGCTAGTTGCTACCTTGTGGGTCTTGTCTCAGTGATATGGCGGACGCCTACGCGCACTACGATTGCAAATCAACGCCGCGGCACCAACACAGTGCAGATGTGAGATTGAATTCTTCTTGATGGATTTTACGAATTTCTAGCTTGGGCAAAAAGGGCTGCCAGAAGCACTCAAGTCTGAGCGAATGATTTTCAATTAAATTGTGTTGTCGTCTCTCAGCATGTATCGCCGCATTTGCTGCGGTGCTACCGGGAGCACCAAGCGTCAACAGGTGACACGCCTTTCAATGAGCCCACAAGCAAAACGGCAAACAATGGATGCCTTAGTGGTAAGAATGCACTATTGTTCCTTGCAGCTTCTGGCATGTGGTCATACGCTCATGTTTTAGGCGCATGGGTTGCTGAACGCGCTTAGTTTGCAATTGTGGGTGGGTTGCTGTGAGGGAGGACAGAGGTGAGGAGGCCACGGTGCACTGCAATAGCAAATCAGTGCCACCAAAGCACCAGCTGCTAGCACAAAATCGCCACTCGCCCGCATATCTCAATGCATTCTCAGCACTTTTTCAATTGTGACTTCAGATCCATGAATCTTCTCTCGGGAGATGGATATATGTGGTAATGAGGTAATGCACACGGCGTGTGCCGCCCCGTAGTCCCCTACTTATTCAATTATATACCTCCAAGTTTTAAGGGCATTAATACACTGCGAATTAAGTACGGATTCTACAGCCCGGTCTTGCAGCTACATAGTTTTAGAGACTTAGACTATAGGCTTTTGGATAACACAAATCCCCTGTCTAGAGTACCTAGTATCTGTAGCCGAATATCCCCGAAAGAGCACCCGGATAACGGGGCTAGCTCTAAGCAACTTTGACCGAGCGCGCATGGCGATAAATGATAAAATGGACTAAGAATAATCACCCCTTGGTGCAAGGTTCCCAAATAGCCTTACTGAGGCCAAAAGTGAGCAAGTTCAGCTCCAAAGCTCTGCAAAGATTTTCGGTGGAGCAGGCTAATCCATGGTCGTGCGAATCATAGGCGGCGTCATGTCACGGCGGACCATACTTAAAATCCATTACCTACACTACTGAATCCGTCACGGCGGTGTGGCGAGTAAGAGTCATGGATTGGCTAAAAGCCACATTGATGAGGCTGCGAGCCCTGAGCGCGCCGACAATGAAGCGGTCCCGGAGCCAGTCTCACTGCGCATACATCAGATTGTTCGGATCCAAGTCAATGCGCACCTTGTCGTCGAACCCGAGGTAGGTCTCAACGTTTTCCAACATGGCTGTCATGGCTGTCGCAAGCTTCCATGCACCTAGTGGCGGCTAATGTGCTGCAGGCAGCAGCTTTAAAGGCGTTCCCTCCTGCCTTGCCTATTGCTGCAAAGCCAGGCTTTCCTTCAAGTAGTACTCGTTTTGCTCGCCGCCTGTGGTGAAAGCCAGCGAAATCTGACGGTTCACACCAGGTACATCAGACACGGCGTCGCCTATAAGGTCAAGCATAAACTGAAGCTGCTCCCAACTGTAGCGCACTCCATCCATGGAAACATCTGGGCGCTTCATGAAGTTGGTTACTTTAAAATTGGGCCTCGTAGCTTTGAGCCCTCAGGGCTACCGGTGGGGCACCGAGAGAGAACCCTAAGCTGGGCATCGACTCCAAGCTCTGGCCAGGATATATTATTAAAAAGGATAATTTTGATCAGCTCGATTCATGAGCCTCCGTGCGATAGACCCCATTTCAGAGCCTAAAGAGCGAAATATCAAGAAACTGAGGTCAAGCAAAAATAGCAGTAAATCACCTGGGGCTATAATATGAACGCCCTGAGACCAATTCAATGGACATAAATCGATAGGCATGGTAATTTCCAAGACATTTAGGAGCCACGAGGCGCTGGATTTTTTAATCATTGAGCTGGAGCATGAGCTCTGTGGACATCTGAGACAGAAATTACGAAGCCGTTAACGCTGGTGCTCCCATCGTGGGACAACATTAACGCAATTATCAACGCTATAGATGGTTACAACCGCACAGAGTTCTTCTTTAAAATAAGCCACCTTTAAGTTATGCGCAGCGAACGGTCAAGTAGCCCCAGCACTTTGAAGGCACCCACTCGAGAGCTACTATTCAACTGTTGATTTCACTTTTCATTTTACTTTTCAGTTGGCAGAAAACTCGAGACCACCCCGATACTAGTTTATGTCCCCCTGTAGCCCGAGTCCGTCGGGGCTACACCACCTTGAACTTAAACTTGAACCTTCTTAGAACTTAGTCGCCACGATCAAAGACCTAGTAGCTCCCTGGTTACTGGCGACCTAAGTATTTACCGCAAGGAAAACTCTAGCCGTTTAAGACTGCGGCGTAGCGGCGTATTCCGTTTCCCACTTCCCAGTCGGCCAGCCAGCTAGGTGTGGCAGGTGTGCCGTCAACCGCCATTGCGAGCTGCTTCCTGTTTTGTGTTTTTATTTTATTGAGTGCCTTGCTTCTTGGTTTTGCTAATTCCACAGCGCGCAACCGCAGCTAGCTCTATGTGCCTTGCTATGTGGGTGTATAGCATTCAATAGCTCTATATAAATTCAACAGGCCAGCTCCTCGATATATCATTCCGTTGAGGAAGTCTGCCTCTGCCTGCGATGCCTTGACTTCAACCAACGCCGCGCGCAACAAACCAGCGCCACCTTTTTTACATAACACCGAGGAGAAGTGAGGGTCAAGAGAGGCAGGAACCCTTTGATGCATGATGCATTCATGCAATAGTCTAAGTCTCAAACCCAAGCGAATGAATCAAGGTTGCTTTACTTTTTCTCAACGAAACAAGAATAACACGAGCATCCATTCACCTGCGCGCATCGTTCGCCATCTCGGGTCTGGTCGTGCCTCTTGACTGCGGCTATCAGCAGACCACACCCGAGGGCGCCCTGAAAGCCCGCGAAGACCAGAGACTGGAAGTACAGGTAATTCGCGTTGCCGTTGCCTCGGAGCCTGCATAGAATAGAATAGACATCCAAAATAGACATGCAGAAAGCACCATTCATGTGACGGAAACACACGGGATTATCATGCGCTCTTGCGACCTGACTCCTTGTCTCTCTTCCTTGACCCCCTCAAACTTGCTTTCGTGCTCACCACATACGCCACATGGTGACGATGCCAGCGCCGGTCAGAGCCATCCCGATGGTCAGCACCCCGTGAAGAGGGGGCGGCCACGGAAACGGGAACAAGAACACTTCTTCCTTTCCTTCCGTCTCCTCTGACTCCTTTCTCACTTCCTCATTTTCGTCTTTTCTTTCTGTTGTGCGCTGTGACGACGGTGACGATATAGCATTGTTGTGATGGCTGGTGGCAATCAGGTTTAGATGACAGGCCCAGAGACTCAATGCAAACGCATGTGCGCGTAAACTTAGGTCACTCGCGCCGAGGGCGCCGCTAGCTGCGAGGCACGCTAAGGAGGAAATGACTACCAAGCCACCGCACGAAGGTGCATGTGGTGGGAGTGACGATTGATTAGCTTTGGTTTCTGTTGCGGAAGCAGCAGGCGCACGTGAAAAGCTACATCTTCTTTTATTAGGTGACGATGGTAGAGCAGCAGCAGGGTGAGGCAGAGAGCCGAGGCGAATGAGTAAAGGTATGACGAGCGCCGGCAAAAGAGCACTGCCGAGCCAACGGAAGTAAGTGCTGTTGGTAGCAGCGACAAGTAGGAGGAGGATGCACAATAGGATTTAATTTGTCACCATGGAAGTTTAAAAATGAGTCATTTAAGAATAGTATGAAGAAGAAACGTTGCGTCCACTGACAAAAAAAAAGAGGACTATCAAAAAGAGGATGAAATCCATCAAGCTTGAATCGCACTCCGCACTCCCTCTCACCGGAACCGTACGAAGCCAATAGCGTCCAAATACCACTGTAAGCTGACGCTCGGCCGTTCATAGGTTAGCTGCCCGCCGAGCACAGCACCGTAGACCGGGCTGAGCCAGTTCCACGCTAGTGGCAATCCTAACAGAGGAGAGGAGAATTCATTGGTGTCGATATCATTGTGATGACGTATGCTACTATCATCGGCCCGGCTTTCGAAAGAAGCAGGTGCCCCCAAAAAGGCTGCAGACGCGACCACCAACATTGCCCACGCGGAAGCTGCGGCGAAGAACAAAGCCAGCACAACTATTGGTCGAGGCAACGGTGGCAGTGCTTTGAAAAGTTGAGGAGTTGTGATTTGTTCCTTGGGGAGGGCAGCTATAAGTGCGATCGCTGGAAGGTAAATCTGAATAGGAGGCCGAGAGAGGGAGGGCTATGTGTGATACAAACATATCACAGTCAAAATGAACGGTAGCTGACAGGTTGTTCGGAAATAACAGACATCGATCGTAGACAAGAGAAAGAGGGCATCATGCTTTTTAGGAATGCCGCATCCTACTCCAAGGACTACTGAACCTTTCGTTGCTTTTCTTCCAGAATCTCCTTACCACTGCCATGGGATCTAAATATACGGCAACCCCCGCTGCAAATCCGGTAGCTAGCACTGCCCAAACCTTACGACTAATTGCCTGGTGAGAGGGGCGAATACATATGCATGCAACATGACATTAAGGAGAAAGACCACACGTCAAAACATGAAGCAAAACGGCGTTGCACTAACTGCGTAACTGCGCGAAACGGATTTAAGCATCCTACCGAGCAATACGCAAGCCTTATGGCCAAGAGTGTTGCAAGGCTTATGAGAGGTTCAGTCGACCCGCAACAGCCTGCCGCTACGGCCGCAGGGTGGCACATGTAAAGAAGAGCTGCAACTCCGGGCACCTGAATTGAAAGGGCAAAAACTAGGGCGTTATATTAGTGTTCTGATGCTTCCCCCTTCCCAAGGTAGAAGCTTCCCCTCTCCCCATTGACCTTGGATCAGCATATCGTGGATGAAAGACTGAGTACCCACTTATTCGATAAGCATTTCTACGCAAGCTGCGGTGTAAGTGTGCATTCACCTGATGTGGTGTCATTCCATGGTCCGATAGGCTGCTGCTGCTGCTGCTGCTGCTGCTGCTGCTGCTACTGCTGCTCTTACGAGAAAGGGAATTGTCCTGGCCTGCACTAAACTGCTCTTCGCTTGTTAAAGGCGCTTGTTGACTAGGTTGGCTCTTTTGCTGTTGTTTCCGGACTATGGCAGCTGCACGATTGGCCCTTAAGCGAAGAGCGTCTGTGGAAATGTGAGCCTGGTGACGAGTTGGAGATTGTTCAATGTTGAATTAGGCGCATATAAAGTGGGTTCGGTATGCGCAAGAAGTATTATATCTTGATTCGGAGCAATGACCCATTCAAAGGCCTTTAATCCAGCATTCTAACATTCAAGCAGAGGTAGCATTGTATCTACTTTACTACCCAGTTATTCACCTCCGCGATGCCATAAACGAGCACAGCCCCTGCCAGATCTGCCAATAGAGCTATCGCACGAGGCCACAGGACTGCCTGCCATCCTAGCGGTAAAGGCTTCGACAACAAGGTCTTGACGGTGCTTGTGACAGGTGATACATGTGAGGTCGACGGCATGATTTTAGTGTAGAGGAACAGGAGCAAGGGAGGTGCACGGGCAGCGCCAGCGCTATAGGGATTGATCCCAATTGAAAGGCGATAGAGACCCTCCTAGAAAGAAATGGCAGGATAGAAGAACTAGGTCATCTCAATAGCATCATTCACAGCGCTCAATCGTCAACAGAGGTATAATTGGCCTAGCTTTATAAAGTGAGCTTGTCGCCGTGAGTAGGCTACCCTAAGTTTCAAGCTTCGTCTTTCTCGATTACCTGGATAAATTCAGGGTCACATCGAGCGGGTACAAAGAGTGGCCGGCAGAGATGAACCTGTAAGTTAAATAACACTGTTAGCTACAGTACACCAAGAAGAATCTTCTCTAGTGTAATTGCTTTGGTGCTGGGTGCTCATCCTATCAATAGACGTTTTCCCATTTACGCCATGATTTGACGGCACATCAATTGACAGTAGCATGGGATATGGGGTATTTGTGCTTGACAATACCAAGGACTCGAGTGCCGGCCAACCCCAGCAAATGCTGCGTAATGTTATCCCTACAAGGAGCGTGTGTCTTAAGGGCGCAGCCTCTTCTTCCCATGGCGAGGACATGACATTCAAAATGGCCCTGCGGAACGCTACCAGCCAATCAACGTCTAGATATCTAACCACTGTCTTTGAGTGCTTCTCCACAGAGGGGGGTTGAATGGAGCAAAATCGCAGGAAGCTACAGTACAGATCTGAAGAAGCCAACAACTTGATTAAGCATGCTACAGCATGATACAACCTACTGAGATAAGCTGTAAGCTACAAAGCTACATTGAAAGTGTCCACTTCTATGCTGCACAGTATTATTGACTGTAGACTTACACTACCTAAATTAGAGCTCTAGTTGTCACACGAGAGAAGGTCATACACCACGCCTTGATTCGGTCACTTCATTAGGATTGATACGTATCGAACTAGCGCCTGCCTGCTTGTTTCTTTCGACGCATATCTCTGCCATGCAAGCATTCTTCTTGCTTGTTGGCATTCTAGCATCGCGCGAGGCGAAGGCCGAGCGATGCGGTAGCGGCGACTTGACATGGGCATGGATGCAAAATCGAGTCCAGGTCTGTCGAATGCGGTGGGGGGGGGGGGGGGGGTTACTCGGCGTCTGTTCTAGTCTTGCGTCAAGCTTCTTTGAGATTGTCGTGGCAAAATTAATGCAACCCACCTCAAACTTTTTTTCTAGGTCCCGGCTCGGTGCACTGAATTGTTTCTGATTTCAACGCCCATTGGAGACGCTGGTGCTGCTGCTTTGGCTCAAACATTGCCAAATGCGCCTCATTTAACCACACTATCCCTCTATGACAACGGTGCGCGCTCTCTTTTTACTTTTGATAGATTGCACTACTATGAACAATGCCTGTGGTGAAATTTATTGCACTGAATTGGCACTCATTGCCATGAATATCTTTTGATTCTGGCGCTCTCTGAAGGTATTGGTGAACTTGGCAGCCGACTGCTCGCAAGCGCGCTACCCAAGAGCCGTTTATCTGCTCTCACTCTGTGGCGGAACAAAGTAGGCAATGGTGGTGCGCGCGCTCTAGCCGATGCGCTGTCGCATGCTAGCACCGTCTTAACGAGCCTCGACCTGCATGATACTACGATTGGACCGCAAGGCGCTGCTGCGATCGCCCAAGCATTAGCTGGAGGAGCAGCCAATACGGCATATGACTCTAGGGAGGAATCTTCGTATGAATCCTATGCGAACATCACTGTAAACACTTCTGCAGCTGCCACAGCTGGTGTCGCTCGTGTAGAGGAATTATCGACTCCTCGTCCTCCTCCTTTGGCTTGGCTGTCGCTTGAAGGCAACCCTCTGGGCGATGATGGCGCTGCTGCGCTTGCGTGGGCGCTGCCGAAGAGCCGTCTCACCGAACTGCACCTCGCCAGGTGCGTGTGGGCTTGCGTTAGTGAGGGAGCTTGGGGGCACTTATTTTTCAGGTTTCATATCATACTTAGGTATTGTACGAGCCTACAAAATTATCGCGGAGAAGTGATAGAATTTTATCTTGCTCAATTGACAACATGCCCTACTTCAAATGTTTTTTTTTAAATTCATTTACGCAGTTGCGGCGTGGGAGATGTTGGAGCAGCAGCTCTTGCGGTGGCCTTAATGGCTACGCCAGCAGTGGCTGCTGTCATCACTGCAACTTCGCTGGGGTCATCTCCTTCTGGTGTGCAGAGATATGGCACTGAAAATAATGGTGTGGGGAGTAGCAGTGGCACCAGTAGAAAGCTTTCTTCTTCATCCGGCTTAGCAATGCTCTTCCTAGCGCAGAACTTGCTAAGCGACCGAGGTGCCTTAGCGCTCGCAGCTAGTCTTGATGGCTTGCTCGAAGCTTATCTAACCTCGGACGCTGCTCAATACCATGAAACGCCACCCCTCTTGCATGCGATGATGCCGACGATGGCTCAACTTTTGCCGGGCTTCTTGAGTGCGTGCACAGAATCGGCTGAGAGCATCAATCATAGCAATGGCATTTGTGCGAACCACATTAGTCCCCACAGCTACAGCTTCAACAGCAGTACCAGCTACGATAGCAATCTCACTCCTCGCCGCCGCCCTGGGAACTCTCATTTGGTAGCCCTCGATTTATCGGGCAACGAGAGGGTGAGCTCTGGGGCTCTGGCCAAGGTGGCACGCTTGTTGAGTCACGGTGCTTTAGCCAAACGCCGCGCAGAGATGAACCCTCGCTGCAGTGCTCAGGACTTGACCTGGTGGGAAAGTGAAGACAGTGATGGCGATGCTGATGGTGCCGCGTCGAAAAGCAAAAACAGTACCGGTAATGCTACCAGCACTTCTAGCAGTAGTAAAGTAGCCAGCAGCAGCTCTCCTCAAGGAATGCCTTCAATGAACGGATTTACCCTTCGATCTCAAGTCTACGTGCCCCTTCGCTGCACCTCTCTATCCCTGTTAGGGCATCCCCTCGGGGATCATGGCGTAGCAGCCCTATCTAGAGCGCTCATTCGTCAAACCACCCGAGGCTCCGGTACCAGTGACTCCACTTACTCCAAGAGTGCTGACACTGATCTTGGCTCAACTAGCGCAGGTCGCAGCAGCAGGAATGCCATCCCTGTATATGATGATGAAGCTTCTTCTTCTCCACTGCGGCTAGTGGAACTAGATCTCAGTGGAGTGGGCATGGGTGTAGTTGGTGTGTCGTCACTTGCTGATGCCCTAGTACATACTTGCAGACATTCTGGTGGTCTCTGCAATTCACTGAAGGCGCTCTTCTTGTCCTCCAACCCGATCGGCGATGAAGGTGCTTGCGCTCTGTCTCGCGCCTTGGCATATCCTAGTAACTTCAATGTCGGCAGCAGCAGCGTAAGTTCCAGTGGCGGATGGTCGATGGTACTGGAAGAATTAGATCTGATGAATGCGCAATTAGGCCCTCTTGCTGCGACTGCCCTTTCTCAAGCGTTGAGAATTGGTGCTGCATCATGGGATGAATCCAAACAATTTCCTCGCGGTAGTACCTCTACAACTGCCAGCTTAGATGCCGCATCTGGCACCAATACCTCTTCCTTAAGAGCTCCAGGCGAAGCTTCAGAATCGTCATCCCGTAGTAGCAGTGCTACCTACTGTGGCCGCATGAATTCAAACAGCAGCGGCGGCGGTAAAAACACACCTCGCCCGTTGCCTCGCTTGCAAGTGTTGCATTTGCACGGCAATCATTTGGGCGACGATGGCGCTGAAGAACTGGCAAACCTCCTCATGAGGGAAGGGATTGCGGCGGCGTCTTCATCTGTAGTGGCTCCGGAGACTGCAGCAGCTAGTGAGACTACTTCAGTGTTGACAGGTAGTGCAGCAGCAGCATCTTTGTTGGTGGGGAACGGGCCGTCGAATCTATTGAAGTTAGACCTGGGCATGAACGGGGTGGGCGACCGAGGCGGCATCGCTCTCGCCAATGCTCTGAAGCACAACACCAAGCTCCAGTCCCTGTATTTGGACTCGAATGGCCTCGGTCCAACCACCGGCGCAAGTTTAGTTGAGGCCTTGAAGTCCTGGGGCCCAAACACCGAGTTGTCAGCTTTGAGCCTCGCCGGAAATCCTCTGATGAACAGGGTAAGCAGCCTCAATGAACAACAAGAGCAATACTCGATACTTAGCAGTAGAAACGAGCATGGTAACAGCAGCAGTGACAGCAATGACAGCAATGACAGCAGCAGCAGTAGCGGAAGTGGACAAGAAGCATCAACGCAATCTTTCGGTGCTGCAATTGCTGAGTTATTAATCCCTGCAGCCATGAACGCACGTCAAGACGCGCAATGCCCTTCTTTGGCCTCGGCACATGAAGCAACTCGCGTGAAGTTGAAGGAAAGCATGGTGGAGGTGGCTGCACTCAAACGCCAGCTGCTTGAGAAAGACCACTTGTTGATGTTACTTCACGATGACCGGAAGCTTCTTGGCTGGCTCTCTGCACTTGCTTGTACGG
>Ga0307930_1001290_pt1 | contig 19905 bp, 16 predicted proteins | sample OrgLakmetageno46_FD_203161 | JGI IMG/M metagenome (GOLD analysis project Ga0307930, IMG submission 203161) | Saline water microbial communities from Organic Lake, Antarctica - #46 | ecosystem: Environmental > Aquatic > Non-marine Saline and Alkaline > Saline | place: Antarctica: Organic Lake...
TCGTGTTTGGCATGAGCAAAAACGCGTTACTGCCATTTGGTTTGGAACGAACGGGCTCTAATTATCAGCATTTTGATTCAGCCAGCGCAATCGTTGTGAAGCGAGGTCGCGGAGGGAGCGATAACACTAACAGTCGCTCTAAAACAAGGGGAATCACACTTGCCGATAAAAAGAATATTAAAAACGCGATACAGTATTTTGCCCGAAATAAGTTCAAGCTGGTTTACAGCAAAGTTTTCGAACACTATCAATTAGAGTATGAAGTGCATAAGGCGACTAGAGAGTTACCTAATGGGCAAGTCACAAATGCACGAGCCCCTTATAAAGAAGATGCCACAATCAGTTATAGTCAGTTTTACTATCATATTAAACAGCTTTTTACACCGCCTCAATTAAAACGTTTGAAGGCGGGTCGCATTAATTACGAAAAAGACGATGCCCCCAGACAAGGCAGTGCCATTGATGGTGTAATTGGAGCTTGTGACCGGTACGAAGTCGATGCAACAGTTCTCGATATTTATGTACGTTGCCCATTTGCAACTAAGCAAGGGTATTCAATGGGACGCCCAGTTTTGTATATTGTTGTCGACGTTTACTCTTCGATGATTGTTGGTTTTTATGTTGGTTTCGATGGGCCAAACTGGGAGGGTGCCTCAGCGGCTCTGGTGAATGCTTGCTCTGATAAGGTCGAGTTTGCAAAGCAATACGGAGTTAGACTCAATCCTGATGATTGGCCGTGCCATCATACACCCATTCAAATCACTATTGATAATGGTTCCGAATATCCTGACGCTTTTATAACCAGTGCGCTAATAAACGAAATAGGCGTAAGGGTTTTCAATTTCGCCGCTGTATTTCGTGGTGACGCAAAAGGAACGGTTGAAGGGACGTTTAACGTCTTAAATAATAAAGAGATTCATTTTAAAAAAGGCTCTATTTTTGACGACAAAAGGGAAGAGGAGCATCCCTCCAATGCGTCCTTTTACGACTACAACGCTTTGATGCAAATATTGATAAGACTTTTTATAGACATCAATAATTCGATGGATAAATCAAAACGCCTTAACTGGAAAGCGGTTGTAGATGATATCGGCATCACACCTCAAGATATTTATCTACACAGTCTAAAAACGGAAATGAAAGGCATTATTTCTTCGACGCCTGAAAATAAAGCTAAGGTTAGATGGGCGTTCCTTCCGGAGCAAAAAGCTACCGTGCGTCCCAACTGCATATATTTCCAAGGACTGGAATATGAATGTCAGTATGCGATTGACCAAGAATGGTATCTAAAGGCTAAATTCGACAAGAATTTTACTATTCCAGTCAAAGCGATGAAGAACAATGTTGATAGTATTTGGCATAAGACACCCGATGGTCAATACATTGAATTAACCCTAAAAAATGTTAATAGCGAAAGTCGTTATAGCGGATTGCACTCAGAAATTGCACTGCAACTACAAGAGTACATCGCTAAAAAGCGGCATGACCAGAAACAAGATACAAGGGTTCGCAAAGCCAAATACAAAGATGAAATGGAGCAAATTGATACTGAAATGTCGGCTATTACCAAAGGTTTGCCTGACAATAACCGCAAATCTATGCAGCCAGGGGTAAATCAGCGCAAAGAAGACGGCAGTAAATCAATAAAAAAACAACTCGCAGATCAAGCTAGAGAAACGTTTGGTAGTAACGTCAATGAAAACGTTGAAAGTGAGAAACTCATTGACTTAGAAGATATTTTTTAAACAACAAGGATAGTTATTAAGATGAAAGCAGAATATAAAAAGCACGCCGTGAAGAAATTTAACGACAACCCTCTTACTGAAAGCATACACGTGTTCATTGAAGAATCAGAACTATTGAAGACGGTTACTGAGACTATGCAAGTAGATAGGTTTTGGGCGCTATCGCCGCTCTATCAGTCTGCCATATTGCAGGACTTGAGCATGACTCATATACCGGTACCACTGTTCTATGATTTATACATGAAATTTGCAGGTGCAATGTTACACGGTTATTCAGGCAGAAACCCTCTCGACTCTGACAATGTGAAATTCAAACACAATTTGGCGATCGATTTTAAAAATAAAACCTTTGGTCATAATAGAGCATCTAAGAGAACTACTGCGGCGTCTATTGTTGCATCAGGTGTGTCAGGTACCGGAAAGACCACAACTATTAGAAGAGTCTTAGAATGTATTCCACAATTAATCGAACATGATAACTTTAAAGGGACTACCTATCATCAACACCAAGTTACATGGTTGTCTTTTGACCTGCCGTCAACACCTAGTATAAAGGCTTTAGTACTTAATTTTTTCCAAGCGCTAGACAAAGTATTAGGGGATACCTCATATCATGAGTCTTGGATTGCAAAGAATCGACAATCTGTAGATGCGCATTTACATGCAATGACGATGGCTGCTAATAATTATGAAATTGGTTTAGTGCATATAGACGAAGTACAGTTTATGTTGAACTACGGAAAAGGCGCTAATGCCCCTAGTCTCCAAGGCATTGAGGCTCTGTTTAATAAAATTGGGATCCCAATTGTTTTGAGCACAACACCGCAAGGTTTAGAGGTTTTTAAAGACCAATATGGCAACATTGAATCTCTAGAGCCTAGTATCACTACTGTGAGAAGAATGCTCTCAGATCGTCATTTTACAATCGATTTAATTAAAAGTGGCCATCCTCATTACTTAGAGCTTTTTAATGCTTTATTCCCGTCTAGCTTGGTGCACCCTGGCATGATCATTGATAATGAGTTCAAAGATACATTTCACTTTTTAACTTGCGGTTTACGAGCCCTCATGACGCGTCTTGCACAACTCTTTCATGAGTATGTTGTTAAGTTCGTTCGTAAGAAAAAGCCATTACCGGGTGCTCTATTACTCTTAAAATCAATATTCCATGACCAGTTTTCATTGATTTCACCCGCTTTAGTGCATTTGCGTGCAAATAACGTAAAGGCGTATGAAGCCAGTATAAAAGCTTTAGAAATTGATTCTATTGCAAACACTAATGCTGAGCAAATTAAGCATAAAAAGCAGAGAGGTAAAGCACGACTGGGCAAAGTGCCCCCCGTGTTGAAGGGAGGTCGGTTTGATCAAATATCTGTTAGCGTGTCGCAGGAAATCGCACATAACAATGCTAATGGTGATGAAGAACCAGAGGTGGCAATATGAACAAGTTACCCATAAACCTTCCCAATATTTTCGAAAATGAGCATCTGTACGGCTATGTTTCAAGGTTGTGTCTGTTGAACGGAATACTAGATAGTAATAGTATTCAGAAGGGAATTATGGGGTGTAATAAAGCGTTAGCAGCCCTGCCACTTTTTAAAGAAAGTACACATGAATTAGCTATTTTTATTTCAGATAAATTTTCTCTTCCTCTTGCTGATGTATTCACAAGACACACTCTACTAGGGTTATTTCGTCACAATATTGACCCAACAGTTCTGAGAAAAGTGGTGGCTAAGGACTATAGTCGGAAAACGGTAATTAGCCTTGAGCAAACTGAAGTATATTGGGGAAAGGCTTGGCGTTATTGCCCTTGTTGTGTAGAGGAAGATAAAGTACAGCATGGGACCGCTTACTGGCATGTAGAACACCAATTACCCACTTCATTAACATGCTACAAACATGTAAAAACAACATTGGAATACAAGTGCCAAAAGTGTGGTTTAGTAACGACAAACCTCGGTTGTAAACCTATTCCAACCGCGCAATGTGAAAAGTGTGGGCATACTCATGAGTCGATGTCGCTCCATTTAAATCGAGACCAAAAAAGCATTCAAGAGTCCGGCTTTCGCTTATTCAACGATACATCAAATTTTGATAGCTCGATGCAATATTACATGTTAGATGTCGATTCCATCGTACGTTCTAGAGAAGATATTAGCGAATCATTAGAGCTAAGATACAAAGAGCTAGACGATTCTTTCTTTGATTGGCTTAGCGAATCTGAATTAACCGTATACTTTGGTCACGATTCAAGTATAGGCACTGTGCAGTCGCTTAGAGCGCACAGAATGGTTAGATATAGCGGGAGGGCAAAATTACTCTATGTGCTGCTTTGGCAGCGTTATTTTTACCATTTGAGACAAACTGCCAAACAATGAAGACTCATTACCCCATCTTACGAGGAGAGACAGCTTATAGCTATATCGTAAGATGGGCTTATCATTCAGGATACCCTGATCCTAGAGCTGCAACGACAGCGCATATTGGTAGCGACAACTTTCAATTTAAATCTCATTTCCCTTCATTTCTGCCCGAGCTCTCTGTCTTGTCCAATACACCGCTTTCGACACTAATAGAGCAGCATACTATTCTGCCCTTTTACAAAGCATTTACGAAGTATGATAAGTACATAAAGGCTTATGAGGACATATTCGCCGGCAACTCTAAGGACCTTCACACGCAACTGTCACTGGTATCTTCTCGAAACATCCAAGGTAACATACTCGCATACTGTTCTAGCTGCGTAACTGAGGATATTAGTAGATTTGGAGTTCAGTATTGGCACCGAGACCATCAAGTGCCTGGGCAAGTGATTTGTGTGAAACACAAAAAACCGTTAAATGGTGTATCTGTTAAGCGCAGAGAGTTTGCTCTTCCTCCTACTGATTGGCCTGAAGTGTTAATCGAGCCAAGCAAAGATGAAAAATTGATAAGCGCTATTTTGTATTATTTCTTGTCGGCGAAAGCACCCTTTGATGCAGATGTCCTGAAAGGCTTGTACTTGCAAGCACTTTTAAAGAAAGGTTTTGTTACGTCTGGTAATAACCTGAGAGTAAAGTTGTTATGCAGTGATTTGAAAACGTTCTGGTCTTCGTTATGTGGCAAAGACCCTTACACTATAATATTTAACGATGAATCCGCATATCCTTTCCCTGCCGGTTTCTTTTATAACTTTGAAACGCAAAAGCACCCTGTAAAGCACGCATTATTGATTGGCTACCTGTTTGGTACTATTGAGGCTTTTATGGCAGCTTATCAGTCATATCGAGCGCCTAAGCGACAATGCGACATCACTTTTGATTCATTAAGTCGGGTTAGCAAGGCCAGCCAGCCTAAGCAACGACAAACCATTGTGAGTTCGTTAAAGTCTGGGCAAAGTATGAGAAGTATCGCCAAAAGACTTCACACCAGTATTTCTGTTGTGAAAGGAATTGCTTGTCGGCATGATTTAGCAATAAGCATGCGGCCACAAAAAATAACACCGCTTGTTAGGCATAATATCATGTTATCGGCTGAGTTAGGGCAGGCAACAAGTGATATTGCGACGGCTAACTTATGTAGCATTGGCGCTGTTGAGCAAATAATAGGGCAACAATTGGGGTTGGTAGAGAGACGAAAAAAATTACGTTTTAATAAGCTGAAAAATGAACATAGACAAAAAGTGTTAACCTGCCTTGTGCAGGCGAGAACACGCAATGATGTGCGTAAATTAGTGAATTCAAGCTACTTGTACCTGTTTAAAAACGATAAAGAGTGGCTTTATCAAACCATACCACCCGCTGTGGCTCGCAAAGACAGACGGTGTGCAAAGCAAAGTAACTAACACCCTAGGGTAGGAAGATCAAAACAACTAAAATGTAAACCACGGTGTGGATGATAAATGGTTCAATAAGGCGATTCCGGTAGTTGAGCTGCAAAAGCCCATTGAGCTTCTTGAGAGAAAGCAGGTACAAGAAAAGTTACTGGGGGATTGACTCAATGATGTTCGGTGACTCTATTTGAGGTCGTTATCTTTAGATGCTTAGGCGCTGATTGAGTGTATAATTTGTAAAGGCTTACTTATTTTGTTTGGTAATTTAGTCATCCATTCACGGTTGCTCCAGTAGCCATGCATCACCGATTTGCTCTTGATATGGGTTGCGGAAATAATAACAGGAAGGGGAGATTATAAATTGCAAAAACAATTACCAAGGTGGGGGCAATGGATAGGCACTGCAACAGGCACAAATAACGCGATGCTTATTTTAAATATTGATAAAGATAGAACAAACGAAGGAACAATTTACTTCCAAGATAATGATAAATCACTAAGCTCAATGAAAGGTAGTGTAGAGTTCATTGATAATGGCGAAGGTATTGTTGGTGAAATTACAAAACTTACTACTTTTGGCGCTAACAGCAATAGAGAAGAGGTTATACCAAAAACGGCACAGTTGATACTTACTGGCATGACTCTAGACCAAATGGAAGGTACTTGGCGCGCAGACAATGGGCAGTGCGGTGAATTCAACATCAATATTAGGGAAAGCACTGAATCCCAAGTTAAAGCTGAAGTTATTGATTGGGACGATTACTTGTCTTTTGCTATAAAGTCAAAAAGAACTACCTCATCTTTTATATTTAGAGGCCAACCAGACTCTAAGTATCCTTTAAGGACATCTTTTCATAGGACAGCAAGAAGGGATTTGACGCGCTATTCCCTTGAGGACATGAGTACATTAAATAACTATTTAGCGAACTCAAACCATGGCCAGTTTAATTTATCTGACCCGAAAGAATTTGCGGCGTTGCTCTCCCTTGCGCAACATCATGGATATCCGACGCCGTTATTAGATTGGTCTCGCTCTGCACTTGTTGCTGCATTTTTTGCTTTTAGAACTGTAAAGCCTGAAGATAGTGATGGTTTTGTTCGTGTATACGTATTCGATCTCGATAATTGGACGACATATGGGCAGGGCTTTAAGTCTATTTCCATGGATGAGCACAGAATTTCAGTTACGCCAATTGAAGTGTTTTCGCAAGGTAATTCAAGGTCACTACCACAACAATCACTTTTTACATTCACAAATATAACTGACATAGAGCGGTGGATTACAATTCATGAAAAACCTGGTGTTGAGATCATCAAAGCATACGACATAAGGAAAAGCTCAAGGCAATTAGCCATGAAAGATCTGGAGAATATGAACATCAGTTCTGCTGCCTTGTTTCCTGGTTTAGACGGAAGCTTTGAGGCTTTAAAAGAAAAGTCATTTATTAACTAACTAGTAGGTATTGAGTAACCAAACGGAAAATGACTTTTTGTATAGGGGATGAGATATGGCTACGCGGTATCTTATGGCTTGTGCTTGATGCAAGTTTACCTAGCTCCAAATTCATACCTTAAGTTGAATGCTGCCTTTACTTCAGTAAGGGCAGAGGCCCGCTTCTAAAGAGGTTTATTGTGACTATTACACCAATTCGTTTCTTATCGATAGTTTGGAAAATGCCACACACAAATTACGTCATCGAAACAACGCCAGAGAGCGATATGTTCTTGGATTTGTTGCTGAAAGAAGCAACAATTGCAAAAATTAATTACTTTACCTTAGATTTCGCCGAGTTCGACACTGCGGCGGCTGCATTTCAGTCATTAAAGGGCAAAAAGATTACGAGCGAAATTATAAGCGGTAGCAATAGGTTTATTTGCCATTTTAAAAACGCAGATTTTTTATCCGAGAGCTGCTCATATTCATATTGGCTGAGAACAATTCTGGAAACTGAAAGATATACGGTAGGTAATATGGTGGTAATATTTTCAATGATGGATGAATCTATTGGGCCCGTATTTTTAGATAAAAAAGCGCCATTCTATAATAGTCATTTCCAATTAAATTAGGTTCTTATAATCTCAAGTCGGCGATAATCAAGGTAATTGAACAGACGCTTTGGAACTGAAACGTAGTTTCGATCCATTTTTACCTCAAATTGTTGTAATTTCATACTGCACGTCGTTTTCGAATGCTTCTAAAAGCTGTGGGATCTCATATTCTTTGCAAAATTCATCTAGCAATTTTAAGGTTCTGCAGGGTTATGAGTTTTTTAAGATTCTGAAAGTCTCACGTCGTTTGCTAAGACGCTCAGGTAAGTCATTTTTATGTAAAAATTACAAATTATGCTATTGTAAAATGCCACTGTAAGTACGTTGTTCCTAAGAGCAACTGATCTAAAACAAAGCGGACTTAAGAACCTTACCACTTTTAGCCGCTAAAGCTTTTCAAGTCAGATGTAATGCGTTTGTTATATTTTATTCGGGAATATGAGTAGTATTTTACAGTTATCATAAAAGTACAACCTCATTTTTATTAATTTATCAGATTCAGCGACTTGATACATAAACACCTCTTTATTCATGCCATGTAACGCAATTTTATTAAATTCGGAATCAATTCCTTTTACTATCTTAATTTCTTCTTGTTCCTCATGAGTACTTTGAATTTGAACAAGAAACTCTGGTAGCCATTCTACGTCACCATGCCACTTACTTTTAAAGTGAGCCATATATAAAGCACATGCGAGATGTTCAATGAATACATCAAGACGCTCAATTTCTACTTCAAATGCTAGCTGACCATTTATTTCAATAGACCTATCCGCAAACCTGCGAATGATGCTAGGATTTTTTGAGTTGCGTCGTCTAATTTGTTTATTATAATGTTGCCTTCCAACTTCATTTATTCCCACTATACTTGTTAGAACATTTAAAAAATACTCATCGTCGCCTGACTTTTCAGAATTATGTAAATTGCATGACGGTACGGTTAACAACTCTTTTCGCAGATCTTCACCCGACGCTAAGTCCCTCCGTTTTGGAAATAAACATCTTGGAGGAACATGCTCTTTCCCCACAGCCTTAGCATCACACATATAGCATTTAATGTAAGCACTACTCATTTTTGAAGCTCGACTTTAAATATAACGCCGCGCTTTGTAGCAAATTTAGAGCGCCTAGTTATATTGTTACTTTTCGGTACTTTCAGCGTCTTTGATTTGTGATTTTTGAAAGTGCTAAATTTGAATAAATAGCAAATGCTACAACAATCAATGAGAAACCAACTAGAACTTGAAATACAGTGAGTAACTGAAGAACAAAGTTTGATGGATAAATATCACCGTATCCTAATGTAGTAATAGTAACACCGCTAAAATAAATCGATTCCAGTATAGATTCAAAATCGTACCCAGATTCACCTTTAAAAAAAGAAGCAGGAACTAAAAAATATATAGTTCCAAAATTAATGATAAGCTCCAGATAACTCTTTAATGAAAGATAAAGCCGATCACCAAACTTTAGATCGCTACTAGGCTCGTCTCCGTTTAATTTTTCAATTGCATCCTCTAAAAAAGCTTTACAGATTTCTGCTGCTCTTGAAAATAAATATCCCCAACACATGATTAGAACACTTATACCAAATATCCATTTCATATATTTGTTTAAATAAAAACCACCAGGATAATAAAGATAATCGCCAAGGGAAACCAATAGTTGGGCTGCGATAGCAAACACTATTGAAGCAATGAAGTATCGTTTGTTATATTTCCTTAATGCATTAGAAATAGCTTCTTTTGGAGCATTAGATTTTCGTAACTTAAATTTCTGTTGTTCTGCATATTTATAAGTAGGGGAAATTAACCACCAATATTTGGAAGATTTGTCTTTTTTCATTTTGGCAATAGCACCTTAAGATAATGAAAATAAAACACTCAAATAAGCCGCGAAATACGACTCTTGTATTACGTCCGTCTTCATTTGTTTTATATGCAGTTGTAACACAACCTCGAAATGGTGGAGCCTAGGGGAATCGAACCCCTGAGGCGCGCTCCTAGGCAAACTTCAACTCGTATTTTCTTTTCTACCGCTCGTTCGGATGAGAATCTGCAACCAGCAGCTCCAGTAACGCCACGATTCCACCTTTTACGTTTTTCATAAAGTTCCCCTTACTATTGCTCTTCATTTCTTGTTTCTCTTGCGCCGATGTAACTTCAGGAGCCGTCATAGATAATTCCAATCCGAGCGAGGCATCTAAATCAATACTTGTTGTAGTCCCTGACCCTAAGTCGATATAAAACTCGTTAACTATTATGTCTTGTGCTTTTGACAAAGTCCACTCCAGAAGTCTTTGTAAGCTATGATGTTTTCATGTTTAGACTTCCAATGAGCATCAATGCCGTCCCAACCGTTCCCTTTAAACACATGGAGACACTCAGGACAGATTCTGGGGCGTTCAAATGATATCTTCTTTTAACAACAACTACACATGACAAATACCTTTTGTATATAACGAGGCTGTAGAATTTCTGTTTGACTTCAAATCAGCAATTTTTTCGCTTCCGGTATAATTCTCTATGCAATTATTTTAGCATCGGAATGCTACCCCGAAAACGCATGAGTAAAATTTTGAAACAAGTAATTCACCAACCTCAACACCATTTTAAGCTGCGTGTGCTCTTCGCGAACATCCGTCTGCAAAACTTTTGGTACGCCCAGCATGGGCATGAACTAATGAGATGAAAGTCCTCCGTGTGAAGTTCCATTAGGAAATAATGTCGCGTTCTCTTGTGATGAAACCAAGCTATTTATCGACGAGTTATTATTACTTGTAAAGCAATCGACAGTAATGCGTTCTGAAAGACTTGATTTAAGCTTATTTGATAACGCAGAAAGCGCGCTAAGATCAGAAAAAGGAGTTTTAATACAGGGTCTAATAGAGAGTTCGAATGAGTTCTGTCTTTTAGTTTTTTAAAATGCAGATAACTTGAGTCAAATTGGCAGCGCTGTAACGCATAAGTTGCGTACGATTCTGGATACTGAGTATTACACAACCGGCAACATAAGGTGTATCTTTACTATGCGAGGAGAGTCATTTAAGAAGCTGTTTTGTAATCATACGCAGCCGTTTTATCAGAGTCATTTTTTAATGTAATAATCGGTAATTTATAATTTGTAGATACTGGAATAGACCGCCAAAAATTCAAAGAGTACCTTAATATCATGAGAAATGGCGATTTCGCTTAGTCTTGAATAGAACAATAAGCGATTGTGAGATTATGTACTTAACGATGAAACAACACTTAAGCTTCAGAAGGAAACATTAACGTGATTAAATTAGTTTGGGATACTTCGGCATTAGTGAATATAAAAGAGCCAGATGAAACAGGTTATTCACCAGGTCACAGCTTATGGAAAGACTTATCTGATGGCTGGATTAAAGGTGCGCACAAAAACTTACTTCCTACCATTGCCGTGTTTGAAGTTAACGCTACTGTTTCAAAGCTGGAGAGGAAGCATAAACCAATATTACGAGATTTTTATTTGTTAAATGAAAACACTTTTTTATACGATATTGACGCAGAGGTGGTTAGTAAATCATCTGAATTATTTATGCTTAATGGCTTTACTAAGCTATATGGCGCAGATTTAATTTTTGCATGTGTCGCGCATATCGAGGGTGCATATCTTGTAACTATGGATAGGAAGTTAGCGTTGCACGCAAAGCAGCATATTAAAGTTATAAACTTAAATGACAGTATAAAAAAACCTGTTTATAGGGAATTATTTGGAATTTAATACTGTCGGAATTTTGGTGTAGAAATTAAGACGCCGAGAGTTTGATACTAATAGTTGGACTATTATCTTTTTTATTATAAGCTTTGCGCTCAGCAAGTTCACTGATTTGTATAAGTCCACATCAAGGGCAGCAAATAGCATCCCCGTTGCAACGAATATGAAAATTTATCACTATTATATTGTTCTACCTTAGTGGCTAGACGACCGGGGCGTTGTGCCATATAAGGAATACAACAATGAACTTTACACAAAAAGATTTACAATTAAAAAGTCGCCTGACACACCTAACCAGAGCACTTTACAACCACCTTCCTCAATTTTCGCACAGCCAGATTATGTCTGCATTGAAGGTCTCCATCGGCTACGACTGGCAAGAGAGCATCGAAAGTATCGAAGGCTTTCAATTTCCGTTTGAAAGTGGAACTTACACCGAAACTAATTCCTTTGTTGATGAGCTTTCAAAAGTACTCAATAAGTATGCAACCGTAAAACCAAACAGGTTGGCCAATTCATTAGCTGAAATATTAGGTTTTACATCATATGAGCAACTTTACTATTTCCAGAGCGTGCGGGCGGCATTGCGGACTGATAGTCGAAAGTTGGGTAAAAATACTATCAGGCTTCCTCTATGCTTAAAAGGAAAGCGGTATAGTTGTATTATTGAGTTAATGTTTGAAACTCAAAGCACCCTTAAACCTGCAAGATTACGCACGTAAACCGATCCTGAACATCGTAAAGTTTGAAACTGAGACGAGCCGCAAATATAAATAGTACGAAAATAAGGGAATTAATGTTTGAAATTGAACATCCTCTAAACTCAGCTTAATTTTTATTAACCATACATTTTTGATGTAGCTTGGATATGCTCAAGTAATAATGAATAAGGTCGTCTCTAATGATCGCAAATGGCACAAAGGCGACTAAAACTAAGTCGAGCTGACCGGCGGCAAAGAGCGATCAACAGCCGTTCAAGTAATCCGTATGTTTTTAGATTTATTGGTGTTATCGGTTGATATGCTAATGCCGGGTGATCCGACAAAGAAGACATAAGCTTGATTACTATTTTCGACTCAAAAGCAACTCATTTAAGGGTTGTTACCAACTGATTTAGATCTCAGTTTACTTAATTTGACTCTGACCCTTTTCACTTCTTGACTCTGACCCTTTTCACTTCTTATCTTATTAACTCAACAGGTTGGCGAGCTATATGGCGTCAGATTATTTTACAGTATGGTGATGTATAAATTTTAACATGTCATCATCATATTGAAAGTATTAGATATTTTTATTTGGTATGGTTTTTGCTTCATTCATATGTGAGGATTACAATTTTAACTAACAATATTCCTGCAAAGGGGTTATGAGGATTATAAATGAAACTAACATTTTTAAAAGCTTCAATATACTGTGTAATGTTCGTCGTATGCAGTATTGCAAATGCAGGTATAATAGCAACGGACAGTTTTGGCTATTCACTCTCCGATATTGAGTACAACCTAAGAGATATAAGCAGTACTGGAAATGATATTGGTCTAGATGGCTCAGACGATGATGTTTCAATTGCTTCTATTGGGTTTAACTTTGATTTTTATGGAAACATATATTCAGATGTTGAAATATCGTCGAATGGCTTCATGTCATTTACACAGACTGGAAATGCTGCCTGTTGTAGCGGAGAAACAATATCTACACAGGGAGGAAGTATAGACAACTTTATTGCTGGCTATTGGGAAGATCTAAGCCCGCAAGCTGGGGGCATTGTAAGAGCACAAACATCAGGATTGATAGGTTCACGAATATTTACTGTTGGGTTTTACAATGTTAGAGATGTTGATGATCCCGTTAATTCAGTTAACACCTTTGAAATGATTCTACACGAACTTACTAATGACATTGAAATTCAGTATAGCCTTATTCAATTTGAAGATGTCGATGATAAGGTAATGGGAATTGAAAACATAGATGGTTCAGATGGGATCGAGCTTGCGTTTTTCGAGGCTGACAGCAATTTTATTAATGGTGATGTTTTATTTCAAAATGAAGGTTATTGTTTTAGCACAGCCACAAATTGTGGGATTAGCAGCGTTCCCGAGCCATCTACACTTGCTATTTTTGCATTAGGAATGATTGGTTTAGCATCACGTCGATTTAAGAAACAGTCTTAATTCTACTGATTTAGTATCAAAATCTATCATCTTCGACGGTATGCCTGAATAAACCCATGTAAACCAATGTCGTCGATAATCATCAATAAACGTCTCCCAATTCGGTAGGCGTTTTTTTTTGCTCATAAAGCTGCGTTAGTCGACGAATGTGATTGTGTAATGTGCGTTTTGAAATATATTTAATGAGTCCTTAGGTCGATACTTGCCCTTTTAACTGGGATCAAGAGTGACAATTTAGTAGCAAAAATCAGTTCAATTGAAGAAAGTCCCACTGACCGGTTTTGGCACTGAGCCGTTAGTCGGCAGCGAGCGAGAAACCGCTTATATTTTAGCTACCTAGCCTTACTCAACCTAGGTTATTACCTATACTCTCTAATTGATATCGGTCTAACCACGATAGCTTGATTCAGACACTGATGATGCTGTCCCCTTGAATTGTGCCCTAACTCCACCAATATAAACTAAAGCCCAACATTAAAGGTGGCATCGTGATAAAACGGATAATGGCAAGACTGCAAAAATCGCCAGTTGAAACCACCCTCAAACCCTTTCATAAAAGGTTAATTGAGATCCACGCATTGGGTGAACCCCTAAAATCACTGTCTATCCAAGATCTAAAAGCTCGAATACCAGACCTAGATACCCAAGCTAAAGTTTTTGCAGCGGTAATAGAGGCATCACATCGGCTGCTGGAGATGAGGCCGTTCGACAGCCAAATACTAGCTGGCTTGGCTTTATTCGACGGTAAGGTTATCGACATGAAAACTGGCGAAGGCAAAACCCTTGCCGCGGCAGCGCCGAATATCGCCAATGCATTAGCCGGGCGTAAAGTCTACTTGCTCACCTTTAACGACTATTTGGCAAAACGCGACAGCAACCTTCTACTACCTCTTTATGAGTTTTTTGGTTTAACCGTTGGGATTATTCAGGCGGAAATGTCTAGTGACGAAAGAAGGCTGGCTTACCAGAGCGACATAATTTATACCACCGCAAGAGAGGTGGGTTTTGACTTTTTACGCGATCAACTTTGCCTTTATTCGCATCAAACCGTACTGTCAAAACTCGATGTTGCGATTGTCGATGAGGCCGATTCTATTTTGGTTGATGAAGCTCGAATACCATTGGTGATATCCGGCAATGTGAATCAGCCAAACGAACATCTAACTAACGTCAGCAAAGCAGTTCGAGATTTGGTTGAGACTGTTGATTACAACATCGACAAATATCACTCAAATGTGCATTTGACGGACGTCGGCACGCACAAAATTGAAAAACAATTCGACTGCGAAAATCTTTATGATGTAGAGCATCTACCGCTGCTAACCAGCGTGAATTTAGCGCTGCATGCGCAAGCGTTACTTATCCCCGACGTTGATTACATTGTGAAGGGCAAAAATATTAAGCTGATTGATGAATTCACCGGGCGCATAGCAGAAAACCGGCGCTGGCCAGATGGTATGCAATCCGCACTTGAGGCTAAAGAGAGTTTAGCGGTTAAAAAGGAGGGACAAACGCTAGGTTCTATCACCTTGCAACATCTAATGAGCCTGTTTAACAAAGTCAGTGGTATGAGCGGCACCGCTGAGCTTGCCGCAGAAGAATTATATGAGTTATACCACTTAACGTCTTGTGTCATACCACCTTGCAAACCCTGTATGCGCATCGACAAACCAGACCGAGTATTCATAGATAATTACAGTAAAGACGCTGCCATTTGCAAAGAAATAGCCGCTATTCATAAAACTGGACAGCCAATTTTGATAGGTACCCCTAACATTAGCGAGTCTGAAAGGCTTCACGCATTATTGCTCGAAAACGGTATTAATGGCCAGCTACTTAACGCCAAAAACGACCAAGACGAGGCCCACATTATTGCCAGAGCAGGCGCTTTGAGTGCAATCACTATCTGCACCAACCTTGCAGGACGCGGCACCGATATAACTCTAGGCGCTGGCACTAAAGACCTTGGTGGGCTGCACATCATCGGCACCAGCCGTTTTGAATCAAGACGAATAGATGACCAACTGCGAGGCAGGTCAGCAAGACAGGGCAACCCCGGATCTTCGCAGTATTTTGTCAGCCTTGCTGACAAACTCTTTAATCATTTCACTGAGGAGGAGTTTGGTTCGATAAAAGCGCTACAGGGAGAGCTGAATGCAAAAGCGGCTCTTAGTAAAAAGATAGCCCATGCACAAAGGGTGATTGAAGGTGCTAATTTGGAGCGTCGTAAAACGCTTAATAGATACAGCGAAGTGGTAGAGCAGCAGCGCCGGAGCTTTCAAAAATTACGGGAAGATATTCTGCATCAAAATGGAGTTAAGGCTTTCATCGAAGATGTCGATGAACGTTGGCATGGCCTCAGTAATATCAGCAACGATAAACGTACTGAGGCGTTAATTATTGTAGTGCTTTATAACCTCGACAAAGTATGGATTGAATATTTGTCTGAAATTGATTACATCAAAGAGAGCATACATTTGAACGGAGCCATGGGAACCAGTTCACTTTTTGGCGGTAGCGAGCCGTATCATGTATTTATCCGGCAAGCTCATGAGGTTTTTGAACATTTAATAGGTAAGTTAAAAGATGCAGTTGTCGACACATTCAACAGCGTAGTCATCGACGAAAACGGCATAGACCCCGACAGCGAATTGTTCGATATGACTAAATCAACATCTTCTTATGTTGTCGTTGATAATCCGTTTAATGGAATGGACAGTCAGGTTGCTAAGAAGTTTGGGCAAAAAATGAAGACGCTTGGGTTTTGAGTTAGAATATTGGGTTAGAGAGATGTTGTATGTATTTGTTTAAAGGTCAGTCTTATATAAAATTGGCTTTCTAAAACTCATAGCCTAGGGACTCTTTTAACACTTCAAGGCCGACAAGAGCTTACGTCAGCTTTCAGGCATTTTTGCAAGTCCAAATTGGTCTACAATGCGGCAACGTAAGCCTTTTAAGAACTTAAAGCCAATGTCGGCCATTGTGTAGGTTATCTGCTAGCTGTCAGCCGCACAAGTTCACACATCTTCAGCTGTTCATTGACGGCTGGCGGATAACCCCCGAAGGACGAAACCGCGAGATGTTACCGGTCGGGTTTGATATCTATGGGGAATTTGAGGGAACTAGACGGTCTGTTTATGTTGATTGAGGACAATCTAGTTCTTTGACTGGATATTTTGTAGTAATTATCCAACATTGTGGTTGGTTTCTCCTTTGTTTCGCGGCCTAATATAGCTTGTTTTTGCGCTATTTCTGGATTTTACCCAAGCGGGTATCTCACCGTGTTTATGTGATGATATTAGCCTTATTTTTATGTCAGTTATACATTGATATGTCCTTTGGTGGGGCCCTTGTGAGATAAAGCGGTTGGCTAACCGCCGTGATGGTCATGGCACTTTGGCAGGTCCGGCAATGGAATGGCGCAGTGTCTTCTTCGTCGCTTGATGGCGTGACTTCCTTTTCAGGCTGAGGCATATCCAACAAACGTCTGGCGAGCGTGAGTTTTGCATGGCTGGCCAATAAACCATAATGCCTAATACGATGAAAACCACTGGGCAATACATGCAGCATAAACCGGCGCATAAATTCCAAGGTGTCTAGTTGCATCGTTTTTGGTTTCATTCGACCTTTCATGCGGTAGTCTTTGTAAGTAAAGCTAACATGCTGGTCGTTGAACTCAGTGAGCCGACTATTGGCAATTGCGACGCGATGCGTGTAACGAGACAGATAAGCTAGTACCGCTTCTGGGCCTGCAAAGGGGCGTTTGGCATACACTACCCATTCTCGGCTTCGCTGCTCATGGCTCCATTTATCAAACCGTTTAGGGTCGTCTAGTTCAGCTAATTTGCCAAAGTACTGCAAGCGACGTTCATCGCGCAGCCGGCAAAGCCCTTCTACAAACAATCGACGAAACAGGCGTGACAACACCTTAACCGGTAAAAAGAAGCCCTTTTTACACGACTGCCAATGCTGCTTGTCTCTACTGATACCGCCCCCGGGCACAATGCAGTGCACATGTGGATGATGCGTCATGGCTGAGCCCCAAGTATGCAACACCATGGTTGCGCCAATATCTGCGCCTAAGTGTTTAGGGTCGCGAGCAATGGTCGACAACGTTTGCGAGGCAGCAGCAAACAACAAGCTATACACATCAGCTTTATTGTAAAAGGCCAATTGAGCAACCTCGGCGGGTAAGGTGAACACCACATGATAATAGTCAACGGGCAATAGTTGTGTTTCACGCGCTTTGAGCCAGCGTTTAGCGGCTGAGGCTTGGCACTTTGGACAATGTCTGTTTCGACAGGAATTGTAGGCAACCGTGTCAGTATCACATTTCGGGCAGTGTAAATTATGCGCACCTAACTGTGCACTGCGACAACGCGTAATTGCGGAGATGACTTTTAACTGCCCAAGGCTTAAATGCCCTTTTTCAATCGCCTTGTAACGCGCCGCATTATCGCGAAAGACATCCGCCACTTCCAAGGCTTGGCGGGCCACAACAAACTCACTTTTTCCTCTTAAGCTTATCTAAAGGGCTTGTGACTGCCTTTAATAATTTAGTCGCGACTTGCGTGTAAAGCGCGGTGGTACTGAGTTTACTATGCCCAAGCAGCGTTTGAATAATGCGTATATCCACCTTTGCTTCTAACAGGTGAGTCGCGAAGCTGTGCCTCAGCGTATGCATAGATACTCGTTTATCTATTTTCGCGGCAGTGGCCGCGTGCTTGCACGCTCGACTTATTTGGCGTGTGGATATATGCCCTATACGATAGCGGTCGGGAAATAGCCAACCCCCTTTGACCATGAGCCCTTTTTTATTCGCGTATTCCCACCATGTGCGCAAGTCATCTAGCAGCACCGGCGATAATAATGCGAGCCTATCTTTTTTACCCTTGCCTTGAACGACGTTAAGCACCATCCGTTTGCTATCGATGTCACTTATCTTAAGTGAAGCAACTTCTGATATCCGAAGTCCGGAGCCATAAGCAATCAACATCGCGGTGCGGTATTTAAGCTGCGGGGCAGCCGCTATCAAGCGCGATACTTCGCTGGCGCTCAATATCGATGGTAGCTTAACTTCTTGACGCACACGGGCCAGTTTCTTGATCACATTGGGACGGTCAAGGGTGGTTTCATACAAGAAGTTCAAGCCCGTTATGGTAGCATTTAGGGTAATGTTGGACGCACCTTCTTCTGCCATCGCAATCTGGAATTGCCTTAATTCCTCTTGCGTTGCATGTGCGGGTGAATGCTTAAGGTAGATTGATAAGCGATTCACTGCGCGTAGATAAGTAACCTGTGTTTTAGCACTGAGCTTACGCATTTGCATGTCGCTGATCATACGCTGGCGAAGGGGGCTAATAGCTTGATTAAGCTGAGTCATGATGTTTCTCCTAAGTAAGTTAGGGGCAAAATGCCCGTACTTAGCTTAGTGCGAGATAACATAATTCAGAAGTTTATGGTGGTGGAGCGGGTGTCCTACCGCGGTAGCGGTTTAGTCCTTTGGCATGCAGCCGCTAGTCGGCAACTAGCATTGAAAAGCCAGACCCACTGAATGAGTCCGGCAATTAAGCTACGCGTCAATCTGCTCTGACACTTCTAAAGCGTCATCAACTTCAATTCCTAAGTATCTGACTGTACTTTCAAGTTTTCGATGACCCAGTAGCAACTGGCATGCCCTTAAATTCTTCGTTTTTTTATATATTAACGAGGGTTTTGTTCTTCGCATCGAGTGGGTGCCATATTGAGTTATATCTAATCCGATAGATGCGACCCAGTTATCAACAATGCGGCCGTATTGACGAGTTGAGATATGCGCTGATGAATGGATCCTGGATTGAAATAAATACTCAGAAAAACTCAAGCGTGATTTTTCTATATGGGCAGACAACGACTCTCTTGTATTTTTCGTTATTTCAAACTGTACAGGCATTCCCGTCTTTTGTTGTGCGATAATAGCGCGTGATTGAATGGTCTTGCTATGAGCTATGTCGCTGACCTTTAGGCTGACCAAATCACATCCTCGCAATTTACTATCAATCGCCAGATTGAATAATGCTAGGTCTCTAACTTTCTTGCTTAGTTCCAACCTTATCCGTATAGCCCAAATTTGTTGAAGCTTTAAAGGTAGTTTCTGTCCAACAAGCTTATTTTTGTTCCAAGGTCCTTTGGGGTGGTAAATCGCTAACTGGTTCATTTCAAATCTCCGGTGTTGATGGAGATCTAAGTTTAGTACATTTAAAGCAAGGGACTAATAACCGGCGACTTTGAGCGAAAACCGGCCATACGATGTTTACAACTGAACTATGAGGCTTGGCTCTAAAGCAGTCATTTGATACCACCATAACAATGTTGTGTCATCATCCTATCTTTCAGCAAGATATAG
>Ga0307930_1001292_pt1 | contig 19902 bp, 24 predicted proteins | sample OrgLakmetageno46_FD_203161 | JGI IMG/M metagenome (GOLD analysis project Ga0307930, IMG submission 203161) | Saline water microbial communities from Organic Lake, Antarctica - #46 | ecosystem: Environmental > Aquatic > Non-marine Saline and Alkaline > Saline | place: Antarctica: Organic Lake...
TTTCTAGAGGATAGTATTGATGGCCAGATTGACCACGGCAACAATAGCTGCACCCTTCGAGGTAGTAGTAGACCAAGACAGATCACAAATGCCGAGCCCCGGCGACAACAACGGCAGTCGTTGCACTTTCGGCGCCCCCCTCCTGTAGAAGCGCGCATCTCACTGCCTCGAAAGGTTTGCCTTCATTTCTGTATACAAGAAATATTGGCGCTCTTCTTATAGCTCCAGTATGTCATGAACGCATGCGCAAAGTAATGTCGACATCTACTTTCATTCTATTTTCTCTTCTCAAGGTGACTCGCCTGCGTGGAAATATGGTCTCTATTGATCAAACCTTTTACTACGAAGAAGTGTTTTGCTTCCGCAAGGCACCACCGAAAGAACTCATCACCTTTCAGATGCCGGCGCCCTTGACCCCTGTTACAAGTTCAACCGATTCCAAGAAAGCAGTACCATCGTTTGGCGCCTTACTGAAACGAGGCACGCTATGGCTTGAAACCCATAGCGATGACAGGAGTAGCAACGGGATAATGGCGCGGCAGCATGTGACCCTATTGGCATTTAGAGGTATGCTCGCGATGACCTATCGAAAGAAAACTGAAGACGCATCTGGAAGTATTTCACCATCGGACGCTTCAATGATCTCAAATATTGACGAGCAAGGAGTTTCAACTGACGACTGCAAAATGAAGGCAGAGCTATTAGCTGGTGATCGATGGATTGCACGACAAGAAGTGTTAGAGGTTGATAATCAAAACAACCACATTACGACTCTTGGCTTGAGTCTCGGGCAAGCTGGCTTTAAGAGCCATCACAGCAAGTACTCGAACGACAACGTGCTCTTATTGACCCTGCGATCGGGCACTTTGGGCACGTTATCGAGATGGCGGCTTCGTTGCGGCACTCGCGTAGCATTAGAAGAATGGCTATGGGCTCTGCGGTACAGCGATCTCGGCCACGGCTTACTTACTGGTACGCCTTGTCCATACAATTATTTCTATCTAATAAGGAATTGAAATAGGAACTATATTTTCTTTGCGCTCTGCGAGATTAACTCAAATTCACCTCCAGACCCCTGCATATAATTTCGATGAAAAAAATCATTTATTTGTCTACTCCGATTGCCTTTATGACTCGCCGTCACAGGCGACCTTGCCTTCGATACGGAATGCGCCACGGTTGATGAGAATCTGAAAGTGGCCAACAATCATCGCACAACTCCCTATTCACCATCTTCGGTTACATCGTTGCCCTCTTCATCTATGGGCTCCTTCGACGTCGATTCGCATACTCAACCGCCTCGTAACTTACCCGCAACAAGTGCCCGCGCAACAGGCAGCCTTCAGGATAACGTATACTCCACTGATAATAGCTTGACTACAGGGCCGCTTGCCAATACAAGAGAGGCAGCAGCCTCAGCCAAACCTTCTTCCGAATCTTCCGCCGCAGCTTTAGCATCGACTGAAACTGTGGCTGAAAATGCGCAGTTATCAGCGCACGCCACGAATGGTGGCAATGAGACAGATGAAGAATTGGAAATTGAGGCCTCGGATGACGACGATGATGATGATGACGACGACGATGAAGATGACATTCACGAAGTCTTAGACATCGACCGGGAGCTTAGCACGTCAATACCCGAGGAAGAAGGTGAAGACAGTGCAAGCAGTGTAGCCACGGATTCCTGGCCTTCTTCTAGGCTCTCAAGAAGGCCAGCTTCTGCAGAGCCGGACCAACGGCAAGTCCTGAAGTCGCATGGAAATTTAGAATAGCGAATTGGCTTAGCATTCGGTTTGGTACTACGAAGAATCAAAAGGCCAAGTCAAATCGGTGTTGAGTGTTGCTTTTCATTATCGCTGAACTTTATACTTTAAACAAGTGAGCAGTAAGTTTTAAAAAAGAGAAAAGCTTGAGTGCTCCCTTTCTTGTTTACATACAATACCAATTCAGAATCCGATTCAAGAATAGCCCATAACCCCGTACTAATATCGGCATTCCCGAAGACGCAGCACACTGCACACACGCAGCACTTCGTATACGGAGCTGTTGGTTATGAATATTGCGAAGTGATAACTGAGATGCAACTACGTATAACGCCGAGTTTGAGTTTCCGTTCTCCTTTAATTCGGCGCTTTCCATCTAGGGTTACAGAGTTACAGATAGATCCTTACTGGAGCTCGCTTTGCAGTCGCTTTCCTCCTGCCTCAGTTGCCTTCGGTATCTACATATCCATCAAGGTGCAAGGCAGCGGGCGCTCCTTTTGCCTCTCTGACTTTCCAGTCTCAAGATAAAGTGCCATTAGGTACTGACGTAGCACTATTCAGTAGCTGCCAGCGCAGCGCGGCGGTGGCAGCATTTCAAAGAAGTCGTCGTCAGAAGCGTCGGACATTTTTCTCGTGTTCACCTCTTGCTCGTTCTCAAAGCCACCTGTGCCACATGCGCTCAATTCTTGAAGGCGTTCGAGGGTATTCGCCATAGAATTGACCTGGAAATTCAAGTGAAAACAGAAGATTGGTTAGCCATTCAATCGTTGAGAAGCACCCTAGCACATACTCAAAAATGCCTACTCGGATACTATGACCACAACAAATGATTGAACGTTTAGCCGAAAGACTTGAAAGAGTGGTCGATATGAGCCAAATTGTGCGCATATAGTTCTGATCACACAAAGCATCTCATGTTCACTCACCGATTCCGTCGCGGCTTTGTCAGCTTCTGAAGGGTGACCCGAGTCCGTTGCGGCCCACGGTTGCCATTTCTGCTGGCGCCTGTTCTTGGCCCGCGCTCTGCCGTTGCTGCTGCGTCCTTGATCATCTCCCTCATGGCTGCCTGCAGGTAATACTACTCCTCCTCCTTCATTTCCTGCTTCTTCTTGGTACCGGGCAAAAGCGGCGCGCCCTGCTGAGGCCCTGGCTTCCAAAACCTCGTCGCGGGATCGAGGCTCGGGGGAATTCGAAGGCGATGGCGTCAGGTCCGAATCGTCGTATTCGTCGCTTTGTTGTTGGTGGCTGGAGCGGCGAGGGTGGCGGTTACCGGTCGTCCTCCTCCTGCGGTCAGCTGGGGACGGAGGAGTGAGCCCTTTCTCCACAGGGAGCTGAGACGACGAAGACAGAGACTTGGGAGAGCCATAAATGCTGTCCACGTCCCTGCCGTTGCCACCACCATCATGCCCCGAGACCCGCCGTTTCCGGGACGAGGACGAGGAGGATGACTGCCGTCGCTCGGAGCGTTGTTCGCGGTTGCGCGACGAGGTGGAGTGACTGGACGACGAGGTTGACAGCTCAAGCGCGGTGCCCGACGAGTGCGAAGGACCGCCGCTGCCCGAACTCCTTCGCCTTGGGCTGGGCTGAGACGGCGGCAACAACTGCTGTTGGTGTTGTTGGTATTGGGGTTGGGTGATGGTTGGATCGTTGTTTTGCGCCACGAATTCAAGGAGTTTCGATCGGGTGGTGCTGTCGTTCAAAGCCAGGGATTCCGCCACTACCCCGCACAGGAGTTGCACGCCCCGCATGGTCATGTCTTGCTTGGAGGCCGACGCAATCAGGTGCTGCTCGCAGCCCGACATCACGTCGTGCACCGCCGCCATGTCGTCTTTCAAATCCCCAACCGAGTCCCTGGAGGATGCAAAAAATGGACACAATGAGAGGCCGAAATAGGTGCTTTGCAATGAAGCAACCGGCAATGAATAAATTTGTGTGTTACTTTTTGTCAACAAGAGAGAGGGTGTGAGCGTGTGCCTGTTGACTGCTTAAATGTTGATTACATGATCTCTTCCTGCACCCCGAGGCCGTATTCCACCCGCTGCGTCAGATCTCCGAGGCCATCTTTCACTTGCGACCGCAAACTTTCCACCGTCTTGGACACCGCTGACAGGCCACCCGTGACGGCGTTCACTGCAGAGGCCAGATGCTGCCGCGTCACATACTTGCCCTGATGTAGCAGTGGAAAAAAAAAAGGGGGGGGAGAGACGTACAAGTTTAAGAGAGATAGAGAGAAGTGAGCGAGGGGCGAGGGGCTAAAAGGGTCAACAGTGTCAGGAACGAGTAAATTTCAATTTCAACCGGCATTAAATTGAAAATGTCTTGAGTGTGTTAGGAGTTGATAAGGGTCGTGCGCCCCTGCACAAAGCACAAACCCCCCACGCCTCGAACTACGACAATCATACTGAAGCACCTTCCAGAGGTAGCCAACCGCCACGCCAGAGGCACCCAAGCAGCACACCACTACAGTAGTGGTCGAGAAACCACTGCCACTGCCACCGTCGCGGCCAATCACATGCACCTGCGAGATAAAGGGGTCACGTCAGCCACGGATCGACAGGGATTGTGTACAGCCTGCTACATGTACCAACTGCGAAAAACAAAGAAAAACAAGTACGCACTCCATACAAACTACTGATTCTCAGAACAGCTGGTCCGCACCTGCGAAGACTGCGCACGGCTGAGGTTTTCCATGCGGTCCATAGCACGGCTGAGCTTAGTGTCGACGGCATCGAGAATTGCGCTCTCCGATTGCTGCCCGCGTGACAACATCGCCTTGACGGCAGACTGCAAGGCAGACAGCTCGCTGCTACTGCCACCGCTGCCACCACCGTCGCCACCGCCAACACTTTTGGCGCCGTCTCCCAGACGTTTGACGCCGTCCAGGAACGCCTTCCGCACCAAGTCGCCGATGTAGGAGTCAACGAATTTCTCGTAAATCGAGGTGCCAACTGTAGTTGCTCCAAAACACGCCAAGAGCATCGTCCCTATCTTCGTGTTTCCCGACAGAACGACCTGGCCGGCCGCTTTATTAAACAACGACATTATGGATGCCTGCTCTACTTAGGATCAAAGAGAGCCCTTCCTGTTGTGCGCGCGTGAAGTTAAGCCGCAGAACAGTGATGCGCCGTAACCATTTTCGCCAACGTTACTTTTTGATTCTGCTGATGATGAGCTGGTTCTAAAACTAACACCCTGTAACTCTAATGTAGTAGAAATATAGTGTTTTTTTTGTTGCTTGGATGGCCGCCGGTGCGGTCGCTGGACCGAACATTGAACTCACAGAGAAATAGAGAACAGAGAACCTACCAAGAGATAGTTCAAGGGCCAAGGATACAAACGCGGTTTCTGAAGATCAACAACTTCTTTACATGGCGCACCACCGCAAATGCGCACTGATGGTGCTAGCGTTTGCACTTTGCTTTCCCCCGTCTATTGGACAGTCTGATGTGTCCTTCCGAGATCCCATGAACAAGAAAGAAGAACTCGTCGAGGCAGGATTCGAAACGAGTAGCGGACATGCAGTGGATACGTCAGGGGCGCCCCAGCACGCTGCGACCTCTTCTCTTGGCACGAACAGTAGTGATCGTCGCTCAGGGCCAGTGCATTGGGCCATTATTGCACTCGTGACGCTTCTGGGGTGGACTGTGCTTTCGGTTGCGTGGCTATTCTTTGACGCGAAGAGGCGCCGCCGATTGAATCCTACTTGCTATGGGCGCTTAAGCACCTCATACGTCATGCGCACTGGTTTTGGAGAAGTGCCTGCGCTCAGCAATGAAATTAATCGAAAAGCAGTTTCAGTCGAACGCGAAAGAAGTGCGTCAGAGGAGAAAGAAGAAGTTGCTAAGCTGCGCGGGCGAGTCATCTGGGCAATCAAAGAAGAAGTGCTAACCTGCCTAGGGCGCAGCATCTTTCACGAAGGGTGGCGGAGTGTGCGCACTGCAGATGAAGCGGGGTCCGCGTTAGTGGTGCAGGTCCGTGTGTTTCTTTGGAGGGTAGAGGGGATTTAGGAGTCGGTAGTGGGAGATCGTGCTTGCGAGGTCTGTAGTACTACAGATTTGGTGTAAGTCTCCCACCTTCTTCCTCCTCGTATCGATTACGGTCAGCTTTCTTTCTACTCCAGTGTATCCTCTATATTGTATAGCGTCAATTTTTCTGCCTTTTCATTTTCTGTTCTTGCTTTTGCTCCAACTCAACCTCTGACCCAGGTTCTCCCAGTAGAGCCCGGCCGTCGTGCCGCTCTTTGCGTTTGGCTTTCCTCCCTTTCTGCAGCAGCGGCGGTAGCTGTTGTGCTAACTTTGACCACTCTTTCAACTTCTCCGTCGCTAGCACCGTCGCAACCACCAGACTCTTTAGAGACGGAATGGAACGGTGCGCTTCCGATGCCTTTTACAGAGGTGCTGCTGCCTTTGCTCTTCCTGGTGGCGCTCATGCATGCAGAGGCCGAAGTCCTCCTGAAAGGGTCCCTGAAGCTCGCATTGGGGCTAGCAGCAGTAGCAGCTCTGTTCATGCAACATCCTTCGTCATCATCCAGTGTTGCCGCAGTTGCTGCAGCGGCATTGTTGGTGCTGGCGCTGTGGCTGGTATGTAGTTGACTGTTATTCTCTTGTGGGTGCCCGCTTAATCGTCTTCAGTGTGGTTCCTTATCCATATCCGCATGTTTCCTTTTATTACACTTATAAAAACGATGTCCAGGTGGGGGTGCGCGCGCGCGCTCATTTGTTGCCGTTGGGCTGGTGGGAAGACCCCCTGTTGCCCGGCTGCAGGCGCTTGCCAACTCACCCGCCGAGACGGCTCTTTCCCAGCGTCGAAGCCGCCGCACGCGGGCTGCTGGCTACCAAGCACTTGGTGGAGAACGGAGCTGCTCGAGCGGCCGTCCTAGGGGTGCCGCCGCCGGCTGGCGCGGATGCTTACGCTGATGGGGAAGATGATCTTGCTGGTGCTGAAGATGGTGGCGACCGAGTTGAATCTGCAGCGACTGTGTGTCCTGGAAAGCGAGCGCGCGGATTGAAGGATGTGGACGCACTGATGCAAGGCATGCCTGAAGGTAGCACTGGCCTGGGCACGTGGGGTTTGGACAGCGGCGGTGATCACAGTGGCCGTCGTGGTGATGGTAACAGTGGCAGTATTGGGGTTAGTAACACTGGCAGCGGCGGTGGTGGTGGTATTATTGGCAGCCATCACCGTAAGCAAGTGGTGAACCCGTGGGCCATGTCCTTGGACGGCGATGATTGGCGCTTCAAATTCGTAGGAGGGCCAGAGCAAGGAATGGGGTTTGAGTCGCCTTCCTTCATGGCGATGATGGAGGAGGAGAAGGAAGAAGAGCTGAACGAGTGGGTAGCGATTTCGGTGCCTGGCACCTGGCAGGTGCGATTATCGAGGTGCACTGGTCGACTCTCTCTAAATGAAAGCCTCGACTTAGTTTGTTAGCCTGTCAGCCGCTTTTCTTTTTATTTGCCTTTCTTTGTAATCTCCTCTTCCTCCCATTTTCTTTATCTCCAACCAATAGCATGCGCGCTTTCATGACGATCTCGCCGCACCCTTTCACTCATTATTTCATCCTTCCCCCAGGTCCAGGGCCAAGAACCTCCGCGCTACACCAACATTCGCTACCCGATTTTCCACCCTCCGCGAGACAAAGAGCCCGCTACTAGTGGCCGCAACAAACGCTCGGAAAACCCGACCGGCCTTTACCGGCGCACTTTCGAGGTGTGTGCGTCTGCGTGTGCACTGATGGTAGCACTATGTAAATGTGCGAGTATTCATACGTGTATGACCACCGTCGTCATTGCATTTCATGCATTCATTTCGTGCGTTTCCAAAGGATAAGTTCCCGATATGCATTTCTTTGTCTTCGTCGTATTTATCACGATTTAAAGCATTAATTCTTTATGTTCTTCACAATGTCGAACACACAGGTGCCTCCAGTATGGCCAGGTGGGAAATTGAGCCAATTTGACCTGGAACCTGTGCTCACAGCCAATGACGAGACGGTGGTGCCGCCTTCCTGGGCTGCGAAGCAAGGAGAAGGAGGTGAAGGAGAGGTAGCAGATGCAGAAGAGTGGCGACGTGCCCAGTCTGTTTACCAACACCGGGGGCGGCGCGTAGTGCTGGTGATCAAGGGAGCTTCCTCAGCCGTAGAAGTGTTCATGAATAGCGTGTGGGTAGGCTGCTCCAAAGATTCCTTCTTGGAGTGCGAATTTGACGTCACCAATGCTCTCCTGAAAGGCCCCGGCAACAAGATCGACAGTAGCAGCAGCGGGAAGAAGCACAGTAGTAGTGGTGGTCCATTCCACGTGTTGGCGCTGCGAGTGGCGCACTGGAGTGACGGGTCTTACCTGGAGGATCAGGACCAGTGGTGGCTGAGCGGTCTGCACCGGTCCGTCGAGCTGCACTGCTTGCCCGCCGTGCACTTCGCCAGTTTGAGCGCCACCACGCAACACCTTGCCTGGACATCGACTACTAGTGGTGCTTCTGTTGCTTCTGGTGGCGCTTTTTCAGCGGCTGCTGCATCTGTCATGGATGATGCTTCCATCATCAGCCCAGTTGACCAGCAGTCGAAGATGTCGTCTACTTCTTCCATATCGATGCTGTCATCAGTCTCACGTCACAGGGATTATGAGTCTCAAGCCAAGGATGTTGATGAAGCCAAGGACAAGACGTTGCCAATTGGGCCCAGTGCTGCATACGCTGTCTGCGCTGTGCACATGGATATCGCAGGCCTCGCTCTCCTCGTGCCGCCTCCATCATCGTCAAAACGACAATCACAGCAAAATCGAGAAGCACCTCTGAACAAAGAAGCTAGTGCCATTGCTAATGAGGGAGCAGCAGCTGCTCAGGAAGGGGGAGTCGGCGTGGGAGCAGTCGACGAGAAGATTGAAGATGCCCATGATGCTCTTGACGCAGGCAGTGCGATTCCAGCAGCAAATGAGGTATCGCCTGCTGGAGAAGATGATGAAGAAGAAGGAACGCCTGCAAATAGTGAAGGAGGAGCTGCATGGGATTTGCGGGTATGGCTTCTTCCTCCCGATGCTGACTCCATTGATCACGCAGTTGCCTCGTGCGCCCTGCGCCTTGACCACTCCCTAGTGCATACTTCTAGCAATACCACTTCTTCTACTGGTGCTAGTGACAGCGGTATGGCTGAGACTGGTGGTCTGAATGGCAGTGATGGTGTGAATGTCGTAGGTGTTGAGGTGCAGCCTTTACTGCGACCAGATCCGAAGACACCTTCTCAACAACTCTTCTTTTGCACCCCCAAGAGCACAATCGATGAAAACAGCAGCGAAGGTGTCAACAGTCATGGCAGCCCATCTTATTCCTCGTCGCCAGCATCTGCAGATCCTGAGAATGCACTTGCTTCATCGGCAGTCTCGGTAGCAGATGCCCGTTGCCTCCCTGTGTGCTCCGTGAAAATCTACCTGCAAGTGCCTGCTCCTTTGCTTTGGTCCGCTGAGGCTCCGCACTGCTACAGCTGCGTTGCCAGCCTTTCCCCACTTGATACCGGGAAGGAATCTTCTTCTCCTACCTCAAAACGCCGCTCGTCTTCGCGAACTAACCACAAGAAGGTGGCCAACAGCAAGAAAAGCAACTTGTTTTCGCCCATATCATCGAAAGGGCATGTCGAGGGTTGCCGAGTCGGTTTGAAGGAAGTGGCGGTGCTCACGGCGCGCGAAGCAGGGTTGGTGGAGGATGATGAGACTACTGATAATGGTGGGAGGAGCAACAACAGTGGAGTGCAGGTGGCGGATCACAAGGTACCTTCCCTCGAGAAGATCATCGAGAACTAATATTTTACCCAGCACTTCTGACATAAAAAATATCACTGATTTAATATTTTTCCATTGCTTATATCATTCTAGCAATCACGAATGCCTTGATGTGCATGTGCATCCTTCTTGTTTTTTTTTAATGCGTACCAATCCAACTACGAATACTGCCTGCGACTTACTCGCTTCCACCTGTACCTGTAGGTGCTGTGCGTAAACCGGCGGGCTATTCGAGTGCGCGGAGTGAACCGGCACGAGCACGACGGATTTACGGGCAAAGCCATGAGTTATGCAGCCATGCTGCGGGATGCGGCTCTGATGAAGACCCTGCATTTCAATGCCGTGCGCTGCTCGCATTACCCGAACCACAGCGGCTGGTACCGGCTCTGCGATGAGGTGGTGCACGATGGAGTACTGGAGTGTTTGCCCACTGATTAAAAGCAAGAAACCAAGGCGAAGGTTTCCTTTTTCTCTCGCACCGTTGAATCCATTTTGAGATTTCCATGACCACTGCCACCCTCGTGTCTTCCTCTTCTTCCTGTTCCACTCCTTCCTTGACCTCCTCCTACCCATAGATTGGCCTCTATGTCGTGGACGAGGCCAACATCGAGGCCCACGGCGCGATGCCGATGGGGAGGTTTGCGATGGATTCCGCCTTTCAAGCCTCGATGCTGGCACGAGCTCAGAGAATGATGGCCAGAGATGTCGCACATCCGTCGGTACGATTGTGTGGCTTAGAATACGAGAAAATGGGAGAGATTAGTAGACAAAAGGAATTGCATTCTTCTGGTTTAGTTCTGCACTTCATTCCTGTATTTACTTTCTTTTGTCGATTCTCTATCATGAGACGAGGCGATGGTTGACATGCCTTTCGCCTTTCTTCTTTTCTACACGTGTATACTACATTAGATCATCGTGTGGTCGCTGGGCAACGAGTCGGGGGCTGGCCCTAATTTGATGGCGTGCCGAAATATACTCAAGCAAGCCGACCCTTGCCAAGGCAGACCCGTGCAGTACGAAGGGGGCGGCGCGATGGCCGAGGGAAACGGCTGCTCTCGCTTGACCGACATCATTTGCCCCATGTAAGCATCATGTGCTTCGGGCGTATCAAACTTTTCTCAGATTTATACGCAATAGAAGGATATCTCGTTGCAGCGTTGTTCAAAGTGCACGTTTGTTTTTCTTTGTTCTATGCGCTACTAGTTATCACTCCATGTGTTGTTTAACCATTCCTCCTCTTCGATTGTTGACGCCCACCTTTGCTCTTAGGTACGCCTCTGCTGCGATGGTGATGAGTTACGCCGCCAAGGGAGACCGGCCTGTGGTGAGCGTTGGCATCTCTTTTGCTTCTAAGCTTCTTTGTTTCTATTTACCTGCTAGGCTGCGTTCTCTTTCAATAGCACGACGAAAAATGAATGAAACACCTTGGGCAACTTTTCATAGCATACCTGTCATTCTACTGTCTGTGTGCGTTTTTCTTGCGCCTCCTTTGTGCCCTGGTAGATATTATGCGAGTACGCCCACGCCATGGGCAATTCTACAGGGGGACTGCATTTGTACGTGGACGCGTTCGACGATGAGGTGGCGGCGCTGCCGTCGCTACAGGGGGGGTTCATCTGGGACTGGTAAAAAGCATGGGCATTGCATGCGTATATGCGAAGAGAAAGAGACTGCTAGGGGAGAGAGGGCCTGGGAGAGAAAGGCGCAAAGAGTGCTTATTATTTCTCGTACACAAAAAGGAGCGGATAGTTCCATCGTGAGATGTTCCACCACACCATTTTCCACATGTGCGCGCAAGCATGTTCACATGCCTGCCTGCCTTTGCCTGCCATTTGTGTTTTCTAATTCCTGCATGCAATTACTAGGTGCGACCAAGGCCTGGTAACGCAGCTCAATGAAGGGCCATGCCATCCTGCGGCAATTGGGGTGTCGGCTTCAAGCGACGACCATTACTCACCATCTGAAGTTGTTCAGCGTCAGGACAGCAGCGGTGCTAGCAGTGGCGGCATTTCGAAGCATGCGTCACCACCTAGTACTACTGTAGGTGACACCGGCGGTGGAGTGGGAACATCAAATGGACAACTTCAGCGGTGGTGCTGGGGCTACGGCGGGGATTTCGGTAATAAATTAGAGCAAATGAGCGACGGCCCTTTTTGCATGAACGGGCTCGTCGATGCAGATCGGACTTTGCACCCGGGAACTGCTGAGGTGAGAGTCAGAGCATATATCCTAGTCATTGTGGTCTTCGTCTCCTTTGCTTTCTTTCCCATACAAAAACAACTTCCTGTTATCTGACCAATTCGTTTTTTGTGTGTGTGTTATATTCATTCTGAGCTTAGAAACGTTATATTGCCTTCTGAACTTCTCGTCCTCGCTTTTTTCCGTCAACTCTCCGTTCATGCAATCATTTCATAGGTGGCACATCTCTCGTCGCCTATTGCTCTTCGTGTAGCGGCTTCTCCGCCAGCCTCCTCCATAAACGACAAGGGCAAGAAGTCCAAGACGAACGAAGCCAGCAAGGAGGGCCTTTGGGTTGAAGTATGGAACAAGTTTAGCTTTACTCCCCTGTCCCCCGAATGGGGTGAACTACAGTGGCAACTGCTGACCACGACTAGTGGTGCACATGCAACATCAGCTAATAAGGAGGCGAAAACGAGCAGCAGGAGCCAGAAGAGTAGCGCTGCTGCGAAAAGCGTTGACGTCAAGAGCACGAAAGATGTCGCTGAAAGCAGCACCATCGGCGGTATCGGCGGCATTAGCGGTAACGGCGAGCTTAGTGCACATGTACTCGCGAGCGGAACCGTGGCTCTGCCGTGGATTGCCCCCGGCAAGCGAGCAATTTGTTGGGTGCCTTACGGTGAAGGTGAAGGAGGAGCCGCTGCTGCTTTTGATGGCATTTACGGTTCACCCAAAAACGACGGTGTCTCTCCTTATACTCCTACGATGTGGCTTCATGTGAGTGCTTGTCAGACTAAAGCGCCATCCTGGGCTCCTCTTCAGAACAACTGGCCTCTCGTGCATTTGTCGGTTAATTTGTCGACGTCATCGGAGAGTCCATTGCGTAGTCGAAGCTCGAGCATTAAGAAGAACAGCAAGGCCACTTGTGGAAGCAACAGGAATAAGAGCATGAATAGCTCCTTCCCGCCGGTGTTGGAATTGGCAGGGCAAGCTTTACTACCTCCAGATGGAAATGCAGGAGGTAGCAGTGCGCCGGTGTCTTCTCCAACTCCTCTTTCGGCGGAAGGCCTAGTGGTAGAGTACGACACGCCAACTGTAGGCTATCTCACGATTCGTTGGACGAGCCCTGATACAACATCTCCAACAACCATAACCACTCCGTCTAAGCGATCAAGCGCCAGGTTGACTCCTCGTTCAAACCCATTGTTGTCACCTCCCTCCTCGTCATCCTCGTCTTCTGCCTCCTCCTCATTGGCGGAAAGCGCTCGGTGTTTTGTGGTGCTGAGTTGTGCCGACGGCAGCATCGTGCACTTCGTGAATCATGGCGAAGTGTTGGTGGATTGCCCGTCTTTTCGTCGTCGTTGCGTCATGGAGAAGGAAGCAAAGCAAGAAGAAAAGAAGGAAGCGGAAGGAGCATCATCATCACGAGACGAGTCGATGCACTGCCTGTGGCGCGCGCCAACGGACAACGATTGCGGGGGCGTCCACGAACTCCTGTCCATGTTGGCAGGGCACAGGTAAGACACAAGTCAAAAGCTTAGAAATGAAAACCATTCGGGCGGTGTTATTTTGATAGTATCAATTCCTTCCAAAGTCCTGTCGCTCTGCTAAATTGTTCCACCTTTCCGCCTTCTCCCCAATGTGGCCACACTCTTTCTTCCTTTTCATTCTTCACAGGTTGGCGGACTTGCTGGCCCCATTCTTGGCCCCCCTTTTGGGGTGGCATTTCCGCAATTTCGAGCCGCTGCGAGGCCCCACCGCGGGCGCGTCTTACGACCAACAGGTTTATTCATAAATAAAAGGGAACAGTTGTCAAGACTTCTTGTGCTGGCATTACAATTGTCCCCTGGGTCGGTAGGTTCGCTTTCTTGGCTAATCTTTTCGGCTCTTTCTTGCCCATTTGCTTTCTTTTGCTGCGCCGTACTTTCAAACTATTAGTGGCGGGCCGCGGGGTTGGACAATCTGGTATTTACCGCCCTTGGTCCCGGTAACGTTACCGTGGAGCGCTTCAACACCAAAACACCGAAAAATGCCGAGAGCCAAGAAGGCCGCTCCAGCACCAAGAGCAATAGTCTTCGAAGTCCTTCCAGTAGCTCTGTGAAAAGCGTTTGCGAGGACGACAGCGCCCTCTCGGTGTGCACTTGCGTGCGTGTCACTGTGCGCAGCCGAGCCCAGAAAGCTCCTCCGCCAACTTCCAAGGAGAAGCAACGCCATTGGTGGCAGCTACCGGGTTTCTTGCTGCGGCGATGCTTGGAAGCAGTGTCTTGGATGATATCATCTTCGTATGTGGTGCCTGAGTGCAAGGCAGTCATCGAAGTGCATGCGCCGACTCAACCTGAGATTAGCACGGCTGCGCCGGCGCCGCCTGGGTCGTCGTCACCCTCATCGTCGGCATCTTCGTCGAAGACGAAGACGAAGACGTCTGCTACTCGTATGCCACCATCGCCAACGAGCGCAGGCTTGGAGTTGCGCTTGGCAGTAGAAATGACTGTTGCGTCCTGGGTGCCGCCGCTGCCGCGCGTTGGCATCAAACTGGGCCTGCCTCCGTCGTTCCGCGAGGTTTATCTATTTATTTGAATGAGAGCTGGATAGATAGTCTTTGTCCTGAAAGCCCTTTTTTTTGCTGGGCTTTTTCCGTCTGCCTGCCGCGCCAGCTGTTTTGTACGACATCCTACCCCGGTGCATCAGCAGCCTTCATGTTTTTAGTACTCATGAGTGTTTTTTTGTGTGTTGTATTCATCATCTCTCATCCAGGTGGCTTGGCTTGGCCTCGGCCCTCATGAGTCCTATGTGGATCGCCAGCGCGCGTCTCAATTTGGCCGTTGGCAGCTAGATGTGCGCGACCAAAACGCTCGGGTGCCCTATGCGCGACCGCAGGTGATGAAAAGGCTTGAGGAGCCCTTACTAGAGTTGTTGTCGTTGTTGGTGTTTAATAGAATTAAAATGAGAAGGGTATTGTTGGTAGTAGTTCCTCTTCAGCATCGGTTACCTATTCGTTGATGACTTCATATTTTTGAGACTTTTTGCTGATTCGAAACCACCGTCTTCAGGAATTCGGAGGTCGAGCCGGCACTGAATGGGTACATGTAAAGCCCTTGGGAATTGACCACCCTCGCCATCCTCTCGCCCTGGATGCTTCGTCTTCACCATCTTCCTCGCCAACTTCGCCTGCTCCGAGTCCAAGGTCCACTTCAGCAGCTGCTGCAGCAGCTCTACGCGGGTGGGGCAGGCCAGGCAGAGGCGGAGGACTGCTGGTGCGGGCATCGTCAGCTTCCGACGATGGGAACGCTCCAGCGCATGGGCTCTCCGCTCCTGGCTTGCAACATTCGGTAAATGATACAAATTAAAACTAGAGAACTTTGCGTGCATACTCTCTGTATGGGCGCACAGGCATGTATAAATATTCTGAAATGCACTTTTTAAACGAAATCATCCTCATCTTCCTTCATCTTTCTTCTCTGTTTTCTGTTCTATCCCCTCAGCACCCATCTCTTGCTTTTCTTTTCATCTTCCTTCTACTCTAGGTCACCCCTTACTCCATGCCCGCCCTCGCACTAGCCAACCATGCGATGGACCTCGATGAGAGCCTAGCCGCTTACGACACCGCCTCGTGGAACCATGCCACGTCACTCGACGAAGCCTCAGCGCGCCAATCTCTTTGCCAAGCTACGTCTACACAAGGAGGTGGAGATGCAGAAGAAGCAGTACATGACGAAGGAGTAGAAGGAGGGGCACTATCAGCAGCAGCTTCGCGCACCTGGCTACATGTAGATGGCTTCAGCATGGGCATCGGAGGCGACGACAGCTGGAGTCCGCGCACTCACCCGCAATACCTGCTGCAACGGCACAAGGGCTCAGCCTACAAATACAGCCCACCTTCCATAGGCAATCCTTCGGTTCTTCCTACTGCTAGTGATGCTAGCGCTGCGCCCACCAATGACAGTACACCACCAAGCGGCGAAACACCAGCTACATGTGGAAGCGTTTACGCGTACGAACTGTGGATCGGTGCTACGAGCCCAAGACAGACGCCGGAGGAAGCGGCTGCTGTACCTGCACGTAAGCTCAAGCAGGGCCAATGAAATAAGCACACAAGCAAGAGAGGAATGCATGTGGCCAACTTCAGAATTAGGAGCGGGCCTCTAATTTAGAATTCATATGCGTCTTCGACTGTGTTTTGCGGTTCTGAGTTCTGAGTTGTTTTTAAGTTCCGAGTTCGCTTTCACTTTAACCCTAAGTGCACGCGGTTACTTATCGCGCGATGTATCCGGCGTAAACACGTAGACGATACCTCGTAGTCTCCGATAGACGATACTTTTAGCGCAGGATGAACGGATTAGCCGTATTAGTTCCATAAGCCGTGAGCGGTGAGTCATAAGCCAGCCAGCTGCCAGCTATTGTTTTGCCGAATTATCCCTGTACTTGGGTGCAAAACGTATCTTTCTTTTTTTTACCGACGAGATAGATCATGAGCATTCTTCAGTCGTCTGGTCGTCTGGTGCATTCCTTACTTTTACTTCCTCCTCACTCCATGCGCTTTTCTTCTCACCCCTTCCTCGAGTGAGGGGCTTCGCTTATAACAACAGGCCCTAGTTACTCGCGGCCTAGAGTATAAAGCTCAATGCTGGCAGCACTTGGTTTCTCGAAAGGAGGAGCATCATCTGCCTCCTCCAGCCAACGCAGCTCCCGTGGGGCAACGGCTGGGGGTGGAGGCAATCAGAATAGTCGAAGTCCTACAGCGACCTCGCCTCGCGCGAACAACCAGGCTAGTGGCGATAAGCAGTTTGGATTAGGGGAATAAGCGATATCCGAGCTATATCTTGGCATCGTAGTTGTTTTCCTGGCATCTTGACCCGCCTAGGATGTACCCTCACATTAATACTTACTTCTGTTGCGGCACAGGCACCGTCTCAGCAGTCCTTCAACGACCTTGAGTTCAAGCCACCGGATAAAAGCCAGCCCGTTATTGCGGTGCGTGTGCATAGCTTAGGTGCCCATAAGTACATACTAGATGATCATGCTGTGCGTCTTTTCTAAATATATTTCTACTTCGGTGGTCTAAAGCCAGGTCTGAAGACATTTTTTAGCACCTCTATTTAACGCAAATTCTCCGTGCCAACAGGTACTCGGCGATGGTATGGGTAGTGGGCCAACGTTTATGAAGTCACCATCCTCGCGCTCCTTCAGTAGCAGTAGCGATGCTTCAAACAATGCCACTGCCGCACAAGTGAGAGCGAAATCCTTCGCAGCTCAAGGTGCTGCTGGCATGTACGGCAGTGTTGGTAAAGGCCAGGGTTTCAGTGCCGGCATCATTGGAAGCAGCAGGGACAATGGAGAAGGCAACGGCACTACTTTATCACCAAGGTCAGCTCGAAAAAGCAAGTCCTACAACCATGCTCCCACTTCGTTAGATGAGCCTACTACGCAGGCCATATCAGTGCCAGTACAGCGCCTAATGCGGGCAGGCAGCGGTGGGAAACGCCCAGTAAACGGTGTCGGAGCTGCTATGGGTGCGGGCCCCGAGGCATACCCTGTCCATCACCACCACAATAACAGCAGCAGCTCTAGTAGCAGCCAATTGTATGGCAGTGACAGGAATCTCAGTCCACGGGCTGGCACCCGTGTCACCTCACCTACAGTGCCAACAATCCGAAAGAACAGTGCCAGGGGCAGTAGTTTCAACGGCGGCGGTAGCAGTACGGCTCCCTTTGGAACCGACTTGACCGAAACGGCGGTGACGCCGCGTCGCTTCGGTACTTCAAAGTCATTTGGCACTGACGACGCAAATGGTAGTAGCCGTGGAGGCTCTCGAAGTCCGCGGAATTTGAGTCTTCGCCAGAATAACGGCAGCGGTGGAAACATGTCTCCTCGTACTGGGTCATCTGCAGAACCTAACGTGGAGGCAGTGGTTGAGACGAAAGCTATGACTGCTTTGTCAGTTCGCCAGCCCGTCAAACAAACACTTCTGGCACCATGGCAAACGGTAAAGAGAAGGTAACCTTCACCAGTTCATGCGGCGCCAACTTTGCAAAGAGAATTTGGTGTAATCGTGAATTCTTGAACGTATGTATGTACAAGTTCAAGCGTGACCACATTTAATTTTGGAAGACTTTAGTCAAACACAAATGATTTAAATCGCCCTTCAACCCATTGCTGTACAGGATCCCGATCCCGGTTCGTCGCCCCATGGGAACGTGGACCACGAAAGTCACCAGTCTTCTTTTCAGCAAGTCTCATTTCGAGACGAGATGCCCGAAGAAGTAAGTGAACCGCTAGTATATCATAGCGCATTTGCTCTTAACATGTTTGACCTTATAGCCCATATCGCCGCATTCTCTGACCCATCGTTACCCTACATATATATTACACTTGTTCAATTTGTTTTCTAGAGTTTCAGCGGAAGACAAGAAAGCAGTAATGCTTCCACAAGGAGCAATTGTAACAACCTTGCAGTGTCAACAAAAGCTGGGCCGAGCTCAACACATGTGCCTTTTAAGCCGCCGAACGGTGCATCTTTGCAAGCGTCTCCTCCTTCATCGCTGCCTTCGAATTTAGCGCTGCCTGGCCGTGAGTCCCCCAATTCCCCCGACTCCTGGGGCTCGCTCGATGAAGTCTTCGAAATGACGTCTGAGCAGCTATCTAACCGACAACAAACCTTGAGCCGGAACAACAGCGGCAGCAGTGATCTCAGCGGCAGTCCCATCCGCAGCTGCAACAATAGTGGAAATACTAACATCAAAAGCAACAGCAATAGTAGCAGCATCAGCAACGGCAACAATAACAGTGCCGCAGATGGCGACCAGAGCAAGAGTAGATCAATGCCACGTAGCCTAGCTCGTGGGCAGAGTGGAGCAGAAACGCCTCCAAGAGCAGCGCTCATGCAAGCGGTGAACTGGCACGATCAAAGTCGAAACTACAGTGGTATTAACCTCGAAGCACCGTCACCGGCACGGGTAAATGCGATGTCGCCATCTGCAGTGCTGCCGGAGGAACCCCAACAAAACTTTGGGTTGAGAGGGCGGAAACTTTCCATGGATCAGCTGTTAGGCGGCAATGAGGACGGTGATTATTATGAGACTTCCACCCAAGCTGTGGCACCGGAACATGGATCAAGGAAACCAGTAGAGGTAAAATTCGCATGTTGGTTTGGTAGGAATGACTTTTCTATCCAGACCTGTTTTTGAATGTACATCTGGGTGGTATAAATTGTAAGCTGCCACTTTTTTATTCTAGATGTCCAAGCTCTTGCATTATTTTTGTCTTTTTGTTTCTTACGTATTTACATTTTCTGCTGCACGCTAAACGACACGAATTGTGTTTTTTTGCTATATTCTAACAATCACATTAATGCTTTTCGCAGATGTCGCGATTAGCTGAAGCAGTTAAAGCAAACGACGATGCCGCATCCCGGTACCGTGACCTTGAAGCTATTCTGACGAAACGATCACTTTCCATCAATAGTAACAGCAACAGCAGTAGCCATGACACTCGCCTTACTAGCAATCTAGACTGGTCTTTGCTCAACACCGTTGAGAGACGAAAAGTCGCTGAAGTTCTGCGGCTTTGGAAGTTTGCTGCGGACTCAGGGTTAGCCATGGCAGCCAGAAACTTGGGCGCGGCCTTGGAACGAGGCGCGGGTGCTTGTTGGGCACCTTCTTCGTCCGGGGCTGCTGCGCTGACAACTACAGCATTGGCAGAGGAATCGCAGCATTTGTCAGACGCGGCCGCGTGGTTCTTGAAAGCCGCTATGGCTGGAGATGTTGACGCACAAGTGCACTTGGCCACCATGCACACGCAGGTGACAACTAATGCGCGCACGAGGGAGAGAGATGAGGTCTTATTCGCTGTGCTTTACCGACTGTGAAAAGAGTACGAGATGAAGAACTGCGAAAACAATCACTATTCGAACAAGATAGCCACAATATTTTTGCCGTTATTTTCCACTCTCATGTCTATGCTATCCAGTCCCTCGCTGCTCATGCTTCTTCCTAATCTTCCTCTGCATACCTACTACATTAGGGCCGAGGCGTGCCTCAGAGCGATGCATTAGCATTGAAATGGTGGCGTAGTGCCGCTGAGCAGGGAGATGCGCAAGCCCAGAGCAAGTTGGGCCTATTCTATGCCCAGGGAAGCAAAGGAGTAGGACCGCCTTTGGATGCCGAAGCAGTGAAATGGTGGCATAAAGCAGCCGCACA
>Ga0307930_1001293_pt1 | contig 19899 bp, 10 predicted proteins | sample OrgLakmetageno46_FD_203161 | JGI IMG/M metagenome (GOLD analysis project Ga0307930, IMG submission 203161) | Saline water microbial communities from Organic Lake, Antarctica - #46 | ecosystem: Environmental > Aquatic > Non-marine Saline and Alkaline > Saline | place: Antarctica: Organic Lake...
ATCAAACGAGTTGGATTTCAACGAACAAACAAAGGATTTCGCTTTACACAGCAGCAGTAGATAATAGTGAAAAGCGGATCGAAGAATGACAGATGAAGTGCCGATAATCCCTTGGCCCATCTGCTTGGCCAATGTCTGCTGTATATCACAGCTGTATGTAGCAGCTCCGGTGATATGCCCGATTTCCTTCATTGCCTCTTCATCTTCATACCACAAACATGCACCTATTTACGTAATTAGCAGCGTACTAGGGTCTATAGGTGATCAGCGATCAGTAATCAAAGATATACGCATATGCATATGCACCAGGCCCCTTATTGCCCCCTTGTAGTTCAAGATGTTGCCTTAGGCATCTCGGCTGCTCTTTCTATGAGCGATAAACCTTTTCTACTCTCGTACTCTCAAAGGTCAAATCCCATGGATCTCCATAGGACAGCAAACAGCTAATTCGATAACTCTAGATTGGATATAATGAGTTGAATTAAGTAGCAGCACCAATATCATTTCTCTGAAAGCAGCTCTCCGATGCGATATCATATCGGAACTCACACGCATCCGATTCACTTCGACGTTCCCTTCAAAATAGCAGTAGATGGCGCCACGCTAGTAAAGCCGCAGTGATTCCCAGCCCTGAAAACGCGTGGAAGGCTCGGCTGAGGCCTGCCACCCCCACAAACGCCACCAAACCGTACAGCGCAGCGACGAACCACGCCTCGGGCGACTCCAGCGCGGCTTCCACGACCGCGGCGTACGACGACCCGCTGTTTCCACTGCTGCTGCTGCTGCTCCGGCCGCCTGCGCTGGCCACGGCTGCTTTGAACTGCTGCTCGGCGCGCGTGGCGGCAAAAGGAGTGCCCCACATGTCTTTGAACGCGTCTCCTAAAGAGTTGTCCTGCACCACTTGGAAACCAGGGCCCATCACCACGAGGTCGTTTCCGCTCTTTCCATGGCTCAGCGCTTGGCTGTCTAAGTCCGATACTTCGAAAATCGCGTCGGGACCTCCGTCGGGGTACAGCAGCTTGCCACTCGACGTTTCTTCGTAGTATGTCTCACCGGTGCGCCATTCGTAGCGGCGCACCCAAACCTGTCCTGGCGCTGCACTGGTGGACGCTACCACGATCATTTTGTCTCGGTCTGATTCCCCACTGCCACCACCACTGCTGCTGCCATTGCTGCTGCTTTTGCTGCTGCTAGAGTCCTGCGAGGCGAGAAGCTTCGGAAAGAAGCCTTCGACGTTCCGCAGGGGCGCAGGCAGCGGCAGCGGGCTGGTGCGAGCGAGCACGAGGTGGCTCAGCACCGCAAAGAGCAGCGCTGCATCCAGCACCGCGTCGAAAGTAAGGGAAGCAGCAGTGGAGTACACGAGGGCAGAGGCCGTAGGCGGGCGCGACAGCACCGCACGCGCATGCGCCAGGGCGCCGGCGCACAGGGGAACCAGGGGTGCGTACAGCAGGACGAGGATGCGGTGGTATTTGGTCAAGTCGCTCATAGCAGCTGCTGTCGGAGCTGCTACTGCGCCAGACGATCCAGCAGACGATGCTGCGGCTGCTGCCGTGGTGCAAGCACCCGCGGGTACTACGAGGAAGGACACTAGGAGCACGGCAATGGCCGCTACGGCAAACGCAGTCCAAAGTGCGAGCTCGTGCGCGAAGCTGCTGGGCTGCCCCCACGACACGAGGCCTCGCACCACCAGGGGTGCTACACTTTGCACGTGCAAAGCAGCGTAGACCACCACCAAAGTCCACACCAGTGGGGAATGAAACAGCGCGGCCCACGCACCGCCGCTTCCAAACGAGTTCCCCCCGGCGGCGGCGGCTGCTGCCTTGGACTGCCGCTGCGCTCGGAAAGCATCGCGCAGGTCGTCGCCGGACTTCCGCTCGCTGTCGTCGCCCGTTGCTTCACCGAGGCCAAAGGGGAGGGCAGCACGCAACCGCTGGCTGAGGCGGCCTACAGCAGCAGCTCCGCTGGAGACCACCGCCAAGGGCTTCGCGAAGACCGCCCATGCAGCACTCCATGCACGGGACGAACAACGTTGCAAGAACGCTAAAGCAGCTTCTGCCACCGCCAACACCAGCAAGAGCGCCCCGTAAAGCACCAGAGGCGCTAAGAAGAGCGCTGCCCCGTTCACCATTACGCTGAACAACAAGAAGGCTGGGGTGCTGACCAAGTTAAGAACCATAGCCCCGAGGTACTGGAGCGCTACAAGACCCTGTGTCGCTAAGAAGGCGAGAACGCGCGCGTGCCATGCTGGTGCAGCATCGCCATCTCCTGCATTGCTGATATCGGCGTCCATGCCATCCACTCCTGGAATGGTGTTGTCTTCGCCACCCCAATTGCCAGTGCTTAAAGAGGGGTAGACACTCAATAGCACATGCGCCGCAGCAGACCCCGCGAGTGCTGGCCAGGTGCCCTTGGGTACAGGGGTACACGCTTCCAGGAGAGCAGCCCACGCGGGCTTCAAGAGCACCAGAGGCCAGTGCAGGCTCGGCGCCACCAGAAGGGCAGGGTCTGGGAAGCGCACGGGTGGGTTCGCCACGTCTAAGAGAGCGTGCAGCAGGGGGGCCGCGAGAATGGCCATGCCCATGCTAGTCCACACCGGCACCGCGAGCCAAAACCGCGTGGTGACGAGCGAAAGGAACGGCTCACTCAGAGACGCAGTCACTGACTGCCAAGACCACGTTGACGAGAGTGAAGGCGATGCCGCCGCGGCAGCAGCGTCAGCAGCAGCAGCTGCTGCAGCAGCTGCAGTAGTAGAATCCGTGGTGGTTGAGCTGTTGAAGAAGTTGGCCTTGATGGCCTTGAGCCTCGCTGCGGCCGTGGCACTCGGCGGCAGAGCAATCGCGGCCCCAATGGCCCGCGCCACGGCTGCTTGCACTTGCGCGCACCACAGCAAGGCAACGTGGTCCACCCCACCGCGGAGCGCCGGGAGCGTGGTGTGCCACGCTTGGCTTGGCGGCGCCACCCCCTCAAGGGACGACAAGTGCTCAGGCACCACTTCGTCGCCGGAACCGCCGGAAATGCTCACCAGGGCAAGGTTGCTGAGCCGCGCGTTGGAGTACCGCTGCCGCGCCTTGCGCTGCTGGGTGGCCGCTTCAATGGTGCTCGCGTGTTGCTCGCGCTTGCTTTTCCGCGCGTTCGCGGACAGGGCCCTGACGACGTCCGCTGCTGACGACGAAGACGACGACGACGACGACGATGCCTGATCGGAGGAAGGGTCACACGTCTTCTCACCTGCAGGATCTGGCACGCATGCTTCGACGCCGCTTGCGTCCTTGCCGCTGCTCTTGTCGTCGTTGGCGTTCTGCGCCGCGTTGTTCACTTCCACTGCAGGTGCTGATGTGTTAGCTTCCGTCGAGTTCCTCCCAGAAATGAACGACGGAACGTATTGCAGCATAGTATCCCACATCCCACGGCCCGTAGAATTGTTGCCCTTTAGCTCTGCTTTGGCTGCGGCTACAGTAGGTGCTGCCGGTGGTGGAGGCGTAACAACGCGCCAAAAGAGTCTGAGGCGGTCGTAAAAGGTAGCGATGCTGCGGTCGAGATGTATTGGCGAATCTTGATGGGGAGCCCCTAGGGTAATAAGAGCAGTAACCCTACCTACGGGAAAAGACGGCAAGACTAGAGCAGTTTGAATCACAATCGCGCCGTACGAGTGCCCAACCATGATCATTGAGGACGACGAAGAGTGCAGTCCAGCTAGGTACTGCACGCAGACGCTCGTAAAGTGTGCCTGCTGCCAAATAAGCCCGGCATGAAGCGCGGTAGGCTCGTGAAGCAAGTCCAGGGTATAGAGTTCTATGTTGAGGCCTTGCCCGCGCAAATGAGCTCCGAGCGACCGCGCTTGTTGGTAGTCGCCGAAGTGGCCAGGCACAAACAACACGGGGGTAGCAAGCCTCACCCAAAAGTCTTCGTCGCCCTCGTCGCGGTCGCCCATGTAGCGCACCAACCTGTACGGGGTGTCATTCTGCGGCACGTCTTCCTCAACGTAGGCCGGCGTCTAAGGAAGTACAAAAGTATCGCAATAGATTAAAAAAATTCTCGCTGCACTATCGAATTTTGTCCAACTGAGCACTTACCATCCACGTCATCTCGCAGGGGTTGGTCCTCCATTTCTGCCAAGCCCAACACGCCACAAGGAACGCACAGCATGCTATTGAAAGCGAATGATCCAAACGCATAGTTCAGAGCTTTATGCTCATGCAGATGGTGAGGCAAACACTACGGACGACTCGAAGCTAAGGTTGAGGAAATGGTGAGATGATGGTGAGAGAAGAGAGAAGCGGAATGACGATGAGAGGAGTGTTGTGGTGCAAGCAAAATGGGTCTATTTCCCGAAAATATGATTTGTAGTAATAAAATTACGTGATTTCACCGACCCGGTTATGTGCCTGTGGCCGAGTGGTTAAGGCGATGGACTTGAAATCCATTGGAAAATTTCCGCATGGGTTCAAACCCCATCGGGCACGCTTTTTCTCCGCTTCTTTTTTCGTTTGGATCCTGCTAGTGCGTACAACTGAGACCTATGGGATATCGCATTTCACGTCTTTTACGGAGCTGACACCATGCTTGGCTAAAAAGCACTTCCACTATAGAAATTCTACAGTACGAATATTTTAAAGCGGAGCGATATATGGTGGCCGACGTATAGTCTAGTGCAGCCTAGTTATATTTCCCAAATACAAAGAAATACCCCTGGCAATGACGTGGAGAGAGCAGACTCAATTATGTGTTAAACTCCGTCCCTGATTATCATGAAATTCACCTTCCGGCACTGCCATGTGTCGCGGGCTATGTTTCTTTGCTTTCAGTTTAGCCTGCTAAATAGTCACCAAGCCTCTGTGATACTCCCCAAAGACGAAGGAACGTTCTTCACAGCAGACGACAGTAGACAATTGCAAACTTCAGATCAAGTAGTTTGATTAAGCTGAACGACTTTTGCATAAAGTGCATATAATTACTTGCGCTTGAACTTTTCTGCAGCTCTCAAGCTTCAAGATGAAGAAGGGGGAGTGTGGAAACAGATGGAGGCTGCTGCCCCCTGGTTTTCACCATGGTAAAACTTAACTTGATGGGAATGCCTGTACAACAAAGTGCGCCTTCAGACCTTCACTGGAGTCATACCCTCGAGTCATCTGCCACTAGTCCATCAGTCCAGACTCAGATAATAATCTTGGTGCATGAGCTCACGTGCGAGGCAGTTTAGCCCAACGCCCTATGGAAATTTAAGCCAAATTCTGCGCTCTGAGCATTGATTTCTGGCGAGCTTGCACAATAGAAATCCTAACCTGGCAAGAAGGTAATAGAGGAAGATGGTGCAGCCGCCGCAATGAATATCGATTACTTAGCTAGGATTATAAGTGTCAGCTAGATGAAGGACTACGCACGTTTATATATAGTGAGCTAGACTGCAGCAGCACTAGGCAAGGAGTAATTTGAGATTTATCGCTCCAGCTCAACTTCGTTTAGGAGCGAGTAACGCCAATACTTCTGTATTTCATAATTGCACCTCAATCAGTAATCATCTTTACTGCGTATTTTAAATGCTTTCCAGCAGGCAATAGTCCCTCTATAGAAGTCTATAGGATCGTCCTGAGGTGAGTGCGCTCTTCTGTAGTAGTCTCCGAAGCCTTCTGAAACATCTTTTTTTCCGTTTTTTTTTCTCTTCCGTTACTTGTAGTGCCATTTGAAGACCTTCGGCTGCATTTCATGTATATAGCGAGACGCGCTTCGCAACGAAGAATAATATAGAGGACTAGTTTAGTCGTCGACCTCGAGGACATCTCTGACTCAGCTGAGCGGCTGGGTGTTTTCCGATTCGCACATTTGGCCTGGTATGTGAACGTAGTGGGGGTCGGAGTTCCCATCCCTGTGCCCGAGTGCCCTGTGCCCTCTGCACAACACCTGCTTTATCCTGCGTTTGAATCATGGCCCTTCGCTTATCACTTATCTGAGTAGAGACCTAAGCACCGAGTTCTTTGTCAATTGGGTTTGGGTTTCAAAAACGATTTTTAACTCGGAGTGATTCTGAGTTTGCGACTATGACCAAGACCAGAGCATGCCATTCAAAGCGCTATATCACATATCCCTGGATCTTTGGCCGAATACCGAAATATGGTCTACTATCTACTCCACTTTCATTCCAATTCAACTCACCGAAATACCAATCGCGCACCACTGCACATCGCCCTTGAGGACAATAACTTTGCATGAAAATCAAGTGATTTTAACACCCTCAGTCCACAAAGCATAAAGTTATATGTTATATTCTCACTTGGCCACAACCGCAATCAAAAGTATAAGCGCAGGATGAAATATAGTACTTTGGTGAATTATTTCTACGAAGCGCACCAAAAAGATATTCCAAGAAAGGAGGTACATGTATCTCGGATTAAAGTCACTCGCACTCCCTCATTCCTTTCACTCAAGTGCCGATGCAACGAAATAGTCCAAGGTCGCGGCAGGAACCCGCTTGCGTAATTGCTCTTCTAAGGTTTCTGGTAGAGGTAGCGAGCGTTCAGGAGCTGCTAGACTGCCTTGAGAGGCAGGTGGCATTGGCTGTGGCTTGGGAGCGAGAAGCGCAAACGCTTGTGAGAGCAAAAGAGGCACAGCATCGGGGCAGGACTCGTTGACCAACCCACATCGCATCACCTGTATATGGGCATAAGGGCAAAATATACCCAGAAAAAAAGTTAATAAGTTCAACCGACGTTTCTATGCAAATTCAGATGTATGAAGACTGCCGAGACGAACGATACTACCAGAAACCAAGAAGTGGAATAGAAAAACAACCATCCTTCAATTCCGAAATGTGTAACCTTCGAGCATGCACTATTCCCAGGTGTAGTTGCTGTATTCGAAGAGGAAACCCTCATTTACAATTATGCACTGCAGTGAACTTCGGACTTCAGCAGCGCAACAAAAACTTACTTGAGCCAACGCGAAATGCACGGCGCCCATTCGGCTGCTTTCTTCTTCCCCAACGGAGGCGCCACCTTCTGCGGCATTACTACTCCAAAGAGGCCAGTGGCTGAGAAGCCGGTTGGCCCACAGCGGCAAGAGCAACTCCAGGTCCAAATCCCCTAATGTGTTACATAGAAAACCACAGCAAAGACAGGCAGTTAAGACATTGAAAGATCCAGCTCATGCGAGAGGATTCGTGCGTACACAACAAGGAGGAGAGTGGAAGGAATTGACCGAGCACGCAAAATACTCCAGCAACGAGATATAGTTACACCGACCACGACATCGAAACAGTGAATGAAGTGCACGTGTATACCGTAGCGCGCAAAGTTTCGCGCACAAGCGTTGAAGAGGTCGTCATTTGTGCGGCCTTGCGCCAACATGGCAAGTGGTGGTGCCCTCACGCCCCCCTCAGAAGGAGAAGAAGGAGAAAAAGAAGCAGGAAGTAGCGGTAATGACGAGAGCTCGTCGCGCACCCACGAAGGCAACATTTCCGCCAAAGCTTCAATTTGCGCTCGTTCACTTGGTGGTGCGTCGTCACCTCCGTGCTCATCTGCAGGAGCTGTAGCACTGTTCGAAAGAGCATCTTGAGCCAAAGGAGTAGACGAAGCAGGATCAGGAGCAGAAGCAAGGTTGCCAGTTTCTTTCGCAGACGAAGAAGACGGCGTCAGAGAACACGAGGAAGATGAGACACAAGGGAATGGCGGCAGAGCGGAGCACGTTGGCGGTGTTTGATGAAGCATAGTGCTGTCGTGGCTACTGCCACTGCGTGCTCTTCGAGTTGTTATCGAAGAAGTAGATGACGACGATGAAGAAGAAGCCATGGCGTGGTGAGCGCTGACATATGCCTGTTTTGAACGCAAAAGGAAAAGGAACGCGGAAGATAACAAAAATACATCCACGGAACTGGTTTGAACAAAACGAACCGAGCAAGTTTGATACTATTCTCCATTGCTTCTAGAAAGAATCACCGAGTATTCTCGCCGGGCAATCAGGAGCTCCCAGGCTCCGTCAGCCGTTCGCTTCGCGGCCCGTGCTAGACGCCAAGCACTGGCGGCGCGCTGAGCGGCTTCGACTCGGCTCTCGCGGCTGCTTGCACTGCTGCTCAGCCCGCTGCCGCTGGCGGTGGTGAAGGCACTCCTACCACTGCTACCACCACCACCGCCACTTGTTGTAGACGTATTTGCTTGAGCCTGCGCTGCCGCACGAGCCTGAGCTGCAGTGGCGCACTCGTTGAGAGCATGCCACGCGCGGCCTGGTGCTAGACTGCCCGCTCGCACCTAGAATAGAATGTATGCACGCACATGCGCGCATATCGTAATATGAACACCACAGCGATAACTTTGGGTCAACAAGAAGAGAGGCATGCGCCGTATTGCACGACCGGTCAATGTTTGAATGCTTTTCGTTGGGGAAGATGCCATGCGAGATAAGAAACACACACATCCTGATAAAAAAAAAGTCCAGAATTTCAACACGGAATGACACGCCAACAAGCAAGAAACGCGGAGGAGAATGGCGTATACACCATTGAAACACAAAGAAGCAGAAACTCACCCAGTGCAGCAGTGCAGCTGCGCCTTCGCCTATTGGCTCCCATCCGAACCCTTGCCCGTTGCTGTGGGCAACCCATGCCAACGCTGCTTGCGCCACCCTTTCACTGCCACCGCGCTGCCGCAACAAATGCGTTAAATGCGAGGGGGGCTGTGGCGTCGTGGTGGTGGTTGTTGGTGTTGTCAACCCCGTGGTCGATGAATTGGCATTGTTTACGTGGCTGCTGCTGCTGCTGCTGTCATTGCCGCTACCAGTGGCGCTGCCCACAACGATTGTGTCTGGAGCAGCGCCTTGAACCATTGCTGCATCAGGGAAGTGTGAACTTACCCACGCTTCAAGCAACGACCAGTCTAAGGTCGCGAAACCAACGGTACTGTTGGTACTGTTGGAGTTATGAATAGACTTCTTGTTTGAATGTTTGTTATTCCCGCCATTGCTATCAATGCCTCGATTTTCCAAGATGTTATCACCAGCACTTCTCGAACTCGGCAGAGGAGAAGGAAGATGGCCGTCACTTGCACTTATCGCGGTGGTGCCTTTTTCTTCATTGCCGTCATTCTCCTCGTCATCGTCGCTACCCCAGTCAATGTCATGTGCAGCTCTGCTCTTGTCGTCATGACCGCCGCTGCTACTGCTGCTACCGGCATAGCTACTAGCGAAGCTGCCTCTTGTTGTGACGAGGTTCAAAGCCTCAAGCGGTGGTGAAAGCAAAGCTTGCAGGCTCTCGGACGGCGGAGGCTGTGCCGTTACGTCCAACAACAATCCCTCCGGCAGTACGAAAGCTGAAGAAGAGCTTGCGCCTCCTGCCCCTAAGGCACCAGCAGCAGTGACCATTTGTACACCGTTGGTGCTACTAACCCGCACACCAGATGCAGGTAAGAGGGTGGTAGATGAAGAGAATGAGGAAGAGGTCGGTGGTAGCGGTGCAGAATGACGCGATGTTGTCGGCGGCAGTGGGGGCCGGCCGGCGCGCAAGAGAGATGCGCGGTAAGCTACGTAGGCCATTCTGTTTGGCACCGCAGCAGCGCTTACGCTTGCCTCAGCACTGTCTCCGCTGCTTTCATCTCTGCAATTGATGCCGCTGCTAGTAGAGTTCATACCGCTGCTGCTATCGCTATTGCTATCGCTATGGCTATTGCTATTGCTATTGCTGCTGTTGCTGCTATTACTGTTACCAACGAGAGCCTGTGAGCGCTGGCACTGCTTCCGAAGCGCGACCGTAGGTGGCAGCACGCACGAGGGGTCAAGTGTGAGCAGCGGCACACCTACAGATCCAACATCCTCCGCAACATCTCCTGACACATCGCTTCTTGAACGCTCCATCATCTGGATATGTTCATCAGTGGGAGGATCAACATCAGCAGCGACAGGCGTATCAGAAGCGGCAGCAGTAGCATCATCAAGATGAGTCGGCGAATGATGTTTCTGTGCAGGACTTGGCTGCTGTGCCTTCTTCTGCTGCTGCAAACTTGCAAAGGCAGCAAAGGCGTTGGCGTGGAGTGTTGTTTGGGGGTCGTCCGCAATCACACAATGCACGCCACGCAGAAAGCACGGATTGGCTACGGAGGAAAAGGTTAACGAGGGACTGGACTGGTGAGGATGAAGATGTTGGCTTAAGCGCACACAAAAGGAGTCGAGAGCAGTAGCCCAGCCAGCTCCATCGTGGCCTGGATGAGCGGTGAGGGCCACCAGAGGTACGCCAAGGATTTCGAGCTCCCGGCGCAGGGACACCTGTGGAGTAGTAAGAAACACAGATAAGAAGACCAAACCAGAAAAAGGTGCACGTTGTTCGCAAGTGCAGGGTCGCACAAGTATCAAGAGAGAGCGAAGGGAGAAGCACAAAGAGAGAAAGCACAAGCAATGGGTATAGGCTAGAGGTAAAAGGAATCATCCTGTGCATTCTTCCTATATTCACCAGAGCTGACGCGTAGAGCGCAGCTCCTCGGCCTTCATACAAGCTTGGTGCTGTTTCAGGCCCTTTGTGAAGCTGAGTACGGCTATGAACAGCAGCTGCAGCAGAGGCACTGTCATCGGCGACATCAGGATCTTCGTCATTCACTCCACTAGCTCCAGCAGCACCATTTGAATGACCAGAACTACTGACTGCAGGTTCAGGAGCAGGAGCGGCAGGAGCAGTGTTCGTTCCAGGTGGCACACCAGTGATGGTAGCAGCATTCGCGCATGCATCGTCCATGGTCCAAGGGTGCACACAAGCTACCGCCACCAGGGGCAAACCCAGGCGCCACGCCAGCCAGCGGGCCAGCGCCAGTGGAGGGTTGTCCCCCACGCGACGGCAGCCCCCGACCCACCACACGATTGCTGGCACGTGCTCCACCTCAGACCGTAGACCTTCTGGAAGCCCACCCATACTGCTGCTGCTGCTACTGCTGCTGTTTGATGATGCAGCAGGACGCATGTCAAGAGTGCCCTCTCCACAACCCACCTCACTTTTCCGCCCTCCTCGTTCTGCAGCCTCACTCCATGGGGCTAGGTCGCCGGTTAAGCTTCGAGGCTCAGGCTTGTGCCGCAGAAGTTGCGCAAGGCGTGGCGGTGGCAATGGATTCGCCGCCAAGCACACTCGGGCTGCCACCCACGGAGGCCAGTGTCTTTCCAGGAAAGGGTCGCCGCGGCTGGTCGCGAGGGCCCAATCGGGCACGCGTGCGTGAGGCGCCAAGCCAGCCGCGGCGAGGGCACCAGCATAAGGCGACACAAAGGACGAAGAAGAATAAGAAGACGAGGCTGAGAGGCCTCGCCCGTCGCTGCCCCACATGCTTGCAGCGGCAGCAGCGGCAGTGGATTGGACTGCTTTTGCTTTTGCAGCTTCTTGCGCGGCTCGGTTAGACCATTTTAGGAATGCGTTCACCGACGCGACTGGAGCAGCAGCCGCGGCGCCGCCACTTTCCCCATTCGAACTACTACTGCTGCCGGTGGTGTAACTCGAGTCCATAGCGCCCGTCAAGATTGCGGGTCGCACGAGCGCTGACCTTTCGTTCTGGTTACGCTCATCTTCGTCTGGAGGTGCTCTACCTGGTCGCCCGAACCAGTCTGCGAGGGTGCGCCGCCGGCGCTGGCTGCCACTGTTGTTCCTCCTGCTGCTGCTGCTGTTGCTCGCAAGCGGCCGCTTCCGCCCGTTACCCAAGTTGCCGGCCATTGCTCTTCCTGAGACACTGGTTGAGCGTTGCGGACTGGGCCCAACGCTAGGGCTAGGGCTGGGCCTCGGGCTGCTGCTGCTGCTGCTGCTAGTGCTACTCCTAGTGCTATTACTGGTGCTGTTACTAGTGCTATTACTGGTACTGTTTACATCTTCAGTGTCAGCGCAGCAGAGAGGGCACGACTTCAGGGTCGCAACGCATTCGGCGTGAAAGACGTGGGCGCAAGGGAGCACACGCAGTGCGTCTTCAGGAGCCGTGGGCTCGCACCCATTTGGGATCTGCAGAACCTCGAGGCACACAGCGCACTCGTTTTCCTCGTCTTCGCAAGCTTCGGTGTGCATTCCAACCTCATCATTGACCGCAGCTTCTATTGGATTAGCGCACTCGACGTCGTCGACGTCAAGGTCTATAGAAATCGGCACCGTCTGGGATCCTAGCATAGTCTCGGCAGCAGCAGCACACTGCATAGCAAAAATATGAAGATAAAGTGCGCTAGGATTAGAAGTAAGTGGTAGTGTACATTGTCAGTTGAGTCATGCCTAAAGAATATATCTAAAAGCAAGCAGAGCTATCAGTAGAGTCATACCCAAAGAATATATCTAAAAGCAAGCAGAGCTAACACCAACGAATAGCTGTGAAAAATTCACCTCGTTCTCGTCTGCATTCATTTTGAGCGGTTACCAATGAAGGCTGGTAAGCTCGATTGCGCAGACTAATTCCACATTGTCATGTTCATAACGGGGGAATAATCACCAGTCCTGCGAAATCTGTAGCAAATCTCTAAGCCATCAATCGAATTGAAACAAAGGTACTTATCTCGTAATCCTATAGCTCTTAGTAGTTAGCTAGCTAGCTCAGCTGCTCTGCTCTTATGATGATTTGATGACTTGTTTCTGCTTTCAAAAAGGGGTCTTCACGAGTCACGATGAGTCATGAGTCATGAGTCACAAGAATTCTGGAATTCTGTCGAAGAATTCTTGTAGACGGTTCTTATCATCTTGTCATTTTGTCCGCAGTCTGAGGCGTAAAAACGTGCGGGATCTTCTTCGCATACAGTACTGGAAACTTCGATTCGAAGTGTTCGCCACAGGCAACAAGAGGGGACTAGCTGGACGCCCTACGAACGGCGCGACCTAAGGTACGACGTTGATTCGGTTTGCTTGACGACTTCAAAAGCTGGAATGTCTGCACATGCTCATGTTTGACCTAAAGATTGTGCTATATGCACTGCTACGCATGTGCTTGCCCACAGGACACAGGACCTTATAATTTGAGCGCCAGGCTTCTTGGACGAGAACTGGACTAAGAAGCGCATATTTAGTTGGCTTGTCCGGGGTAAACGCCCGCGACACCCTCGTGCCTCAGGTCGAACGCGCGTAGGAGTCATGGAACCAGCCCCTGAACCCGGGAGCCCTTTAGCAGGAGACTTACCGCCGTCAGGCGACGGGGGAGGCGACAGTGGCAGTGGCAGTGACCAACCATCCATCTCTGCGCCACCCCCAACTCTGCCAGAGCAGCCATTTCCGGGCGCAGCCGTAGACTCCGAAGGTGGCTGGCAGTGTGGCGCTGCGCATTATGACTTAGGCGAGCGCGTAGGGAAAGGGGCATTCGCGGAGGTGTTCGCTGCCCGCTGCCGTTCTGGGCCCCGCACGGGCACGCGCGTCGCCGTCAAGGTGGGGGCTTGGTAGACAGGCACACGCACACGTGCGCGTACGCTGCTATATGCCAGCGCTGGCCAATTTAGTGCCCTCGCCGTGCATGCTTGTTGTGTTCCTTCTTCGTCCTTTCAAGTCGTGTGTATTCCTCCTTGGCTGGCTGGCCACACCCCTCGTGGTTTGGCTCCGGCGGTACCAGGCACACGAAGTGCACAAATTGAGCGCGCGCGCCCTTTTGCCTCCCCTAATCTTAACCGCTGTTGCCTACATTCACCACTACTGCTAAACTTTTTGCGATGCGCGCTCGCTCGCACGTGTTAGATCATCAACCTGGACGGCATTTCCTCGGACATGGATGACATCAGACAGGAAGTGGCCACGCTGCGGTTGTGCTCGCACCAAAACGTGTTGAGGTGCGTATTATAGGGTGGGTGACGATAAGGCGTCAGCCAGAATGGCATGCGCCGTGCATGACGTTTGCTCTAGTCTGTGTTGTGGTTGCGCTCAATTTTCTAAAGTAAGACCTGCGCGCACTTCTGTTCAATCAAAATGTCATCTCATGCACACACCGACCTGTGAGCCCTAAGCAAATTATACACAAGTTCAACACCGACTTTGACACACGCATTCTTTCATCCTTATCATATGAATACTGGGATTCACTGCGCCAAAAAACAATCACAGATTTCATGCGTCGTTTGTGGAGTGCCGGGCCAAGCACGAGCTGTGGCTGGTGACCCAGCTCATGGCGAAAGGGAGCTGCTTGCACGCCATGACGGCGGCCACCAAGCAGCTGGGAATGACCCCGGGCATGCACGAAGACTGGCTGGTGTGGGTGCTGCGAGAAGCTCTGCAAGGCCTCAAGTACTTCCACGAGCACCAGCAAATCCAGTGAGTTCCGGAACAGAGGGAAGGGAGATAGAAAGTGCACACGTGCACACCCCGCATAGATGGTGTTATCGCCTCTGCATACTCCACCTAGTTAGTTCAGAGTGGCTTCCCCTGCATCAGAACTTTATCTTGCCGTGGCCTCTTTGTATTTGCTCAGCCTATGTTCATCTCAATTACCGCGTGTGTTCTACCTTTTCACTCTTGGATTCGGTTATCTCACTCACTCACACGATCGAACAAACCAACCCATTGCTGCGCAGCCGCGACATCAAAGCGGGCAACATTTTGCTGGACGGGGACGGGCGGGTGGCCTTGGCGGACTTTGGCGTGAGCCGGTGGATCAACCGAGCGCCCGGCGAGTCGCAAAACGACGGCCGCGCCAAGACCTTCGTGGGGACACCCTGTTGGATGGCGCCGGAGGTGAGTGACGAAAAGATGACAAGGACTGGACTGGAGTGAGAGTGGGTTGTGTTTTCGTGCGCTTCTGTGCAGATACATTCATTTCTCATCCCTGTGTCATTTCTTTCTTACGTGGATGTTTTTGACCCAATGCCTTGTTTCTCTCTTTCTTCCAATATGTCTGTTGCCTCTACTCCAAGGTGATGGAGCAATTGGACGGCTACGACTACAAAGCTGACATTTGGTCACTCGGGATCACGGCGCTGGAGCTGGCGAAAGGCATGGCCCCCTACGCGAGCTTCGCGCCCATGAAAGTGCTGCTATACACCATTCAAAACGACCCCCCCAGCCTGGCCTCTTACCCCGACGCCAAGCGGGACGGGGTCCCTTTTTCGCGGGCCTTTCGGGACTTGGTCCGCATGTGCCTCCAGAAAGACCCCTCCAAGCGCCCGACCTGCGCCAAGCTGCTCTCCCACCCCCTGTTCACGGCCAAAGAGCCCTCGCCTGCGTCCCTGGTGTCAGCCTTGCTCGACCGGGTAGGCGACGTAGGCGGCGGGGGCGGCGGTGGCGCCAGCGGTGGCAGCGGCGGCGACGGCGCCCATCCGGGAAGTGGGCAGCCGGCCGAGCTCCTCGGCCGCTCCGAAGGCACCGGGCCAGTGGACGTGGCCACCCTCATGCCTCACGTAGATGCGGCCGTGGCGGCGCAAGCAGCCGCGGATGAAAACGCTGCAGCCGCAGCCGCTGGAGCCGCTGGAATGCCAGCAGATGCTGCTGCTGCCAGCAGAAACAGCGGCAGCTTGAACTACGGCCTCGAGAAAGAATTTGGCGGCGAATTCGGCCACGGCAGCAGCAGTCACGTGGACGCGACCACCTTCAATAACGAGGTGACCGCGCGCGCTGGCAGCACGGACAACAGCGTGTCCAGCCCCGAGCCTGCTGCGTCGCCCGAGTCGGAGTACCCTGCCTGGAGCTTTGGCGAGTCGCCTTTACGCGAAGCCGCGGCCACAGCTGGCATTTTGTTACCGTCCATGGCTGCTTGCGCTGCGGCTAGCGCTGCTGCTAGTGCGAGTAGTGGTGAAGGAAGTGGAGAAGGGCTCCATCACGACAGGCCGCCGCCGCCGCCTACAGACAGCAGCAACAGCGCGCCGCTGCCGCAGGTTCCGAACAACCCCAGCGGTGTCTTACGAGGCACCGGCAGCAGCGGAGGTGGCCTTACGAGTGGCGAGTTACCACGCGACAACGGGGCAAACAGCAGTGGCAGCAACAGTGGGAGTAACAGCGGGAGCAACAGCGGAAGCAGTGAGCGGCGGCGGCAGCAGCAGCAGTCGGCCGAAGAAGACGACGAGCAGTATGCCGGGCCCGACAGCCGAGCCGACCAGGACGCGTTTGCCGCGCAAATGGGGGGCGTTGAGCTCCTGTCGGAGGAAGAGCTGTCCGAGGGGCGGCAAGAGTCGGCGGACCGGCGGCAGATGGCCAACGACGAAGTGCTGGACTTCATCCACCAGTTAGGCCACGAAATGGGCGGCGAAGGCATGATGGGCGCGAGCGACGCGGCGGCCAACAGCAGCGGCAACAGCAGCGACAACAACGGCAGGGGGAGTGACAGTAGTAGTAGTGGTGGTGGCGGCGTGGTGGCAGCGTTGATAGAAGCGACGGAAGCCGCCCTCGAGACTTCAGCGGCGGCTGCGGCCGCTTCCAATGCTGCGGAGACTGACGAGGGCAGTGGCATCGCCGAATCACCGGCGGGGCCTGCGCCCTTGTAGTCGAAAGAGGAAAGTTTTTGTCAAATCAGAGCGCAAGCCCCCACTTCACTGATTTTCGTGTGATCTCCGGGGGTTAAGCCACGAAATTAGATGTATATTCCGGAGGATCTACTGTATTATCGCACCCAAGAAGAAGGCTTTCTTCCCCAGTCCTTCCACAAGAGCTAGATATAAGTACGCCGGTTCGTTGAGGTCACGATCATTTTTAAGCTTCAGCTGCCGTGTCCTTCGTTTTTTTCTAGTTTCTAGTACTCTTGGTTTTAGTGGAACCCTAGCCTAGTGTCCGAGTGTAGGCTATTTGGTTTATGATTGCTGTTTGTGGTTTCTCGAGAAACCCTTTCCTTTAATTCCCGAAGGCAGCTGGAACTGGAACTGGAATTGGAATTGGAAGTAGCTGGTAACTGGTTGCGCGACCGGGCAGTTAAGCCAGTTTTTTGAAGTACGGAAATATGTCTATCTTTTTCATTTTTCAATTGCCCTCTTATGTCTCATACAAAACAAGCACAAATGGGTCCTTGCATAGCCAAGTAACAGAGAAATGCTTGAGTCATTGCTTTTTTACGTGTAGGTAGTACCGCCTGCGGATTGTACTACTCACAGGGCTGTATGTTTTTTTGACACGCAGGCTAGCGTGCATGATGCAATGTTCATTTTTACTCTCATGGACCCCGTAGGACCAATTCTCGGAAGGAGGCATAGGTTTCGACTTGTTCTGGAGAATTCATCAAAACGCAGCTTTATACCTTTGTTGATTGTTGTTGTTTCTTTGCAATTGGGGAGTATAATCTAATCTAATCAGGCTAGCATGCATTCATGCAGTCGCGTCTTCAAGGCGCTTGCTTTCTTCTCGTTCAGAGCGATAGTACCACAAAAGCTTGTACTATCAAGTAGTGTGCGCCGTACCAGGCGAACAGGTAGCCGCCAATTCCTCAGGCGGTGGTGGTGGGCGCAACCAGCGACCCACACAGAGACCCCGCCAACCAATCCCAGGGCGGTGCATCCACACAGCGCCTGCGTTCACCATCACAGCCCAAGCATTGGCAACTTCGTGAAGGTCACAATCGTCGACCACCACAGTGGCCCCCTCTGCAGCTAACCTCCAGGCCTGGCACAAGTCTGACAGGGCGCCTTCGAAGGTGTGAAGCCCGTCCACGAAGGCAAAGTTGAAGCCGCCGGAAGCCCACCTCTGCTCGCCTGGTGCAGCTTGTGAACCATGAACAGACTCTGCGGTGCTGTACATCAGATTTTGAGGCCTACGGATAGTGGGCAAGGTCTTCTGTGAATCCCCGCAAACTAGATTGAAGCGGTTGGGATATTTCGCCATAAGGACGTCAGCGTTTGGACGAGTGTAGATATGATCGCAGATATCGAAGGCAGTCAAATGTATCTCAACCTCCTCGCTCATTCTTTCGGACGCATAATTGCTGAATTTGCCAGCTTCAGTGGCAGACAAAGTAATGGCCGCTGAGTGGCCGCCGTTAAAACCAACTTCCATCGCCCGGAAGATCACTGGATCTTCACCAACAGGCAAAACACCTTGTGCCTGGCGAAGTGCGCGCTGGTGACTAAAGTTCTCAACGGCACTCAAAATGGCGTTAAGGAAATTTTCACGCTTCAAATCTTCAGGAACCTATAATGTGAACACAAGTGCAAGTGATAATGTGAGAAAGCATTTCGTCGCATACAGTAAGACTCCCACGGATATCTTCAGGGCTGTGTTTGAAATCATCATGAAGTAGCCCTGCCGTGCACCTCTTGAGGCCATCGCGAATCCGCCACGATTAAGCCACCTTCAATATCTTCGACACCAGCCGCAAAAGTGTGCATTTGCTTCGTTAAATTGGAGCATAATTCTGCATAGGTGCGCCGCTCTACGCCAGCAAAGGTTGACAGTTCCATCAGTCGTATACTGGGCAGCAACTTTAAGGCATCTTCTTCTGCCGGAGTAGGCTCCTTTGCGATGTAATTTGATTCATGAGCGTAAGGTTGAAGGTTTTCGAGGGTCTCAATGAGGTGCACTAGTCGGTAAAGTCGAGAATCGCCCATTTGCAGCGGAGGTAAGTCCGACGATTCAGAGTAAGCCCGAGCGAAAGTGGAGTCCAACAAGAAAAGGTACCCCCTTATTTGAGGGATTAAGTACCTAGAACCAATTCAGATCCACACAAGAAAGAAAAAAGCGGAAATGTCCGGGCAATAAGAATTCCTTTGATTCAACGCTGCTTTTAATGTAGGCACAAGAAAGCTAATTCACCAATTTCGCACGATGAAATTCATCGTAGACTTGGCGCGGGGACCGCAGTCATTTTCATCCAATGCAGCAGATTCTGCCCGTGTGAGTGCTGTTACAAGCTGACGAGGATGCAAATAATTGTTTTGGGCCAAGGTAGTAGCTTCCTTGAGGGAATTGATGATTACCTAGAACAGTCCCATATTTAATGTAATTCATAGGACAGTACAGAAGAATATACGAGGAGACAGACGTACCATAGCCATCGATTCGCAAAGCCGCTGGATTACCACTTCTTTGCACCCGTCACTCTCGTTAGAACCTTCTATTGCAGGTTGAACTGCGCAATCTGGAGTCACGTTGCGCTGCATTGCAACAAGGTCAGCCAAATTGTTTGCATGGCGGCGGGCAGCTGGCAAAAGTTCAGCGCCGTAAAAGGGTACTGCAAGATTGACTTCTTCTTCCTCGCCTCCTTTGCGAATCACTCGGACCACTGAAGTAAATCCTTCATTTGTCTGGGCACTTGTAGTGGTGACTACAACGGCTATGAGTAATAATACTTTGAATAGCATTAGGACCTATTTTTACCAAGTAGGCGTCACTTTGATTCTACAAGTTTATAATAGAAGTTGCCGAGAGCTCTTAAGCAGAAGCATCAAACTTAACGACGATTATTTATTCTTTAGAAAGCCTATCAATTCTACTAATAGTTTTCTGCTACAGTTTATAATTATTTTTATAATATTGCTAGTTGCTGGCTAGCTACTAAGCTACAGCACAGTAGCATTTTACTGTTACTGCTACTTCGCGTACCCCTGCTACACAGTCGTCTGTTGTTATCTGTGCTGTTGATTCGGTGATCTGCTACGGCATTACGTTACAGGTACAGTATAGATCACAAGTTATAGTACAGATTAAATCGCAACAGCTATATACTAATTCACAGCTGTAGAGATAGCACAGCGGCCTCATGGCTATTTCTGCTGCTGCACTTACTACTTGGTTCCTGTAGTTAATAGTAGGCAATATATGTGCCACTGGCGAAAGGACGCTGAGCCCAATCAGACTTGTTCTGAAGGATTAATCAAAACGCAGCTTTATGCTATTTGTTTTTGCTTCTTTGCAATTGGGGATAATAATCTAATCTAATCTAATCCAATCTAATCCAATCCAATCCAATCCAATCCAATCTAATCTAATCTAATCTAATCTAATCTAATCTAATCTAATCTAATAAAAAAGGCGAAAGTCCTCTCCTCCGCGGGCGGAAACTCTTCTTTTGAGCTGCACTTTCAGAGCAT
>Ga0307930_1001295_pt1 | contig 19864 bp, 16 predicted proteins | sample OrgLakmetageno46_FD_203161 | JGI IMG/M metagenome (GOLD analysis project Ga0307930, IMG submission 203161) | Saline water microbial communities from Organic Lake, Antarctica - #46 | ecosystem: Environmental > Aquatic > Non-marine Saline and Alkaline > Saline | place: Antarctica: Organic Lake...
GTCGAGCTTCCAGAAGAACAGTAATGAGAATAACCAAACCAGTGATGCAAAGAAGAAGAAAGATGCACCTCCTACAGACGCCACCAAAAGCAGCGGCAGCATCAGCAGTAAACGGGGCTTCGGCAGTGGCAGCTTGTTCCACGGCCGCGGCGTTGGCAAGTCGAAACGGTACTACATTAGCAAAGTCAAAAGCGGCGAGTTCAACGAGAACTGCAGCGACGACTTTTTCAACGGTGGCCTCGACTCGCCAGCCACCAGTCCGCCTCGCAACGCCTTATTGGACTCCCCTCCTGCGGGCGCTTACAAGGCCGTGCTCGGCAGTGACTTCGGCAACGACGCGCCTACCAGTACTTTGACTCTGGGTAGTTCGAGCAGTGGCAGCAGCAGCAGTAACCGTCCCCGCAGCGGCAGCCAACCCCAAAAGGGAGCCAAGCGCGGCGCGGTGCGCGTGGTGATTGTAGGCCGCGGCCAAACTGCTTTGCTTGCCGCGCATGAGGAGAGTGTGCGCACGGCCGCAGCTATGAAAAAGAAGAAGAAGCAAGCACCGCCCGTTTTGAGCTGCCCTGCTTCTGTGACCGCTAGCGTGCAATTAGGGGCGCCGGTTTTGCGCCGCCTTGGCCTTCGCGCAACGCCCTTGCCTTGATATAGTTGACTGGGTTAAACTGCGCGTATAGAGCGAGAGTGCCCTTAAAATCGCCTAGGAATTTGGCACAGACCAACATAATCCACCTTTTTGGTTCTCTTCCTCGTCTAGGATCGGCCGTTCGTCTTGTTGTTGAGTTCTAGAGGCCGATCTATTCGAAGGTAGGACTAGTAGTAATAGGTTAGTAGGGAACATTGCCTCTATTCATTTTAGTATGTAAATACTTCTATTCATTTAAGATTGAAGTATTTACGATTTTAGTTAAATATTTAAGTAAATCTCAGTTCGAAAGCTTCTGCTCTTTCATCGGAACGTGTTTAAGTGGAATATCGAAGTAAATTTTAGTTCTTAAGCTCTATGCTTTTGCTCTTTCATCGGAAAATTTAACTGCAAGCAGCGAAGTGCCCTTTAACTCTAATTCGTGACCAGTTTACTGGCAGCGGCCTACACGAAAGGCGCAATGGCACTACTGCTCTTAATACCGAAACGGGTGGCGTTGGTGTTGATGTGCCTCCAATCGCAATTTAAGTATGAGGCCCCTGAATTACTTAGGGTTCCTGTTTAGCCTAAGTTATTGGCTAAGCTCCCAAACTTAGTGCGGAGCCAATGAGGACTCCCCAGAAGTAGACCTTTGAGATGATTCGTCCGAGCCTCTTCTGGTTCCACGATGTACTTGATGATGTGCCTGAGCTGAAAGCACCAATGTTTCGCAAAGATCGTGCCGGGAGCTTATGCACCCACAAAAGAATTGCAAAAGAATGAGGAAGTCATCTCCGTGACGTTGCCATATCCCTCAAACTCGAGCTCTTCGTGACGGTGAGCGTTGAATTTGAGTAGGATTAGAAACAATCGCATGGTCGGCACCAGGAACTGACCATCTGCTTTCTCCAGTCTTAGCATTGTAGAAATACCTGTCGTAATATAGTTGTGTCCGAGGCATCATGTAAGAATTTTACGCGCAATATGACTTTCACAATATGAATAAGCACTCACTCTTTTCTCGATTTAGAATCAAAAATTGCTTCCCAGCCAATAGGAAGGGTTCCGGCCTTCAAATCGCAGCGCTGTGGGTCTGTCCATCTTGATTCACCAGTGATTTCATCGAACCAAAACGGTCTCCCCTTCGACGTGTAACAAAAGGTTAATTTTTAGTATCAGTTAATTTATGCCTATGTCGTAATATTGAAATATGTCAATGCGTGCTTCTGAACTTTATAAGAACATACCATAGAATCAGTGGCTCTTCTCCAACAGTTCTCATCGTCTTGTTGTTGTGAATGAACATTAACTACTCCCTTTTGTGGGCGACTATCTTGTCCGTTATCGTCGACGCCCATCGCAGCTGCGATGTCTAATTCAACATTCACCGCAGGATCAATTACGGGTATATCAGACGTGTTACCCCGATTGATGCATCCATTTGTTTTGGAGTAGATTGTCCTTGAGATACAACAACATAAGCAAAAGAGGATGCCTGCAACCAAATTGGTAGCGAAAGCGAAAAAAAAAAACGATCTTGAGATAATTGTCCTCAAATTCATACCGAGGGAAAGGCGAACTCCATTCACATCATATACTCAATCGTTCACGCACCGATTATGACGGCTCCAAAAAAGGGAATTGTAATCGAACTGTGGTGTAAGAATAAAGCAAATTGGAAATGACTTAAATTCGGTAGAACGCCAAGGAAGAGGTATGCGAAAGAGAAATTATGTCGCACTTCAATTTGGCCGTTCTTATTAAAAAACTAAATTATTTTGAATAATTTTCTTACCCAAAAGTTTGCTCTGATACGAAGAATAAGTTTATACTTTCTACGTTGTCTATCTCCATGCCTATGATGAGTAAGAGCCTTGCTCTCTAAAACATTTAGGAAGATGTACTCCAAAGCCTAGTCGGGGCAACGGGCCATCTTGCCAAAAATTGTAACGTATATTTTGGTTAAACACATGTAAAAACAAGAATACTTGAATTGCTCAAATTGCTAAGCACTTGTGATAGTAATAGGGCACTACTGCTGTATTGTGCTTCTCCTTCGCAAAGGTAACCAGAAATGTATCAGAAGTAAGTAAGACTGTCGACCTCGTCGCGTCATATTTGAAGTGTGTATGGCACACCAATATTCTTAAAGCTAGACTCATCCACGCCAAAGATATAGTTAAGTATTTCGAGCAATTTTTGCTTTTTCAAAGGCGGACATGAAAGGAAATACAGGAAAAATTTTGGCATTTTAATGCCGGCTTTTGAATTATTAATGTGAACGAGTCTACGAGTTTACAAACATATCAAAATTTTGTCAATATTTTGTCCTGCTTGCACTGTTATAAGAAGTCTACGCCGTTTACATATACCTACGTACTATCATACAGCACCACTGCAAACTAATTTTGTCAAGAAAGCGTAGATGCAATGCGCATCACCTGCCGCTTTCTAAGTCTAAGTAAGTCCGCGGTGCCGAATCGACGATCTGTGAAAACGTGAAAACACATCAATACCAAACTCTTCGAAGAATGCATCCCGAAAATTGCCCTCTTATATTCAGGTGATGTGTAGAAAAGTAGAGAAATCCTTCGTCAATTATTGTGCTAAGGGATGGCTGTGGGATAGAACCTTCATATGGGATGTACGAACTAATTGAAATAAAATAAAACTGATATAGCAAGCTTCAAAGGTGACCTCCAACATCGAATATCGCCGTGATAAGGATAATCAGAATCAGAATCAGAATCAGAGTCAGCGAGGCACAAGGCAACAAAAAAACCGTACGATAGATATATGAAACCCAAGCCTGGTCTTCAGTCCGGCCTGACTGAGAGACTCCGTAGGCGCCGACTAGATGGCGCCCTGTCGGTTATTTGCTAAATCCAGTCCCCGCTCGGGAGGGGGGGGCTCAGGAAAAAAGCACGGGGATTTAGTTCCTGGCCGCTAGCCGCCCTCTTCAATCCCCATATCCGTATCGCCATGTGTACTCACTTTCCCCCATTCCAACTTTTAAATGCTTGAAACGCACCAAATCCCATTTCCCCCGCCGCTCCTCAAATCTTTCGATAAATGAATGCCAACTAAAACAGTCCACTGCCGTGGAATTAATGAAAAATACATCAGAGAAATAAATTAGGAGATTCCTTGAAAAGCGCAATCAGAGTGATGCGTGAAGTCTGTTCAAGGCTCGCCCATTTCCTCCTCTGGTCCCTCGTCTTCGTTCTCCATAAGCGCTTCTTCGTCAAAAGGCCGAAGGGTCTCTTGGCCAGCGAAGTCAGTGCCTGGCACCATCGTTACAATCGGGCCAGAGTCAAGGATGCCTACGCTGCGCCAGTGGGCTACCATTTCCTCTTCTTCGTCTTCGAGGTGAATCTGCGGTGGGGTTTTCCCATCGTTATTAGCTACCAGAGGACTCGCGCCGAGTTCCACCAAGAAAGCGGCCATGGCTGGGATGTCACAATGGTGGAGTGGTGTGTCGCCGTCACTGTCGCGTGCATGTAAGTCAGCGCCATGGCTCAGCAAAAGTGTGGCCAGTTCCTGGTGCCCGTATGCTGTGAAGCAGAAATGAAAAGGTCATGAGACGCGCATACGACGCCTTCCATTTATTTGGAGGAGCAATGGCTAGACTTGACATTACTAGCTATGGTACACAAGACGGCCTCGCATATTAACCCTAAAATGCCCGTAGCTAGATTGCAATAAAGATCACTGCTATAAAGGCAATGGCCTCCTTATGTGCATGGTACTACTGTGTTGAATTTCAGTGAGTTTCCGGCAAATGTTTCTTACCCGCTGCAGCGTGCATACAAGTGTAGCCGTTGTGGTCGCCCTTAGTAGCCAGGGATGGATCTTGAACCAAGTAAGCCTGCACCTTTGGGATATCGCCATCTGAGGCAGCAATCCACACGTTCTCGTCGTCGTTCATTGCGAGTGCTGCCATTGTCGAAATGTGCTTTTGATGGACTTCGGCGAGATCGGCGAGATCAGAAGAAAAAGAAGACAACGACGTGCGGAACACCCCACTTTCATCCAATCAGCAGGTCTCTGTGCTGTGAACTAGTCAGTCAGTAGATAGTCTATGTTGTGATGTTGTGAGATTGATGCTGAACTGATGAAAGCTTTGAAATAGAGAACGCAGAAAACCTACAAATTGCGACTATGGTTGCTAGATGATGAATGCTGAATGCTGATGCTGAATAGCTCCTGATGGAGATGCGATTAGCATAACAGTACAGCTAGATTCTCGAGCCTCTTAATAATAAGAATTTAGGCACAGCTAGCTTTAAAAGTACTTGATCTTTTGTTGTAAAATGGTTCCCTTCATGTCTCGCTGCCTGTTTTTGGCGGGCCTAATCGTGGGGAGCGGAGGCCAAGCGGAAGACGAATCCGCAATGTTGCAGCCGCTCAGCAATCACGCAATTTCATTTAGGGAGGCGCGCTGGCCTTGTGCTTTCGTGGGTGATTTAACAGTGCCTGCTAGTGGAGAGGGCGCTCACCCATTCGGCGGAGAAACGCCACTACGCGTGCCAGCAGATTTGAGAAGAGTAACTTCAGAAGCCCATTTCGAAAGCTTGCTTTCACCCCAGTTTGTGGAACTATGCACCAAGGTGGGCACGGCACTAGTCCTAGTACATTGCATGCTGTGCTAGCTTATGTAAGCTTACACTTACATACCAAGGGCTCGTGACGAGTGAGAAACTTTGAGATTTCTGCTAGCCTTTTCCTGTTTTCAATTCTCGGTTATATGCATCCGTTCACCCCTAAATGGCCTTATGTTTGCAGGTTGCAACTCAGCACTCCACGCTTGAGTGTGCCGCTGCAGTACTCGAAGCAGTGCACCATGCTGCTAGGCAAGTCTGTTCGAGTGAAATCACTGAAGAACCGACATCCACAATTTCGTATGCGAAGGGAGGCCGCTTATCTGAAGCCGCGTTGCCAAGAACTTCTTCGCTGTCGCAGCTGCCACTGAAGCTTCCAGCTTATGCCAGAGATCGTATTGAGACTAGAGCAAGAGCCGAGTGGGATGCCTCAGCACAGCAACCTAAGCTGCCAAATCGCTTCAATACTCTTAGAGTAAACGTGACCTTCGCAGGTGCTGACAGCCGGTCGCCAAAAGTGTTGCCTTGCAACTGGGCTGAAGACGTAGCGGTGCGTACGTTTCCTTTAAAGAAGCCAATCGAACTAAATTCGTCCGTTCTGTAGTTCAGTCCCAATAACATTTAGTGCAGTGGCCGTGTACTCGTGATCGTGTTATAAGAGAACCATAATTTTTCTCTGTTTTCACTGTGACCTTCTGATTAATCCAGCAATGACTTCTCGTGTGAACCATAGGTCCTGGCTGGCAACGTGCCGTTGACGGTGCCGATGCACTTGTCAATTGATGGCCGTAACGGCGCTCCTGTCAAGTCCTTTGCGCAAGCTTTTAGCTTCTTGCGAGAAAACCTGAGAGCTACCTGTTCGCAAGTTGTCGTGATGCAGGCACAATCTCCGAGCGTAGACAATACTGCTACGGCTCGTGCGGGCAACGCAGGCTCTAGTAGTGGTAGCGACAGCGGGACCGGCGGCGGTGGCAGTGATAGCAACTATGACGTGGACGCTTGTGTGTCTGAGATTGAAGACGGTCTGGTAAGTGCTGCTCTTAAAGCATGCCCCTCGCGAGAACCATTGCAGCACTCTTTAGATTCGTCTCATACAGGGAAGGCCAAGGAGAATGATAGGCAAATAACATCTGATTTATCAAAGAGTGGGAGCAGAACTAGCGGCCAAGATGGTATTGAATCAAGTGGTGCAGTTTTACATGTGCGATCGTTAGCCGGTGATGAGCTTGAGCATTACTGGCACTTCTTCGTAGGAGAGTTGTTGCCTACGATATCTGCCGCGCTCCAAACATTGCGTCAGTTGCCGTCAGATGCCTGGACAACCAATGATGCTGATGAGGATAGCTCTTCCAGCAGTAGCAAGAGCAATAGCAGCGCCAGCAGCAAAAATGGTCGTCATGGTCCATCGAACGACCAAGAGCACCCTGTGCTTACAGTAGTCGTGCACAACCCACTGAGGCCTTGGGGTGCAAGTCCTTTGCATGGTGTCTACGCTGAACTGACGGCTGCTTCGGGTGGCGCTCTAGTCTTTCGACCGTCACCTTACGACTGCTTAAACACTGAAGTGCTCAGTAACGTCGATGATGATGATGATGATGATGATGATGACGACTATTTAGCCAATTATGATGCCACTAGTTATGATACCAGCGCTGGGGCCAAGGAATTTGCCTCGGAGGCTTCGTCTGGAGTGAAGTGTCGTGGTGTTGCCGTTGTGCGTTTGCCCAGATGGGACTACGAAGCACGGAGTGAAGACTTGAAGAAGCTTGCGGAGGCAGCTGACTTCCTTTCAGACCTTCTTTTGATGCATTCAAGTGAAATCAACACGGGGTCAAAAGGAAGTCACAACAGCAGCAGCAGTGGCAGTAACAGTGATAAAGGCGAGAAGTTTTTCACTAGTAGTGTATCAAAACTTCAACGCATCGTGCACAACTCCTTAGGATATTTAAGCTCTATGGGCGTCGGCAACGCTGCAAGTAGCCGCAGCGCAAGCAACAGCAGCAGCAGCATTGGTGGCAGGAATGCACGAAAGCCTGCGCTGACAATGGTGGTTCAACAACGATCGCATGATGCCACCCTCGGGTGAATGAGAATAGGAATGCTCTCCGCATAGCTACCTAGTGTCTACCATTTCCTCTTCTACTCCTATTTCCCCCTCGTATTCTGATGATCTAGTTCACTTGTGATCCCTGCAGGTCATTTTATTCGAAGTATTTCTGCGGTTTGATTGCGTCCGGGGACCTTCCATACTTGTCAAAGGAAGGCTGCGGCCGTTATGGGTCTCAAACACGCCATGGTACTATAGCGTAGGATCTGATCTCGATACACGTACGAGTATTTAACCGATTTCAAACCTTATGACGCACAATATTTGTGTCTTTTCAATTCAGAGCGTTATTGGTTTTATGACGCTTTCATCACTAACTCTTTTTCGCCTTTTTGCATGCTATTTCATCAGTTTCTGCTGTTCATCTTATGCATTCCCTTTCCGCGAAATTTTCTTATGCTATGCGTTGTTCTTGTGCTGTAGTGGCTGGACTCCCTATCGTCGCCTCTCAGCTCAACGCCACTCACGCTGACCTTAATGTAGTGCTGACGGCTCCAGATGGCGGCATTTCATTAGCTGATCAGGTTCTTGTTTATGCAAATGAGAGTTAGCTAATATGTTATTGATAATTTATGTTATAATGTCTGCTTTGTGTGATTGCTTCTTTGTTCTAGCTTTTCTCTTCGAACCTATACTACTTGATTTAGTGGTATGAGATAGCGCTCTACTGTGATACCTTTATTCTATTTCAAATAGGCTACTCCGTACTTGGGTGCGGACCTCCTGTTGCTTGGCCACGGCGGCGGCATGGCCCATGCTTTGTGGATGCACGCGCAGCAAGCACAGCAAAGATTAAGAAGAAGGAATACGCAGCCAGCCATCGTACTCGAGGTTTCAAATGAGAAATCATTGGAATTAGTGTCCAGCCTTTCCTCTTTTATGCTGTTTGTATGTGAAGAGTAGTGCTGACCAATGAAACCCTACTTTTTTCCCAAGCCGGACTGTCCTTGCGACCTTCTACTTACTTGGATTATCCTATCAAGCCCTCATTATCTTCTCTTTTTCTCCTGCTGTCTTTTTTTTCATACTCCTATGCCTGTGTTATTTCACTTCTAGATCACGAGTGCAGCGAAGCATGCCGAGTCCAATGGGGCTGCGCGAGGCCTTAGTACATTAGCGCAAGCTCGAAATGCGATCACGCAAGCAAAGAAGACAGGACGCGAAACAAATTATTGGCCTTTGATGACAGTGCGCCGCTTAGTGTGCACAGACACGAACGCTTATGCGATTGATCTCCTCGGCGGCAGCAGCACCATTAGTAATGGGAGCAGCGCAAGCAGCAGTAGCGATAGCAACAGTCCATCAACTAGTGAATTCAGCGGCGATGTCTCTGACGTGTCAACACCTTGCGGTGTTCTGCTCCAATCTGAAGTCAACGAGGCCATCCTGCGCTTAAGGGCTTGGCACGATCGTTCCTAGAATAAATGCACTGGAACCATAGGACTTCGTGTGCTATTCACCCCTCTTAAATCGGCTCTTCCTTCTGAGATTTAACTCGATTTCAATTGCCCTTAAGTCTTCTTTTGATATTTGATATAACCCAGCCTTGGAGAGGAATTCGTAGGTCGCTTTTTTTTATTAATTATTAAGTAGGGTCTCCTGGTCCCCCTTCTGGCTTCTTGTGTCTTGTGGTTGAAACAGGGTTTAAAAGTTCATGTCGACTGTAGACTTTAAAAGCAATAGGCGAAATTAAAAACTTCGTTTGTTATTTATTTGTTTCATAACTCATATCTCAAGAATTACAATCGACAAAGAAGCAGAACGACAGATACTTTCAATCCATTTCCTTCTTCTCTTTCAATTCCTTTATCTCTCTGTATCAAGCCACTTCGAGCTGGCGGTCCGCGTACCCAAATTGCTTCTTGTAAGTCTCAAAAATTTCAGTGAGAGCTGCCACGTAAGCCTGGTGCCACTTGGCCACGTCATCGTCGGTAGGATTGGGCAAGTGCGGGAGCTGCAGAGGGGACCCCACCACGGTGTGCAGCGGCACGTCGCTCCGCGGCAAGTGTGGCGCCCACCTAATGGACACGCATAGACAAACGATGGACTCCGGGTGATACACATGACAGGTTGGAAAGAAACTTCATTCAATACTTTCTACGTGGTACACGTCTACGCATACACTCATCCTCATGTAATCTCACAAACACAAGCACGCAAACGCACCATCTCGGCCCCCAAAATACGGGTAGTACGAAGCCCAACTTTTTTAGCATCCACATGCGTACGCCTTGCCCGGCCTGCAGGGCAGTATATAAATCGCATTCCCCAAACGTATATGCTGGCTGCACTAGGTACCTGTACACATACGGGTAAGTGTGAAGAAAAAAAAAAAAAAAAGGAAGATAGAGTAAGAAGAATAACAATTAGCAAATGAGCGAAAAGTGGGGAGACGAGCTGCAGTTTTAAGCGTCGAAGAAAAGGAAGTCTACGAGAGGGAGGAAAAGAGACTTCTATCTCAATATGAATGACTCAATCGCACCCATGCTGCAAAGCGTATTTGATGAAGCCCGCGCGGTGCTTGAGGTAAACTCGCTCGCGGCCTTTGGTGTACATGGCCACTTCTTCCATGCCTCCCGGTAAAATCCCAAAGTCGACTTTCTTCCGGAACAGCCCGTGCATCGCGCTCTGACAAAAAAAAAAAGGCCAAAGCAAATGTAAAACCAAGAAGGTAAGCTCCAGAGCTATGAATTTATTGCTAATAAAATGTGTGTATAACCATTTTACGAGAAGTCAATATTCTGCGACGCAGGAAACGCAAGTAAAAGGAGTGCTAAAGTAGCAAGAGTGCCTCCAGGCTCCAGCTTCTAGCACTACATGATAGAGTTGCGGCACCACCACCACTGCCACTATCTCTTACCTTGGTTGCTGGGGTGCAGCAGCCGAAGCCCATGAGGGCCGACCGTAAGAGTGGCACTTTGAACAGCACCGGCGCCTGCACTCCATCGGCCACTCGCAGCCTCGCCGTGCCGATGGTCGTGAGCTCAGCGGGGAGATAAGTGGCCTGCGTTGAGGCAAGGAGCGAGGCGTTGAAAGAGTGCGGATGGGTGGATGAGTGGGTAAGTTCGAGTGAGTTTGAGGTAGTTCGAATGAAAGGTCGTTTGTTATGTGTTATATTAAAGCAGGTTGTGTTTTACGGAATAAAGAATGTAAGAAATTGCTGGGTGATCTGGCAGTAGAAATACTATGTTATATGAACCTATGATTGAATCCAAATTCCTTTCACCTCGTCTTCAGCGCGCAATCGAACAGCACCGTTCAACGAAAAACCAAAGCCAATGCTGGTGCCATGAGGGTGCATGCACCTACATGTATTAAATCATTGGATTGGAAAGAGGCTATATTCAAACGAGAGAGGCAAAGGAAGAGTGCGTAGACGAGGGGGTCGCGAGAATCTCGAATGGCCTGAAATTAAGGCGCTGCAAGGGTGGTGACGAAGATCGTACACTCAGCAACTTCAATTATCCCACAGTAGAGTGGCACAAAAGACACGCACCACATGCTCGGTGATTTGGTCATCGCTGCGACGGCCCTAGGCTCAATGTGGATGTGCACGCCTTTCTTGAAGAAACCGGCCGCCTAGACGCATGCGTGAAAGAACGTGGATGAGAAAGAGGAGCGGAAGGAGAAATAGGAGAAAGGTGGAAAAGACTAAACTGTTGTACAAAGTTATTGATTCTGGTAAAAGAGTCCTGAGCTCATCAATGTTGTGAAAATAGCATGGAAATTGCACATATTCTAGCTTCAAAATGAGATCAAAGCGAAGCTATCAGGGGAAGATAGGCTATTGATCTCCATGAATCACCTTGAGGTAAAAACGGCACCATCGTGGGCTATGGGCCGCGAAGTACATGGAAGCGCCAACCAGTGCCGCCACGGTAGTGGCAATTCGAGCATAGCCTACGACAGCGAGGAGTATGCAAATACCAGGCAAAAGTGGTCCCAGCACCATCGCACCTAGACGGTTTGATGACGGCGTGGCACAGTGAGCTAACTGTGGACGAATCGGCATTTGACAATATAGGGCAGCGAAGCAGAGATGCCATGGGAAGGCTAGCATCTACAAACCAAGGATCACTGTGATAGCGAGAGCCCCAACAGCCTGCCCATCGCTTGGAAGCGTGTGCGTGATGAGAGCTTCCTCATTTTTGCTTTCCTTCTTCGACATTTTTCGCAATGAATGAAGTCCGGGCTTCTCGCTGTCTTGCTGGCTTCCTCTTGACTCTTCCTACCTACTAGACTACTACTATAGCTAGCTAGGCAGCAATAATATTTAAGAAAGTACATTTTCATGTGTTGTTGTAGCCTCTAACAGCTTCTTGGTCAGGTACGCGCTTGATAAGAAATCCGTCCCGAGTTCGACCCTGTGTGTGGGTTACAAGCTTTTTCTTTCGCACAGACCTTCTGTAATGTAATCTATGATGTTATATCGAAAAACACCCATCCGATTTATGATGAAATTTGATAGTGCGAACGCACGGTGTCATCAATTCGAAAAATATAAGGAATTCAAGGTGTGTCGCGAGGTCGTGACCACCGCGAATGTCAGTGGTGATCATTTCGAATTTTTTCCCCTTTCTGTAACCCCAGTCGAAGACCCAAAATACTTGCGAGGCCAAAAACTTCACCCCGTAAGCAGTCGTTTTTAAAAAGCGGCTGGAAAACTTAAGCACCCTGTCCTTTAAACGCCCCTACTATTCTGACTTGCACAGCTTGTAACATTGCAGCTACATAACCCATACTTCGTTAGCACGTTAGCAAGAAAGAGGACAGGCGATGCTGAGATCGGCTGGCGCCCGGCGCCTGAGAAAACAATTAAGAGGGCGCCCTGCCGGGGCAAATAAAAAAACGGAGAAATGCCTCGTGGACCTGGGACGTGACACACGAACTCGAACTCGAACTTATACAAACCCAAATGACACAGAAGCCAGTGCTGCGGGCAGAAGTGTACGCGCATGCGTTGCGCGCAAGTTAAAATCGTAAAGAGGATAGTGTGTAGAGGTCAGGAAGCATAATACTTCCACCCCCCTCTAAAGTGGAAACTCTTTATGAAATAATTTTGAATCCGGACTTAAGTAACGAGCACTCAGTCCCGCCGACTGCTCAAAGCCCTGTTCAACATTCACAAGCAAGGCCAATTCTCCGCCTATGCCATTCCACTTCTTTATGCCCGTCGCTTACGCCTGCACCTCCATCCGCAGGACTGGCTATGTTTGTACAGAGTGAGTGCGCTCAAAACGCACTCGACTTCCGATTTGTTGACTGCTCCGCGTATTTCATGAATGCTGCAGTATAAATTGAGTGACATGGTGCTATGGAAAAAAGATAATGTTGCCCTGACTTAAAGCGCTGTAGCTTATTTCAATATTGGTCGAACACTTCCCTGCTCAATCGCCTTCGTATGCGAGGTTCCTGGACCCCTCTTTTCTTCGGCTCCAGACAATTGACCCAGACGGCATGTTGTAAAAATATTATGCTCATGGGTATATTGGGCGTTCCGTAATCGGATCCTTCGCTAGACCGATGATTTTGTGGCGTGCACGTCCACGCTAACGACTTCGGCGCTGCGGTAGTTCCCTCCCACTTGCGCACACAGCGCACACCTGCGTATTACATCTGGTAGAGCGCTAGTAGACGAAGTGCTTCACTTGGAGTGCCAATGCAAGTAACAAGCGGAAGTAGAGAAGGCAGATTCACTCCAATATCAAAAAATAAGAATTTCGATCAGCTATTGCTGAGGACTGAAATTTTACACTTACGGTGTTGAGAAGAGACTTATGAAAATATACCTCCGAACAGTACAATAATCCGCTTCCTATCATCATCGACCATTCTGGTAACTGTTCTTAGTGAGAAATGCTCGATTAGCTGCATGTTAGCTGTGCATGCACTATCCTCGGCCTGAAAGACGAGTGAGGTCCCATGCGATGACAAAAATTGATTTGATTTCATAGCGTTTACGTGCAAAATCAATACTCTTGTGGAGTGCAATTTGTGCACGGGTCCCAAACTCTCAAAGCTTCAAACAGAGCAAAAAGAAATCAAAATGGCATCGATTTACCTCTGTGCCCTCGTGCTTTTTGCACTGGTTCCATTGAATATAGGATTTCAGCTGCCTCAACACAGACGGCAGCAGTTTGATATAAAGACTCGTCATTTCACGAAAAAGCACGAGCAACAAGGAAGTAACGATCCTGAGAAGACTGATGGATTTCAACTGCACAAGCTCAGCAAACTCCAGGATTGGTGTTCTAAAGCATCAGCAGATAAGACAAATCCACTTCAGAATAAGAATCTTATCCGAGATTCATTTTTCATACCCGATGAGGAGGCTGTTCTCAAGAGTATTATTGTCAACGCTTCCGAATCGGCATCAATACCTCAAAAACCAGTCACCTTTGAGCGCGCTGGGCCCCGAAAGACTCTTTACTTCGACCCTGACGAGGTTGTCGCAGCCGTAGTTACTTGCGGTGGCCTCGCCCCAGGTATTAACACCGTCATTCAAGAACTTGTGCATTGTTTAGAAAATCAATACGGAGTTCGCAGAATCTGGGGTGTGCATTATGGCTACGAAGGGTTTTATGGCGAACTGGAACGATCAGGAGAGCTTGGATGGACACTTTTGACAGCAAAATCGGTCGACCAGATTCATGTTCAAGGCGGCACTGTGCTTGGGTCGAACCGGGGTGGATACGACACTGATAAAATACTGAATTCGCTTGAAATAGCGGGAGTAAACATGCTCTTTGTCATTGGAGGGGACGGCACGATGCGTGGCGGGTCAGTGCTTGCTAAGGAAGCGAGAAAGCGAGGCCTTCGTATTGCTATTGCTGGAATTCCGAAAACTGTTGATAATGATATCCCATTGATTGACAGGAGTTTCGGTTTTGAGACCGCGGTAGAAGAGGCGCAAAAGGCTATTGCTGCTGCTGCGGTTGAAGCTCGAGCTTTCCCTCATGGGATTGGACTGGTCCAGCTCATGGGGCGAAATTCTGGTTTTATTGCGTTACACGCGACATTAGCCTCGCGCGAGGTTGACTGCGTCCTCATTCCTGAGATTAACTTTGAAGTGCCGGAACTCATGGCGTACTTAGAGAGAACACTTCGCGAAAAGAAGCATGCTGTTGTGGTAATTGCTGAGGGTGCCGGACAGGAACATGTCGTGATGGCAAATAAAGGTGCCAAACGAGACACTGCCACAAAGCGTGACGCTTCAGGGAACAAACTTTTCGATGATGTTGGAATCTGGCTTACAGAAGAAATCAAGCGATATTTTTCGCACGAGCCAGCTTTGAAGCCATATCCGACCGTGAAGTACATAAACCCTACCTACATGGTCCGGTCAACGAAAGCCAATTCTGCTGATGCAATATTTTGCACAACCCTTGCTCATTCCGCAGCGCATGCAGCAATGGCCGGTTACACCAATTTCATGGTTGGCCCGGTCAATGGTCACAACACCTACATTCCACTTGAGCTCATTTTTGGTTCAATCAACATTGTTTCAGTAGCAGATGAGGTGAGGGTTAGGAACATAAGAAGTGAAGTAAAGACCACACGAAAATTGAACCCTTTTGTCCTGACTCTTTTGCGACTGACTCAGATTTGGGCTAGGGCCATCTTTACGACCGGGCAGCCTGATTTTATGCCGGCACTTGGTTGGAATACTCACAGGATCCTCGGCTGCACCACACTCTACGGGGGGTGGACAGTGGACCGCGAGTCGTAAAGTGGAAGTAAGGGAAAGTACTGATTGACTGTACTATTTCTCTTTGGGTATGGGCAATGCTAGGGCAATGCCCAATTACTTTCAATGCATTTTTCTGAGCCCCCCGAGGAGCGACTGGATTTAGTAAGTAACAGGGTTCCATCTAGTCGGCGTCTGGAGAGTGTCCCGGGCGAGCCCGGTGGCTGTTTGCTTCTTCGAATTTTCGATGCAATGTCTTTTGGTTGTTACATGAAAGCCAAATTTGCCATTGATAGCTACTAGTAAGTCGCTCACTATACCAGCGGGGAATGTTTTCACACAGGCCCCGAGGGGTCCGAGGGGCCGGAATTAGGAGGTCAGCTGGTACAGATAAAAAGGAAAACAGCTCGAAGTAAGAAAAAGCAGGCTGCAGGCTCACATCCCTGGCGTGATGATGCGTTATAATCAAGGAGCAAGACCCCAAGTCCGTTCGAGGGTTCCGTTCGAAGATACCTCAAGCGGATAGAGACTTTAAGTGGCTGGGGCTGCTGTTTCTCTTATGGTGCTTGGCTAAAGAAGTGTACATTTCGATAAATACTGCATTCCCCTCTAACTTATACATCTCTCAAGAACAAAGTAAATTTGGTGATAGCGAAACCAGCGGAATATATGCGATTCTATATATTTGTACGTGGCTTACGACGTTTCACTGGTCTTGAGTTCGAAATTTCACAAAAAGAAAAGTCTTACACGGATTAAGTACTTAACTCATACATCTGAAGTCCGCGTGACCGTTACTATAAAAACTGAATTTACTCGCTTCTCAACTGACGTCAATTTCGGTGGGAAAACTGCGCATCTCAATTGCAAGTGGCTTGGCACGCAGAGCATTGATTGTAAGCAATGCCCACGTTACTACAGCTGACAAAATTGGAATCGGCCTCAGCAAGGTCATTCGCAACGGTGCACAGCGAGCACGCACGCCTGCTGCGGCAGCAGCGGCAGCTGGACCGGCTGCTTGCGCTGATAAAGCAGCCGCTGTGTTTGCAGTGGCAGCAAAGCCGCCCTAAAACGAAATGATCATGAAGTTTCAGCCCCATTTACCGCACATTAGGCGACACAAGAGACAATTTACAAATAAAACAAAATGAGGACGCATCAAGGAATGCATGGTTATAAGTACATCCCTTACTTAACAATAAGAGAAAAAGCGAAGTAGGGGCTCTATTTAGAATTTCGTAGTTTTTCATATCATGATGGGTTCTACCTGAAGGGCACACGCAAAGCCTGATAGAGTGAGAGCCACTAATTGGCGCCCCGACATGAGAAGCGTAAAAGTAACGGGCCCGAAGCGCCGAATTACATACAACACCTGCACCACGTGTGAACAAGGGGACAGGCCAAGTCAGCTTAGGCAAGAAGATGATTCGGTCAAAAAAGAATCAAATGTTAGATCCGAAGTATACTACCTAGAGTAGAGGAGTTTCGTAAAGAACAAAATGAAAGGCAACAGCAAAGTTATATTGAAAGTATGCTCTTTCAAATTTCTACTCACTACAAGCTGTGAAGATGCGGCGAGGGCTGCCAAATAAGCTACTAAAACCGCACAAGGCGGCGAATTGACTAAGAAGAGAGCTGCTCGGAGGCCGTCTCCTGAGAAAGCCAGCACGCTCAAGACCACGACCAAATGGCAAGCGTTGAGCCACAGCATCACGGTGTACTGGTCTACAGCAAACTCCTGTCAAACAAAAGCGAAAAGAAAGAAAAAAAAGAAGAAAAAAAATACACCAAGGGGAGATGAGATGTGAGCAGGATTTTCACGATCGAGGGGCAACACAAAGATGATAAGAAGGGACGTAACTTACCCGGTACAACCTGGCCTGCCACTGCCACGTAAAAGCGTCACAGGCGGTATACGCCAGCAAGAGCACCAAACCTCCTGGAGTCGTGTCCGACGAAAAACCAGAGCTAGCAGCGCCAGAGGCAGATGCAGCACTGTCAAGCGAGCTCGGGCCGTCTAACCGTTGGCTCCACGGCTGACCTTCGACGCGCGCCGACCGCACGAAAACAAAGAGCCCTAGAGCCACCTAAAAGGGAAGTTATCAGGCAACCTTAAAATGGGAACCAAGAGGTGCTCATGAAGTTAAGCACCTTAAATAGTACCTATCTGCATATATGTCATTAACAGCGCAACCAGAAGCAGTAGTGAACTTACTAGAGAAGCGTCTCGGAAGTCGCGCCTCGAGTAAGGCTTTTCCACTTGGCGTGACGATTGCGCAAAGCTTTGAAGTAAATTGCCCACGGCCATGACCGAAAGCACTTTCGACGACTGCACAAATAAACGAAAGCTGAAGGCAACATTGGAAGCGCGGCGAGCTTCAATTTGCACTGACCGCCCGATGCTGTCACTGTAGATAAGGGCAATTGTAGCACGTGAAGCAAATGAGGGGCTACGCTACAGCCCTAGCTAGAATCGGGCGAAGACACCCTCGAGTCGCAGATTCTTTGACAGCAACAACTGAATAAATACTTTTCCAGCTTACCTCAAGGCCATGAGCGCGAATTGTAAGAGCGGTACGCGGCGTATTCCCTTCGCCCTCGCCCAAAAGCCTACTTGTCTTTCGCGAGCATACGAATGCCGCCGTATGGCGCAGATCAGTGCTGCCGCTAAAAGGCTCGCGAGCTGTGCCGCGCCCACTAAGAAAAGTGGAGTAGGGAACTCGTGCTGCACGAGAATCCGTTCGCGCACTAAGCCGAACAAAGTGCCGTTCACTTGAATCACAGCGAAACACGCTGCCAGTTTCATGCCTGACATCCACTTCGGCTCCTTTTTCGTTTCTGCAACTTCCGCGTCACGCTCAGCGAGTGCCGTCATACTCTCGCGCCTTTCTTCCTCTTCCATCGAGGTTAGCTCCAGGCTGTTTTTACTCAAGGCCCGGGGGCGCTCCGTCATTGTCGCGAAGAGAAGAAGAACTTTCTACAATCTTGTTGACGTCTTTCTAGCTAGCTATGGTTCGTCGTAGTACTTGCAAGGAGCCAATTACATGGTTCAGCATTGTAAGTGCGCTCCAGTACATCGATTGCGCTCAACCAGTGCGTGCCTGTTTTCTAAAAGTCAATGCAGCTTGCACGAGCATTACTGCGCTCAGGGGCTCGAAAAGGATTTGTTTCGAACACACGCGTTCGAAGAAGTTCGAGGCGGCGGAAAGAGAAGGAGAGCAGCAGAAAGAAAAAGAAGCACACACGTAATACCCGTACTTTTGCAGTAATATACGGTTATGGCCATCTCCGTGACAACCTCCTTCATAATTCGCTTGCTTCGTTACTTCGTTCCTTTTCCATCGGCATTCTCATAATATTAAGTAGCATATTAGCAACGTGGCCGCATCACCGTCCAGCGTCAAGCACACCACACAACCACCTCCTTTGCACCGTAGATTCTCATGGCGTCATTTGCTCAGACTGGGAAGGCACTAGTCATTGCTTTAAGTCCAGGCGCCGTGAAACCTGAAGAAGAGGTATCTATCTACCTTACTGACATAATTTCTTTTCAATTGAGTTCTTCAGCTATGTTGATGGTCGCATGGAAAATCATGCATGCATTTGAGGTGCTAATACAACTTCCAAAATTCTTCTTAGGATGAAGTAGAAGCTGCGATGCAACGCAACCCATGCTACAAATCTTACAAGGCCCTCGAGGAATGCTTGGTCGAAACGAACCGCAACTTCAAACAGTGCCAGCCACAAATCCTAGCTCTCCAAGCATGCAATAACGCGGCAAACAAGAAAAAGTAGCTGCTCATACGGCTCTGACAATAATTTCTCAAGCTGCACATAATCCTAAGACCAACTGACGAGCATAAAGACACAAGCCTATCACTGTAGAAGCTAATCAACGTAGAATATTACCTACCCATAACCTCCCATGCGACCGTGCTGCAACCGCCGCGCTGTAGTGGCTGCTACAGCCCTATGGTGCCGTTTAGGGCATGGCTTCGCCCTGCTGTCGCCGGCGCTCCGGCTTCACAAGCAAGCATCGCTGAAAGCCTGTTGGGGTGCACCTACACTGACACAAGCCCTGCAGCGGCGATGTGCGGGCACAATTAGACGCAGCAGTGCGACAGCCTCGAGTACAAGTTCGACAGACACTTCGACAGCTCTGGCCCCGCTAGTTGTGCCGATTCTAGACTTAAGAGGCGTTGATGCTTTCGCTGCTGGTCACCTCGTCGGGTGAGTCGGAATCCTACAGTGGGACTAAATCGCCCGCACAAATGCTGTCGATAACTCTCCGAGAGGACTGCAGAGATTTGTGCCATAAACTTTCTTGTCAATTTTTGATGGTATCCTCCTTTCTTGAGGCACGGATTGTCGTTTTCTTCCTCCTGTGTTTTGCCACTCAGAGCCACGCACTTGCCCTTGGCCGAGCTCGAGCAACGCGCGTTTGAGCTTCCGGCCCCCTTCGGGGGTGAATTGACGCTACTGGCTGCCAGTGCTAATGACTTGACCAAAGCAGCGAGCTGGCTCCGGGAGAAAGGTTGGACCCTAGCGCTGCTGCTAGAATGGCCTCATCATGCGCAAGCACCACATGTGAGCACTTCGGTGCTGCCATGCAACATCCTGGATGGGGGAGAAGATGATGGCGTAGCCGCTGCTGGTGCTGGTGCGAGCTCATGCACCAGTGGTAATGATTCTACCAGCAGCTCCGGTGACAAAAGTTTTGACAGCAGCAGCAGCAGCAGCAGCAGCACAGCTACTAGCTGGGAAATTGTCACTGGTTCAGTGTCCACACCGTGCTGGAGCCCGTCCCCGTTCTTGGCTAAAGTGCTCAAGGAAAAACTATCAGTGCC
>Ga0307930_1001298_pt1 | contig 19851 bp, 22 predicted proteins | sample OrgLakmetageno46_FD_203161 | JGI IMG/M metagenome (GOLD analysis project Ga0307930, IMG submission 203161) | Saline water microbial communities from Organic Lake, Antarctica - #46 | ecosystem: Environmental > Aquatic > Non-marine Saline and Alkaline > Saline | place: Antarctica: Organic Lake...
AACGCGCGCCATAACATCTTTGATGTGCCATGCTTTATTGACTACTGAGGACATACAACTTACACGTGTGCAGGAAAAGTATAGTAAACCAAGGAGGCCCCAGGCAAAAGATCGCGCAAGCCTCATTGAATATACTTGAAACTTACTACGGCTTCCGGGGAATTGGTTAATGACTCGTCACCCACGCCAGCGGCTGCGTGGGCGGTCTTCAAGTATTTGGTGAGGCAGGTGTGGGCCCAAGAAGAGCAGTCTTTCTCCTCCCACGTGCCAGCTGAATTCCAAGCGGAAGCGCCTCCTCCACCGCCGTTGCCGCCCTTGGTGTCTATCCGCTGCGGCCCTTGGCTATGGTTGCTTTGGTGGTTGTTGTTGTTGTTGTTGGCAGTGCTCCCGCTGCCAGGGCCAGCATCTTCACCAGCACTCACTTTCTTGGGTGCAATACTCCCAATGAGGGCTGCTTCTTCAGCGGTGTTCTGGTGTCGAAAATGGCAATACCCCTTGGAGGCCACCTGAGTAAGATTGTGTGATGAACTTGAATAAAAGGAAGCGGCAAAGAAACTCGTACAGCTTGAAAAATGGCAGTATTTAAAAAAGAGGTCTGCCAAAGAGGAGGCATTTACCTCGGCCACTAAGGCGGCATCTTCCTCGTCCAGTTCCAGCTCAGTGGCGGCGGCCTTGGCTGCCTCTTCGGCCCGGCTTGCCTTCAGGGCTTCGCGCTTGGCGGCTGCCGCTTTGGCTTTGCGTGCCTCTTCTTCGGCCTGCGCGGCCTCTTCTGCGGCCTTCTTCGCTTCGTCCTAGTAGGAGGCAAGGACAGTATGTGCCGTAAGATACATGCAAACATCCGAACATTGAGCCACAGCAGCAACAACAGCAGCAACAGCATTTCAACAAGAAAAGAGTAAACGCACCTGATTTTTGCGCCACTCGTCAAACGGCGTGCGTTTAAAAGGCGCGGAAGGCAGGTCTTCGTCGTCCGAATCGGGGCTTGACGAAGGCGTTTCGGGGCCCGAAGCTGCCTCAGCTGCGGCTGCTGCTTTCTCCTCAGCCAGGGCAGCAGCGCGAGCCTCTTCGTGCGCAGCTTCTTCTTTAACCATGGCGGCCTCCCATTCTTCGCGGCGTTTGGCCTCTTCTGCCGCCTTCGCCGCTGCTTTGGCTTCCCGCGCCGCTTCTCGGTCGTCGTAGAATCCGGCGCCGCCCTAATTTGATTAAAAATACGGACGTCGCAAACGGATGGGAGAGTAAAAGATAGCGCACGTGCGTGGACTTCTACATACAAATAGTAAACACACTTCAAGGTGTTTGTGAATATAGAGTTGGAGCGAAGGAAGCTCATTCATTTTGAAGCAAGAAATCTTACCTTTTTGCCGAACATTCCACCGAACCCAGCTTTTTCTTGCTTTTTCGCATCTGCTGCCTTCTTTTTCACCCATGCTAGTTCTTTTTTTGCAGAACCGTTTGCAGAATCAAGCTCCTATAATGAGCCAATAATTATGTCAGGGTTTGAATGTAATTGGAAGCAAAACTGCCTGGCCAGAATTATTTGCACTGGAGGCATTAGCTCGCGTGTGGAGAGAGAAGAAAGAATACAGAGTTGAAGAGCGAAAGGAGCAGGCAAACTTTCATTTAATAGCTGAAGCAAAAATCGGTGGAGCCTACGCCTGATTCCACTGCCACAACCCTTGGTCACAACAAGATTGTTTGCCTTGAAACTCACCAGACACTTGTTCAGATCAACAGTGGCTTCCTCAAAACTTCCACTGCGCGCTAAAGCCATCCCTCGACGAAACAACGCTTTCACGTTGGTTGGCTCAATGGCTACCGCAGCTGCAGCAGCCTTCTTCGCGCTTGCCCAATTTTCGAGCTTGATTTCAGCCATGGCCAGGTTCAATTGCAGCGACAACTCCAGCTGATTTGGCGTAAGCGTAAGGCAAGAAGAAATCGAGAAATAAATGAAAGCCGTCAATTGTTCACGATTAGTATTATGCTATTTAATCATTCCGTATTCGGCCCTCAAGGATGCTCCATCTTGAGATGAGTGACAAAGTCGGGCTCACAAAATCCTAGCTACTACAGTAGACTAGTAGCTAACTTAGAATTTATCAAGGTTGACTCACTTCTTTAGAGTCATGCAGCTGAATAGGATTTGCTTCTGCATCGCCACCTTTCGCCTTGGCAAGATCTTCAACAATTTTCAGACCTTTGCGGTACTGTGCCGCGGCTGCCTTGTGCTCACCTTTCCCGATTAGGTCATTGCCGGTAGTTTTCGCAGTCCCGATTTGTTGCAATCGTTCGCTAGCCGATACGCTACTTGCGGGCGTCGTTGAGACCTCTTCATCACTATCACTGACATCCTCGAAGCGTGAGTAGTCATTCGCGTCTTTCATGGTCTTGAACGGGGAATGAAGCGAAAGATGATGAGGGCTTAAAGTTATCAATCCAGCTAGCTAGACAGACTCTACAGTAGCTACTAGCTCGTAGAGGGATTACGGACACGTGGCGTGTGGCGTGTGCTGCCTACTTTTTTGTTTCATCACCGTCTTTTTGTCGACAGCCGAGCCGTTGGTTTACGCTCATCAGTTCTCAGGTCATGCAAGAATCAGAATTTTTTTGATGACTTTCAATATTTTGTTCGTGTGTTTTTGTGAAAGAAGCGAAGCTAGTCTGGCTTGAGTCGAGTCACCGCAGTCCTTCATCTTTCACGGCGTCCCTTGACGCGACTCGCCCGTTCAAGAGTCAAAATTCGAACTGTTCTTGCAATGAACTTCCGAGCCTTAGCTATCTTTTTAGCTCTATTCAACGTAGCTCAAGCATTTACCTCGACCCCGCATGTGGCCGGTATTCCGAAATTGAAGTTGCAAGGATCACCTATCAGAAATGCCGCATCCAACAAGCGAACGCTTGTGCTACAAGCGATTCCTACCGAAGCATTGACTTGGGCAGGAGTCTCAGTTGTTGGTGGGGTGCTCGGCACCCCCGTGGTCATCAAAGCTACCAAACAAGTCAACGGCTGGTACAGCACAATCAAGAAGCCGTCTTGGTGCCCTCCGAATGGCGTCTTCGCGCCTGTCTGGACAGTCTTGTACGCCATGATCGGGTAAGTTCTAAGAGTAGCAGTAGCAAAAAAAATGAATTGTACTAACTAGGAAGTTTTCTGATTGAGGTGTTTGCTTAACGGCGTTTCTTCCCGGTCCATCAGGTATTCAGGTTTTCTGGCTAAAGAGGCTATGGGCGTGGCGCCGTGGCGGTTCGGCTTCGCTTCTGAACCAACCATGGCCCTCGCACTCGCCCACTATATTCTCAATTTGACCTGGGCGCCTGTGTTCTTTGGCCTTCACTGGATAGCTGCAGCAGCGGTCATTAACGTTGGCTTGGTAGCTTCACTCGTTGAGGTGATGGGCAAGTTTTGGCCTGTGTCTCAGAAGGCTGCTCTTCTGCTCGTGCCATACGCTGCTTGGGTCGTCTTTGCAACATTTCTGAACATAGAAATATTGCGCTTGAACCGTGGCAAACCTGAAAGCAAGGGTATCTCGGCTTTGTAGTAACGCTACAGCTCTTAGTTCTAATGTTCTAATTTCTGAATTATTGGTTCTGGTTTCTACTTAGTATTAATATCAGCGGAATAGGAGTTCACGATAAATGTTGATGTGAGAACAGTTGGGAGTGGGGTTTGCAGTCTCCTTTAGGAGCTGCAAAGCTATACAGGGAGGGCTCCTGTTGTTGGCGATGCTTTACTTTTGCTCTTACCTCGTTAGTAGTTCAAAGTGACTGAAGCTTAACACGTTATCGTTATTTAGCGACGTGAATAATATTTTGCAGATTCACATAGCGTGGCCTTTCTCTGTTCTTTGTTGGTCTAGGCTTAGGCTTGGGCTTAGGGGCATACGGCGCAAGAAACTTACAAAGAAAACTACACAGAACACTACATGGACATGGCAACAATAATAGTAAATGAGACAAAAGAGATGTGGTATGGTGATGGCACTCTCAAGCATGTGCCTTTGGCGATAAATGGCTTTCTCTGTCCAAAGTCGCAGAGCCAGGATCCACATCTATGCCTCCCAACTCAGAGTGCATTTTACCGTCATCATGCTCCATACTGCTGTCCACATAGGCGTCTTTGGCTTCACTTCCACCATGCCCTTCGTTTCCTCCTTCTTCGGTACTTCCATTCCCTTGGTTCCCCTCGTTTTGCGTCATGAGCTCGTTGTAAGCTTGATCAGCCAGCCCTGCTTCTAAGATCGCCAGCTGCTTCTCCACGTCTTGCGTCAACTGGTGGGTCGGCCCAAAGGCGACTTCGTAAATCACCAGGGTTTCGCGCATGAAATGAGCAGCAGCTTCGGGGTTTTCGTTGTCGAGCTGGAGGCACGCCAAGTTGTACAGGGTGTGGCCCACGCTGAAGTGGTCTGGCCCCAGGGACGATCGCTTCGCGTCAAGGGCGCGCTCGTACGCCCTGCGACCAGCGGTATAAAAAATACGTTGATCGATGATCGGCGACGGTTATGAGATATAAAGCATTAATGACTGAGGGAATGTAAAGGAAGTGACAAAAACATAAGAGCAACATATTTCTCATCCCCTGTCTCGTTCCATCGTACCGCATTGCGTCGTCGAAGCGCCTCAACTGGTGCAACACTGCCGCCAAGTTGTTCAAAGTCTTGGCAGTGTCCTTCAACGTCTCCACTTGCCGGGCCTCTTCTTCCGCGTGCTTGCCCGAATATAGTACGAACGCCGCGCCGTCGGACCGGGAGGCCGCTTCCGTGACCAGTTCCTCGAGCGAGGCCACTTTGGTCGCGTGGTCCAAATTCAACGCGTCGTACATGCGCAAAGCTTGGTGGTACGCGTCGAGGGCGTCGTCGTAGTCGTGGGAGCCTGCAAAGACAAGGCGAGAGATTTAAAAAAAAATGGATCAAACGAAGAGAAGAACCTGAAGGCAAAGGCAGCAAAGGAGCAGTGCAGCACAAGGCTGTATAGGATATACGCATGAGTTTATAGTGCGTTTTGCATACCTGCAAGTTGATTGGCTGTGGTGACGAGCTTGCGCGCTTGAAAGGACGTCGCTACAGGAGCCTGCCCTCCCACGGACAGCCCTCCGTTACCACCACCACCACCGCTGCTGCTGCCGTTGAGAGTTCCGCCACCGTCGCCACCATTATCAGGTACACCATTGCCTGCGTCAGCTGCTTCTGCGGCTGCTTGCTGCTCCATGTAAGCAAGCTCGTCTTCTTCTTCCTCTTCGTTGTTGCCCAAGCAAGCAAAATTGCGGGCTAAACCTTCTTCATCGTCGTCGTCCTCGTCGTTGTTTCCATTGTCCTTTTCTGGGGATTTCGATTCGGGTAACTTCGGCACAAGCCTACTCAAGAACCCTCTGGACCGTGACCGACTTCGGTCTTTCTTCTTCTTTTTCTCGGCGGTTGCGGGCCCGTCGCGCGGAGACCGGCTTTTGCTTTTGCTCTTGCCTTCGCGGCTCCTCGAAAACCAGGTCCGGGATTTCTTTTTCCCTGTTGATGGGTCCACCTGAAAATGTTGGTACAAAGAAGTGTGAGGTATGGGATTCTTTTCACACTTCATGTATCAGCGTTTGCATAGCTACGCAAACCTAAGTGGAAAAAGTCTGCGTTGTGCTTGATGAAGTGAAAGTGCGCAATGGTTTAGGCCCGTGCTTCTATCTCATTTTCAATGGCATGTCTTGTGGCATAGCGTGTACACGCACAACAAAATCGAATACCTCTACAGCAAGGCCTCGGCCTCGGGTGTTGGCGGCAGAAGGTGGGGGCACGAACAGCTCCGGCTCCGTCAGAGTCAACGGCTGCACTACTGCCGCACTGTCGTTGGCGGCGAGCGCCAGGCGCTGCCGCTGAATGAAGGCCACAGTAACGTCCACAGGCGGCGTTTCCGACTGGGACTCGATGGCGCTCTCGCCGCGCGGGGTGGTCACCTCTAAGTCACTGCCGAACCCTTGGTCATACTGTTCGGGGGCCACCGCAGCAGCCTGGGGTGCCGGTGGTGAGCTAGCCTCCGCGTGACTCGGCGAAGCTTGGTTGGAATAACCCGGCGGCGCCAGATGCGGCGAAAAGAGCAGCACGGGCGAAGTTGCAGTTGCACCATTTTTGGCCACAGGGGAGTGCGACGAAGCAGTGAGGTGCCCATCGCGGCGGCTAGTGTTGGCAGCCGCGAGGGTTCCACTTTCTGACGGCGCTCCAGCTGCTGCTGGTGCTGCTTCTGCTGTCGTGGCGCGGTTTTCTTCAGCAGCCCACATGGTCGCCTCTTCCTGAAGCAAATGCGCCGTCATTTCCGCCGCCGCTGCTGCCGTGTTTTGAGGCGAGTCTTTCAAGTCGTGGTAGCGAGGCAGCGCGTACGCAGGGTCTAAGGCTCCAATACCACCTCCACCTTCCGCAGCAGTGATGGCTTCCAAAGCCGCTTGTTGAGCTAATGTGGCGAGCTTGCGAGCCAGAAAACGCCTGCAGCGAGAGCACACATGCATATGAGCATTTCGTACAAAATAGAAGTGGGGGACAGGTGTGAAATATAAAGTAAAGGCGCCCTTCTATAAAGGAGAAAGAGAGCGCTCACTGCCAGGCACTGTTTCGTACATGCATGTGCGCCTTTCTTGTTGATGAGTTATAGGAGGAGAGAATTAAAGAGGAAGAATAACTAGATAAGTACCGAACGCCACACGCGACAAGGGCATCTTCCGCTCCAGCCAGCCTCGGAAGGTCCTCGAGGTCGCGCACTAAAAACTGTCCGCTCAACAGCGCGCCCAAGCCATGCTCCTCGGGGTTGATTAAGCTTTGCTCCAGCAGTGTGACGAGGTTTGGCGACAGCGGCTCCGGCACGGCGGGCAAAGACGGTGACAACGCGCTGGATGCTCCTTTCGTGGCCGAAGATGGAGACAACGATGATGATGCGGCTTCTCCTGCAGGAGCAGCTGTCGAGGAGGAAGAAGACAGCGGCGATTCGGGTGCCGAAAGAGAAGACGCCTTGGTAGAGTGGCTGTTGTGGGCCGACTTCGTCGGTGGTGGTCGCCGGTTCGCTCCTCCTGGCCGGGGATTGGTTTTTCCGCCGGAATGTTCGGACGAATCGCGGGCCGAACCGTCGTTCTTCGTCGCTGTTGGCGACGCAAACGCCGCTTGCAGGGCCTTGCTGCGGCTGCTGTTGCCCGAATGGTAAAGCACCGCACTGGACGTGGCGTCGCTCCGCAAGGAGCCGCTGCCTGCCTCGGCCTGCTGCTGCAACACCCGCCGCTTGCCCCGGCTGGACTCCCCCGGGGGCGGCAGCAGGGTGCGCGCGCGCGTGGTCGTGCTGCTGCTGTGCACCGTGCCACCGCCCAAGTTCCAACCGCCGTCGTGGCTGCCCAGTCCTCCGTCCAAGTCGTCCACTTCTTCGTCATCGTCGTCGTCGTCGGTGGCGCCCCCCGGCGGGACGGGCTCCCGATAGGGTCCCAGAACTCCAACGCCTGAGTTGGGGTCGCCCCGCCCACCGTGCTCGGCCCGGCGCCGAGGAGAGCCCCGGCCCCGGCTCGCGCTGCGGCACACGTTGGCCCGCTTGAGCTTTTCGAGCCGCTGGCAAACCGCGCGCAGGTCCACCAGGGCGCCGCCCGTCATATTGTTGTCGTCGTTGAGAATAGGCCCACTTTCTTCGTTGTGAGCAGGGCCATGGGCCTCGGTTTCAGCCCTTAATTTGTCAACGCCCGGCTCTTCGTTCTCCTTCGTAACAGCATCTTTATATTCAACATTCGGTCGTGTGCCGTTCGACGTTGAAGCGTTCTTGCCCATCCCAGCACCAGCGTCTCTTCGAGCAGATTCCGCGCCCACATAACTTTTGCCAGTGTCATCCTCGGCCATCCGTTCCGCGGCTTCCCACGCTCGTTGGTCCGCGCCCTTGATGGTTTCGTCGTTGGCGCTGCGCACGGCCGCTTCCGCTTCGGCCAGCGCCTCCTCCGCCTCCGCGGCCAGGGCTGCTTCTTCAGCTTTGCGCACTTCTGCCAATTGCTTCCTTCGCTCGAGGGCGCGGTTGGCAGCAGCTGAACGGTTGGTGGGCGCGGGGGCGCTTTTGCCACGGCTCTTGCGTGCTCGGCTGGCCTCTGGGCCCCCACGAGCATCACCACTTGCGCTGCTGCTGCCGCCGCCCTCTCCGATGGCCCCTGTGCTAGGCCGCATGCCAGGCCCCGAGCTGCTCCCATTGAGCGGCTTCCCACGGCCCGCGCCTCGAGGAGACGTGCCTCGGGGCGGGAGGGCCCGGCCAGTGGACGGCCGTCGCGGCGACGAGTCCTTGCCGCGCGGCGTGCCCTCGCTGCCATCGACGGTGTTGCTCGAGCCGGTGCGCTGGGCAGACAGCGACCGGTCGTTGGGGCCTCGGCTCCGCCCGCGCGGCCGGGGGGCAGGCTGGCGTGGAGAGCTTGCCTTGGAAGAGCTGCGGCTGTCGTTGCGAGCCAAGGGTGTGCCTCCTTTGGGCTGGCTAGATCGTGGGCTGGTGGCATTGGCTGAGCCATGCGCTTTGGATTCATGCTGCGAGGCCGGCACGCTCCGCGACCTATGCTTCGCTGATTTAGGTGTCGACACAACGCTATCGTTCATTGAGACTGGTGCAGTAGCGTCTGGCCCGTCGTTATCGTCGTCTTTTCCTGGCGCGAGGTCGCCTGCTGCGAACGCTCGTTGCTTCCGCTCACGCTCCTGGCGCTCTGCCTTGGTCTCCGCTGCATCCTTCTTTGTTGGCGAAGCTATGCTGTCTGAGACGGGATCTAAGTTTCGAGCGGCTGATCGTGGACTGCGGCTTCGAGGACTATGTGATCCTCCGCTCTTGCCGCGAGAGCCTGAGCGCGACTTTTGCATCACAGTCTATTACTAACGGCACCAGAAACAACAACGTCCTGTACTCACTAAACACGATGCGCAGATGAGAGAGCTTAGGTCATACCCTCAACCCTTCGTCTGTTTCGTATTGTAACGATATATGTAAGTGCAACCTAGTTGAGAGTTGAGGCGGGGACATTAGCCCTCTTGTGACCATGGCGGAGGCGGAGATCAACGATCAACTTCATTTTTCATCGTCAAAAATTTCCCAGCAGGTGGTTGAGTGACAACAACACTTTCAGCTGATTGGACGATCCTTCATCAGCATGCATGAGCCCCTTGATGCATGCATGGAAAACTGGAAAACGCATTTTAACCCCCTGTAAACATTTTGACCGGAGACTTGGACTAACCCCTTGAACCCTTACTAAAAAATAATGATACGGGGCGTGGCTGCGCCAGAATTCTGAATATTCGAGCACGAATACACACGGAAGCCTGCTTGTGAGCGCATCCGAATATGAATTTGAACTTTAGTGACGGGTGACTGAGAATTACACGAATTCTCGCTGAGCATACTACTTTGAACCCAGTTAAATTTTGGAAAACGGCGTTACTGGAGGAGATCTTAGAGGAGTCATGGTGCCATGTCGGTCTGAGTGCTGCAAAGTCAGCCTACTCGAACAGAAGGCCGAAACAGGAAATTTCTCTCTCTCCTGAACATAGCTTCGAAATTCATCGCTATTCATGATTTACAATGAAAGAATATGGAATGATTAAGATCACACTGACCACACTACACATATCGTTACTATTTAACTTGGCTGAGGAAAATCAGCCCATTCCGAAGAATTACAGTGGATTCATTAGTACGCAGCTTCGTACTGCTTATTGGTGCTTCTTTGCGATTGGGGCGTATAATATTATCTTATTTAATCCCAGCAAAGGAACCGCGTCCATTTATGAATCTCTGATTTCTTCTTTCCTTAACTGAAGAAGACATTTCATCATTTGTAAAACAATAAATATATGCGGTAGATGAGAATATTTAGAATCACGTGTCTGTTTCTGCCCTACTTCTAAACAGTAGTAGTGATATCAAGGGCACCTTTGGAATAGAGTGAACTCGTAGCAATTTGAATTACAAGGATTACGTACCAGGTAGGGACATAGGCGCACGTGCTCATATGGCACGCATGATTTTTCAGGCTTCTGAGATACGACAACCGACAAATAGGTCAAAAATGGAAGCTGCTCCACCCGGCACTATTGCCATGGATAGAAATAGTGACTGCATTCTTGCAGATTCCATTTACGATTGTCATATCTACGATGACAACAACCATAGGAGCGCTGCCAATGCTGAATTGCCAGACGCTCTCTCTCACAATAATCAAGACAGAAACATTTTCTTCTGTAACAGTCTTGAATGCGACGATGACAGTGATGAGGAATGTGAGAACATATTACGTGAACATGAGTGTGAAGCATCTTGTTATTATTCTCAGTCCGCCACACTTTTCGAGGATGATGATTCAGACAAAGACTTCGTGTCAACAAGCGGAAGGCAAACGGCCATCATGAAGAGTTCTTATGGGTTTCTAAGGCTATGCCACTCAGTTATTAGTCGTACATCAAGCAGCAGACGAAGTGCCGTCAGCGGTACTCAAGCGTTACCTTCTCAATCAATTGAAAGTATCTCAAGACATTCCTCTGTAAAAGGACTTCTCAAAAACAAGGTGAAGTTGTCTATCGTAATGCTGCGCTTACTTTCTCAAGCGAAACCATCAGCACTAGAAAACTTCGCTGCTGCCAATATCGACGACACACGGAATTCAGCTGAGGATGACGACATGGGTTCCGATTGTGAAGACTTTACAAAAACTGAAGCTCAGTCGCGCTTCCTTCTGGCACGCCGCACATCAAGCATGAGACGTAGTATCCAAGACTTTGAAGCAAGACGAGAAAGAGTGCAGCATTTAGTGCAAAACGGGACTGTCGTGGTGGAGCACGAAAAGTATTCACGCCCAAGAATTGAAAAACAGGGCGACTTTGATGTCTACAAGGATGACCAACTGCTCTTACGATCAACAATCAAACGATCTCCTCCGTTTCGAGAAAAGGTCATGCAATTTTGGACCCTTATTCTTAACACAGAGAAGGTAATTGAAATAATACGCCAAGGCAATCTTATATGCGATCCATGTATAGAAATTCCAACAATAAAAATTACCTTCTTTTACTGCACAGGCGTCAAGCATAAACAGAAACTCATACCACAAATTGTTTACAAAAATCTCTCGATTGATCCTCGACTACTACAAAAGAGACGACTTAATTCTACGAGATATCAGTCACGATTGGGGTGCGTGATTGTTTTCCAAAGCGTTTAGAATTTAGAATGCGTAAGTACTTACTATTTTCTTTTTCTAATTTTCATTAAATTCACTTGATTTTTCGCAGATCGAGATATACGTGTCTCAAAAGAGTGCAAGCATTTACCCGAAGACTCACAAGCCCTGAACTTCGACAGCTTTTGCTTAGTAACCATATTCGAACTCACAGACATGTTCACAAGTGGTTGTCGTTTAGAAAGCTACTTGGATTTCGTTCGAAGACTTTGTGTCGGTCTATTCATTCAGAAAGATGGGAAAGTTTTTTGGCGCAATGATGCTGACATAACGTACAAACAATGGCTGGCAACGCGGCGGCGTGGGTGTACGGGAATCCCTAAATGCCGCACGTCTTGTTTAACGCAGCTTCCGGCACGATCCAATACTGAAAATTTGCAGCTTGCAGAGGACGTGAGACGTCGTAGATTCACCGCCGGTTTAAAAAACAATACTCAGGTACCTTCGTTCACATCTGCCTTTATTTTGAACGATACCATAGCTCGCATATATCGCAGCAAACTTGTGGCTGATTTATTCGTAAGTGGACATGCGGATTACGAACCGATCCCATTCGATAAGTTTGTGGTCCGATACTTTGCACTTCAATTCGGCAGCAAAATAGCAGCAAGGCGCCACCTGAGAGTTTTTGTGTTATCGTGCAAGGAATGTGTATCGAATCCCGCAAAGAAAGCAGAAAATCCTAGAATTGATTTATTTTGTACCTTGGCTGGTCTTCAGCTCCTTCCAAACGGAAACGAATACAACCCACGAATTGCTTCGGATTTCTTCTTTCCAGCATTGCGCTTGATTTTTCCAAACCCTCGGATGATTCATGATGCTCTTCGAGAAGGCAACGAAAATTCTGCAATGGTCCCTCTAACAATTCTGGAGAAAGCATCAAGGCCTCACATCCTCAATTATATAATTGGCGGTGGAATATACCTCGAGCGGCTGAAAAAGCAAGCATTCTGCCTCTCCAAAGTCGACTTGAGAAAGGGTTTGCGCGTCGTCAACTTTGATTTCTTCATGATTCTTGCTCTTGACTTCTGGGCCTTTGCTGACGGTTTTCGCAGCGTGCGAGAGAAATTTGCGCTCGCAGTACTCCAGCGTCTATTCAAACAGCGTAAGTTACAGCAAATTTCAGGCCAAGACGCATTTCTAGCGACTCCACAGACCAGTGAAGAAGCCACCACGACAGTAATGATTCCCACGCAGGCGACCTTACCAAACAAGAAAAAATCAAAGTCCCTTCCAGCCAGAAAATTAGCGAAAGTAAAGGCAATGAACAGTAAGATCAACAAGAAAAATAAAATTGGATGCGAATAACATATTCATGTTATGAAATAGAGCTGAATGATGAGAGAGCTCATGGCTATTTCTTTTCCCTTTGTGCCCTTGTGCCTTATTCGCCATATCGCTTTGAGATTACTGAGGCTCTAAAAGTCATAATGCACGGAATATGCATCTTTATGACTTGTATGATAAACTTTTGATGATTGGAGGAGAATGTACTCCAATCCTTGAAGGATTGGAAGTCATGCCGCTAATGAACTGATGAGAAATATCAATTCATAGTGAACATCTAGCTGGCCCAGATATACGAAGGAAGGTAATTATAGCTCTCTTCTCCGCGTTTTGCGACTTTGAATGCGCTGGATGCATTGATATATAGATATAACAAAGGAGACTTGGGACTTGAAATCAGAAATCATTTCGGAGATACGAGAGGCGAGATGAAGGTACTTTGATTTCAGATTTCATAAGACACAGACAGAGAGAGTTGTACAGGGCTCCTCGGGGCACACAAAACACAAGAAAGGAGGTAGGGCATAACACACCCCAGACGAGCTTAAATCCATTTAGCACTATTTGCCATTAAATTTATTTAATTGAGCCTAAATTAGCACTAAATTAGCACTAAATTTAAGCCCCTAAATTATCACTAAATTAGCACTAAAGTAGCACTAAATTTAAGCCCCTAAATTAGCAATAAATTAGCACTAAATTTAAGCCCCTAAATGAGCACTAAATTAGTAACCGGGGCTTCATGAGCCGGCCGCGTCTTGGTGGTGGAATAATTTAGTGCCAATTTAGTGGGCTTAAATTGGCTAAATTTAACGCTAAATTCAACGCTAAATTTAACGTTGAATTTAAGCCCCCGGGGCTTCCTGGGCCGGCCGCGTCTTGGTGGTGGAATTTAGTGCCAATTTAGTGGGCTTAAATTGGCTAAATTTAACGCTAAATTCAGCGCTAAATTTTACGCTAAATTCAAGCCCCCGGGGCTTCCTGGGCCGGCCGCGTCTTTGTGGTGGAATTTAGTGCTGGCTATTTAGAGAATTAAATGGATTTAAGCTCCACAGGGGTGTGCTCTCAGGTGGGGACCTGGACCTAGATGCCCACAGGTGCTTCTTATCGCGAACTCGAAATCCAAGTAGGCGCTGGCGCTGCCTTTGCTCGAATCTGTTTCTGAATGTTCTCTCTATGTACTATGTACTATATAATGACTATAAACTGTTATAAGCTTTGAGCTTTGGAGTCCCCATGCCCCATGTCCCTGTATAAACTGGTCTCCCCTGCAAGTACTGCAAGGGGAAGGGGAAGTGCACACGGTAGTTGTGAAGTCCCAATTTTCATAATTCATAGTTCATGGAAATGCGGAACTAGCTAGGCAAGGGCAAGAAGGGGACGTCGAGGTTCGAAGTAAATCCAAATGAGAACCCAGATGCACCCGAAAGTAGGTCGTCTCATTTCTCTTATGCGCCAACAAACACCTCAAATTCGTTAAACTAAATTGCAGTACAAGGCATTTCAAAGACCTACATCGGCACCAAAAATAACCTTAAACTGGGCACAACAATTTTCGCAGGACTTCAGTTTTCCTCGCCTCAACCACCGCTACCGCTCGTGCTCGTCTAGCTTAACGCACTGGCACCACGTCATCGATCTTCAGAATCATGCAGACGCATTCCGTGGCCAAGGTAATCGCCGACGTGTTCACCAGGAGTGGCTGGAGAACATTTTCCTCCTAAAAGAACGCGACAGAGGTCAGGTAAGAACTGATATAACTATACGGTGCAATAGCATGCAATCACTCTTATGTATGCAAAATGGGTAACACTCTGAAGTATTGCCCTCGCGTGCACACCTTCATGTCGGTGATGCAGTTTTTCTTGACGTTGATGCCGTGGTACATGTGCCCCTCGACGTGGGCCTTCCGGAGCTCGGTGACCAGGTTGATGGGGTTCAGGCCGGCGTTTTCAGCCAGCGTGTACGGCACCACCTGTCGAGAGGAAGAAAAAGAAAAAGAAGAAGAAGGCGACGAATGAATTCGTCGCAAGCAGCAACAAAGCAGACGCGTGATGATAAAAAATTAGCAAATCAATCCAAAGATAAAAGGCACAGCAGGATCGGCGAGAGAAGCATCAGCTACGAGAAGCATCACTTCGTTCACGTGCGCGCGTGTGCACGGGCATTTTATTTTTAAATTCAACAGTCATGTGAGCCTACCTCCAGGGCTTCCGCAAAGGCGCGCACGCAGTAACCTTTCATGCCCTCTTGGGTCTTGGCCCACTCGGTGAGCTTCACAGCCAGCTCAGTCTCTGCCACGCCGCCGCCCGGAATCATGAAGCGCTTCTTCACAAGCGACCGCACCTGGGAGAAGAAGGGAGGAAGCCGCAGGAGTACAAACAAAGCAGTGTCACGGCACGAAGGGCGAAGCAAGGGCTGAGGTAACGAGAGAAGCTGAGGTGAAATGAAGACTCAAGGCCTTGTGGTGGACGTGTTTCCAACTCAATGCTATCACTTCGTCGATCTATTCTCCAAGTCCACACTAATAATTTGAGTGGTAGGTCTCTTGCCCCGTTCTCGCACGAGTCTCTCTGTCTCTCTTTTTTAAACACGCTTACCACGCAGAGCGCGTCGTGGACGCTTCGGTCGGCCTCGTCGAGGGTCAGCTGGTTGGAGCCCCGGAGCAGGATGCTGCAGGTCTTGCCCGGGTTCAGCACCCCGGTCACCTTCACCACGCGCTGCGCCCCACCGGGCATCGTCACTTCGCTGCACAGCTCCGCCTGTGATTTTTTATGAAATGGTTGCGTGAGAACGAGGAGGAGACGCGCGCAGACATCAACGATCGACATGAGAGAAGAAAAGCAAGAGAGGGTTCAAAAATGGGATCTTTCACAGGACCATCATTTACGCAAGTTTGTTAATTTAATGACTCATTCACGTCTCCTTTTTCAATACACTTCATGAACTCCACTTAAAAACCTCTTCTTCTTCTTCATACTTCACACTTCCAATCAACTCACCGTGCCGAGCTTGTCGTTGGTGAAAGTGTCGACGTGGGCCACGGGTTGGCAGCCCAGAGTGCGGCTGATGAACTCCACGTCGTTGCGCTCAATGTCCGTCACCACCATGATGTCCATCTAGAGGAAGAGGTGGAGGTTGGTAGTGGGAGTGAATGGATACATGACAACGATATAGAAAAATTTAAGAATGGTCGAGGCAGAGAGATACACAGAAAGTCAAAAGGAGTTGAGTGAGACATCACAACAAGTTTGTAGCTTCACGGAACAAACAAAGTAAGGAAAAGCGAATGGCAAGGCACATTCATTTGTTGCTTGAAGACAACAAACCTTGGCGAGGAAGTGGAGGCTCAAGTCGTTGTACGCGTCGCGCAAGATGGACTTTTGGATGAGGAGCACGTTGCAGCCGGCTTTCTTGATCTTCTTGCAGATGCCCAAGATGTGCTTCCGCTCCTCCCGCAAGATACGATCCATGGCCGCGTAGTCCGACACCACCACGTTGTTTTCCATGTCGCTCTAAAAGACAACACAGCAAGCCAAAAAAAGTCGAAAATGAAAGTAAGAGGAGGCATAATCATAGCGTGCTACAAAAACACTGAAAGAGTCATGGCACATGAGAAGCAGCACTCCACCAGAGGAAAACAAAAACAACAAGTCAAGACTGCTATATTTTGTAGCAGTACCTTTGGGGCCGACAAGCAGAACTGCACGAGGCCAATTTTCGCGTCGGCGATGCGAGTAGGGCCGCCCGCGGTCTTTTTGGCGCCCTTGTCGAAGACTAGGCCGCGCACGAGCTCCGTGTCGTCGACGGTGCCACCCACCTGGGGGGGAAGTATATAAAAAGAGAAAGGGTTGAGAGTGGGCGGCTGAAGAGAAAATGAACAATTAAGGTATGCACGTCAAAGTAGAAATCTTTTATGCATCGAGCCTTGTGCCTCACTCTGCTTGCTTCATTGTGGATTGACATGGATCGTGCACATATCCATACTTTCACAACCCCACCACCCCACAACGAATGTCAACACACATTTTCTCGCTTACCTGCTTGACGATGCGCACGTCGCCGAGGTCCACGTTGGTGGCGGTGAGGGGGTCGATGATGGCGAGCACCGCGTCGGCAGCAATGGGCGACAAGACTTCCGAGTTTTGGTGGACGACTTTGGAGGACAGGCAGGTGTCGACGGTGCTGATGAGGTCGCCGCGGTTGGCCAGCTCCACCGGAATCGACGACTCCTTCAAAATTTCGTCGGACTGTGGGACACCAACAAAAATGGCATTTTTATAGCGTGGGTGCATGAAGGGGAAACGGCCACGACATTTCTTCAAAGTCGTTGAAAGCACTTCACGGAAAGGAGAGGAAAAGAGGTGGAGTGCCGACCGAAAGAATCCAAATACAAAAAAAGTCCATTCGAGGAATGAAGTGTGAGACTTACTTTGTCGAGCGCGGCCATGAAAGACTCCGAGATTTGGGTAGGGTGAATGCCTTTCTCCAGGAGCGCCTGGCAGGCGTTCAAAAGGGCGCCCGCAATCACGCACACCGACGTGGTGCCGTCGCCAGCCTCAATGTCTGCAGAAGAGCGCGTTTCGTTCGAGGAACACGGCGGCAGAGCATTGACCAGTTCGCGAACAAAAGCCACAAATGACCACATTTAGTGCACACTCAAAATCAAACCACGAATGTTTTTTCGAAAATAGAGAAAGTCTGCATCAGCGAGTACGGGCGGCAGTTACTTATGCAGTGACAACACACCCTACCCCACCACAAGCATGCATCTGAGTCTTCGTTGGAACAACCAATACTTTTATCTCCCACCCAGCAACCAACTACAATCTCTTTGACGAAATTCAATGTAGATTAAGGAGGAAACATACCCTGAGACTGTGAGAGCTCCACAAGCATCTTGGCCGTGGGATGATACACACTCATCTGTGAGAGAATGGTGGCGCCGTCGTTGGTGATGATCACCGAACCGTCACCCTTCTGGATCATCTTGTCCATGCCGCGCGGGCCCAGCGATGTTCGAATAGCATCTGCTACGCCTTTAGCAGCTATGATGTTCGACATTCGGACATCGCGCTCTTTTTGAAGACCACGCTGGCGGTCACCGGTGGAGTTGGACCTAAGGACGGTTGTGCAGAATGGCAAGGGAGTTAGAGTAAGTGATCTCCACTTTCCACAGTCCTGGTATACGATTATTCGACTATATCAAGTCTGAGAAATGGCGAAACACATTCTGGCCGGCGCTACACATGCGCAGCGAGGGCGGCGAAACGTACATGGTCAAAATCAAAAATCTCCAAACCACTCTCTGGATAAAATCGCTCCCAAAGAGGAGGGAATCGGGCCATAATCATCGCGGTCATTTTTAACCGAATGAACTACCCTGTATGCAAATCTTTCACCCCTCCTCTGTAAGTACGTTTGCACGTCACTGAAATCGTCAATTGACGTGGCTATCGAGTGACGAGTGACATCATTTTGTTTCCTTTCCTCGCGACTTACCATGGCGTCTCAAAAGTTGCTCCTGGCTACGGCTTTCATCTCGGTACAATGTCACTAATCACCCTTAAGCTCTGCCTCTACAATTTCTTTCAAGTGACCTCTGCCAGGGCTACCAATGCCTACTTGAGGCCAAGTTTTAACCGTTCCCGTAATTGCTATCTCACGTCTTCAGGCGACAACGGCATTCCAACCCTTGCATGCTGGTCGTGGCCTTGCGCCAGCAGTGACATCTGGCTGGTCTCGCTCAACTATGTCAACATTGCAGGCCAAGCGGAAAGGCGATTTATTCTCAGAGGTTGGGCATTAGGCTTGTTACACGAGCACGTTGAGCTAAGGCTAGCTTAGGGGACAGTGCTTCTTCTTGTCTCTTCTGTTGAGACGAAAATTTCTGCATGCTTCGTTTCTTCTTGAATTAATCCCACGCAAATCTATCGTTTCGTATCTAAGTTTTATTCACTCATCGTTTGCAGCTGTCCGAGCTCGAAGGAGGCAATGAGAAAGCAGACAGCGCACCAAAGGAAAGCAAACCTGAGGTGTCCTATGAAATCGCGGCCAACAAAGAAAAGGCTGTCTTGGCGCCCGAAGAAGTGTTTTTTGAGGGCCCACCTTCATGGACGGAGATGGTGATCCCAGGCATTTCGATTTTGACTGTGATTGGCATTGTGCCCTTCATTGCGACCGCGACTCGGCAAGCCTGGGTGAAGTACAAGATCACCAGCCGCCGCATCTCCGTCACTTCCGGCTTCAACGGCCAGGTACGCCTTAGTGGATGGAGGTTAACTTACTTCAGGAGTCATTCAGAAACTCTCTCTCCCTCCAACTCTACACTATTCTTTTCTATTTTTTTTGATCAATTTAATGCACTTTTCCTTCTAAGCAAAACATGCCTCACATCCTATGTGTTAAAACCTCAGGACTTAACGGAAATTACCTACGACGAGATTTTCGGCATGAAGTTCGTGTACCGAGGCTTCGGCGCCACTGGCGACGTGGTCATTGAGCTTCGCGACGGCGCCAAGTTAGAGGTCAGTAGTGAGAGACTTTTGGGTTGAAACACCTGTGCACTCGTCTCGTTTGAATGAGAAGTATGCCAGGAAGCGATCACTTGCAAGCTTGAGAACGCTTCTCTTGATTTAAAAAAAAAAACTTCATGTTCGAGCTTTGTACCATAATCTAGATGAAGTCTGTTTTCCGCTATCTGCACCAAGATTAGTGCTTGTGCACTCGCTGAACTTTTGTGTGCCGCTGTCGAATCGTATCGCATCATGACATCACCCTTTTGCGTTTCGTTGTCCTTTCAGATGCGGTCAGTGCCAAACTTCGACGAAGTGTACGGCTACATCTTTTCGCGCACCAACTCAGAATGCCAAAAGTACAGCGACATGACCAAATCTATGAAAGAAGCTGCCGTTGCCGGACAGTAAACAATGCAATGCAATCTTGTTCGCGATGGTCACAGAAGTTTTTCTGGTGCTCTGATTCGCTTTGTTCATACATGGGCTAGCTTTATCTAATCCTTATGCTAATAGCAACTGCTTTCCTCTCATCATTAAGGCGTAGTGGGCTGTTTAATTGAAAATCGATACAGAGATCTATCTACTAAGAACTTAGAACGGGATAAAATTCTGGTTTCCTTATTGGTTTCTTATATACTTCATATCATATGTGTTTCGCGGCGACTTCGATCTCCAGTCACTGGTGCTTGTCTTGACGAACACCGAAGTAGCTAATTGCATGGCCCTGATCGCCATATCCAGGGGTATAAGGTTTAAAGGATCTGGCCACTGCGGACCTGGCCCTGGCGTCCTGGCGTGCTTAATTGAAAATTGAAGATTGAAGTCTGAAGTCATACCAATACAGTAATA
>Ga0307930_1001305_pt1 | contig 19809 bp, 21 predicted proteins | sample OrgLakmetageno46_FD_203161 | JGI IMG/M metagenome (GOLD analysis project Ga0307930, IMG submission 203161) | Saline water microbial communities from Organic Lake, Antarctica - #46 | ecosystem: Environmental > Aquatic > Non-marine Saline and Alkaline > Saline | place: Antarctica: Organic Lake...
CGTCCAGTGAGGTCCAGCCACCGTCTACAAGTTTCGTGTAGGCTGGTTTGAACGCTTCAGGTGTTGTCACCGCATGGGTTTCGGGGTCGTAGTGGCAGCCTTCGCGGTCACCGGCCTGATTGGTCGGTTGAATAACCTCAGCCGCCAGTTTGCCAGCTTCATCGATAACCGCAGAAATCAGATCCGGTGTGGCATCGGCGTATTTCTCCAGCTCATGAAGCCGGTCTACGCCCAGCACATCAAACAATAAAAAACGAAGGTCATTTGCCGGGGCTTGATATTTCATGAGCACTCTCCTCAATTGGTTTTTTTGGCTTTGCAGTGTGGCATTGATTCATACGACTGTTTTAATTTTGTGGTTCACCCGTTTATGACGTATTTGTGCTCGCCCAGGATCCAATTTTTTCGCGCGCAGAACTGATTTACTCCTGTACGTGATCAGGCCATGTCATAAAAGTGTCATCAGGCAAAGCCAAACGCCTGCTATTCTGTCGCTGTTGATTCACTAAAATCAATACGGGCACAGGGCAGCAATGAGCATTTTATCCACAAAACCGCTTGCAAATCCGCCGCCGGAAGGCCAGCGTAATATTAAGCAACGCTTAAATGACACCGGAGGTATTTCAAAATGCCAATCAGCGCAACGGATTTTCTAAAGAAGCACGGCTATAACGAGGAAGAAAAGGGTGACCACAGCCTGCAACACAATGCGAAGGAGCATGCCAAAAATCTGAAAAAACCACACGCTGGAACGCCTCATGACTGGGAAGACTGGGAGCGTTACAAGCTGGAACATCCGGACGAGGTGGAAGACGACGACACAGACGAGAAATAGATGTTCTTGTGGTCCTTGATGAATCTAAATAATCTGTTACTACTACCTGTTCTGTCGTAGAGAACTCTGCACTTTTTAAGTAGCCATCAGCTCAAACTCGGATTTGCGCGCGGCCAGATTGCTACTGCCTTCTCTTCAAATTCGGTTCAAACGAATGATAACAATTGCGGCCAAAGCCAGGATCAGGATGGCAATGGCCTCGTACAGAATGTTCTCCGGCGCCATGTCTTTGCCCTGCAGAATAATCAGTCGGGCGAGCGCCGTAATCGCAATGAAAATCGGATAAACAAAGGCAGAGCGCCGATCCGAGTAAAATACAGCCACCATGCCGACTATCTCGAGGTAAAGAAACATCAGCAGAATGTCTGCAAGGCTGATCTTCTGGACGTTATAAACCTTAATAAGCTCGAAAGCCACACCGCCCAGAGTCATCAACACGACGATGATCAGCAGCAGATTCTCAATTGCCTTAAACGTAGCAAAAGCGAAAGCCTTTTCGCCGGAATCAACATCGGACACCTCGTCATGCCCGCTTGCCGCTGACTGAGTTTCTGAATGTTGACTGCAATCTGTACTCTTTTTAGTGCTCATAAATATGATGTTAGCGTTAAGTGACTTTAGTGCACATTAGGGCAACGGTGGACTAAGCTGAGTATTAATGGGCTTGCCTACGTCCATCATACGTACATTACGCAGCGATTGATCAGTTCGATCTTGAAGGGCTGCGGTGTCTGTCCAGGCCTTGTTTTCTGTACGGAGGAAAAACCTCATGACGCCACTTATACGCTTTCTGCTTATGACAGCGACGCTGGTTCTGGCGTCCGGGCCAACGGCGGCCGCTGATGCTACCGCCGATAAACATGTCGCCTGGCAGGCATTGAAAGAAGGCAAGGCGCTGTTGGTGCTCCGTCATGCGTTGGCGCCTGGCTTTGGCGATCCAGAGTCTTTTCAGCTGAAAGACTGCAGCACCCAACGCAATCTGAACGCAGAAGGCCGCAGGCAGGCGCGAGCGTGGAAGCCTTTTCTGGCGGCGCGGGGTATAAAACAAGCCCGGGTGTTCAGCAGCCAATGGTGCCGTTGCCTGGATACGGCGAACGGGATGAATATAGGGACCGTAACCCAGTGGCCGTCATTAAATTCGTTCTTCCAAGGGCGTGGTAATAGCGGCCTGCAAACCCAGCAAACCCTTGAACAAGTAAACGCGATGGCGTCGGGAAAGCCGATAATTATGGTGTCGCACCAGGTGAACATTACGGCACTGGCGGGCGTGTACTCGTCGTCAAACGAGGGCGTTATCCTTTCACTGCCGCTGTCAGAAAACCCAAGGGTACTGGCGCGCGTGTCACCGTCGAATTAACCACTAGGCGCAAGTGCTTGTTGGCAAAACGTCTATAAACAAGTCGGTGTCTATAGCCCCTCTTTGAGGAGTGCCTACCCATCAACACCACCCGTGCGCCCGTTCACGATAATTACTTTTGAGAACCCAGGTTTGGTCGAACCAAAAACCAACTGAGCAACACCAGCCCACCAAAAGCGGTGTAGCAGGCAATAAAGACCCACGGCGGCGCTTGAAAATATAAAAGCTGGTGCAGCCAATGTGCTGTGAAAGAACCCTCGTAAACATCTTGACCTGCCTTCACTCGTAAACCCATTTCCCAGGTTGTAAGCGGGCAAATGAGGCCGAGCCAAGATTGCAAAACAACAACGCCGATTGCAACTAGGTGCACACAGCGGAACCACACTTTTCTTACCCACTGCCACTTCAGAAAAAAACCCGCGTAAACCAGGATCAACCCGAAAACAACAAAAGCCACGAACGCTACGTGCGTGATAAGCATCGCGTCAGCGGCGAAAGAGTACAGCCTATTGGCGTCGATACAGCCTCCTAACGCGCCGGTTGTGGGCCTGCTTGCCTGTTCATGAACCGTTAGGGGACAGATTCCAAATCTGTCCCCGGAATGGGTGCCTATCCACGTTAGGGGACAGATTTGAAATCTGTCCCCGGGATGAAGGGATGTGTGCCTGTCCATGGTCCTGTGAAAGTATACCAACGGTAAAAGCCAAAATGACAGGGAGTCAATTATGCCAAAACCACGAGCACAGCAAGTCAGCGTATCCGATACGCCCTACTACCACGTTATTTCCCGCTGCGTACGGCGAACCTTTTTATGCGGGGAAGACCGCTCGACAGGTCAAAGCTATGAGCATCAACGCCTGTGGATTGAAGAGCGTATTCGGTTGCTGGCGTCAGTATTTGCATTAGATGTGGCCGCTTATGCGGTAATGTCCAACCACTATCATGTGGTGGTAAAAATCAATCCGGACGAGGTAGCGCACTAGGGTACCGATGACGTTCTGGAACGCTGGTGCTGCCTACACAAAGGTCCGCGCCTGGTACAGCGTTATCAGCGCGGTGACGAGCTGATTCCCGCAGAAATACGCCGGGTTACTCAATACGCCGACACCTTCCGTGAGCGACTCACCGATTTGAGCTGGTTCATGAAGTGTTTGAACGAGCCTGTAGCCCGGCAAGCCAATAAAGAAGACAACTGCACAGGGCATTTCTGGGAAAGTCGGTTCAAGTCACAGGCTTTGGATACCGAAGAAGCCGTGCTTTCCTGCATGGCCTACGTTGACCTGAATCCGGTTCGAGCCGCAATTGCGCCAACGCCGGAAACTTCCGAACACACCAGCATAAAAGAGCGCATAGCGCCGCAGTTCGACCTGGCAGAGGCGATACAAAGTCAGACAGCACAGCACGCTTTAAACAACTTTACAGTCCCGTTAAACCCCCTTCTGGGTTTCGAGGGCGTTATCCGTAAAGGCTTCCAACGCGGCATTCTATTCGGGTTCGAGGATTACCTTACGCTGGTTGATTGCACCGGACGCATCGCACGCGAAGACAAGCGCGGCGCTATTGAAGAGAACATGCTGCCGATTTTAAAACGCCTCAACCTCGACCCAGAACGTTGGTGCGAGCGAGCTACGCAGTTCGAAACAACCTACAACGATTACGGTTGTCATCGGTGAAGAGCGGCTTGAGCCTGGCCATGATCAAAGGGTAAGACTGTGCCTGTCCACGACCAATCAGTTGCTTAACCTAAATTAGTGGGTATAATAACCACCACGAATTAGAAGGAACTAACGTGACGAGCGCTGAAGTTAAAAAGAAACTGGAAAAAAGTGGCTGGGAGTTGGTGCGAGTGAATGGAAGCCATCATCACTTTAGGCATTCCACAAAGCAGGGGCTGGTTACCCTACCACACCCTAAGTCAGAACTGCCAAAGGGTACGTTGAACAATATCTGGAAGCAGGCCGGTTGGAAATAACGGCCCCAAAGGGCCACTGATCACACTTGAGGTAATCGCTATGCGTTTTCCAGTAGCACTTCATACAGATGACGGAAAGAACTACGGCGTTACTGTGCCCGATATTCCTGGCTGCTTCTCTGCAGGCAGCAATGAAGACAAGGCTTTAGACAACGCGCGTGAGGCAATTCTTGGTCACCTTGAGCTATTAGCTGAATTTGGGGAAAACATTCCTACTGCAAACTCCATTGCGGAGCACCGTACAAACGCAGACTTTGAGGGTGCGGTGTGGGGCTTTATCGAGATCGATGTAACACCATTCCTGGGCAAGGCGGAAAAGATCAATATCACCGTGCCCCGTTTGGTTTTGCGTCAGATTGACAGATATGTGAAGGAGCACCCTAACGAGGCGCGGTCACGCTCTGCGTTTTTATCTGAGGCAGCGCTGGAAAGGATGCGTAAATCGCACGACAAGGCTAAGACCCTGGCATAACGCCCTCTTAGGCGCAGTACAGCAAAAAAGCCCGAGGATAAAATCCACGGGCTTTTTTATTAAGCATTTGATAAATAACAATATTTGTTGTGCCTGTCCATAATCTGATTAATTGAGATATTCATCGTGCCCGTCCATGACCAACGCTAAATGGTCAACTTTGTCGGCTGTAGGAGTAAGTAAAATGAGTAAAATGAGTAAAGTGACAAAATTTGTCACTTTACGACAGAGTCGGGCAGTTAAGAACATTCAAGGCATCCACTTATAGGAACACTCTATGGACTATCTATCTGATTTTTTTAAAATTTTGGATTAATGTAAAAGCGGCATGAAATATGCTTTAAGAAGATTATGTACATCAATGACATAATTACTACTTAACTAGAATTTGGAGATAAAACATGAAAAAAGTTCAACAGGGTTTCACACTGATCGAACTGATGATCGTTGTTGCAATTATTGGCATTTTGGCTGCAATTGCACTTCCGGCTTACCAAACTTACACCGCAAAAGCCAAATTTACTGAAGTTGTACAGGCAACGCAAGCGGTTAAGCTTGCACTGGATGTCTGTTTGGCTTCAGGTAATTCAGTAGAAGATTGTGCTACTGATGGTAGCGTTGCCGTTGCAGCAGCTGGGGCTGCAGGTGGCCAGTATGTGGACACAGTTACTGTAAATGCTACTTTGTCCTATATCACAGCTACAGCAGTAGATTCAAATGGTCTGGATGAGCACACCTATATTTTAACTCCCGATGTAGATACGGGTGACCTTACCGATCCATCAGTAGCTGCAACAGGCCAAGTTACTTGGGAAGTTAGTGGTAGCTGTGTAGACGCAGGACTTTGCAGCTAATAAAGAGTTGATCAGAATAAATTTGAGTGGCAAGGATATACGCTTGGCCTTGAACCAATTTTGAGCCTCAACAAAAGCCCCGGTTTGCCGGGGTTTTTGTTATTTTTGATGCGCTACTCACGAAGCTATAACTATTGTTGAATTTTTCACTATTTGATGAGAGCTTGTTTTTTCTGAGGATAATTGCGAGTTGGCTCTCCACCAGATGACCGATTAGTCGATGAAATCACACACAGCGAAAGATTCGGCGATGGACGCTTTGCTGATTGTGTTGTAGCGATGACGGCCCGGGCAAAAAGCTTAGTAATTTTGACCAGAGCGACCAATAGACGGACCGCAAAAGGGTGTAGTTTTTAGCGGATAAAGGCCTGAAGCTCGGTGCAGGTCGTCGCACCAATTGATACAGCAAAGCTACCGTTGACAAAACTTCTCACTGTCCAAACAGATCGCATCCGACAAAAAAACTATCCAAATAAAATAAGTACTGAATTCACACCCACCCCGTGCTTTCCAAGCCGCCCCTACCCATCTAAACTCAAGATTCGCAAGTATTCGCACCCCTACCAACAGGCTACAGCGCTCTAATCTATGACCGCAGACACAAACAACATCACCTTGACGGGTTTGGCACGGCGCTTTGTAAGCGACGGCCTGCTGGACGAGGCCGTCGCCAAAAACGCTTTTTCGCAGGCTTCGCAGAACCGTATTCCGCTGATTACTTACCTGACCCAACACAAGTTGGTCAACAGCTCGGCGTTGGCGTTTTCGGCGGCCATGGAATTTGGTATTTCGGTGCTGGACCTGGATGCGTTTTTGCCAGAGATGATGCCAGACACGCTGGTGGACGAGAAATTGCTGCGCAAGCACAACGTCCTGCCCCTGTATAAACGTGGCAATCGGCTGTTTATTGCGGTGAGTGACCCCACCAACGTTCAGGCTTTGGACGAGATCAAGTTCAATACCGGTTTGAGCACCGACGCAATTCTGGTGGACGACGCCAAGCTGCAGGCAGCTATCGAAAAGTATCTAGCGTCCAGTGAAAGCTCCATGGGCGACCTGGCCGACGCCGACCTTGACGACATAGAAACGGAAGGCGCGGATGGAAGCGAAGACGACAGCGCGGTTATTGTTGCGGAAATAGACGACGCGCCGATCGTAAAGTATGTCAACAAAATGCTGCTGAACGCCATTCGCCGAGGCTCGTCAGACGTTCACTTTGAACCCTACGAGAAAACTTACCGTGTACGCTTTCGCACCGACGGCATTCTGAAAGAAATGTCGCGGCCCCCTATAAAGCTGGCGCCGAAAATATCCGCGCGAATAAAAGTCATGGCTCAGTTGGACATTTCCGAGCGACGTCTGCCGCAAGACGGCCGCATAAAAATGAGGCTGTCCAAAACCAAGTCCATCGACTTTCGGGTGAACACCCTGCCCACATTGTGGGGCGAAAAAATCGTGCTGCGTATTCTGGACCCCGGCCAAGCAAAGATGGGCATTGACCCCCTTGGCTATGAAAAAGACCAGAAGAAGCTGTACATGGACGCCCTGGCGCAGCCACAAGGCATGATTCTGGTCACGGGGCCCACCGGGTCCGGCAAAACCGTGTCGCTGTATACCGGCTTGAACATTCTGAACACCGACGAGCGCAATATTTCCACAGCGGAGGACCCAGCGGAAATTAACCTGGAAGGTGTGAATCAGGTCAACGTGAACAACAAAGTGGGGCTTGGCTTTGCCGAAGCGCTGCGGGCGTTTTTGCGGCAAGACCCAGACGTTATCATGGTGGGCGAGATTCGAGACTTGGAAACCGCCAATATTGCCATCAAAGCGGCGCAAACCGGCCACCTTGTGTTATCCACCCTGCACACCAACAGCGCCGCCGAAACCTTAACCCGTATGATGAACATGGGCGTACCGGCGTTTAACATTGCCACGTCTGTTAGCCTGATTATTGCTCAGCGCCTGGGCCGGCGACTGTGCAGTTGTAAACGGGCCGGAGACATCCCGAAAGACGTTCTTTTAGCCGAAGGGTTCTCAACTGAACAAATTGACACAGGGTTCACGTTGTACCACCCGAAAGGCTGTGATAATTGCACTAATGGGTACAAAGGCCGCGTTGGCATTTACGAGGTAGTGAAAGTAACCGAACAGCTGGCCAACATGATTATGGAAGAGGCCAGCTCCATCAAGATTGCAAAAGCCGCTCAGGCTGAAGGCTTCCGAACCCTACGCCAATCCGCCTTGTTAAAAGTGATTGAGGGCGTGACCAGCCTTGAAGAAGCCAACCGCGTGACCAAGGATTAAGCATGGCTCAGAAAGCGAAGAAACTGGAATCCTACGTTTGGTCAGGCAAGGATCGCCGGGGCAATAAAGCCAAGGGCGAACTGTCAGGCGTTAGCCTGGCGTTGATCAAGGCTCAGTTGCGCAAGCAGGGCATAGCGCCAGACAAGGTGAAAAAAAAATCCAAACCATTGTTCGGTGGCAGCAAAAAAATTACGCGCTTTGACGTTGCCATGCTCACCCGCCAGCTGGCGACCATGATGAAAGCCGGTGTGCCCCTGGTGCAAAGCTTTGACATTGTAGCCAACGGATTGGAAAACAGAGGCTTACAAGAACTGGTGATGTCGGTTCGAAACGACATTGCCTCGGGCACCAGTTTCGCAGGATCGTTGCGTAAACACCCCCGCCAATTTGACGACTTGTACTGCAACTTGGTGGATTCCGGCGAAAAATCCGGTGCGCTCGAGAAGATGCTCGACCGCATTGCCACCTACATGGAAAAAACAGAGATTCTGAAAAGAAAAGTAAAAAAAGCGATGACGTACCCCATCGCCGTTGTGGTGGTTGCGATTGTGGTCACGGCCATTTTGCTGGTGAAAGTAGTTCCGCAATTTGAATCGCTTTTTAACGGGTTTGGTGCAGAGCTGCCGGTGTTCACCCAGATGGTGGTACGCCTGTCAGAATGGATGCAAACCTGGTGGTTCATCGTGCTAATGGGCATCGTCGGCGCCGTTGTTTTATTCAAAGAGTCAAAACGGCGGTCACCGAAGTTTTCAGACATTGTCGACAAATATGTGCTGAAAGTGCCGATTATGGGGGAAATTCTGGACAAATCCGCGGTCGCGAAGTTTGGCCGGGTGCTGTCCACTACCTTCGCAGCCGGTGTTCCGCTGATAGACGCCCTTGAATCCGTGGCGGGTGCTACCGGCAACGCGGTTTATCGCGATGCCGTGATGCGCATCCGCAACGATGTCTCTGGCGGCACCCAGCTGCAAGCCTCGATGCGGACGCAAGACGTGTTTCCGGTGATGGCGGTTCAGCTAACGGCGATTGGCGAAGAGTCCGGTAACCTGGACGAAATGCTGGAGAAAGTCGCCGAGCACTACGAGGCCGTCGTGGATGACATGGTGGACAACCTGACGGCGCTGATGGAGCCGATGATTATGTCGGTGTTGGGCGTTTTGGTGGGTGGTTTGATCATCGCCATGTACCTGCCGATCTTCCAGATGGGCCAGGTTGTTTAATTCATGGTGAGTTTTAGCCTCTTTTTGGACACGCCCTGGTGGCTGTACAGCACGGTTGCCTTTGTGTCTTTGTGCATTGGCAGTTTTCTAAACGTGGTTATTATTCGCCTGCCTTTGATGATGCAGCAGGAGTGGCGCTGCCAGTGCGAAGAGCTGCTGGACGTGCCGGAAGCCAGGCGGGAACCGGCGAAAGCGCTGAGCCTGTCAAAACCCGCCTCTACCTGCCCTCACTGCGGCTACGGCATTCGCGCCTGGCAGAATGTCCCGGTCATCAGCTACCTGGTGCTGAAGGGCGCATGCGCCCATTGCAGCGGGCCGATTTCAGCGCGCTACCCGATTATTGAGCTGGTAACAGCGGTGTTCTCGGTGCTTACCGTGTACTTGCTGGGGCCAACACCTGCGGCGCTTTGGGCGTTATTGCTGGTGTGGGCGCTGGTGGCGCTGACGATGATTGATTTTGATACTCAACTGCTGCCAGACTTCATCACCCTGCCCCTGCTTTGGTTAGGACTGGTGGTCAATTACTTTGCCCAACTGGTGCCTTTCAACGACGCATTCTGGGGCGCTGTCGTCGGTTACCTGACGCTTTGGTCGGTGTACTGGCTGTTCAAGCTGGTGACCGGCAAGGAAGGCATGGGCTACGGCGATTTCAAGCTGTTAGCCGCGCTGGGCGCTTGGCTCGGTTGGACGTTATTGCCGGCGGTTATTCTGTTATCCTCTGTTGTAGGCGCCATCGTTGGTATAGCCTTGATGGTATTCAAGCAGCAGGGCCGAGAGGTGCCCATGCCATTTGGGCCTTATTTGGCCACGGCTGGCTTGCTGTGTTTGTGGTTTGGTGATGAAATTGTGGGTGTGTGGTTTGGTTTTCTTGGTGTATAAACTTGATTTATAAGCTTGGCTGCATAGCCTTGGTTTGATAAGGAGTAGGCGCGCGTATGGCACCCAACGTTGTGGGGCTAACCGGTGGTATTGGATCGGGAAAATCAATGGTTGCCAGCCTTTTTGGCGCCCTTGATGTGCATTGGGTAGACGCAGACGATATCGCCCGCCAAGCGGTAGAACCCGGTACCCGGGCGCTAGAGCAGATTGCCGAGCACTTTGGCCACGATATTTTGACGTCTGGGGGGGCGCTGAACCGCGCAGCCTTGCGCAAGCTGGTGTTTGACGACGCCGACGAGCGCAGGTGGCTGGAAGCATTGATACACCCCATTATTCACGCGGAGCTGGAACACCAGTTAAAGCCTGACGATTACAACTTGCCTTACGTGTTGTTGGTGTCGCCGCTGTTATTTGAAACAATTCAGCACACCATGACCGAGCGGGTAATTGTGATAGACAGCCCAGAGAGCGTGCAAATACAGCGCACCATGGCCCGGGACAACAACCCCCGAGACCAGGTTGAACGCATTATTGCCGCCCAGATTCCGCGCCAGCAGCGGCTTGATAAGGCCGACCTGATTATTGATAACGGCGGCACCAAAGACAACGTACGTCAGCAGGTGCGAGACGTCCACAAGGCGTTGCTGATGGAATTTGGCCATTAACCAACGCCGGGGGTGTGGCGCCGGTTTTTTTACTATTGCGGCCGTGCTTGCCGCACCCTCAGCCTACGCACTGGAACCTTCAGTACGGTTCCACCAGCGATCTATTCCCCAGCACCTTGCCCCGCAGGCGTTACCCAGCCACTTTTACGACTTCGCTCCAGAGGATTACTGGGCCGAGCCAGAGGATTCTTACTGGCTGAATTTTAGCAACTGGGTGCTGTTGCAGGAGCGCACTCAGGGCGAGCGTGTGGGACAGCTGGGGCAGTGGGCAGACAGAACCTTGTCCGGCGAACGTCACAGCCTGCCGCTGAACGAGAGTTACGTGCGCTTGAGCTTTGCCACTGAAACCCGTGCCGGCACAGTATTGAATGTTGATCCAGAGGCGCGCTTTCGGGTGGATATACCCACCGCACGCAAAAAGCTGAGGTTGGTGATTGAAAGCGAAAGCGAAGAGCTGATTCCGCTGGCAGAGCGACAGCGCGATCGCCAGCTTACGGAACCGGAACGCTCTTCAAACGGTACCACGGGCGCTCTGCGGTTTTTGGGTCAGGTCGGTGACTCGATTAATTTCTCCAATGATTTTGGCGCGCGCCTGCACTTGCCCCCCGATGCGTTCTGGCGTGCCACCGTGCGCAAGAAGTGGCGGCCTTCTGGTGACTGGGGCTTGCTGGCTCAACAGCGTTTTTATTATTACCATCAAAACGGTTGGGGTTCGCGCAGCTGGTTTGAGGCGCGGCACGATTTAGGTAAGGGCTGGACGTTTATAAATTCGTCTGAGCTTGAGTGGGTACACGGCGACAGGGAATTTGTGGCAGCCCAGGTGTTCAGCGTGCGCAAACGGTTGAGCAACCGGGCGGTGCTGACGCCCCGTGTGGGTGTGCTGGGTGAAAGCCAGCCCGGCTGGCGCACCACCGAGGCCTTTGCCGACGTGACCTGGCGCTATCGTATGTACAGCGACTGGTTGTTCGGAGAGGTTATTCCTGCACTGCAGTTTGCGCGAGATAATTCGTTTAAAGACGACAGCTCGTTGGTTTTGCGGCTGGAGATGTTTTTTTCTGGCAACATTGTTCGGCGCAACTAACACTTATGCCCCGCCATAACGCAAAAGATGCCGCTGAAGCGCTGACTCTTACTCCGATTGCCATCGCTCGCTCCTGCTTTGCCGACAAGTTCGGCGTGCCGCGGCAGCCGGGCTTAACCCGCCATGCTCACGCTGATTTACTGATTCAGCCGCCGTTTGACCGCGAAGACGCTTTTCGCGGTTTAGAGAGCGCCAGTCATTTATGGCTGACGTTTCAGTTTCATCAGGCGGTGCGAGCCGAGTGGCGGCCGGTGGTGCGGCCGCCCCGTTTGGGCGGCAACCGCAAAATTGGCGTGTTCGCCAGCCGTTCGCCGTTTCGCCCCAACAGCCTGGGACTGTCGGTGGTGCGCAACCGCGGGCTGATGCGCAAGCAAGGCAAACTGGTGTTGCAAATCAGCGATCACGATTTGATTGAAGGCACGCCGATTCTGGACATAAAGCCCTACCTGCCGTTTGCCGACTCGGTTGGCGGTGCGCATCTGGGTTGGGCTGAGGAGGCACCAGTGAAGCGCTTGCCGGTGGTGTTTTTGCCCGAGGCACAGCAGCAGCTGGACGCGCTTTGCGCGGGGTCTTGTTCAGAGAACCCCACACACAAATATCCGGATTTTGCCGCGCTGATTGAGGATGTGGTGAGTTACGATCCGCGGCCGTCGTTTCGCCGCGGCCGCGAAGAAGAGCGGATTTATGGCGCGCATTTTTACGATGTGAACGTGCGGTTTCGATTTGTAACCGACGCAGACGGCAGTCGTGTAGAAGTGCTGACGGTTTGTTAAATTGCGCGCGCTCAATGTCTTGTTTGATGGATGATTCAATAGACTTCCTTCACCCATGATTACATAGGCTACTATGACCGTTGAATGCCCCACCTGCCGTAAAGCCGTGGAATGGACCGATACCAATCCAGAGCGCCCATTCTGTTCGCACCGCTGCAAGTTGATTGACTTGGGCGCCTGGGCCAATGAGGAATACCGAGTACCGGCACACAATGTAAGCTCGGAAAACCTGGACCAACTGGACCAACTGGAAGACGACACCCGACACTGAGCGCTCTGCTTGTGGCCGTTCTCAAGCCGTCTGGAAAAAACAGTGTGGGTTGTGCTAACCGATCATGCCCAGCTGTTACGGGCTTTTAAGTTGTGGGTTACCGACGCGCGCTTTACCATTATACCCATTATCGTTGTACACGGAGCCTTCCGCCATTGCCGGCAGCTTCCACTTCCGTTCATGACCCGTTCATTACCAATAAGGTAACATTATGAAAGCCTCCCGTATTTCACTGATGGCCCTGTCACTTGCTATGGGCGCAGCGCCTGCGTTGGCCAGCGACGTTGACCTTGGCTTGACCGCAGAGTCCGTAAAAGCACAGATAAACGTCTTTGACAGCCGCGACGACATGCAGCTGGGCGCCGGTTATACCTACCACGAAGGCAGCCGCCACATTGGCAACGTGGATTTTCACGCTCAAGGCCGCACCGCCCTTGGCAATCTGCCCATCACTGCGGGCCTTGGTGTGCGCCTGGTCGGTTGGGACGATGACCGGCTTGACGGCGGCGCTTTGGCGCTGGGTGGCAATGCGACCGCGAACATTCCCGACGTGCCGGGCCTGTCAGTGGCTGGCAGCCTACACTACGCACCCAGCATTCTGGCGTTTGGCGATTCTGATGACGTGACCAGTCTTGAAGCTCGTGTCAGCTACCGGATCATTCGTAACGCAGAGCTGTTTGCCGGTTACCGCTACCTGAATACAGATTTGGATGGCCGCAAGGACCTAAACCTGGACGAAGGCCTTATGGCTGGGATGAAATTGTACTTCTAGTTAGTCGGTTGCTGAGCCTGAAAAAGCCCCCGGCTCGCGCACTGCGCGCCCGGGAACTTTCGTGTATTGGCTGAGCTGCTGCTATTTTGATTATTCAATCACACTAACCCATAGGGTTATTATCAAGCCCAGAGGCAATATGTCAGTCAACACAGGCGCACCTTCCTCCGCTGCCAAGAAGCGTCACGCTCTGGCGCTCGTTCTATTGCTGCTTGCCGGTGCTGTGTTTGGAGCCTTTTATAAACCGTCACCGAGCGCACTCAGCAGCCGTGACTATGCCAGCGAAGAGATTCAGTTTGCCACGCTACCGGCGCTGCCCCACTGGGCCGATGCGCCCTTGCCAGATTTTTCTGACTACGCAGATACTGACGAAAAAAAAGCCGCTTTTTTTGAATTTCTGTTCCCACGCATTGTGCTGGCCAACAGCCGCATTTTGCTGGAACGTGAGTACCTGGACGCTTTAACTGCAAAACCCCAGCTTACCGGCAAAGAAAAACAATGGCTGAAAAACGAAGCCAAGCGCCTGCGGGTGGATCTTCCGGCGGCGGGTAAGGCCCAGATTGCCAAGCTGAAAAAACGCCTGGACGTAATACCGCCGTCACTGATTATGGCCCAGGCGGCTAACGAATCCGCTTGGGGCACGTCGCGTTTTGCGGTAGAGGGTCACAATCTTTTCGGCCAATGGTGCTTCTCGGCTGGCTGCGGTCTGGTTCCGCTTAACCGGGTATCGGGCGCCAGCCACGAGGTGGCAACGTTCTCATCTCCCTATCGTTCGGTACGGGCCTATATCCAGAACTTGAACCGCCACCCTGCTTATCAAACATTGCGGGATATTCGCCTGACCGATCGCAAACAACAGGAACCGCTTTCTGGCGAGGGGCTGGCTGCGGGGTTGGCGCTTTACTCCGAGCGCGGGGAAGAATACATCGGCGAGATAACGGCAATGATTCGTTACAACAACCTGGCCGCGTACGATCACGCGTTTGCTGAGTTGTTGCAAGATCGCAACCCGACTCACCTGCAACAACTGGCCAGCGCCCGCACCGTGAGTGCGCTGCTGCCGCGCTAGAAGCGGCCGCGGCGCTAAAAACAGTGGTTGTTTCGAAGCATGGTTCGCTAGAGCACGTCCAGTTCGCGGGCCCAGACAATGGCTTGGGTACGGGATTTCACACCCAGCTTGGCGTTTATACCGCGGGCATGAGTTTTAACAGTGTGCAGTGAAATGTGCAATTTGTCCGCGACTTCCTGATTCGACAGGCCGCAAGCAATGCATTCCAACACGCTTTTTTCCCGTTCACTGATGGGCTCGGCAAGGGGCACAATCGCCCTTGTCGCACTCGTCGCCGCCTTGATGCCGAACAGCTTTACCAAAGAGTCGGTGAAAACACCGGTTGGAAGCTGGTCCAAAGTTTGCCGCAGCGGCGGTTCAAGTTCTTGTTTGAGTTCGTTAAACGGGCTGATGAAATGCTCCTTGGCCGCTAATTCAACAATACTGACAAAGCGTTTGCCAGCTTGGGCAGAACGTTTTTCCCGGGCAAGCAGCGCAGCGTCTAACAGGCTCATGTGCATGTCTACGCCCATGGGAACAGCATCGCGATAGCCAGCACGCAGGTCATTCAAACGGGGTCTGGCCGCCCTGTCAATTTCACGTTGGGCCAGCCAGCACGATGCCTTTAATACTTCCAATACCAGCACGTACAGTTCACCGTCTACCTGCCATGACTGCATGGTGCGTTCGGCGCGAGCAATCCAGGCAAAGGCTTCGTCAAAATGGCCCTGACTGCGGCAGATAAATACCCGCAAACACATGGCCATTAACAGGCCCAGATCCCGGGTTTGTTCGGCCTGGCGGGTGCACACGGCCAAAATCCGGTCTACATCCTGATATCTGCCCTGGTGCCATAACACCAACGCAAGGTTCAGCTGTAGCCGAATTTCCCATACCCGCGCCGGTTCTTGCATGGCCGCATCCAGATTGTTGCGCAGCAGGTGTTCGGTATGGCGAAGTTCGCCTTTGCTCAGTTCGACGCGGGCATCGGCAAAACAGCCGAGGGCACACAAGGCGCTGGATCGCACCAGTTGGGTAACCAGCTGGCCCTGAACAGACAACTCCGGATCTTCGAGAGCCGCTGCGGCCAGCACCAGAGCCGGTTCTACCTGACCCTGACCGCGAGCAATAAACGCCCGTAGGGCCTGAATGCGCCCAAGCGGAATGTCGTGTGTTTCTACCTTGCCCAAATGTTCAACCAACTCGATTGCCTGACGACACTGCCCGCCAATGGCGTGCACTCAACCAAAAACCAACCGCAGCCGTGGATTGGCGGCCAGCGCGGTTGCCGGCAGGCTGCGCCTCAGGCGTAGCAACGATGCGGTGTCTTGCAGGGCTTTGCGCTCGCGGCCACTGCGCAATTCACCGCGGTACAGCGCCAGGGGCGTCAGCCAGCCTTCGGTGAGGCTGTAAAGATGGTCTACCACAACGGTGGTCAACCGCTGTTGCTGGAGTTCGCTGGTGAAAAATTCTAACACGTCACTGCGACTGAATTCGAGTTTGTCCGGGCCGAGGCTGGTAAAACAGTTTTGCAGCTCCAGCGAATGAGTGCTGACAGCCAGCGGGCCGCGGGATATGCCCAGCAGGCGCAGTTGAGCTGGCAGGTTATCCACCAGTTGTTGCAACAATGCCAAAGCCGCCGGGTTGCTGATTGCGTCCAGATTATCTAGCACCAGTACTTGCGGCAAAGGCACCGCTGTGCAACGGCTCAGGCTGATTCAGCGCTACCGCCAGCAGCAGTAAAAAACGCTCTGGCGCGTTCAGGGTTACCCAGCGGACATGAGCGGAAGAGAAATCAGACGCCAGCAACGCCTGCGCAGCGGCGGCCGATTTGCCATAGCCGCAGGGGCCGTGAATGTTCAGCAATCTGGCGGGCACCAAGGCCCGCCTTTTTTATTTCAGGTGCTTTGTATTCAAAAAAGCACTTTCTACAACCTGCTGTCTTAAGAACTAGCGCACACCAGACCTGCGCAGCGCGGCCGGGGTGTAGTCACGGGACTGCCGTTGAATACCAAACTCGTAAGGATTGGCCTCTTCGTTGGTCAGGCCCAGCACCAGGTAGCGGCCAGAAAGCAGATCAGAAATGGTTTCAACGGTGTACCAGGGCACATCGCGATCGTAGAACTGAACGGCGTGGGCTTCTGACACCCTCCACAGCTCGCCGCGGCCGTCGTACTGGTCAATCACCGCTGCTTGCCAGGAATCCTCGTCAAAATAAAGATCGCGCTGTGCATAGATGTGGCGTTCGCCTTCTTTCAAGGTAGCACGCACGTGCCATACCCGGTGCAGTTCGTAACGGGCCAGCTCCTGGTTCATATGGCCAGGCCGCACGATATCGGTGTATTTCAGGTCACGATCCAGCAGCTTGTAGGAATTGTATGGAACGTACATTTCTTTCTTGCCTACCAGCTCCCAGTTGTAGCGGTCCGGGGCGCCGTTCATCATGTCCAGGTTATCCGATGTGCGCAGGCCGTCGGCTGCGGTACCCGGGCCGTCGTACGCCACCTGAGGCGCACGGCGAACACGACGTTGGCCGGCGTTGTAAATCCACGCACGGCGGGGTTCGGCGACCTGATCGATGGTTTCGTGCACCAGCAACACGTTACCCGCTAGCCGAGCCGGGCCCACAATGGCCTGTTTGAAGTAAAACAGCACGTTGGGGTCGGGGTTCTGGTTAGCGTCTTCCAGGAAGGTGCGGTAGGTCAACTCTTCTTGAAACCGCACTACGCTGAAATCACCACTTTCTGTAGGAGTCACTTGCCCGATATTACGCAGCACCGAGCCGCCGCGGTAACGGGTGATGTGGTTCCAGTAAACTTCCAGACCGCTTTGTGGCATCGGGAAAGGCGTGCCGGCCTGGTAATTTTCGAGCCCGGAACCGCCTTCTTTCAATGCCACCGTGGTGGCATTGGCGCGGGTTTGATCCTGCACGACTTGCGGGTACGCCATAGTGCGGCGGGTTTGGTAGACCGGAATCACGAAGTTGTCATACTTTTCAATCATCGCCACCTGGCCCGGCGACAAGTTGTCGCGGTACTGGTCCACGTTGCTGCGATCAATGGTGAATTCTGGCGTATCTGACGGAAACGGATTGAGGTAAATGCCATCGTTTTTGTAGCCCGCAGGCGGGGTGGTCAAGCCACCTTCGAAGGCTGGAATAGCACCGCCGTTGCCCGCTTGTTCTGCGCCCATCAGAGTCAGCGTATCACCCAGCTTGGCGGCCTCGCTGTCTGACACCGCGGCGAAGGCGTTCATGCTAAACAGCGATGCCGCAAGAATTCCGGTGGTCAGTAATTTTTTGTTCAAGTTCATGGTTGTCACCTCACTAAACGTATAAGAGACGGATTAGAACGAGTAGGAAACGCTCGCGCTGATGAAATCGCGATCTCTGAAGTCGTTATAGGGTTTGCCACCGAAGTAGTTGGTGTAGCTGACGTCAGCACTGAGCTTGTTCTGATACACCGCTTCCAAGCCCAAACCAATAGACTTGTTGCCTTCGTTAAACGCACCGCCGGGCTGCGGGGCGTAGCCTTTCACATCGTGGCTCCAGGCCAAGCGTGGAAACAGGTTTATGCCAGAGAATGCGTTCAGGTAATCCCATACCAAACGGGTGCGATAGCCCCAGGAGAAGTCCGTGGTGAAGCCTTCGTTTTCGCAGTAGGCGGTGTTGAGGTTTGCGGGGTTTTGACCTATTGAAGTTGCAGCCGGACCGCATATATCGACTATACCTGCCGGACCTGCGTTAACCAAAGTTGGGCCAATACCGAAAGTGCCCGATCGGCCATAACGCGCCTCATCGTAGCCCGGCAGCCCATGAACCCAGTTGGCACCTACTTCGTTAATCAACGACAGGCGGCTGGCACCCATAACTTGATCAAAAAACTTGATCAGCGTGAATTGAGCTTGAGACACGTCATAGCGATCATAACCATCGGCAGTCACACCGTTGAGCGAACCACCCAGTTCCTCGCGACGACGCGCCTCTAACAAACTAACGCCGTTCTGCATTCCTGCAGCAATAAGTTCAAACGCGTTCCACTGCAATGGCATATCTTCGCGGAAGCTGTATTCGGCACCCAGCGACCAGCCACCCGGTATTGTGGTGTTGATACTAATCCCGTAAAGATCAATATTTTCGGGATATTCAACAAAGACGAACGGAGTGGTGCCTGTCCCCCCACCTTGATTCACAATACCACTAAGGTACGGCAAACGACTGTTGTATTTTATGTAATAAAGACCAATTTCAGAATCGTTTAAAGCCGGCACGTACCAACGCAAGGCCACACCGAACTGGTCTTTGCTGTCGGCTTCGCGATCCCCAACCCTCTGTGCGACGGCCTGTGGTATACCTGCGTTGATTTCTTGAGCGCGTTCGCCGGCAAGATAAACAGGCCCGCAACCATCCGCCACAAAATCCACCGTGGAAAAGAAAGTACTGCAATCATCGGTGCGCACTTTTTCCCAATCGGTCTGAACAAAGCCTTCTATGGTGACGTTTTCGGTAATACCCGCAGAGAGATAGAACATTTCTACTGGCAACAGAGCGTCTTTCAATTCAGCGCCTGGGGCGCGAAATGCGTTTACGTCGATAGGGTTAATGGCGTTGATGCCACCCTGAATGAAGGTGCTTTCACCCCAGCTAACCACTTGATTGCCGTAGCGTGCACTGACTGGAACATTACCGAAGTACCAGTCAGTAAAAATATAGGCGTCCAGAATTTCGCCACCGGAGGCGTTGTCGCTGCCGTCCGAGCTCAGTGGCGTAAACTGACGATTCTCGTCTTTCAGTTCAAAGTCGTACCAATAGCGTCCACGTACCAACGCACCCACACGGGTGAGCACACTGCTGTCGACGTCGTAATTGAGGAAGAGCTCGCTGTTGCCTTTGACAAGTTTGGAAACCGTGTCGCCTTTGTCAAAATTCAGGTTGCCGTCGTCGTAGTTGGTCGACGAAGCTGTTCCGCCGTTGCCTTGCCCCACCAGGCCTCTATCACGGTTCTCGGTACGCCAGGTAGCACCGGCTGTGAGTGTGGTGTTGAACTGGGCTTCTACGCCGCCCAATTTCTCAGAATCGAAGGTATAAGCTGAGGCATAACCGGAAAAGCCGGCCGCGATGGCGATTGCCAGTGGCAGTCGCTTCCAGATACGCGGCGTGTGTTGGTTTTTTATCATTGGAAGACTAGGGGCTGTTGACGTTTCATTACATCGGCAGCCATAAAAAACCACAAGCCATGGCGACGACGCTCTCATAGTTGCGCTTCAATTTGTCATAGCGTGTCGCCAGTCCACGAAAATGTTTCAAG
>Ga0307930_1001306_pt1 | contig 19789 bp, 13 predicted proteins | sample OrgLakmetageno46_FD_203161 | JGI IMG/M metagenome (GOLD analysis project Ga0307930, IMG submission 203161) | Saline water microbial communities from Organic Lake, Antarctica - #46 | ecosystem: Environmental > Aquatic > Non-marine Saline and Alkaline > Saline | place: Antarctica: Organic Lake...
TTGAGTGCCTCGGTACTGTCTTCGCCAAGACGGCAGCGCGGTTCGGGTCGGCTTTCTCTGAGTAGCAGATTAACCTCTTTTCAGGACGGTGGAGTGCTTTCGTGAAGCCCTGGAGAGTTCAGCCAGCTTGGCTGTGAATTGATGACCAAGTTTTGAGTACTGCGAAACCCCATGTTTTTAGGATGTTGTGTGCCCTTGATGTCGATATGTGAGCAGTGGGGTTTGCAGGCTCCTTTAGGAGCTGCAGAGCTATACAGGGAGGGTTCCTGTTGTTGGCGATGCTTGTTTCCTACCTCGTTAATGATACGTGGTCACTGCCCAGTCTTTCCAGATCAACAGTACGGTACTGTACCACAATACTGGTGTGCTTCCAGCCAATCACAAATCTGCAAGCTCCTCGGCCCTTCTTGTTGTCATCTTGTGGCCTTTTTGAGCGTAACCTCGGCGTGATAATAGATCAACGTAGAGTTGATGTTTTATCCGACCACGACCAAAAACTGCCTACCAAGGATTTTTGTCTGTCCGTCTGTCCGTCTGTCCGTCACATCACATTCTTATCTGGGTACATATGTTCTGACACCTTACGTATGTTTTGACACGTTGTCACGTCACTGACATTAACCATGTTCTGACACGTTGTCACGTCACTGAAATCAACTACGTTGATCGTGGCGCGGCGGCGCGCGCGCCGCTGCAGTATTAGTAATTGTTAATTGATTCAGACTTCGCAAACGATGGAAGATTCGACGTCGGCGACCACCAAAAAAGATTCTGTGACAGCCGAAATCAAGGCTCGCTTCGAAGAAAATGAAAAGGTTCGATCATCGATGAGGGAATTTCAGGTGTGGGTCATGGTGCTTTCCGTGTGTCTGATCAACAGATTGCTTAACTGGTCGCTTCCCAAATCCTTCCCTCAAGACGGTAATACACTTTTCTGCGCAGGCGCACAAGCACTACCAAGATATCGTGTCAGGCGCAGCAGCCAAGTCGCATACAGTCGCTGGCCTCTCAAAAAAAGGCTCGTTGAGCACTACCACCTCTCAAAGCGGTGATGGAGCCTCAGGGTCCAAGGCGTCTCAAATCAGGGCCCAGTTTGAAGAAAGGCAGCGGGTGCGATTAGCTTTAGTTTAAAAAGCGTTCTAAGTGTAAATTCACGCCAACCCGTTTACTAAGTTTTGATAAACAGCTTTCTACTGTCGAAAATGTTGAGTTGTATCTTGATTCGCGCACGTGCTAACTGTAGGAGCATGCAGCAAAACAACACGTGCTTGCGGGCGGCCTCACGAAGAAGACGAAGGCCGAACAAATTGCATATGAAAGCAAAGCAGATTCTCCCGTGAAAGCTGTAGAAGCAGAGGACCACGAACGCGAAGTGGGTTCGGGCCCACTTTTCGCGGGTCGCAACGGTGGGAGCGGGGACAGCGGCGGCGGCGAGCGAGGTGAGAGTGAAGACTCGCGGGGTGAATCAGTTTTCGGAATGTTCGGGTCCGTGCCCAGGAATGTGCTGCCGCAAGTGTTTACTCCCGTTGAGGAGCAGTCGGCTTCACCGCAGCAATCTCTCGAGGAGACCTCAAGCACTACCCCTGCTGCTTCCGCTGCTCCTACCGAAGTTCCTGCTTCTTCTGCTGCCAACACTGCTGCCGACGCAGCTGATGCTGCTGCTGATGACGCTGCTGCCGACGACGCTTCTGGTGCTATTATTACAGTTCCTGTTGGCTCGCCCGCCACTACCGCTCCTGCTGAACCCAGTATAACGGGGCCCTTCGTCACCTCGGGCATTTCATGGGTGCCGGAAGGCATAGGAGGCCACTACGCCCTTTACCACATACGCGTCACGCCTCAGCGCGCAAACGCCATGACAGTGGAAGGGGTGACGTCAAGAAGTAGCCGTGAAACCCCTTGCCTCAGTGAGGACGACTCGAAACCGTTCACCGTGTACCACCGCTTCCAGGACTTCAAAGTATTGCAGGTACGCACACAAAGTTCAAGATGGAAGACTCTCTTTGGCCGACAGATTTTGAAGCGTTTTTTCCCAACATCTGCGAGTGAGGACTCAGAGGTTTTCACGTTCTCGTATGAAGCGGAAAAGATAAGGTTTTCTTTTGAATTGCCAGCTACGATGGGCCTTTGCTCCGTTAGCTCCCTTCAAACCTTCGATCTTTCGCCATCTGAATCTCATTTCATGCTCAGGTCAAACTCCAATTTTTTCACCCCGAGGAGGACATTGCGAAGCGGTTTCCATTGCCAGATCACGGGCCCGGTGCGCAGCGTCACTTTAATACTTTGATTCTCCGTTCACTGGCCTCTACTTCTTTCGTCTATTCGATGTTGCTCAAATGTCAAGAATGGTCCATTCGTTTTTTTGCGTTTCCTTCTCTCTTCATTTTTGCTTGCTTTTTATGTTCTCTCACCTTCATCCCTTGTTATGTGCATTCACATATCTTATTCTCTTTCCGTATTGTTTCAATTCTCTATTGTTGTCGTCTTCTGCATAGGCTCTTGGATCCGCAAGGGCGATTTGGCACTGGCCGAGTCCCGTTGCCAGCTGCTGGAGTGGTGGTTGAACCAAGTGTGGAACAGCTCGAGCGTTTTGAGAGGTTCCAAACATTTCAAGGTAGGCCAAAGAAATCGCCTTCTTTATCTTTTTTTATTTCTCTTCAAATAAAATCTACTACCTTTCTTGATCCGAACCTCAATCATTTCGATCTCTATTTTCAAAGGATTTCCTCGAAGCAAGGACATGGCCAGCAGGTTCCGTAGTTGCTCAGCTGGTTGCTCCACCGTTAGACGGCACGTTTGTGTCATCAGGAGCCATTGAAGTGCGGCACCCGAATGCCGTGAACCCATACGAGCGGATCTTTGACTTGTTATTGTGCCAAACCAAGCCTGGGAAGTAATTGAAAATTAAAAATTGATGCAATATACGTCCTAAGAATTAAAAGCAGCCCTTACCGCTGATTATCCTGAGGGCTGAGGGGGCTGAGGGCTTAATAGTTAATAGCAGGGCTCATTGAACCTACTGAATTTTAAGACACCGGATATCGGTACTGAACGGTGAACGGACTGCGAATTTATGGTTTTTGATTTTGGATCTCATTGGACATTCGACATCCGAGGTGGCTGTCACTTCTGGCTTCTGGATGCTAGGTAGTGCCTCCTGCGGGCTTGGCTGGATCCCTGCGCTGTGAGTGTGAGTTATGGAGTTATGAGCCAGATTACTGGAGTTCCCCCTAACTTCACTGGCTATTATTGGGCTCAAATGAAGTCATTACTTGTTAGCTTGACCTCTGACCTCAAATGAAGTCGATTCGATTCGCGGACTAAACTTAATGGGAGGATATAACTCTCTAGTCTATGCGTTTGAGGCCCGAGTCAACACAAAGCGGTTGCACGTTGCACTTGATATTTAATTCGACATCTCGGCTAATTTTATGCCACCACGCACGTGCATCATATAGACGGCATTTCCATAGCCCACCCGTGAAGTGAATTCTGCCATGTCTTGTGCACATAGCTCAAGTAACATTTCGGAGCTACAGCGCTTTAAATTACTGTCATAAGATCTGATGAGCGCAATGACTGCTGCTCGAAGTGTTCCCGGTGGAGCATCTGCAGGATGCATGAGGTAGTCGTGCTGTTTCTGAACTCCTCCTGCTGCGTTTTGACCACCTGGTAGGATCGAGGCGACTTCTGTGATTCGTGACGCGCACGCAACATCGGTTTCTGGAGGAAAGACTGCAGACTTTAGGACGGCTCGAGCTGTTGTCGACGACGATGACAATTTCGTGATCACCATGAGAAGTGGAACCACGTCAGCCTTGAGATTGGAAGGGCTAGAAGCGCACTTCAATCCGAGGGCTTCCTGCAATAAATTCACCAATGCCTTCAAAGCGCCGTATTCCTCCAAGCAGTCGGCTAGAAGGCGAACTTCGTTACCTCCACCCTCCGTTGGATCTGCAGCGAAAGCCATTGATCGAACCACAAGTGGGCGCAAGTCCGGTAATGCATATGCAGAAATGTCGCTACTGTGTGGACACACGAGTATTTCAGCGAAGAGGGCTGCAAGTTTCTCCATCGATGCAGCTGATGCCAAGCACAGTGACCCCCCTTCACTTGTGGCAGAACCAAAGGCAGACTCCCTTGAACGAATAAGAGGGAGTAGCTTTAATAGCGAAGATGATAAGTCGCGCCGCGGTTTGCTTCCTTCAGAGATACCCGCGCTGATTTCACTGCGCACAGACCACCCTAGAAGTGGTACAACCAAGTTTAGCAAGCTTGACACTGTCCCGCCAGCTGCAGAGATGAGAAGACTGAAGCCCTTACTGGAACTCCCAGCAAGCTGAAACGCTAGAAATGCAGCAACGGCATGGGCTTGGCATCGCCCAGGACCCCGAAGCACAGCGATTACAGCTTCGGCAGTTGAGGATTCCAGCAGGAGAGCCTCTTGGCCATGGAAAAATATATTCACCAAGCACTTAAGTGCAGGAAGCGCCGGATACGAGTGTGCAGATGAGCAGCCCAAAGGAGGGAGAATTTCTGCGCAATTCACGAGTGCAGAAACTGCGCTTCTCGTGAATACTAATTTCGTAGCAGAGTCATCTTGCCGAAGTAATAATCGCAGCGAATCAAGTGCACTGCCCATAACATTATCGTGATGTTCAACTGGAGAGCGTGCGCAGATAAATGACTTAGTCAAACAATGCAGGCACAAGTATACACAATTCAACATACTCACTTTGATTCGCACGCTCCACTATACTTAGGATAGTTTCCATTGCTTGCGCTCGTTCCTTTAGAGTGCCCGAGTAAGGCTTCGTGTCATGCACACGGACAAAATCCACAAGCGTAGCTTCGAGGTCTTTGCGCAGGGACGAGTCAGATGTAAATGCAGCATAAGCCCTGGAAATATCTCCCATAGTGTAGGACTCTTGCGAAAAGTGTCCTATTTGAGGGGAAATTGGAAATGGTTCGACGATAGGGAAGCTCGAGAGGAGACAGCTAGGTACAGTAGTATCTACGCCTTTCTTTTATCATAGACTAATCTTCCTTAACTCTTTAGGTCTTTCACGAAGACTTCAGTCGTGAGCGCGTCTTCGCCCTTCTCGCTCTCACCTATTGCCTCTCCTTGGAAGAGTCAGCCGTCGTCTGCAATATAAAGCTTCTGCAGTGCACAATGAAATGATTAGAACTTATCCAGGGTCAACAATACGCGTGTTGCAGCTAAAATATAAGTGTGAGTAGGGTTGAACAAGCTAGAGTAGCTTCCTGAGAGGTCCTTAGGGCTTGACGGACTCTTGCTTCCTCATTCCTCGCTGCTGTATCTGTACTGTCAGTACTGTATTGTAGTGACGTAGTGACTGTAGTGAGTTGTGCGTTGTGCATCTCTCTCAGTGCATCTTCTCTGCATCTTTCTTCAGACGTCGGCCGTCGTCAGTCCACATACATGACATGTTGTAGTAACAGGTAACAGTATGACACGGTAGCTCGTAATATGAGGAGCAAATGGTGATTCAGCAAATGTATACTCTATATAGACTCGTTGTGAAAAGAGAGAACGAAGCATATTCCAGCCAGAGTTTTGAGGTGACCTAGTTTGCAAATGAAGTGATGTTGTACGTATAGTTCTTTAGTGTTGGCCGTGTTCAGTGGCTAGTAGCTGCTCCAACCGTTACAACGCTGCGAGAAGATGAGTTCCGAGGACACGAGGAAGCTGGTATCAGTACCGTCGCAGTGTTTGGATAATTTGAATGCAGCAGAATCAGGTTCAGACACCAACCGAACTTCTCTTTCATTTGCTCCTGCCTCGTTCGGAGCTTTAAATGCGTCCTTCCTTCTCGGTGACGACCTCGATGGAGACAACAGCGACGATGATAGTGAGTATGAAAATGAACTTCGAAGTGGCAATTTGCCCACTTCCCTTGGCGATGGGACTGAATGGAGTGATGATAATCCAATTTCTGAGACACAATCTAGCTCACCAAGCAGTATATTCAGTTATTCCTTTGCGTCTTTGGCGGCGTCTTCAAACTCATCCTCAAGCTCATCCTCATGCTCGGCGTCGTCGCCCACAACGTCTGCACCACAGTTACCCAATGACAATTTTCGTACTTTGCTGCGAGATGAGTTGCCTAGTGCTGCAGTTGATGCACTGATTGCGACTTCTCTGTCTGCTGACCCGCCTGCGCTTGACGAGCTTGGTTGGCATCCACTTTCAGGCAGTCCTGCTGCACGTCAAGCGGCAGTGAATGCTTTCGGACTCGGTGAAAAGCTCGCAAGCTCAAGCCCTTCGGAGCGTCAACGTTGGTACGCAGGTTTAGGGTCACCTTGGAAATGTGCGCTGGGTCCCCCGCATGGAGGTGTTGCATTCGGTGTGCCTTACGGAGGTGCCGCTTCACTCGGGGCAGCAGCACCAGACCCGAGTCCACGCAGCGACAGCAGCACTGCCGCCAATAGCAGCCACTTGTACGAGGGGCGATGGCGGATTACCAAAAGCAAAGTGCTTGAATATCCTGCATGCAAGCAAGTTCATAGTAGCGCTTCAGCATTAGCATCGTCGCTTTATTTGTCTAAGCCCACTTGGCTCTTTTCACCCAACGGTGCTATCTGCGAAGAGCGAGTCAAGTTGCCGCTGATTGGTCAGATAGCCTCCACACATTGGCTGGTGTGCGTTTACGTAAGCCCCACCATGCGTCTGTTGCGCTGCATTCGTGGCGCGCCGTCACCGTCAAGTGCTACTTCTAATAACAACGAGGCGTCTTCTTCACGAGCCGACAACGATGAGTCCTCCCTTGCTTTTCACTATGCGATTGCCACACTCCAATCGCTTACTGTGCGCGACGCCACCACTGGCGCTGAAGTGACTGGCAGCATGCAAGGCATTGATCGTTGGATTGGAAAGGGTGAACTCAAGCCACCGCGGCGCCCGCACTCGCCAGCGATAATCGTGGACTCCAGCGATCAGCACCATGCCCGCAGGTCGGTATCGGAACTGTCCGGAATTCCTGGACCACCGTTGCCGCTCGACACAACTTCGTCTACTGGCCCAAATGATCGGTGGGCCAAGAAACCACAGCCACCACCGTACTCACCTTCAACTATTTCTCCAGACGACCAGGAACCGAGGTTGAGTTTTTTTTGTGTACCTGTACCACCAAGGGCGTCGCCGGCACCTAGCAATGCACCAGCACCAGGAGGTGCTGTTCATGCATCAATCATGGCAGTCGGTGCGGGTGGTGGCAAGAGGCGGTTGCGCATTGAATTTCAGAGCATTGCTGGCGGCCGTAGAGCCCAGGTATTGGACCATGCCCCGCCCACACCTGGTGCACGGACAGTGCATCACGCCAGAGGCGATGCGCGCCCTGAGGCCGACGTGAGGACATCTGCCTTGGCCGAAGACGAGTCTTTGCGCGCCTCTTCTTCTTCGGGTGACCCAAGTCTCAGAAGCACATTATCGAAGGTAGCTACTGTTGTTTCCAAAGGCATCGCAGCACCCCTTGAGATGGCACCGGAAGACACCCCAGCGATGGCGCTTTCGCCTACTCCTTCCGATACGACGGTGGCACAGTCCTCCCTGAGACATTCGCACGTTAATAACCCATTAGATCCCACTATTGCTCAACCTAAGTCCGCCGCTGCAGCGTCGACAGCATCTCATTTTTCATGGGAGGCAAGCCTGGCCTTGGCTATCAATCGACAAGTAGTTTTATTGGAAAGTGGTGCAAAGCACAGTGGAGACGCGAGTGGCAATAGGAATAGCGTTGTCGATAGGAGTAGCAATAGCAAGAAGAACAGTGATATCGCAGGAAACATCAATTGTAATCCAGTTACTGAGTCCCAACTACCACTCTGCGCCGGCTGTAACAGCCACATTCACCTCCGCAGCTTTGAGGCGCTCGGTGCGCTGTGGCACATCACTTGCTTAACCTGCGTGCACTGTGCAAAGCCCCTTGGAGCTGGCGAGCGCTTTTACGTCGACGATGACTTAGCTACAGGCTCCGCAGCAGGCAGTGCGGTAGCAGCAACTGCCACAGCGCGGTCAGCCTCAGTGCATTGCGCGGACTGCTACCTTGAGGTCACTTACACTCGCTGCTTTGGGTGCTTGGCCCACATTGTGAACGAGCCAGCCGTGGCAGCTCTGGGTCAAACCTTCCACTTGCGTTGTTTTTCTTGTGCTGCATGCGGCCAGAACATGAGCACTGAGAAAGCTAATAGCATGCGTTCCAATGCGAAGACATTTGGTAGTACAAATGATGGTGCTCTCTCCATTGGGAGTGTCAGCGAAACAGTGCACTATTTTGAGCATAATGGGCAAGTGTATTGTGATGCTGATTACCAACGACTCTTTGGTAATACTTGCAGCGGTTGTGGTCTGTCACTGTCGAAGATGCTGGAAGCTGAGCATCGAAGTTTAGGTGGTAACGTAACCGATAGTCCTAGTAACGTAGTTGAAGCACTTGAAGAATTATGGCACCGCGAGTGCTTCATTTGTGCTGAGTGTAGCACTCCCTTAGACGCAGCACGGAGTCCGAGCGCAACCCCATCGATGTCGTTATCATGGGGCACCGTCAGTGGTGTAATGTATTGCGCTGAGCACTTCGCGCGGCGGTTTGCAGTAGAAAGCGCAGTGCTTGAGGATTGGGGAAAAGGTGGAGCTGATGAAATCAGGGTTGAAGCCTGGACCGGTGGACACGATGATGTACGCTCCGGTTCGTTGCATCGCAGCTCATCCCAAATACGTTCTCCGAGTTTCAGACTCACTTTGGAGCAAGAGCCTGTTCGCCTCAGCTTCAATGGCGGCCCTCCTGCACCACCGATGGCATCAATAGCGGCGCCATTATCGTCAATAATGCCTCCAGAAGAAGCCGGCAACGTGTTACCGAGGCTACCCAGCTCGACAGCACGGCAAAGCAAGTGCGGCGTAGTCATACCAGCTTTTCACGTAAGTGGCATCAATCACAGCGCCAATAATACCAGTGATGAGAGCAGCTGTAATGATCATGGCGAAGCGCACGCAAGCACCAATGAGCAATTTAGTCGGAAGGCTCGGAGTCCAACGTTCGAGCAAACCATTGGCGAACTGAAGCACGATTGGTTCTTGCCAGCCGACAATGCCCATAGTAGTAACGTGCGTGAAAGGGAGATCGCGTCAGCGTCTGCAAGCTTGTTGGCAAGAGAGGGCAGTCCAAGTAGCGCTCAAAGTCCTTTAAGCCCTTCCTCAATAGCACCATTGGATTCTTCAGCGCAAGACTCAAGGAGGAACGGTGGCACTATCTCCACCGAAGGAACGGCTCAAGAAATCGCCGTAAGGCATGGCCTTCTTTCAGCGGGGATCGATTGGGCACGAGAGTCACACGACCGAGGCGCGCAGCGGGCTCAATGTTCTTGGAAAAGAAGCAAGAACAAAAGTTTTAAGCCAATGAACAACGTCGATATCGATGCTGTACCACGCACCCAAGATTTAAAACCAATGCTCGAGCCTTCGTCAGCACCACACTCGCTATCGTCAAAATCAACGCTTCAACCAGGGAAGTCCACGATGGATGTGGCAGTCACTTTGCGTTACGGGGTCGCTGCAGCCCTCGGTCAATCTGTGCCACAAGCAGAACTTGAACCTCGTTTGTATGTGCTACGCTCAGCGACATTGCCTCCTGCCGATGATCCTAAAAATGCAGCCGCAGCAGCCGAAGGGCTCAATATTTTGCAACCCCAAGACTACACTGAGGTTGCCACGTATGTTTTAGGTACAACTCCACTTGCTTCAAGCGGCACTGATGATGCTGACAGCTCAATGCTTTCTGGAGCCAATATAGATGCAGTGCAAGACTTATTGCCGGACGAAGAGGTACCATTGTCGTTTGAAGCACTAGCGCCAGCTGTCTTCAAGGCCTTGCGTCGGAGAGTCTTTGGCATGGGAGATGCCGAATACTTTGCATCGATGTGCAAGAATACGGTTTCGAGCGTTTCTGCAGGATCGGGGAAATCTGGGAGCTATTTTATGTATTCAGCCGATCGTCGACTGATTATCAAAAGTGTTAAACGCAGCGAGTTTCCTTTCTTGATGCGCATTTTACCTTCGTACGTTCGTCACATGAAATCCAATCATTTCCATTCACTATTGCCGCGCTATCTTGGCCTATATAAGGTGCGAGGTCGTTTTTCTTTTGACTTCGTTAAGCGGCTTCTCATCTGACTCAACTAGCCAGCATTCTCATGTACCCTGTGTTCTTAATTTCCTACGCATGCCCTCAAACACAGATTAAGCAGCCCGGCCAGCCTGCGGAACGTCTGTTGGTTATGAACAATATCTTGTTTGTGCCTCCTGAGTCGTTACCTGAGATGAGCCATTCTCCAACCGCGCCTCTAGAGGAGACGACTACGAATAACGAAGTGAAGAGTGATAACGAGGTTAAGGCCCTTCAGAAAGCTGAACTTGATGGATTATTGCGGCAAGCGAACAAGTGCAAGCTGTCCAAACGGGACACGGATCGAGTTCAAATGCTTATGCGAGTGGTCACACCAACGTCAACACCTCGATATGTTTCTTTTCGAGACGTCGCAGCAGATACGCCTGAAAATAGGAATGATGTAAAAAATGAAGTTGATCCCTCTGAAGTAAGCTCAAAGGTTCCTTGTGTAGATTCTTCGCGCTTGCCAGAGCACAATTCCAAGCCGGAAAGTTCGCGGCATTTTACCGCTGCTCCACCAGGGCTTGTCAACGATGTGTATTTTGCGCGAACTTATGACTTGAAAGGCTCCCTACTGAAGCGCTTCGTGACTGATGACGACGTCGCTAATGGAGAAACAGTGTACAAGGACCTCAATTTCTGCCGCTGCCACGACGGCACCGATAACAAAGGCAACGCAGTGCCATGTGCTGGCAAACATTGCCGCAAGTTGTCCATAGGCCCAGAGCGTTGGCCGAGCTTCGTAGCTTCCTTCTTGGCTGACGTTGCGTGGCTTAGAGCGCATAATATCATGGACTACTCGCTCCTTGTTGGGTGTGCTCTTGTGAATGGAGAGCACAAAATGGCGGCACCTGCGTCACCATCAAGCACAGCAGCTAAATCGGGATCCGAAGGAGCACCTACAGGTGCAGAGATACCCATAGCGAAGTCAGTATCGTCTTCATCATCATCCAATCAGTCACCGTTGCACACGCCGCTCGATGATGCTACACCTGCCTTTTCTGATACTAACGCTTCAACACAACTTCGGTACCGTGTAGCGGCTGATGATTTAAAGGTTATTGACGACGTACCTTTGAACGCGCTTCGCCCGTTAGATATTGCTGACGGTCGCAACCAAGACCCAACCCTTAGCTACAAATTTAACGATGATTCTGACCATGGCAATAGAAGCAGATGGGCTGTGGGGCAGCGTGTAATTGTAGACATCAATGGTGCGTCTTGTGCGGCTACTGTAGAGTCCATCAGAACATTTAAACTCTCTTCGAAAGGCCAAATGCCGCCACCCTTGCCACCTCGGCGACCACGGCCAAAGCATCAGTCACTGGCTTCACCACTGTATACTTCACCATTAGCTTCAAGTGATATACCAGGGTCAGCACCGAAGACAACTGCCCGTAATTGCTTTGAGAGCGAGTCGAAGGTTGCTCCTAAGGAAAGAATTTGGTCGCATTTGACACCATCATGCTACTCAGAGTGGGTTCGCGACCGGGGCGGCGTTCGAGCTCGCAGTTATGACGAGCAGGAGAAAAATGTCGTGTACGTAAAAAAACATCATGCTATCTGATTTCTTTGTTTTTATTTGTTTTTTCAGTATTATGCTCACTAAATACTCTATGTCCCTTCTTTGCGTGCTTGTTCAGGTACTATATGGGCATCATTGACATTTTGCAGGAGTTCAACATGACCAAACGACTGGAATCAGTGTATAAACAGCGTTTGCAAACCATGGCTGGAAAAGACCCCACCTTGATCTCAGCTGTCGATGCAAGTGTCTATTCAAAGCGTTTTGTGGACTTTATTACCAGTCATGTTGAATAAATAGACTAGAAATATCTTTCACGGTTTGAACTCATTTTATATATGACGAATTCAATTGGGTTATAGCAGCTGAATGTTATGTACGGAAATCCTGGTTTTCGGGGCACTGGAGCTGCATAGGAACTGTGGAACTTCAAGTTGTGTGCTTCGTGTTGTATGGGCTTTACGCGTAAGAAAATGTGGGTATAAAATTAAAAATATAAAATGGGACTCAGCTATCTGTATACGCAATTAATTCCAAAATTAGGGTGCAGCCCAAAAAGAAAAAAGATTAGCCTGAGCCTGCGCTGTAACTCATAATTTCAATTCTCCGAAAAGAACTTCGGTACGTTCCATTAATTCTACTGCGCTCTCTAATTTATAATTCGCGCCTATATAATTACAAAAAAGGGCTCACTTGCTATCGCGCTACCGCTGCCCGCGTCTTGGTGTTTAAAAAATGAGCTCGGGTGTAAGAAACCAGTTGCAGAGAGATCATAAGCCCATTGCGAATAATTCCTGATACAAAAGTATTCGAAAGTAGCATACTTTATTCGCAGCTACTTAGGTGCATTCGATCTAGTTCTATCTTCATCTCACGTAGGCATCGCGGTCATTCACCCAACGCCAATTTTCTACAGGGCCCCTTTCGTCCGATTGGCTGGCGTGGTTGATTCCCTTCAAGTGCTCTGCAAAGCCAACAGGGCTCGCCATGGCTCCGGTGGTAGGCAAATAAGGCGACCGAGGGCTCGTTGAGCGGTTACCAAAGAGGGGCGGCGGCGGTGGCACAACCAACGGAACGGCCCCACCGCGCCTCCGGAAAGAGCCTGCACTGCGAGGCTGGGGTGACAAATGCCCATGGCTGTAGTCGCCGACTGCACCAAGGTTGCTGTCGCCGGCGTCGTCAACGTGCGTAGCCCAAGAACTGCGGTTACGCTGACGGCCGCTGTGATGCTGCTGCGGAGACGAAGGTGCTGCGTGCGTGGCCCCATAAGGAGGCAGTGGCGGCGCGCCGTGGAAAGGGGGAGGCGCAGGGACGGCGTCCGCCACGTGAATACGGTGCAAGGCCACTGCGCTCCTCAAGGAAGGTGCTTGTAAATGCTGCTGGTTAGCGTGCGGCAACACCGTGAGAGCGCCTGCTAATTTGTGCGGCGTGAGCGCGGCAGAGAGGTCAGCCGCAGCCGCGTCCAAGGCAGCTCGGCTTATGCCACTACCACGAGTAGGAGTGGACGGAGATGTCGGGCTCACTGTTGGCTCCATGGGACGCGCAGCCGCCGCCGCTGCTGCTGCTGCAGCTGCTCTTTCTGCGCTCGCAGCCTCGGCAGCAAGGGCTCTCTTTTCAGCGGCAAGACACCTCAGCTCCAAGTCGTCGAGCTCCTTGCGCTTGAGAGCAATGGCGTTGGTGGTGGCGTAAAGAGCGGCGTCGGCAGCCTGCTGTTGCTTGACCATGTCCTTCAACTGAGCTTCAGCGGTTGCTAGCGCTTCTGCAGCCGCTCGTCGAGCAGCTTCGGTTGATGCTGGATCAACTTCAGGACCTAACGGTTCATCTGGACCACTCGCCGTAGTAGCCGTTTCCGGCGCGTTGTTTGTTGCCTCCACGGGCTCTGGCGGTTGCTCCGCGGTCTCCGTCACAACGGTTTCAAGCGCTTTGGCATTCGCTGCTGCTTCTGCCGCTGCTGCTTCTGCCGCTGCTGCCTCTGCCGCTGCTGCCTCTGCCGCTGCTGCCTCAGCTGCCGCTGCTTCCATTGCAGCTGTCGCAGCTGCTGCATCCGCGGCAAGTTTTGCTTTGGCCTCGGCAGCAGCAGCGGAAAGCGGCATGAGCGACCGAATCACGTACGGCGGTACTTCTGACTCACAGCGTGCCAACAGGTTACCTGCGGATGGGTTTCCGGTGGTGGAGCCAGTTGTTGTTGTTGATATTTCTTGCTCTTTCCCCTCTTCCTTTACACTCGCCGCTGCTGCCACAGAGCTCTCGTCCGATGCTTGAACTTTTTCCTCTTCCGCGCCGCCGCCACCGCTTGCATCTGGGACTGAAGGAGAAGTCGAAGCCTCGTCGTGCGGTTCGCTCTCTTCAATAATGGTCGTCAGTTCGCGGCTGCTCGCATGACTTGCTTCACTGCTGAGCGTGCCATCGGCAACGGCTTCATCGAGCGCTGCCAGGAGCAATTCAGCGTCACGTCGGTCGCCGAGGCCGCCCACTTCCGCGTCCACGATCACTACATAAGAGCATTGCCACACCTCGCCCAAGGCCACTTGCGTCGCGTCTAAGTGCAAGCTTGACGCGAGACCGCTGGTGACACGAGTGCGCACTGCTTGCGCTTCGTCGGATCCATCGGTCAACGTGGTCCTGGCCTTCACTGCCGGCAGCAGCAAGGAAAACACTAACCCAAAACTCGGAGACGCGTTGTCGGCAGCTGCTCGCAATTCTTCGGTCGACAAGCCATTGTTTGAAGTGGCCTTTTGCTTCCCGCCGAAACACCCACGCATACCGCTGCCACGCTTCGTCTCATTGCGACCACCGCTGCTGCCGCCGCTGTTGACAACCTCCTCGTCAGCTTCCACGAGGTGCTTCTTGACCAGGCGGGCCCTTTTGTCCTGTGCGCGCAGAACCGCGTCAGCCTTGTCTCGGGCTATCTGGCTCTTCGCCTCTTTGGCATCCACTTTCGCTTGCCTAATGGCCTCTGCTGCCGTGGCTCTTTCATTGGCTTGGTCCTGCAACGCGACAGCAGCGTCGGCTTCAGCTTGCTCTCGTTCAGCTGTGGCCTTCGCCGCTGCCGCCGTGGCCGCTGCTGCCTCTGCTTCCGCCTCCGCGTTCGCTTTGTCTTCTCCGTCCGCAGCAGTATCCACCCTAGCCACTGCCTCAGCAGCCTTCAATTCCGCGTGTTCTTGAGCTTCGCGTGCCACGTGGGCCTCGGCGGTTTCTTTGGTGGCGAACTTATGTGCTTCGAGGTAGGCTGCAGCGGTCAATTCAGCTTCCATGATCGCTGTCGCAGCGGCCTCTTCCGCCTCCACAGCGTCAGCGCTTGCTTGGGTGGATGCTGCCACCGCAACCGCTACCATGGCGTCTTCGGTGGAGGTTGCACCTTTGGTTTTTGCCGCTGCAGCTCCTGCGACCGTACCGTTGCTGCTTTTAGCTGCCTTGGCGACGCGTGCTGCCTCTGCTTTTTCAGCTTTGATCCTTTCTTTTTCTATTTTCGATGCGCGCGCCTTTTCCGCCTGTAGCGTTAATAATGTGTAAATAATAGTAAACTTCATAAGAAAACTAAGAGTTTAAACATACCTTTTCGGCTTTGGCTCGTGCGGCGGCCTCCTTCTTCTCTTGGGCCTTCTTCTCTTTGGCTGCCTTTGCATTGCTCGCTTTTTCAGCCTGAAACCAGAATAATTACATTTTAGGAGAGCATAACGCGGAGAGAAATACAAACGTAGAACTTGGTTTGTGAAAATAGGTATTGAATGGAAGTACCAAAAAGGGGCTGCGATTCTTATCGAGACTTCCTCAACCTCTGTCTTTCATTCCCAACTCCCAAATCTCTTTTCCGAAGCATACGATGGTCTCGCTGGCGAGGAGCAAGGTAAAGCGAGAATAGATTGGCGAATTAAATTGAAATACGGATATATTACCTTTTCTGCTTTTGCCCTCTCGGAGGCTTCTTTTGCCTCTCGCACCTTCTTCTCCTTCTGCTCCTTTGCTTCAAGTGCTTTCTCAGCCGTTTCTCTAGCTTTGATTTCTGCGGGGCTAGATGCGGCAGGTTCGTTAGTCAAGACTCCGTTAGCAGTGTCTGAATTCGCAGCGCTAGCTTCGGCCGCAGCCGGTACGTTAGCTAGCGCTTCATTTTCCGGTGTTTCCACAGCACCAGCTCCTGATTGAGCATCGTTCTCTGTAGGAGTCCCTGTTGTTGACATTTGTTCAACATTTCCGCTATTTGCCTGCTCTGTTGGAGAACTTGCCTCCTTATTCTCTTCCTCTGCCATTTCAAATAGTGTACGCAAAGTATTCTATCCGTCAATTCCCAGCTGCAACGCGCCCACGCCTCAACGCTCAACTGTTTTCGTGAAGTGTGCACCGCATCTCAAACATCAAAACATCAAAACGATCGGATAACACGAGAGATGCGCCGAGCCGTATTTTTGAAATGGACAAACCGTATGTCGAGCGCCAGATCCACATCTATCTCTCCATCCACATTATCCTCAAACCAAGGGTATCCTTGCTCAAACCATGATTCCTGATCCTGATACCTGATATCCTGACGAGTCCCGAGAGTGTATCATGAATCACGAAGAGATAACGCCGTGGTCATAAAACCTACAAAGATTCACGTGGGTGCATTGGCTTTAGCGTTGAAAGCCTAAGCAGAAGGCCTAATGGACAAGTAATTATCTAGATTCCTCCCGCAGTTGTAAACTTTAGAATACAGCGCCAATGTCGCCGCAAAACCGAGGCTCGGCCGAGGACACCGAGGTACGCATTGAACGCCCCCTCGCTACTGCACTGCGGCTTGCGCTTCACGAAGGTGTCAATTCCGGATTGGCCGCAGCGAGCGCGATGGTAGTTCAAGTCCTGTTCCTCATGCCTATTGATTCCATCGTCACCTATCAATACGGCTACGGTACGCGATAAGTTGCAACTCGAATTTTTTTCTTTTTGTTTATTACCTTTAGCCTTCTAGGTTGTAGTGCTTAACTTCCTCTGTTCTCGCTATGCTCGGCGTCTTAATAGGGATGAGTACAATGAACTCTTGCAAAGCACTCTATAGCAGCGGCGGCGTGCGTCGATTTTACTCGGGTTTAAGCGCAGCCTTGATGCAAGGTCCCCTCTCTCGCTTCGGCGACACGGCGTCGAACGCGGCCATTATCAACATACTGGAGTCCTCGCCAGCAACACGTTCCTTGCCTGTCGTGGTTCAAACCTTCGCTGGCAGCGCCGTAGCAGCTGCATGGCGCATGGTGATAATGCCGCTCGACGTTTGCAAAACCATTGCTCAAATGCACGGCTCAGTGGGCATGGTAGAGCTCAAAAATCGTGTGCAACAGCACGGCCCAGGAGTGCTGTGGCGGGGCTCGTCAGCAGCGTTTGGCGCCACACTTTGTGGACATTTGCCATGGTATTCTACCTTCAATTTTTTAAATCGCATGCTACCCATCTATGGTGATAGCGCTAGGTTACCGGGTACCAGCTCGCGTAGTGGCACTGAGACCCGAGGCGCAGTGGGGACCGGAGCTCATAAAGTGCCTGAGAAAGGTACTGCAGCCCATGGACCTTATGTGGCTAATTCTGGGATGCCACCTATGCCTGATACTATAGCCACGCCTGCAAGAAAGAAGTACATCAACGCAGCCAGACATGGCTTGATTGGGTTCTGTAGCTCGGTGATTTCAGACTGCTGCACGAACAGTTTACGTGTCATGAAGGCGATCCGACAAAGCGAAAACGTTTCGTACCGTACAGCGGCGACCATGGTAGTGGAAGCTGACGGCCTCATAGGGCTTTTCGGGCGCGGGCTGCAGACTCGTATCGTTGCCAACGGCTGTCAGGGCTTGGTGTTTACGGCGCTCTGGAAAGCATTAGAGGACGCCATTTCGGAGCGCCGGAAGTGACGAACTATTAGCATCAGGGGTGGAGCGCCAAGTGCTTAGACAGCATTGATGAGGATTTTTTGTGCTCTTTTCTATTAAATCAGCTACTTATGAACTAATAAGCACAAATCTCGCGGATAGCGTAACGTACGTTACACTTAACAGTGTTCAAAGTTGGAACGAAGGAAAGAAATTTAAAATTCATTAACTTTTGGACTTTCCTGACTTAAATCGACTTATAGGACTTCACTTTCTGAAGCCACGCTGAGGTCATTTGGCCTAATGAAAAATGAACTCAATACTCAATACTCCGCATCATCGCCATCGCAGATAACAACCGAACTGTAGTACTTTAGTACTATACAGTGGGCTGAAATTTATGGTGCTGGGTTCATGAATGGCAATTCACAAAAGCAAGCGCAATAGGCAGTGAATAGCATATACTTAACATGAAGTGTGCCGATAATCATTAATAACAAAGAAAAGCCATTCTCCTATTGATTTGCACGCGCCCAATCGCCCAGAGCTTCTCGCTACTTGTGCCTATGGCCGAAAAGGTGGTGAAACTTCTCGCGAGCAGCAGCCTGACGGGAGTTACGGTGCAACAAGAGCGGAGTGCCAGTGCGCATAGCTTGCTTCGCATCGTTTGGAATCACCCACTCACTATGGCCCGAAGCCATGTTGTAAATGTAGAATGCCTGAGCTTTGGTGTCAAACAGCCTCACAGATGCTCTGATGCCACCATGGGCTTCCGCGTCAGCCTGATTGCGCGCCCAATGCCGGGAATCAAACACGTCCTTCAGCATGCGCATGGCCACGGGCCCAAAGTCCAGAAACGTGATAGGAGCGTGGCTGTTTACACCTAGCCGGTTTGCAATTGTTTGCATTTTCGCAACTTCTTTGTCGGTAACGCCCAGGCCTAAGCCTTTCATGAGCCACCACAATTCTTTCCATGCTAAAGCACCAGTTCCACTGGTGTCGTGCTCTGCGAAAATTTGCTTCAAATAGTCGAGTAAGCCAGGCGGCGCTTGCGAAGGAGTCAGAGTGGAGAAGGCACTAATCGACGAGCTGCTTGACATCTCGGATGGGGGTGACGCAACTGCTAGCGCTGTGGATTCGACAGGTTGTTGCAGAGTCTGTTGCTGACTTGGAGGGTGAGGGTTTTTCCTCCGCGCGCGTCGCTTAGAAGTGCGTCGTTCCAAAGTCTTGTGAGGATCTCGCATAGGAGCTGGATGCAACATTTCTTCCTCGCTGAGATTTTCCCCTAAAATGCCGAGAAGCCAGCGCACGACTTTGCGGTGTCCAAAACTGCGAGCAGCTACGTTAACAGAGCGTGGGGAGAATGGCACCCATGAGAAGAAAAAGATAAGAAGGCTGAGATGAGAATGTGCAAAGTTTTTGGGCTAAAGTAAAAGCCAAGTATTTTTTTGTTGTAAGCATTCAAACCTTGAAGAGGCGTATGGCCGTTGTTATCTTTCCTTCGAACATCGTCTGCGGCCCCATTTTCGTACAAGAACATGGCAACATTAAGGAATCCAGCTTGGGCCGCTAGGAACAAAGGTGTTCTTCCCTCGCTATTGGCAAGGCTGAAATCCCTTGACCAGCATTCTTTTTCTTTCAAAAAGCACAAAATATCTAGTTGCCCGAGCGATGATGCTTCGAGGGCACAGGTTGTTGTCATAGGCATTCCACAACGCATGCGGATAGTTTTTACACCTTTGCTCATGCTGCCGCCAGGGCGAAATCCGTTTGTCCGTATCCAGATTCGCGGGTCTTTCGCAGCAGCTGTCATCGAAGATGCTGTGCTGAGGCTACCACTATTTTGACGATCTCGATTGAGTACTCCTGTATGGGCCATGGCGTGGTCGATTCGCTGTGCCCACGCGGCCCGCGCAGGTGTTATGGTCATGATTGGGTTGAGCAGGCTTTATAGCGGCCTTCTTAGGCCCTCGAAGGCTGGTCTAGTAATTGAAGTGATGAGGATAGGCTACGTACGAGGCGACGCTGTGGCTCCGCTCTTACTACGCCAAGAGCATCCACAAACCCTTGGCTACACATTGTAGGCGTGCGTGCCTTTACTATCGATACGCTGAAGAATGTGATCCTTTATATTAAATGCAATTTGGTGGTTCGTGGTTCGTGGTTCGTGGTTCGTGGTTCGTGGTCGTCGTTTTTTATGTACCTACAGTACTGTGGCAAGATTTTTGTCGGAAATTGTTCCGACAGAC
>Ga0307930_1001308_pt1 | contig 19782 bp, 18 predicted proteins | sample OrgLakmetageno46_FD_203161 | JGI IMG/M metagenome (GOLD analysis project Ga0307930, IMG submission 203161) | Saline water microbial communities from Organic Lake, Antarctica - #46 | ecosystem: Environmental > Aquatic > Non-marine Saline and Alkaline > Saline | place: Antarctica: Organic Lake...
TACTTCGCATACGCTACTGATGTCTAGGTGAAAAATATATTTGTGGACCTCAATTCTCCGCTTGGGGGAGTCCTCTCTTGAGCTCCTGCGACAGGCTTGGATTCCCAAAACTACCGGGAATTCCCGGGAATCCATGGGAATTCCCGGGAATCTTGGGAATTCCCAAGGCCACTTTACAAAACCGGGAATTCCCCTCCACTACTGTAGAGGAGATAAATCGGGTAGGGTCCTACTAACAGTACTTCGTACTGTAGAGGAGATAATTCGGGTAGGGTCCTACTTACAGTACTTCGTACTGTAGAGGAGATAACTGCACTGTAACAAGACCGACCTTTTCCCTCCCATTTCTGATTGATGATTGGTCAATATCTCTGTGATCACGTCATCATGTGTCAACGTGACAGATGCACTCACTTGGCTTTGCGTTCGTTGTTGTTGCACCTTCTTCCATACTAGCTAGTAAGCTACTACAGTACCGATACCTTTAGCTTTTAAAACTCTTTCTCATAGTAGTTGCACTCTGGCGCTTCAAACTCATCATTCCAGAGTTACTCTAGCACTTTTGCCGTGCTCAACAGTCCAAAGAGGGCGCAAGCTCGTTTTAGAAGATACAGCTTTACTAACCCATAACATTTCAAAAACTGCGTAAAGGTAATGCAGATCTCCAATACTATTTTCTTCCTGTCTCTCTATTGGCATTAATTCGAACACATGCTTGTGCGTGCAGTAATTCATATTTCAACGGGTCAATTTTCTAGCTAGCTTGGAATTATAAATGCATCTTTTCTCACAGCTTTTTCTCCATTTTTTATCGAACACCTATTAGCATGTCCAGAGACGTCGTACGTAGAGAACTCGCGGACATTGGCAACCTTGTAGACGAATCTAAAGTCTTCGCGAAGGCTACCATAGTAGCAAATTCGGTTGCATACACTGACCTCTGCACCGTAACTCAGGTCTGTAGTGATCAAATATGCAGAAACGCACTGTCTGTAAGGTCACTATAACGCAAGCAGTTTTTGAGCTCATGTAGCGTTCATTCATACGACACGCGTTGAGTACGTGAAGCACTGATTTATTTACTTTTACCGCAGGCGGTGTCGTTCCTCACTTCAGTATACGAGGACCTACCCACTTTGGCTGCCGTATACGCTCTCACTGCCATTGCTCAAGGCCCTTTGAAGTCTCGCCAGGGCGCTCTTCCCTGCCTGGTGCCCGCGCTCAGTTTTAGCTATGCGTGTTGTGGCCACGCAAATAAGACTATAGCCGACGCAGCCCAAGAGTGTGCCTCTGTACTGTGTAAAGTACTCGTGGCTAATGAGCCACTATTACCTCGTTGCCTCGAAGCTTTGGTTTCCAACTGTGATCAGGTTTTCAAACTGCCTCTTTCCCTCTCTACCTTGGACTCGATTCGTGGTAGTGTGGCAGCTCTTAAAGTGGTGGTTAAAGCCCAAGAAAAAGCGCCACGCGAGCTAGCAGCGTGTCTACCTACCTTGATGCCCAAGCTTACTCTATGTGTAATAGACACAAACCAAAAAGTTGCAGCAATTGCCAAGAAGGCCATAGAAGGCGCCCTCAAAGTGGCGAACAACAAGGACTTTGCTCCGTTCCTTACCAATTACGTGGACTGCATCATTGACCCTAGCGGTATTCCCGAGCTCATCGACCCGCTCGGTGGCGTAGTGTTCACACAACCAATTGACTCGCCTGCCTTGGCGGTGATGGTGCCCTTACTGGTGCTTGGGCTCCGAGAGGACAACAGCATGGCGGTCAAGCGCACCACTGTAGCTATTATGGGCGCGATGTTCACACTGTCGAATGACCCGGTTGTACACGTGCCTATGCTATTGCCGTTGCTGCCTGGTTTAGAAGCAGTGGCGGCTGGTTCCGAGATCGATGCTGAGTCTCGCGCTATATGCGACGGTGTGATCCAACAGCTTTTGCCAGTACAAGCCATGGTATAGACACCTTCAACATAGTTGCCTTCGTTGATATTATCGATAAAACATTTTGTTATCTTGTCTCTTCCTTTTTCATGCGCGAGTGAGCTAACTTTGTTTTGCCTATTTTATTGTTATATTGCAGGAAGCCGCCATGAAAGAAATCGTTGAGGCTGCCAAGGGCGGCAATGAAGACCTCGTGAAGAAGTGTATCGCCGATGGTGCGAAGGTCGACGATTTCAAAGATGAGGTGAGAAGCTAGCGCAAAGATATAGTTTCGGACCATTATTGCCTTGCTTGACGATTCTCGTTCTCCGTTATCGATATTCGATTTTGCCATGATTCTTGTCAGCAGTTTTATCCCTTCCCACCTCCTTTTCATATCGTTTTGTTTTTATTGGTATGTATTAGCATGGTTTTACAGCGCTTATCTGGGCCTCGTATGAAGGCCACACTGCTATTTTGCAGCTCCTCATTAAAACAGGCGCTGAAGTGGAGACTAAGTGCAAGGTACACATTCTTACATACACTAGTGCTCCTGCTTTTTACAACATTACCACTCTTTGCTCATGCAAATAGATTATATAGTTACTATAGTTCGAAAGTATTTTGATAGAAAATCTTTGATTCATTCTCTTTATTCTTCTGGTGTTGCCTCATTTGTCACCTTAGAATGGCTGGACAGCGCTGGTATGGGCTGCACAACAAGGCCACGTTGCTGCTGTAACAATTCTTCTCAAAGTGGGCACTTTCAAGGAAGCCAAGAACAAGGTGACTCTCGCTCAAATTATACGTACCTTTATGGTATCAACATCAATCTGCCTTTAATGTATTTTGTTGATGGTGGCAGTTTTTGTGTGCTTACCATCGATAATTTGCCCTCTTATCTTATGACATTTTTTTAAAAGCACTAGCTTCTTTATTTCTTCCTATCCTTCCCTTCTCCAGTTGTTAACTAAGCACGCGCAGAATACTCTTTTTCTCCTTAAATCTACTGCATTTAGTAAAATTTCTTATGTTTCCTTCAACTTCCTGCGTTCATTGCTTTATTATCTTTAATTAACAGGCACTTATCAGTGCCGCAACTGTTGGCCGCACTGCTATCGTAGAGCTTATTCTTAAAGCAGGCGCGAACAAGAATGCTCCAAACAAGGTACTACTTTGCATAATTACGCTACTGTTTTTTGTGACCGACGAAGCTTCAAACACCTGCCCTTCGAAGTCCATGGCATTGTCAATTCAGTTACCAGTTGCGTGAAGCTTTAGAATGGCTGCTTCTGCTCTGGAAGGTGTATTGCTATCACGCGTTGCTAATATATGTGCCGCATACACTCTGATGCATTTTTCGCTTTTACTTTATTCTTTCTCACAGAGGGGTCGTACCCCGCTTCACCAATCTTCAGCACACGGCCATTTAGCTACGACTCAAGCCTTGATTGTGGCTGGCGCCGATGTGAGCCTAAAAGACAAGGTAATAATTATTTGTACGCTCTTTGATATGTTTGTTTTTTAATTTCTTATCGTCACTTGCCATGCACTTTATAGGATGGCGCTACACCTCTCGACCTGGCTACTCATGGTAGCGCATGCCACGCCCTTCTTGAAAACCACGTTCACATGCTTGCAGCCCTTCGCGACGCTCCAACGTTAGTCGTGCCTAAAGTTGTATCTTACTGCGCTGACCTTCCTAATATGGACGAGGAAAATACTGAGCCAATGACTACGCCAGGTAGCCTGGCAATTCACTTCCATCCGTGCTTTGCCTGGGCTCCGGATACCGCCCGACATGTGGCCTTTGCCTGGGCGCGGAATGCTTACGTCATTCAGTTGGCAGCCACCACCCAGCCCTGTGAAGACCTACCAGACGACTGCATTGGTGACGTGTTAGACTTCTTTGAACTAGCCATGCCACGAGTGGAGGTGCAGCACATCGTATCGCATTGCTCGTCTTCAGAAGCGTGTAATTGGGTGCGCGCAGTGGTCAATGCTGCGGTTGCGGTAAGCATGGCTGATCCGCCCATTTAGAGCAGAAGTTGGTTTTGATACAGGTGCACTACTGCACTCTAGTTAAATCTGTCACCTATATGCTTGACACATCTTCTGGCACTAGGGTTGAGTTCCCCTCGTTTGTCTTTGTGGTATTTTGTTGTTATCACAAGCTGCCTCAAACTCTCTCAGACAAAAGCAACGGATAACTTGGCACCTGCAGTTCGAAAAGGCAATGTTGCAGGGGTAAAAGAATGCCTAGGAAGAGGCGCTAATGTTGATACAGAACTGGTAGGTGCGTGTAGAAATAAAACATTTTCCTGATGAATCGTCGGAATCATTGACATTACAGATCTGTAAGTTGTACCCCCTATTCTTTTTCATAAATTTTCTTTCCCGTGCCTTTCCACTCTATGGTATCAGTTGGGCAGAACCGCGCTTATTCATGCATCGTATTACGGCTACACTGATATTGTACAGCTCCTTTTGGAAGCGGGGGCCAACACGGAAATCAAAGTGGAAGTAAGAGCTAATATACAAGCTATATTCTTATTGGTGTTGAAGTTAACGGTAGTATTATCTGCATGGCTATGTGTGCCCTTATGCATGTATGCGTTCATGTAGCGGAAAACACTATCGATGAATTGAGATCATAATTTCCTTCCCTTTACGAAGAAATTCATTTATTTACTCTAGCTTGTGGCATTATTTCTCTTTGTAGACCGATACCTTCGACGTTACTGTTACATTACTCATGGACGGAAGCACGGCACTAACGGTGGCCACAGAAATCTGCCATATGGCCACCATGAAGCTTCTCCTGGAAGCAGGCGCTAATCCAGAGGTGAAAGACAAGGTAAGGCCTTGCCTAAAGTCTGCCGGGCAGTTGACGTTCAAACGAAGAAGTATTTATGCGCAGATAGCATTCTACTTGGTATTCTGTCTTGCTTGTTACAAATACATATTTTAGCTTTACCTCATTCTTTACATACTTCCTTTCCTTGAATTCACGGGAACAGGACGGTGACACCGCCCTCATAATTGCCTCCAAAGGTGGTCGCTCTGGATTAGTGAAGCTTCTCGTTGAATCGGGTGCAAACAAAGAGGCTAAGGATAAGGTAAGCTGTGTACATGCAAGCGCGAAGGTGGTTAGGTTTAAAAAAATTGCAGCGTGAGATTTGAATATACAGAACCTCTCACCTATCTGTAGTTTTATTATGGCCTTTGCTATCTTATAGCATTGCTGCCTTGGTGAAGTTGCGATACATGTATTCCAGCCTCAAAAGGCGTATGATTCTTTTTTTAAGGTCTGTGGTTGACGTTTGAGGGATTTTTTATGCTCTCATCACTTTTTCTTGAAGTGATTACACCTTACTTACCATGCCCTTTCTTGCATCCCCTCAAACGCCATTGGCATTTTTTTTCAATGGCAGATCGGCCGTACTCCTCTTGCGGTGGCTTCAATAAACAGTCAACTTCCCGCTATGGCTGTCCTTCTTCAGGCAGGCGCATACACGGGCGCCAGAGACAAGGTTAGATCGACATTTTTATTTGTCAAGCATTCGCCTTATCATTATCCTTTAACCTGTACCCATTTTCATCGTTTTAAATCTTTGCACACTCCTTTACTCCTTTGTTATTTTTTTCTCCGCGGTTTCGACTTCCATTTGCTGCATGATTGCTATATTTTGGTAATAATTAGAATGGGGACTCAGTACTCTTGTATGCCGCACGGGAAGGCCGCGATCACTTCGTCCTGAAAATGTTACTCGAGGCAGGCACCTTCAATAACACCAGCGCCTTGATGAATACAAGAGTGGAGGTGATTACAGCATTAAATCGATAGGACTACTTAGTTACTTTTGATGATTCTGAAACGAAAAAAAAAAAAAAACGGATCGTACGCTACATCATTGTCTTTATGTGCGCCTGTTTCTTGTGCTGTGTGGATTCAATAGGATTGCAATCGAGTACTACTTATATCAGCTGAAAGAGGCTACACTGGTGTCGTAAGCAAGCTTCTCTGTAAAGCAGGCATCAACTTAAATGCTACCGACGAAGTGAGAGGACTTTTTAAGACAGTATAGTGATATTCGTACTTCACCTGGGGCGTCCTTTTGATGTACGCGTATGCTCTGTTCAATATGTGCTGCTTCATCCCTCGTTGCTTCATACTCTGCTGCTACATTGTGAATTCATTCACTTATGTTTGGGGGGCGTTATGTACTGCAGGGTGGCGGCATTGCGCTTACCAACGCCTCCATGAATGGCCATCTTGACATTGTGAAGCTTCTTTTGGAAGCAGGTTGCGACGTGGATGCGAAGAACAAGGTAGGCTCTCATAATGGTAGCGAGGGATAATGAATCATGTCTTCTCGATAAATTTGCTTTTCTTTTTGATTCATCTTTCATAAGTCAAGTATCTCTCTATTTGACGGCTCTTTGCTCTTTGACGTTCATTGCATTCATGCGCCATCTTTTATTAAGATTGCAAACTCAACCGCGCTGATGATGGCATCTGACAAAGGACATGTCGCAGTCGTGAAGCTTCTCTTGGAAGCAGGCGCTGACAAGGAGGCTAAGGACAAGGTTCATGCACATACATGTATATAAGTATATATTTGGGGCTCGGTTGATTGTTGATAATGCATTACAGGGATCAATTGCAGGAAAACTGCTCAACTCGACTTGTCCCCAACACTCCATTGGAAACCATTGGACAGCTATTTCTCTTGCAAATTACACAGTAGGCCGTATTGATTTATAAATCGCCTCCTTAGAAATATCTTAATTGCCTCGATGTCAATGTCAAATTATGTTGCTTCACTACGTTGTATTCTATCTTTGCGGAACCGATCCAATTTATCTCTTTGTGGAAGATTGGCGAGACAGCACTCATGTGGGCTGCCGACGAAGGGCAAGTTGCAGTCGTGGAGCTCCTGTTGGAAGCCGACGCTGACAAGGACGCCCAGAGTGAGGTCAGGGATCCTCTTTAATGATCGAAAATTAGACTTCCGCATTCACGTATCGTTTGTGCGCTTTCTACTTCTTTTTGATTTCCTTTCGTTTAAATTGATATTTATTTCACTTCGCAGTGTGGCAGCACTGCACTCATCAATGCTGCAATGAACGGTCGCGCTGACACAATGAAGGTTCTCCTAGAAGTGGGTGTTGATAAGGACGCTCAGGACAAGGTAAGATTTGCGTGTGATAACTTACCTATCTTTTGGTTTAACGGCTGTGCGCGTTCACTCATTTTTCTCTTGTTGGCAGAGCGGCAAGTCAGCACTTTTCTTTGGTTCGAAAGGTACCGTTAAGCTACTTCTTGAAGCGGGCGCAGATGCCAATGTGAAGGACGAGGTATCGACAAGTGATTCGAATCACATTTTTGAGATTCGGCATCAAAGCAGAGAACGTACTGTGCTATTTCTTTACATGGACTGTACATTCATTTCTAATGGGCGTTTGTCAACTTTCAGAGTGGTGACACGATGCTCATTTTGGCATCGATGCGTGGCGATGACGCGATTGTAGAGGACCTCCTTCTGGCAAGCGCTGACGTTGCTGCGCGATCTAATGTGCGTGTTAACATGCGCGTTTTTTTTACACGCGTGAATGAGGCGCTATGATCATTTACCTTTCTAATAGGGAATATGGTTGTATTACTTAGCTACGAGTTGAGAGATAATATGAAAATTCAAGCTTTTACACTCATAAACGACTTCCGAAGGAAATTGTCATTCAAGCATGCACAAGTGTGAATATTCTGCGTTTTATCTAATTTTTCATTTTAAGTTTGAGTTGTGTGTATCTTATATCTTGTTATGTTCTTTCTTAAATTATCTAACATTTTGTAAAACTATCATCGTGAGATTAGAATATTTTTTTATGCAAGTTATTATTATTTTGTTTCGTTTCCAACTCACAGGATGGTAAAACAGCGCTCATGAATGCATCAGAAACTGGCCACATTGCTGTAGTGAAACTTCTCCTAAAGGCAGGTGCTGACAAAGACGCTCAAGATGAAGTGAGTAAAAATCTTTACCCAGAAAAGTATTCTGTGACAGCATGGCCCATCCTCCATGTATGATTTGCTTGTACGCTCTTTGATATTTTTTTCCCTCTTGTGCAACTCCTGTCGCGCCTTATCACAATGGCAGGACGGGAACACTGCGCTCATATACGCGTCCTTTCATGGCTATACAATTATTGTGAGCCTCCTCCTGCGAAAGAAAAAAGCCGATGTCAACATCAAAAATAATGTAAGTAATGTTTTTGCCATGGACGAATTTAATTGGGTAGAAGGTGCGTGTGTGTTTAATTATGAATTATGACTTCCACATTACTTTCCCTTTGTTTGATTTATCATGGCGCGCAAAATGTATCTCTCATGATATCTTAGATGGGCAACACTGCTCTCGATTACGCCTATGCGTCAAAAGTGCGCCGCAAAGTAACTGTCAAGCAACTTCTCGAAGCAGGCGCCAAGCCCGAGAAAAAGAGAGCGGTGAGCCACTACGCTATTTAGGCTACCCGTACTGTCTGGCTTTGACTTGCTCTAGGCTTGGCCCTCTTTCCTTTTGCTTGAACTCTTTTCTTTTTTTTGTTCCACCAATCGAATCCTTAAAAGCCCCTCCTGCTCTTACGGCTGCATTACTCTTCTGCAGGCGGCATCATCACCGTAATCGATTGCTGAAGACTTGGATTTGCTCCATTTATGGTCCATGCCGCTGCTGGATGTAGCAGGTAGTGATTTAATGTGGATAACGTTCTCCCCTATGTCAGATGGTGCACAATTTCGCCTGGATTGAAGGAATACTTATGTTAATAGCGCTAGTCTTTTTAACCACTGCGCTGCTGCCTTAACAAGCCCAGTGCTCTCTAAATCCTACCGCATTCAACTCTGACTTGCGAGCACCTCACGCGCATTGCCGCTTCTTCCCACAGCATTGATTGGCTTCTGTGTCATTTGGGGTGATATTAGGTCGAGTTTGGTTACGAATTGACCGTAGGCTTACTCGCTTAGTTCGCAAATTTATTCCATAAATATTAAGCCATAGGTAAAATTTACAGATCCGCAAAGGGTTAGCGCCATCCATATCTGATTAAACATATCTCAATGCGCCATCGCCAGGTCGGTTTACAGGAATAGGAATTTGCGTAATTTGTTATAAGTTAAAACATCACAGTATATCTCAATTCTGGATTCTTATCTGGGTACCGATTGCTCAACAGCAGACTTTTTTCACAACGCCTAAAAAAATGCTGTCCAGCAGTCAACAGTAGAGGCCGAGGTTGATAGATAGGAGCCCGCGGGCTGCACTGAGCTCTAAGCTATGCCGTCGTCTCTGGCCAGCGATGAAGAGCAACTTCGGGCGTTCTTCGAGGCCACAAAAGGCCCCTCGGAACTTTTGAAACGGCGGCAAGACTGCGTTCGCAAGCTAGGACCACCACCCCTCGAGAGCAGTAGTCCAGAGGCAGAAGCAGAGGCGGCAGCCCTGAGGTCCACACAAAAATAAATATTGTAGCATCTAGAATTGCTACCGTTTGGACAGTACCATGGCTTCCCACTACTAGTGGTGTTCTATTCTTTATCTAGAGGATTTGTTATGAGCTGAGCTTGACTGTTTGTTTTTATCAGCAGTAGCTCATCAACCGCCGCTCACACTCGGCTCTATCGCTATATCTTCTTTTTCTTCTGAATGTAGGCAACGCAGCCCGATGAACGTGATATTTCTGCAGCCGCCCGAAATGATTTCGACAGGCGACGAAGCCTTGGCATTCAACCTCAAGTTCGGCCGCTACGACGGTTGTTTTTCCTACGAGAAAGCCGGCCCGCGCGGGGAAGGGTTTTACGTGACTGATCTAGGCCGGAGCGTGGGGAAGCGCATGCAAATTAAGGTGCGTCTAGCTCGCATTTTTAGTCTCTAAACCTTTCTCAGGCGTTAGTCATCAATAGAGCTGCTGTTGCTCTTTGAGCTGGTTTGGGGTCCGTAATTGTGTTTACCTTGGGATCATGGTTCGCGAGGTCTCATATTAATTCACAACTCGAAATGCTACTATTATCAGGTGCTAATGAAAGGAGTCTATGAAGTGCCACCCCCCTTGTCGGGGGCCAAATACCGCTACTTCGTGAAGCCGCGTAAAGCACTCGCGATGAGTGGCAAAGAAATACCCGAAGCTCGGTTTTGCATCTTGCGCAAGCACGTCCAAGAGGTATGCGGGCTTTCCTGCCATCGTCGTTCTCTGAAGACTCTTTTTGCCTGTAATGCTCTACTAGTCACGACTCTTGCTCAACATCGCATTCTTTTTACTTGTATGCTGTCTCGTTCTTTTGCTTGATATTCTACAAATCATATGCACTTTTCTAATGCGTACTTTTCAGTTGCCGACTCCAACCGCTAACGGAGGAAAGGGAAGCGGCGGTGCTTTGCCATGGCTCAGCAAATGGACCAGACTCGACGGCTGGCTGCACGACAGCTTGGGCTCTCATTACGCCACCGTGGAACAGTTACCCGGAGATTACCAGAGGAGGCAGCAGCGGCAACTACTACGGGCGGACGTTAGTGGCTGGTTTGGGGTGCAGGTGAGATAATAGTGGCTGCGGTGGTGGTAAAGGTGTTGGTCGTACTGGGAGAATGGGCATGTCGAAGATTCAAACTCGCGTTTAAAAGCACACTTGATTCTCTGCTCTATTTTTTTTCCCTTTCTACCATATTCGTACGTATTCTCGAACCTCTCTTCCATTCCCTTTTTTAAATTCCAGTATCTTATCACCTTCCGCTCTGATGCTACATCAACCACCACCATTGTTATAATGTTTCAATGAAAAAAAGGTCCGAGATGGCCGTGTAGCCTCTCTCGAATTGCCCAACAATAATTTGATGGGTTCAATTCCTCATTTTGGGTCGATCTCTAAGTTGACTTCGGAAAACGGCAGTTTAGACCATCTTCAGAAATTAGACCTTTCTGGAAATGCCCTGGGTGAGTTGGAGTACCTTGTAAGGACAAAATATCACTTATTATATGGTATCTCTCTCCCTACAGGTGTATACGTGTATACATTTGCACTTTTATTTTTGGCATTTTCCCCCAATCTTATGCTAACTCTTCATTTGATTGAACCTCCGACGTCGTCTTTTTTTCTTCATTCATGTCATGTCACAGTTGGCGACCTCCCCATTGGTCTCAGTGAACTTTCTTCACTAACAGCACTTGATTTGGGTGACAATTCTTTTCGAGGGCCTTTGCCTCTTTTAGGGCTCGCAAAACTGACCAAAATGCGCTCGTTTCGGGTGAGAAGAGCGATGCGTGTTGATAAGAAGTGTCGGAAGCGAAACATTTACTTTTTTTTGTTTGTTTGTTTACTATTATCAATGCTGCAGTGTATTTGAGGGAGAGACAGCTAGGCTGAATCGTTGCGTGCCCAACCGATGTCTGTTTCTGTTGTCTTTGCTTATGAACCTCCCTTCAGGTGCCCGGGAATTTCCTGACCGGTCCTCTGCCAGCTTTCCTGATTGCGAGCTGGAAACATCTCCGGATCCTCGACATTTCCGACAACCAAATTAGCGGATTCCTCCCTGTAGGTGCCCTCATGGACCACTGCACCCAATTAGAACGGCTGGAAGTGGCGAGGAACCCCACTCTGAAGGGGGTGTTGCCTCTGCCTTTTCTGCACTTGACGGTAGCCAAGCTCACTTGTGCGGACTTCGCCGGCACGCTGCTTGCTGTAGAGGTAGGGTGATGAAAGAAAATTGATGGCATCATGATATGATTGTTTACGACCACTAATTTCATGCTGATTGTTTGATACAGAACACTTCTAATGCAAACTGTTGTTGGATGCCCACCGGAATTGATGTTGTTGAATTGCTTTGCCATTTTTCTTCCTTTTCGAATGGATAATTTAAACAGGTTGAAGACGCAGATGTGATGAGCGAATTCGACCAAGAGATTCGCAATGCAGCTGGTAGTGGCTCCAGCAGTGAGGGCGAAAGCAGCAGCAACGGCAGCTGGCTAGGAGTAGGCCACTGGGTAAGAGCGAAAGCATGACTACTGTTGTAATATATGATTGCCGTTAGGTTCATAACAAGTCGATGATAGGTGCATTTTGTGACGGCAGTAGTACACTATTCCTTGCTCCATCCGAAATCCTTATTACGTTCCAATTAAGATCATGACGCTGTGTTTAAACGAAGTCTTGTCATAGCCACGTGTATCCACTCTCTGTAAATGGCAGGTAAACGCTTGTGCTGAAGCAGCCTTAGAAAGGCGAGGGTTAAACACCGAGTTTGCACGCAGCAAGAAAGCAAAAATGATGAAAGCAGCAGGGGTAGGAGCACGCGCCCCTGCGAAGAAAAAGGCAGCGGCGTTAGCAGCGGAGGCGATGGCTAACAAGGTGCACAAAGCAGCCGTAACAGCAGCCGCAGCAGAAGCAGCTCAAAATGACAGCTTGATGCTCGGTACCTCGAATGGATCGAGTAACGTTAATGCAGACGAAGAGGTCAAAGATTTAGCACCTGCTGGAGGATGGCTGCGGTGGTTGAAACGACGACTAGAAACGCAAGGGCCCAGTGGGATGAAACCTCGAGACACGTTTACACGGCTAGAAGAGCGCAGCATGGACCCACGGCTGTTGGGGAGAGCGCCTACATTGACCAACCATTTCTTGTTCCACTGCGCGGATTTAACCAGCTACACCCAATTACACTTGGCGCATCCTCGCTTTGCGATTCCGCATGACACGGGTACGTCAAATGATTTTTTTTTTTTTTACATATCATTTTTTTCTTCTTGGAGTTTTTTCAACCGTTATTTTTTCCTAATGCAAGCGTTAATGAAGCTTGTACCCTTGTTTCTCTTTTTCTTTCACTCTCTCTTTCCAATCACCTTTTTTTTCCTCTGTCTTCCTCCCTGAAAGGGTACGACGCCAAAGGAAACGTCCAGCCGATGATGGCGAGGCGCAAACTGTGGCCTGGCTCCATTGCATCCCTCGCAGCGAAAGTGCATCGCGAACACAACACCTCAACCACAGCGGCTGCTAGCAACAATAGTGATAATAACGATGGTAGTGGTGGTGGTTTTGGATCGTCGGATCATGAGAGCAGCAGCAGTGGCAGCCTTCCTGAGTGGTAAGGAAGAAAGAGCGTGCCTATACCAAGACACACCCTTGCACACAATTTTGTACACATTTATGGGCGATCTTGAATTTACATTACAAGATGCTTCTTAATTATGTTCATTTGGGTGGTATAATTGTCTCAACTCATTTCTGTATTACATATTTGACTTATTTCTCTTCTTCTTCTTTGTCTTCTCTTTCTTTTTCATTGCCATTTTTTTCTGTCTTTCTATTCTAGGTACGACCTGTGGGGCCCTCTCACTCCTGGCCTCGCGGTGCTTCTCCCTAATATAACCAGCTTAGACTTATCGGGCCACACTTTTACCGGACCTCTGAGCCCGGCCCTCTCCGCTTCTTATAACCCTTTGAAAGATGCTGCTTCGTTGACGGTCACAGAACGAGGCGAAGACCAGGTAAGCTCCTATTTTGGCTCTTCTTACTTGGTTGATTCTTGTGGTGGTGGTGGGGTGGTATTTGATGAGAATACAGGCCTTTGCAGAATTCGTCGTATGTATGCATTCATGATAAATGTAATGTGTAGAGCTTATTTGTGTTCATTTGTTGTTTTAATTCTTTTTTTCGTTTTCTTCCTTCTTCGTGAACAGGAGGACGCGATTTTAATGTCCTTGGGCATACATCCTTCTCAAACCAGAAAGCGCCGCAGCAAGGGGAACAGGAATAGCATGTACTACCAGCATTTACAAAACAGTCCTGGGCTCTTGCCTGAGTTGTCGCCCAGCCCCAAAAAAAACAACAGCAATTCTACGGAAGAGAAGGGGACTTCTGATGCCACCAAAACAAAATTGACGGGGAAAACCTTCAATGCATTTGAATTGTTGCAAGAAAAAGCAGCTTTAGGAGCAATCGGCGCCGTCAGCATGAAGCCAGAACCGGGGGACCTTGGTAAGGCGTTTATGTTTATGTTTTTTTTTTTTTCGTGCTTCATTTTCAAGCAGATTATTATCTACCATCATATCTGCATGTATATAACACCATTTCTCTACTATTTTTCTCTCTATCCCTGTATCTTTCATTCTCTTCTATTTATTCACCCCCATTCCCAAAACCACAGGGGGCGCGCCCTGGCATCCTGCCATTGTGTCCAAACATGCAATCAACGAGATGGAAACCCCGCCCCCGCCGACGCGAGTCGCCCGCGCTCGCAACGCCCACGCCGCGCGCCATTTCCCCTTTTCAGGGGGTGACCAAAAGAATGGTGACGGCGGCCATAGTCGTGGAGGGACCGGAGGGGCAGGAGGCAACAGCAGCAATGGCCAGGATGCAGACTCAGTGAACATGGCAGAAGAATTCGCGCATCGTTTCGTACAAAATGCAAACATCTTCTTGCAGCAGCAGCAGCACAAGGCACGAGGAGCTGATGACGAAGAAGAAGAGGAGCCAATTGACTTCTCGTACGCGCGGCCAGAAGACTTGCTAGAATCGAAAGACAGTGACGAGCAGGTGGTGCTACCTGCGTTGCCCAGCCAACAGGATCGATCACGGGCAGGCCTCAACTCTTCTTCGCCTTCCTTTGCTTCCTCTTTGCCGCCGCCGTCGTTCCTTGGGAAACTCGTAAATTTACGTTTGAGCTGCAACCGCTTGACGGGCCCTTTACCGCAAAGTTTGAGTTTGTTGTGTCGCTGCGAAGAGATATGTCTGGACGGGAATCGCTTCACTGGTCCGATTTTGCCGAACCATCTGGTGGTTGGTCTGGGCGGGCATTTGCGGCACTTGGAGTTGGGCTCCAATCGCTTGACAGGTACACTAATTGTGGGTGTGTGGGGGGGTATGGGTTAGGGAATGATGCTTGATAGCAACAAGTGATGGGAGAGTATTCCGACTTTTGAAGTGTATGAACTACGCTCATCCTAATGTAATACCATATCAAAATCTTCCACCAATTCTACAGCATTTCCTGCGTATTCCTGACGAAGGTAGAGTCTCCATTCTCACCGCCTATATTCAAACAGGCAATTTGCAAGGCTGCTTGGAGAGAGCAACGACCATGACGCAATTAAAAGTTTTGGGCTTATGTGCCAACAGCATACAGGTACTAGATTGTTGTTTGATTGCAAAGAAGGAGAATTAAAGTATCAAAGATTGCTTTCTTAATCCCCGTATACTTCGATGATGAATTTCTTGTTTTCAAATTTCAGCACTTTTATAGTCGTCAATTCTCAGCCTGACCTTTTCATCTGATGTTGCTGGCATAATCTATGCACGTTTATGCTCCTCAGGGATCGTTCGGGAATTTCTTTGGTGACGACGACGACGAAGGAGCCTTACTCTTTCCAGGAGACAAAGGATTTGTGGCTTCGGAAGCTCATGCGCACATGTACGGGGAGTTTGAGGCTCCCGTGTATGCGCAGCAAGGTGGAGACAGTCGCAGTAACAGTCGAGGTGCCAGTGGTATTGGCAACGGCAACGGCGGCAGGAAGTCAAAAGGCTCAACGTCGTCTGTGCAAAGTCCCATCAGTGGCAGCGCCTTCAGCAGCGGTGGCAACAAGAGCCCTACCACTCATGGTAGAGGCATGTTTGACTCGTTTGCCACTAGCGGCGGTGGCACCTCCGGCGGTGCTGCTATTGCAGCGAAGGGAACCGTTACTGGTGGCGGTGTTGGTAGCTCTTTTGATACCGGAGGAGGGTCTGGTGCAGGCAGTCACAACATTCAATCGTTGCAAGAGCGGAAGCTTGAAGCTAGGCTCAGCCGAAGAGCTCTGCTGATTGGTCGACGGAAGTGGCTCTTGCAGCTGACGGCCCTGGGGGTTGGTGGCAACGCGGGCCTGTTTGGGACAATTCCCCCTGTATTGGTGTGCTTGCGAATGCAGGTACAGTACTATACTATAGGGAGCAGGGGTTTGTTGTTCTAGGTATCGTGAAATGGCACAAAAGAGTGCCGTAATTATTCTTTCATTTCTTGGTGCGTTTTTGTTTTTGTTTCTTGAAGCACAGAAGCCTTGGTTGCTCACAGCAAACCATGTAAATGTATATTCGGTTACTCTTACATTCACGTGGTCCTCTTCCCACAAATTACCTGCATGTGCGCAGGGGAGACTAATGATAGATTTGCACGGATGCGGCGCCGGCAGCGAGGTGCATGACACCGTCGATTGTTTGGCGGAAGACATCATGGACATCGAAGAAATTGCCGAAAGTTCCGACGAAGAAAGCAGCAGCGACGACGACGACGACGATGACGGCGGCGGCGGCGGAGGTGGCGCAGTCGCTGTGGGCGGTGCCGCAGGGGCTAGAAGGCGAGCTATCAAGGCGCAAAAGAGGAAAGCCCGGGCGAAGCGGCGGCGCGACAAAAAGGCCGCCCGCAAGAAACACGCCGCCCGAGAAAAGGCCGAGGGATTCGTGGTGAGCGCGGGCTGTTTTCCAGCGTATCATCGGGGCCAGGTGCTCACTGACGTGCATTTGAAGGCGCATTTGGAGTTCTTGCAACACGACGCCAGTCGAGCAGAAGCGAACGTGGAGTTCTGCCAACAAGCGCTTGTGTATGCTACGCAAGAGCGAGAAGCTCTAGAGGGAGGCTTGATGGAAGGCGGCAGTGGCAGAAAACGATCAAAATCTCGGAATACTGCAAACAACAATCCTCAGGGTGATTCCTTCCTCCCCCCTTCTCCGGGCGGTGCTACATCAGCGACAGCAGGTGGATCGTCAGTATGGCCTTCATCGCCAGGCATTTTGACCTCTCGTGGGGACACGTCTCAAAGCACACCAATGGACACGTTTCGCAGCAATGGTGGTATAAATACGGGTCGGGACACTGGCCGGGATACGGGTCGGGATACGGGTCGGGACACGTTCCGGAGCTCCACCGGTCAATTAGACACTGCTCGCAACACTGCCCGCGGGATGGGAACAGGAACAGGAGGAGGGCAAGTTTTCGGTGGTTCTAGTAGTACGATGAACAAGAGTCAAAAGTCGAGCCGGGGCGGCAGCAAATCGGTTCGCAAAAGGTTAGCGGCCGCAGTAGCAGCCGAGAGTCAAGCAGGCATCGACCTGGCCAAAGCCCGAGAGGCCTTAACGAAAGCGCTGGCTCTGCTGGAGGTGGCCAATGGCGCTGGCTCTTCTCTCAATGATGCGCTGATGACGCAGCACATTCCCGCAGCAAAAGTAGTGGATCTCACCGCCTGTTCCCTGTACAGCGTGCCGTTCAAAGAATTGTCCATGGCAGTGCCTAATATTGTAGAGCTGCGATTGCCGTTTAACAAACTGGGCGGCCCTCTAGTAAGTTGCATGGATGTGGTTTAAGATATTTTTGCCTTTTTGTGGGTACTAATTTTTACTACTCGTAAGCGACGTCTATATGAACATCATTTTCCCACTGTTTTGCGCCTCCTTCTCTTCACTTCTGAATAGCGTTCCTCTTTTGTTTTTCCCCGCCAAAAGGTACGCCTCTTGGGTCGTATGTCGCCTCTGCGAACGTTACAAATGCTCGACTTGCGAGGCAACCGTTTGCGAGGGTGTTTCGTGGCACAAGCCAAAGCCCTTTTGACAGCGCTGGCCGTCTTAGCGCCTGGAGTCAATCTTGACGGCACCATTAACGTGTCGCTTGCGGGCAGTATTGAAGGCTACTTGAACGGGTCGTTGCAGGTGCGCTATTTTACGATGTCTTGAAAATAAGCAAACAGCAAAAAGTGTGTTATATCCATGAGAGCATGCCCGATCTTTAAGGAAGTGCGTTTTACATTTAGATCCGTGGTGCTTGGGGCTGTTTTGTTTTGCTACCGTGGGGATACATCAATTTAACCTTATCCAACGAAATGTCATTCTGACAGGTGCTGAAGCTAGGTGGCAACCCTGGCCTTCGCGGGTTACTTACGGGTCCCCAAGCAGAGGCAAGGCGCGAACTGCAGCGGTTAGAGCGAGAAAAAAAGGCCGCGGAAGAGGCAAAAGCAGCAGCGGACAAGGCCGCAAAAGACGCGCTGAAAAATGGACCATCGAGCAAGAAGAAGAAAAGCAAGGACAAGTCTGCCAAGAAAAAGGGAGGCAAAAAGAAGTCCAAGAGTGGGCAGAACACCAGCCGCGGGAACAGCACTTCCAGGAGAGCGAGTGCTCGAGGTGCCGGTGGGATGACGTCATCTCGCGGCGGCGGCGGTGGCAGTGCCTTGGAGTCAGCCCGGGGCGGCAACACTCGAATCGGCCGGCCTCATAGCAAGCAATCTACGGCGCGCGGCGGCGGCGGCCGCGTCGGCGATGCGTCGGCAAGGTCGGGCCGGTCGGGCCGAAGTGACCGAAGCGGCTCCAGCAACGGCGGCTCGAGTAGCGACGAGGACGACGACAATGCCAAGAAGAAGAGGCCTGGCTCAAAAGGAGGCAGCGGTGGTGGAGGGCATGCATCCGCTCAGGTCACGGCGAGGGGGGAATTAGAGTCGGCGCGGCCAGGCAGCCGAGCCGGCGGGTACGCCAGCAGCCGTCGGGCGTCGGCCCGTTTCAACCAATCCTCGAGGAGCAAAGACGGCAGCACGGCCCGGAGTGGCAGTTTGGAAGGCGATGATGAAAAGGAAGGCGTCGCTGAAGGTGCTGATGACGGGAGCAGTTACGACCATCTTGACAACAGTACCCTCGACAGTGCTGAGACTCACGACGACGATTATGATGACGACGACGACGATCTGCCGCTGCCGATGCACTACGGGAGCGGGCAGCACGACAACGACGGGTTGTGGAACGTGAAGCCCATCGAGCCGGGGGTGCCGGTGCAAATGCTTCCTGATTACGCAGACGGCCATGCGGTTGGCGCCTCCACGGGAGGCAGCGAAGGCAAGTCGTTTCCTCCTCTGCTGGGGGCGTCGGCAACCATTCGAAACTTCACCTTGGATTTAAGCGCTGCGTCCTTGGTTCCCGCCGCACCCGACGCACCTTCCAATGCCGGCGGGGAGGAAAACTCGAACGCCTTAACCCGCATTGATTTAGCGGCGGTCATGCGACGAGCTGCGAAACAAGTGATGCCCAAAAACATGCCCAACGTGAAGGTAAGGCCGCTTGAGATGGGGTCGGGAAGCCATGCGCTCGTCACACCGCGAGTAGGTGCACCTTTGCGACGCAGTGGCGGCGGGGCTGGCGGTGGTGGCGCCAAGAAACCGGTAGTGGTTAAACGAACAGCTCTAGGCGCCTTAAGCGATGGCGACGGCACGTCCCGCGAAGGCAATGCTGCTGCCAGTGCAGACGGTGGCGAGAACGGAGGCGGCAGTGGTGCCGCAGGTGACGGAGGCAACAGCAGCACGAACAACACGACGGACAACGACAGCGACGACAGCAGCAGCGGCGACACGGCGAAACAGGGGGCGGATGCGGCGGCGGCCGCGGCCAAAGCCCGTCTAGAAGAACAGGCCAAAATTGCGGCGGAAAACATGACCCCACCTCAGATGTTGGACGTCCACTTGGGTAAGACGTTGATCGAATGCGACATTGCGGTGGATCTCTCGTTTGTGCCGCCCGAGAACGAAAGCAAGGGTGCGCCCCAGAAAGGAGGCCCAACCGCAACGTTGGCGAATGTGATTGATTCTACCGTCGCTGAACAGGATGCTTTAACCGCCACGAAGGAGAAGGAAGCAGCTGAGAAGACTGTTGTTGCGGCGGCGGCGGCGGCTGCGGCGGCTGCCTCGGCAGCTGGTGTCAATGCCGACGAAAGCGCGACAAATGCCGACGGAAGTGTCGTAAGCGGCAGCACGTCCACAGCTTCTGCTGCTGCTGCTGCTGACGCTGATCCTGATGTGACTGCCAATG
>Ga0307930_1001310_pt1 | contig 19781 bp, 20 predicted proteins | sample OrgLakmetageno46_FD_203161 | JGI IMG/M metagenome (GOLD analysis project Ga0307930, IMG submission 203161) | Saline water microbial communities from Organic Lake, Antarctica - #46 | ecosystem: Environmental > Aquatic > Non-marine Saline and Alkaline > Saline | place: Antarctica: Organic Lake...
GGTCGGGCGAAAGCCTCGACGCGGCCGCGCTGGTCTGGTCCAAGGCACCGGTGATCGTCGGCGCGCACGACACCGGCCCGCTGATCCGCTCGAAGGACGGGTTCTGGCTGGCAATCCCGACGCCCGCTGCCGGGAAAAGCCGCAAAGGCGGACGCATCACACCCCTTAAGTGGGAGCGCCGCACCGGTCTGCGTTTGCGGTTTGTCTATCGTCGGAGGGGGCCAAGCCTGCTCGTGGCCGAAGGGCGGCTGAACACGAGGGGTCAGGCGGTGGTGTCGCGCTCGAAGACCGGGCGCGGCAAGGTCACAGCACCGATCTTCCTGCTGGTGCCGCAGGTGAAGCTGCCCAAACGGCTCAATCTGGCGCGAGATGCAGCGCGGGCGCATGACGCCGTGCCGGGGTTGATCGTGGCGAACTGGGTGGATGGAAAACTTCTATGATTATCCGACGTGGATCGTGACGTCATAGCCAATCGACTTGAGGGACTTCGAAGTTCGTCCATTTCTTGGGGGAAAGCGATCAGGTTGCGCCCAACCAACGAGTTCTCCTAGTGCGCTGATCCCCAATCCGTCAATCTTCCACTTTTGATCGTGTACGGCTAGCCATAGCCGTTCGGGCAATTCTGCCTCTGGTCCGCCATATAGAATGAACTTCATGAGCTGCAGCACATTGAGCCCGCCCGCGGATTTATCTTTCCAGATGCGCCTCGACAACGCATCCACCTTCTCGGGGATTGTATATTTCGTACCATCCTCTCGCAGCCCCACTGCCTTGTTGGCCACGCGCCGCGCGTAATCCTTGATGGAGTGAATGCCCGTACAAATCTCATGAAAGCTATCATAGTCCATTTCGTCGATAGCATCCTCAGTGAGCGCGGCCCGAAGCATCGGTGCCGTGTCGTTCAGCATCGTATCTTCTTCTGAAGGAGCCTTCTCCAAGCTGCGCCACCAATTGATCGCATCCCCAAGCGCGGCGTCAGGATCTTGTTTGTTGCGCTCGAAGAAGTCCGCATAGAGTGCTCTCCGTCCGTCGAATGTGCGCTGATAGTAGTGCGCGTGGAGGAATTGATCTGCTTGAGCGCCTGCAGGCGCATCTGAGTCGACCCAAGAAGGGCGATTTTCTGGTCGACTTACCAGGTCTCCAATGTCGCGAAGCTGCTGAAGCGTAGCATGCCATTCTTCGAGGAAGTCCTGGCGCCGACGGTCAGACGCTGTCTTCTTACCGGTCTGAACGAGCCCTGACCACTTAGTGAAACTCGGGCTACTCCAGAAATCGCCTGACGGAGGTTCCGATACCGCAAGCTGTTTCGCGCGTTTTTCCATTACTGCTAAAAGCTCATCTGTCAGGGGGGTCGAATTTCGATCAAGCACCGCAAAGAGTTCGAGGATATCCGCTGCCATGTCGTCGGAAATCTCTGCCTCCGGGAAGAAACAACCTGCCTCGACATTCTTGTACCAGGCGCTCGCGGTCAGGTTCGCGGAGCCGATATAGAGCCCGTATTCCCGCCACCAGATGACTTTTGCATGGTGGTGCTGAACGAGACGACATTGAAACCGCGCCGACTTTCGCTTGAGAAAAGACGAGAGAATGGAAGTCTTAACGGCGACGCCATCATCGAGACGCCCATAATATTTGAGCGGGATGGAGTTATCCCAGCACCAGTCGAACAGCAAATCCATTTCTGTTGCGTAGGCGACCGCTGCCAAAACTTCCTGGGTATCAACTGCCGCATTCAGTGTAATGTTCGTCAGGTAGTTCCCGTTAATGCCGCCCATTATCAGTTGCATCTTAGTCCCATGAAATCGTGGAAATTTACACCACATTAGACGAAATTACAGTGATGCCCACCCCCCGCGAAACCATCCTCGCCGCGCTGCTCGCACGGCTATCGGCGCTGCCTGCCACCGTCTTGCGCGGCGAGGTGCTGCCCGAGCGCGTGCCAGCCGATGGCCTGCTGATCCTGCGTGACGGCGAGCCGGGGGAGCCAGAGGTCACGCTGTCGCCGCTGCGCTACCACTACCAGCACCGTGCCGAGATCGAAGCGGTTGTGCAGGGCACCGGCCGAGATACGGCTTTTGACACGCTGACCACCAGCATTGGCACGGCGCTCGCCGCCGACCGCACGCTGGGCGGCCTGTGTGACTGGGTCGAGGCGGAAGCGCCACGCCCGGTCGATCTGCCCGTCGAGGGCGCGGCCAGCCTGAAGGCGGCCGTCATTCCGGTTGTGCTGCATTATTCAACGGCCGATCCGCTCGGCTGATCCCGAAAACCCGAGGAGAACACAATGGCACGAGCCCAAGGGGCGCGGGCGCAGATGGCGCTTGCGTTCGAGACGACCTATGGAACGCCGCCAGTTGGCGGCTTCACCAAGATGCCCTTCGCCAGCACCTCGCTCGGCGCGGAGCAGCCGCTGCTGAACTCGGAACTGCTGGGCTACGGTCGCGATCCGCTCGCCCCGATTAAGGACGCGGTGACGGCCGACGGCGATGTCGTCGTGCCGCTGGACGCGGAGGCCTTCGGGTTCTGGCTGAAAGCTGCGTTTGGTGACCCGACCACGACCGGCACCGGCCCCTGGACGCATGTATTCCAGTCGGGAGCCTGGACGCTGCCCAGCATGTCCATAGAGACCGGCATGCCCGAGGTGCCGCGCTACGCGATGTATTCCGGATGTGTTCTCGACCAGATCACCTGGCAGATGCAGCGCGCGGGGCTGCTGACCGCGACGGCGCGGCTGGTAGCGCAGGGCGAGACCGTGGGCACGACGACCAGCGCAGGCACGCCCGACGCTCTCGAATTGCAGCGCTTCGGCCATTTCAACGGGGCGATCACTCGCAATGGTTCGGCCCTCGGCAATGTCGTTTCAGCTGACATCACATATGCCAACAACCTCGACCGCATCGAGACCATCCGTTCGGACGGACGCATCGATGGGGCAGACCCGTCCATTGCGGCGCTGACCGGCTCCATTGAGGTACGCTTTGCCGACCAGACGCTGGTAACACAGGCGATCAATGGCGATCCCTGCGAGCTCGAGTTTGCCTATGTGCTGCCCTCTGGCGAGAGCTTCACCTTCACCGTGCACGCCGTTTACCTGCCGCGCCCACGGATCGAGATTTCCGGACCGCAGGGCGTGCAGGCGACGTTCGACTGGCAGGCCGCGCGCGACAGCACCATCGGCCGGATGTGCACCGCAACCCTGATCAACGACATTGAGGTATATTGATGCTGACGCTCGATCTGACAAACGCGCCGCGCTGGCATGATCTCGCACCCGGGGTGCGTGTGCAGCTGCGCCCCCTGACCACCGCGCTGATGGTGGCGACCCGTAGCGATGCGGCCGTCGAGGCGGTTCCTGAGGATGCGTCCGACGAAGAACGCGCTGTCGCCTTCGCCAAGGCGCTGGCCCGGCGGGCGGTCCTCGCTTGGCAGGGCATCGGCGACACCGAGGGCAATCCCATCAACCCCAGCCCCGACTCTGTCGACGCGCTTCTCGATATCTGGCCGATCTTTGAAGCATTCCAGCTGACCTACGTCTCCAAAGGCCTGCTGCTGGAACAGGAAAAAAACGTCTCCGCGTCCTCGCCGAGTGGTCCTTCGGCGGGGGCGAGCGCTACTGCGACGCGTGCCAAGCGACCTGCGAAGACTGCCCGGCGCGGCTGAACCAGCCTTCGACATTCGAGGGCTGGCAGGTCTGGGATTTGGTTGGCCGCCTCGGCGGTCAACTACGCGTGCTGCCCGGCGCGGTGATTGGCTGGGACATGTCGACCGCGCTGGCGCTCGGCGACGCGCTGGGCATCCCGTCCGTCGCAATGGCCGAACTGCTGCCCGTGATTGAGGCGGTGATGGTCACCAAACTCAACGAACAGATGGAGCAATCCCATGGCGGAAAAACGGGTTAGCGTCCGCCTTGCAGCGGTCGGCGGAAGGCAGGTGCGCGCCGAGCTGGAAGGCGTTGGCGAGGCCGGATCGCGGGGTTTCGGGCGTTTGTCACGCGAGATGGAAGCGGCGAATGCCCGGATGGCGGCCTTCTCGCGCCGGGTCAAAGTCGCTGCGGCCGCCGCCGTTGTCGCCGCCACTGCTGCTGGCGTGGCGATGGTCCGATCGGGGCTGCAAACGGTCGACGCCCAAGCAAAACTGGCGCAATCGCTCGGCACGACAGTGGCCTCGATCCAGACCCTCGAGCGGGCGGGTGAGTTGGCGGGTGTCTCCATCTCCGGCATCGAACAGGCGACAAAGGATCTGACGCGACGGCTCAGCCAGGCGGCCGCCGGAACCGGCCCAGCCGCTGATGCACTTGACCGACTGGGGCTTTCTGCCACCGAGCTGATCACCCTGCCGCTGGACCAGCGTGTTGGCGCGATCAACGCCGCCATCGAAAGCTTCGTGCCCGCCGCTGAGCGCGCGGCGGTGGCAGGCCAGCTTTTCGGCGAGGAAGGCTCCATCGCCATGTCGCGGATCGACACCGCGACGCTGCGCCAGGCGACCGAGGATGTTCTTGCGTTCGGTGTCGTTGTCTCGGAGCAGGATGCCGACCAGATCGAGCGGACCAATGACGCAATCTCCCGGCTTGGGCTGATCTGGCGCGGGCTTTCAAACCAGTTGGCCGTCGCTGCGGCCCCCGCGCTGGAAGCCGTTGCTGACGCCATGGCGGCAATCGCGAGCCGCACCGGTCCGCTGGGCATAGCTATTCGTGGCCTGTTCGATAACATCGGCCGTCTCACCACCTATGCTGTCACCTTCGCGGGTTTCCTCGCCGGGCGCTGGGTGGCGGGGATGGCGGTCGCCGCACTCTCCGTGCGCGGTCTGGCCACCGCGCTTGTCCTGCTGAGGGGCGCGCTGATCCGCACCGGCATCGGGGCGCTGATCGTGGGCGCGGGCGAGCTGGTCTATCAGTTCACGAAACTTGTTGCAGGCGCAGGTGGCTTTGGGGCCGCGATGGGGCTGATGGGCGATGTTGCCAAGGCCGTCTGGGACGGTATCAAGGCCACCGCCGGATCCTTCACGGATGATTTTCGAGCACTGGGCGCTGATATCGAGCGCATCTGGACCCGGCTGATGGCGTTCCTGTCGACCAAATGGGCGGACTTTCTCGGGAAAATCGGCCCCACCTTCAATGCCGTGGCCGAGGAGATCGGTGTCGATAGCCGGATCGACTGGTTTGGTGCCATGTCCTATGCCTCGATGCTGGAACATGCCGCCAGCAACGCCGGACACAGGGCCGACCGCTATCGCGAGCGCGCCACCGCAACCCGCGCCGGGGCGTTTGACGGGGTCGGCCCGGCCTTGCAGGCGCTGGGCGACGCCATGTCGGGCGGAGACGATACCGGCAGTGATGCGCTGGATCAGGCTACAGCGGCAGCGGAGCGGTTTGAGACGACGCTTGGGGATGCCGGGCGGGCGGCGACGGACGCCGGTGCGGCGGCCGGGGCTGCCGCTGCTGCCGCCGAACCCGATACCGAAGCCGCCGTTTCTGGCTGGCAGGCGGTCACCGCGGCCCTTTCCGATTATGCCAGCAAGGCCCGCGATATCGGCGGGGACATTGGCCAGAGCCTCGTCAGCGCCTTCCAGTCGGCGGAGAACGCAGTTGGCGAGTTCGTGAAGACCGGCAAGCTGAAGTTTGGTGATCTGGTCACCTCACTGATTGCCAATCTGGCAAAGCTCGGCGCGCGCAAGTTCATCCTCGGGCCGATCGCCAACGCGCTGGGTGGGGTGCTTGGAGGTGCGGGCGGCGCTGGCGGAATCTTTGCCAACATTCTGCATGCGGGCGGCATGGTCGGAGCGACCGGACCCTCACGGATGGTCCCGGCAATGACATTTGCGACCGCGCCACGCATGCATTCCGGCGGCGTCGCAGGGCTGCGGCATGACGAGGTGCCCGCAATCCTGCAGCGCGGTGAGCGGGTGCTGTCGCGGCGTGAAGCACAGAGCTACGGCGGCGGTGGGGTCAATGTCACCATCATGGCCCGCGACGCCGAAAGCTTTCGGCAATCCCGCACGCAAGTTGCAGCCGACATTGCCCGAGCGGTCTCGCTCGGGCGAAGGGGTATGTGATGGCGTTTCATGATGTCCGGTTTCCCGACAATATCAGCCGCGGGGCGCGCGGTGGGCCGGAACGACGCACGCAGATCGTCGAGCTGGCATCGGGCGACGAGGAACGCAACGCCAGCTGGGCCAATTCGCGACGGCGCTACGATGTCGCCTATGGCATTCGCCGCGCTGACGACCTGGCGGCGGTCGTCGCCTTCTTCGAGGCGCGCAACGGTCGGCTGCATGGCTTCCGGTTCAAGGACTGGGGCGACCACAAATCCTGCCTGCCCTCGGGGACGCCATCGCCGACTGATCAGGGGATCGGGATTGGCGATGGCGCGACGACTGGCTTCCAGCTGGTGAAGCGCTACGCCTCCGGTGCGCAATCCTGGACGCGCGCCATCGCCAAGCCAGTGGTGGGAAGCGTCCGCATCGCGCTTGGCGGGGTGGAGCAGCCCTCCGGCTGGTCGGTCGATACGACCACTGGCCTCGTCACCTTTAGCTCCGCGCCCGGCGCTGGCGTCGCGATCACCGCAGGCTTCGAGTTCGACGTCCCGGTCCGCTTCGACAGCGACGCGCTCGATGTGACGCACGACATCGAACGACTGGGCTCGATCACCTCCATTCCATTGCTGGAACTGCGCCGATGAAAAATATGAACCCTGACCTGCAGGCCCATCTCGACGAGGGCACGACGACGCTGTCCTGGTGCTGGCGGATTGCCCGCGCAGATGGCGTAAGTTTCGGCTTCACCGATCATGATCGGACGCTGAAGTTTGACGGCACTGATTTCGAACCCGAAAGCGGGCTGACGGCCTCCGAGGTCCGGTCTGGTTCCGACCTGTCGGTTGATGCACAGGATGCCGAAGGTGTGCTGACCTCCGACCGGATTTCAGAGACCGACATTCTCGATGGCCGCTGGGACAATGCAGAAGTCGAGGTTTGGCGGGTCAACTGGGCAGACACGGGTCAGCGCGTGCTGATGCGGCGCGGCGCCATCGGCCAGATCCGACGCGGGCGGTTGGCCTTCGTGGCCGAGGTGCGATCGCTCGCGCATGTGTTGGGCCAGACGGTGGGACGAACGTTTCAGGCGACCTGCGATGCGGCACTTGGGGATGCGCGCTGCGGGGTCGATCTCGAGGATCCGGCATTCAAGGGCAACGGCACGGTACTCGATCTCCTGCGCGACCGCGCCTTCACTGCCTCGGGCCTCGGCGGTTTTACCTCCGGCTGGTTCACATTCGGCACGGTCGAATGGACCAGCGGTGCGAATGCCGGGCGGCGTGCGGAAATCATCGCGCATGACGTGAGCGACGGCATTGCGGTGCTGACGCTGCTGGAAGCGCCGGTGCGGTCCTTCGCCGAGGCTGATACGTTCAACATCCGCGCGGGCTGCGACAAGCGCATCGAGACCTGCGCCGCGAAGTTCACAAATACCATCAACTTTCGTGGCTTCCCGCACATCCCCGGCCAGGATGCCGTGCTTCGCTACGCCACAAAGGATGGTGGGCACGAGGGTGGTGTGCTGTGAGTAATGCCGTTTCCGGTGCCAACCCCACGCGTGTCATCGCCATCGCGCGATCCTGGCTCGGGACGCCGTATCACGATCAGGCCAGCCTGCGGGGCGTTGGCTGCGACTGCCTCGGGCTGGCGCGGGGCGTCTGGCGCGAGGTGGTTGGCCCCGAGCCGTTCCCCATCCCACCCTACAGCCGGGATTGGGGCGAGACCGGCCCGCGCGAGGTGCTGGCAGAGGGCGCACGGCGCATGATGATCGAAGTGGAACCGGCCGCAGCTGCTCCCGGTGCGCTGGTCCTGTTCCGCATGACGCCTCGCGCCATCGCCAAGCATGTCGGGATCCTGACCGGGCCGGATACCTTCATCCACGCCTATGAGCGGATCGGTGTGATCGAGGAACCGCTCACCCCATCTTGGGCGCGCAAGCTCGCCTTCGCTTTCCTGTTTCCCCAACGCTGAGAGTCCGACATGGCCACACTCGTTCTTGGTGCCGCAGGTGCCGCCATTGGCGGCAGCATCGGCGGCACTATCCTTGGCGTCAGCGCAGTCACGATCGGCGGCTACATCGGCTCCACCATCGGATCGGTCGTCGACAACTGGATCGTCTCGTCGCTGGCGCCGACCCAGCGCATCGAAGGGGCGCGGATGGACAATCTTCGCATCACCTCAGCCACCGAAGGTGCGGTAATCCCGCGCCTCTATGGCCGCATGCGGATCGGCGGCAACATCATCTGGGCCACGGACTTTCGTGAGGAGACGAACACCACCACGCAGGGAGGCGGCAAGGGAGGCGGGGGTGGTGGCAAGGTCAAGACGACCGAGTATCTGTACTATGCGTCCTTCGCCGTTGCGCTCTGCGAAGGGCCGATCACCGGCGTCGGGCGCGTCTGGGCCGACGGCAAGCCGATGGACCTGTCCGGTGTGACCTGGCGCTGGTATCCCGGCGATGAGAGCCAAACGCCTGATCCGTTCATCGCCGCAAAGATGGGCGCTGGCAACGCGCCAGCCTATCGCGGCACCGCCTATGTCGTCTTCGAAGATCTGGCACTTGCGAATTTCGGAAACCGTTTGCCGCAGCTTTCCTTCGAGGTGTTTCGCCCGCTGGCTGATCCCGACACCGCCGAAGGCCTGACCCGCGCGGTCACCATGATCCCGGCCTCCGGCGAGTTTGCCTATGCCACGGGCGCGATCCGCAAGGGTGGCAGCGGAGCAACGCAGGCCGAGAACCTGAACGCCCGGGCCGATGTGCCAGACATGGTGGTTGCGCTGGACCGGCTGCAGGCGTCTGCGCCGAACATTGAAAGCGTCAGTCTGGTGGTGTCATGGTTTGGCGATGATCTGCGCGCTGGGCACTGCCGGGTCCGGCCCAAGGTCGAACTCGCTGCCAAAAATACCACGCCAGCGGCATGGTCGGTAAATGGCGTGATCCGCTCTGCCGCGCATCTGGTCAGCCGCGACGACCAGGATCGACCGAACTTTGGCGGCACGCCTGCGGATTTCACGGTGGTGCAAGCGATCCGGGAAATGAAAGCCCGAGGGCTGCGCGTCACCTTCTATCCGTTCCTGATGATGGATGTGCCGCCGGGCAATACCCTGCCGAACCCATATTCCGACAACGCCGCCGGGACGGGCCAGCCCGCCTTTCCATGGCGAGGGCGGATCACCTGTTCACCTGCGGCGGGCTATGTCGGATCGGTGGACAAGACCGCCACGGCGGCGGCGCAGGTCGCGGCGCTCTTTGGCAGCGCCAGCCCCTCAGACTTTGCCATATCGGGCGACAATGTCAGCTGGACCGGACCATCCGGCGACTGGGGCCTGCGCCGCATGGTGCTGCACTACGCCCATCTGTGCAAAGCGGCAGGCGGTGTGGACGCCTTCCTGATCGGCTCGGAGATGCGTGGGCTCACGACAATCCGTTCCGGGTCGAGCACCTATCCCGCGGTGCAGGCGTTGCGTGATCTGGCGGCCGATGTGCGGGCGATCCTCGGGGCGTCGACAAAGATCGGTTATGCGGCCGACTGGTCGGAGTATTTCGGCCACCAGCCGGGCGATGGCAGCGGCGACGTGCATTTTCACCTCGATCCACTCTGGGCCGATCCGGAGATCGATTTCATCGGCATCGACAATTACATGCCGCTCTCGGACTGGCGCGACGGGTTCGAGCATGCTGATGCCGCTCTGGCCCCGGCGATCTATGATCGGACCTATCTGCAGGCGAACATCGCAGGCGGCGAAGGGTTTGAGTGGTTCTACGGCTCCGAGGCTGATCGCGCCGCGCAGGTGCGGACGGAGATCACCGATGGGTCCGCGAGCAAACCGTGGGTCTTCCGTACCAAGGATCTACGCGCTTGGTGGTCGAACCCGCACTATAACCGCCCGGGTGGGGTGGAGAGCGGTAGCCCGACGGCATGGGTGCCACAGTCGAAGCCGATCTGGTTCACCGAACTCGGCTGCCCGGCCATCGACCGCGGCACGAACCAGCCCAATGTGTTCTTCGATCCGAAGTCCTCGGAGAGTGTCACGCCGCATTTCTCGCGGGGCTGGCGGGATGACGCGATCCAGCGGGCTTATCTTGAGGCAACCTATCTCTGGTGGGGCGACTCCGCGAACAACCCGGTGTCATCGATCTACAGCGGCCGGATGGTGCATGTGCCGGAATGTGCCGCCTGGACATGGGACGCGCGGCCCTATCCCTTCTTTCCTGAACTCACCGATGTCTGGGCCGATGGTCCGAACTGGCGGCTGGGTCACTGGCTGACAGGGCGTCTAGGGGCGGTGTCGCTGGCGGCGCTCGTGCGGCATCTCTGCCTGCGCGCTGGCATGCCTGCGGAGCGGATCGATGTTACCGGCCTCTGGGGCGCGGTCGAGGGCTATGCGATTGGTGCGCTGGAAAGCCCGCGCGCGTCGATCACCACGCTGTCGCGGCACTTCGGGTTCGACGCGGTGGAGACCGAGGGCGTGATCCGGTTTGTGATGCGCGGGCGCGCCGCCGTCGCCACCCTCGCGCCCGATGTTCTGGTGGCCGCCCGCGAGGGCGATGTACTGGAACTGACGCGTGGCCAGGAGACAGAATTGCCACAGGCCCTGAAATGGCAGGTGGCGCGCGCGGACGAGGACTACGACGCAGCGCTTGTCGAGGCACGGCGCATCACGGTCGACACGACGCGGATTGCGTCCGAGTCCTTTCCCATGGCGGTCCCACCAGAGGAGGCCGAACGCCGCTGTCGCCGCGCGCTGATGGAAGCCTGGACAGGCCGTGAAACGGCAGCGTTTCGCTTGCCTCCCTCGCGGCTCGGCTTCGATCCGGCGGATGTCGTGACGCTGGAACATGATGGGCGGCAGATGGAACTGCGGCTCATTTCCATTGCCGACGCAGAGGCGCGAGGCATCGAGGCGGTGTATCAGGACCGGGCAGCCTACGATATGCCGCCCGGATCGCCACGTCCGTCGTCACTCTTGAGTCCGGTCGTGTTTGGCGCGCCCGAGGTCGTGTTGATGGACCTGCCGCAACTCACCGAGGATCAGCCCGCGCATCGGCCGCTCATCGCAGCGCATGCGGTTCCTTGGCCGGGGGAAATGGCAGTGTTTCGCAGCCCATCGACGGACGGGTTCGAGCTGCTGACCACGTTTGGCAGCCGGGCAAGAATCGGGGAGTTGGTCTCGGACTTCTATGCAGGCCCCACGTCACGGTTTGATCTCGGCAATGAATTGGTCGTCGATCTGCTGACCGGAACGCTGGAAAGTGTCACCGACCTGACCCTGTTCGCCGGTGCCAATGCCATCGCCGTCGAGAGTGCCCTCGGCATCTGGGAGATCGTGCAGGCGGGCGCGGCTGAGCTGCTGGCGCACGGCCGGTATCGGCTGACCCGCCTGCTGCGGGGCCAGCGCGGCACCGAGGACGCGATGGGCAACCCGGCTCCGGCAGGCGCGCGAATTGTGGTGCTGGACGCAAGCCTTGCCTCGCTGCCGATCGCCGAGGCCGATCTCGAGCTGCCGTGGAACTGGCGCATCGGCCCCGCAAGCCGCTCTGTCAGCGACGAGACCTATGTTGCCGTTCCCTTCACGCCCGAAGGCGCTGGGCTGCGGCCGTTCTCCGTCGCTCATGTCGAGCAGCCATGGCGACGACCGCGTACACTAGGCGATCTGACCATTCGCTGGACGCGGCGGTCTCGCGCGCTTTCGGCTGACAGCTGGGGCGCGGTCGAGGTGCCGCTGATCGAGGAGATCGAAACCTATGAGGTCGAGATCCTCGATGGGGCGAGCGTCAAGCGCACTCTGTCCACCACCACGACCAGCGCGATCTACTCGGCCGCTCAGCAGACCGCTGATTGGGGTGCGCCGCTCGCGCCCGGCAACACGCTCGACATCCGCATCTACCAGCTCTCCGCCCTGATCGGGCGGGGTGCGGCCAAGACCACCACGCTGATATTCTGAAAGGACCACCATGGCCGATGCTACGACCCATCTGCTGCTGCCCTACATCCTAGCGGCGCAAGCCCAGAAGCATGTCACCCACAACGAGGCGCTGCGGATCCTCGACGGGCTTGTGCAGCTTTCCGTCCACGACCGGGATCTGACAGCGCCACCCGGTTCGCCCGCCGATGGCGACAGGTATATTGTCGCCTCTGGCGGCGCGGGCGACTGGGCGGACTGGGACATGAATGTCGCACTCTGGGCCGACGGCGCTTGGCTGCGCCTGCCGCCACGCACCGGCTGGCGGGCATGGATCGAGGACGAGGGCGTGCTGCTGGTCTACGACGGCTCGGACTGGATAGGCACCACGCCTGCATCCTTGCAGAATCTCGCACTGCTCGGCGTCGGCACCACCGCAGATCCCGCCAACCCGTTCTCCGCCAAGCTGAACGCCGCGCTCTGGACCGCGAAGACCGTGGTCGAAGGCGGTACCGGTGATCTGTTCTATACCATGAACAAGGAAGCGGCGGGCGACGATCTCGGCCTGACCCTGCAGAGCGGTTTCGTGACCAAAGCACTGCTGGGGTTGTTCGGGTCGGACAAGTTCCGCCTCGCAATATCGCCTGACGGCAGCACGTTCTTCGACGGGCTCATCGTCGACAATACGAGCGGCATCGTCGATCAGCCGCGACTACCCCGTTTCAAGGCCTATACCGACTACGACAACTATGTTGGCGTCGGCACTTGGACCAGGATCGCCCTCAACAACACCGACTATAACGATCAGGGGGCATTCGACGCCGGGACCAACCTGTTCACCGCGCCCGTCGACGGGACATACCTCCTCGGCGCGACGTTGCTCTACAAGGTCAATTCCAGCACCTCGGCCCGGATGCGCGGGCGGCTGGTGCTGAACGGCAGCACCGAAATCCGGGGCACCTTCGGCGAGAGTTCCGCCACCCATGTCTCGCTGGCCACCGCGATCTGGCTGCAGACCATGGTGCCGTTGAGCGCAGGCGATACCGTTGAGCTGCAGGGGTATTTCCGCGCGCAGGATGGGTATTTTGCTGCCGACCACACGTCCTTCTGGGGCGCGAAGATCGGCTGAGTGGCGAATGAGGATCGAGCGAAGGAAATCACCATGACAGAACGTAACTCCCTCGCGCAGGAGGTTGGCGCGGCCTTGCGCGACCACGGCATCACCGCGGCCATCACCGCGCTGATCGGCGGCACCATCGCGCTGCTGGCCGCCGTTTCACGCAGGGCGTTCACCAATGACGCGATGCTGTCCCGGTTGGACCGCGAGCTTCTGGCTGAGCGCGACCGCGTGGATCGCCAGCGCGCCGAGGACCGCAAGGGCGACGCCGACCGGCTGGAGCGGATCGAGACCGACATCCGTGCCATGCGTGATCTGATGTTCGAGGCCTTCCAGCGCGGCCGCAGCGACTGAGCGACGATCACACCGACAAAACTGCCATCCATCCGCCCCAGAGGCGGGTTTTGCATTTCTGGAGACCGACATGCCAACCACGAGCTACGCCCATTTCCGCGACGTGCCCGACAGCGCCTGGCGCTGGCCCAGTTTTTCGCCCGCCGAGATCGCCTGCCGCGGCACCGGTGCGATTAAGATCAACACCGAAGCCATGGACATGCTGCAGACCCTGCGCAACCGGCTCGGCAAACCGCTGATCGTGCGCTCAGGCTACCGCAGCCCGGCCCACAACCGCGCAGTTGGCGGGGCCCCGGCCTCCAAGCACATGCTGGGCACCGCGTTCGACATCGCGATGTCGAACCATGATCCCGCCACGTTTGCCAAGGCAGCCCGCGCCGTGGGCTTTCTTGGATTTGGCACCTACCCCCGATCGGGCTTCATGCACATCGATCTCGGCCCTGCGCGGTCCTGGGGCGAACCGTTCCCCGCACGCGCCACGCCCTTCGTAGCGGAAGTACCGCCCGCGCGTGAGGTTCTGGCCGAAAGCCGCACCCTGAAAGGCGGCGGCGCGGCCGGGGTAGCGACAATCGGTGCCGCCGGTGTGGAGGTCGCACAGGATGTCCTGGCAGAGACCCAATCCGCCATCCTGCCGCTGGTGCCTTACCTCAATACCCTGCGCTGGGTGTTCATCACCGTGGCGCTGATTGGTATCGCCGTCGCTATCCACGCCCGGATGGATGACTGGAAACGGGGGCAGCGGTGATGGGCTGGATCACCGCGATCCTCGCCAGCGGCCCGGCACGCAATGCGCTGGGCCTGTTTCTGGCCGCCACCACCATCGCCCTGTTCCTGCTGAACCTGCGCCGCGCCGGTGAACGCGCTGGGCGGTTGGCGGAACGTTTTCAAACATCGGAGAAGACACATGAAATCCAACGCCAGATGCTGGACGCCGCCAGCCGCCGCCCTCCTGATCGCGATGCTCTGGCTCAGCGGATGCGTGATGGACGGTTCTAACGCAGGCGTATTATGTCCGCCCGTAGTGTCCTACAGCGCCGCCGACCAGGCGCGCACCGCTGCCGAGGTGGCTACCCTGCCGGAGGGTGCGGTCGTCGTGCGGATGCTCAGCGATTACGCCGTCCTGCGCGATCAGGCGCGGGCGTGCGGGTGAAGAATGGGCCGGGCAAGTGCCCAGGGGGAAGCGCCTGACGCCTCGACCGCAACTTCACGCCCGGCCCGTTTCACGGATTCACGATTTCAAAGAACGGCAGCGAGTCGCTGCGCGGCCATGATGGCATGCGACCTCGCCCTCTGTCGCGCGCGGAAATGGGCACAATTGTGCACCTCTGGCGGATCAAGAGTGGTGCTTGGTTATCCTGCGATCGAATTTCCATTGGGGCAAATTACCGAACCTCGCTGCGCCAACACCACGGTCTGCTGAGCGGGACAAAGCGGGCTTTTGCTGCGACTGCTCCAATGGCCGCAATCAGCAGCTATCCTTTGGCACAATTAGGACGGGGCTACCTTTCAGCTTGATCCAGAAACCACGCCACCACCGCATCAATCGCGGCGTTCTGTTTGGAATTTCGCGTGGCGAGCAGGTAGAAATCCTGTTCGCCGGAGAGGGATTGTGGCGTGATCTGGATCAGTCGCTTGGCAGCGATCTCCGCTGCCACAAGAAAGCGGCTTACCAGTGCCACACCCTGACCAAAGAGTGCAGCATCCACAGCCAGAGACGTTTGACTAAGACGCAGCCCGCGACCCCCCTTATCCTCGATGTTGAGCAAGTCCAGAAATTTTGGCCAGAGATCATGCGTGTCGTGGAGTTTGGGCATGGAGGATATGGCCTGTGGGCTGACAGGCAGGCTGTGCTCGTCAACAAGCCCTGGAGCTGCCACTGCGATTACCTGCTGGCGAAACAAAAGGTGTGCGTTGAGGGCGGCCCCAAAGGGTGGCTTTCCTTGCCTCACGGCAAGGTCAATTCCGTCACCGTGAAAGCTTGAAACCTTTTCTGTTGCCAGAATGCGCAGGTCGATATCAGGGTGCTTGGCCGAAAAGTCGGGCAGGTTAGGGATCAACCATTTCGCGGCAAATGTTGGCGTGACACTGACAAGGACTTTGCCGGGTTCCGGCTTGAGTTGGTCCGTCGCATTGCGAAGAGCCTCGAATGCGGTGGCAACATTCACGTGATAACTCCGTCCCGCCGAAGTGAAGGCCAGCCCTTTGGGCAGCCTTTCAAACAATGGCACCCCTAAATGTGCCTCAAGCTGGCGCACCTGCTGGGCGACGGCACCTTGAGTAACGCCCAGCTCATCCGCAGCCGCGCGGAAATTTAGAAACCTGCCAGCCACGTCAAATGCGCGTAGCCCGTTGAGGGGAGGAAGTTGAGACATCTGGCAATAGTATTCCTACAGGCAGGAAACATCAATTCTCAGGAGGGGTATCTGGCATAGATGTGGTATTGATACGCCAAAGCAGAGATGGAGAGAGAAATGCCAGTAGAAAAAGTAGCACTTATCACCGCAGGCGGAAGTGGAATGGGTGCAGATGCTGCCCGTCAATTGGCCGCAGACGGGTTCAAGGTGGGCATCCTTTCTTCGTCAGGCAAAGGCGAGGCGCTTGGCGTTGAGTTGGGCGGCTTTGGTGTCACAGGCTCCAACACCAGCCCCGACGACCTGTCTGCCTTGGTTCAAGGCGCAGTTGAGCGTTGGGGCCGTGTAGACGCGCTGATCAACTCTGCTGGCCATGGCCCCAAAGGGCCGGTGCTGGAGATTTCGGATGATGACTGGCACATGGGCATGGAAGTCTACCTGATGAACGTCATTCGTCCGACCCGCCTTGTTACGCCTGTCATGCAGGCACAGGGTGGCGGCACCATCATCAATATCTCGACGTTCGCGGCCTTCGAGCCTGATCCGCTCTTTCCGACGTCAGGCGTCTTCCGCGCGGGGCTTGCTGCTTTCACCAAGCTTTATTCCGATAAATACGCGGCCGACAATATTCGCATGAACAATGTTCTGCCGGGCTTCATTGACAGCCTGCCGGAAGCCGAGGATCGCAAGGCGCGCATTCCAATGGGCCGCTACGGGCGCGCGCAAGAAGTGTCTTCGGTGATTTCGCTTCTGGCCTCTGAAGGTGGCGGCTACATGACTGGCCAAAACCTGCGTATCGACGGGGGGTTGACCCGTGCTGTCTGATGCTGTCACCGAGCGCCCGCGATTTGACCGCATGGTTTTTATCGTCAAATGGGGCGCGTCGATCATCCAGATCATGGGCTACACCGCCACAGGGTTCGGTTGGACACCATGGAACCTTTACCTGTTCCTAATCGGCGTGTTGGGTTGGTTTGCTGTTGGCGCGTTGTGGAATGACAAGGCATTGATGCTGGTCCATCTTGTTGCGCTTGGCGCGATGATTGCGGGAATGGCAAGCGGGCCACCTTCATAGAGCAGGCATTCAAGCAGGGTGCAGCATCAGATCGAATGGGCTCGAAGCGGTCCTTGCAAAAGGTTTTTGCATTAGCTGCAGAACGCGACTGTCAACATATTGGGAAGGGAGCATGCTGTCATGGGCTGACCGCTATTTACCGAACCACCGGCAGATCTGAAAGCCGCGTGGTATAGCGAGGGCTTCTATGGTCAGAACGCAGCTTCCATGGGCGATTCATACCCTCGCTCGCCAACACCATCGTCTTCTTCCCGAAGCGCTGATTCACCTGATCGAGCGCGGTCATTAGCGCCTGAGACTTTGGGTTCTGCGCATCGAACAGTGTCAACGGCCGGTCCTCGGACCGCAGGAGATCGTCCAGCAGAACCCCCGCCTTGGTGAAGGCGAAGGCTCTGCTTTGGTCTTTCGGCCATGCAGCTTGCGCACACCGCCGCGCCGCCTCCACAAGATCGAAAGTATCCGAGGACATCGGCGTCATGCGGGTCGAGCGGGACCCGGCATATTGTGGTCGATCCATGCGGTGCCGGTTGGTGTGAAAAAACACGGTCAGCGTTCCGGCAACCAGGCCATGCTGGCGCAGCTTTTCCGCCGCGCGTGTCGCATGGGCAGAAATCGCCTGAAACAGCGTGTCGAAGTCGGTCATCGGCGTTCCGGCCGAGCGGGTGACCGCCATGCCTTTGCGCTGTGGCTCCACTTCATCGAAGGAAAGGCATGGCTCCCCCTGCAGTTCCAGCACGGTGCGTTCGAGAACAACCGTGCCAAGGTTGCGTGCTTGCCTGAGAGGCATGTCCCGCAACTCAGCCGCGGTGCGGATGCCGAGGCCGTGCAACTTTTTTTCTGTCTGACGCCCGATGCCCCATAAGTCTCCAACCGGGACCATGGGGAGCAGCCAGTCGGCCAGGGCGTCATCCATCATGTCCAGAACTCCCGCAAAAATCGGGTTCTTTTTCGCAATGTCATTTGCGCATTTCGCCAGTGTCTTGGTTGGTGCGATCCCGACGCGCACCGGGATGCCAATGCGCCGCAGCACCGCGGCGCGCATAGCGCGGGCGTGAGCCGTGCGGTCCTTAAAGCCGGAAAAGTCGAGAAAGCACTCATCTATCGAGTAGATTTCCACATTCGGCGTGAAGTCTTCATAGACCTCGACCACCCGCCGGGAAATATCCCCGTAGAGCGTGTAGTTGGAACTGAACACGCGTACGCCATGCGCCTCGATCTTATCTCGGATCAAATGCAGCGGCTCGCCCATCTTGATCCCGAGCGCCTTTGCCTCATCACTGCGCGCCACGGCGCAACCATCATTGTTCGACAGGACAATGACCGGCACGTTTTTCAGGGTCGGATCAAAGATCCGCTCGGCGCTTACATAGAAGTTCGCGCTGTCGCTGATCGCGATAGGCCGCTTCATGCCAGATCATAGCGGCGCACGACTCCTGCGATCACGCCCCATATCTCGCTGTCTTCCGTCAGTTCAATGTCCGGAAAGTGTTCGCGGCTGTTGGCCGGGGCGAGATAATACCTGCCCTCGCGCTTTCGCAGGATCTTCGCCGTCACCGCGCCTTCCACCACGGCCAGGACCGCGCGCCCGACGCGCCGCTTTCCGGCGCGGTCCACGGCAATAATGTCGCCGTCCCGGATGCCCACGTCCCACAGGCAGTCGCCTTCGACGCGCCACCAGAAGGTCGAGGCTGGATGCCGCACCACCCATGCCATCGGGTCGATCTCATCTTCCAGATCATCCCCGGCAGGCGACGGGAACCCGGCACTGACCGGCGTGCTGATAAGACGCATCGGGAATCCGTTGGCGATGACAGGCTGTTCGACGCGGTGCAGCGGCATGAGAATCCTTACGAGTTCTTCTTTTGTTCTCCATCTGCGATAGAGCCCCCGCGTGTCAAGACTGATCGGATTTCTCGACCGAACTTACAGACCGCCCTTGTCGGATTTAAGGCCTTCGCCGCTTTGATGAATGACCATTTGCTCGGCCGGAAATGGTCGTATCAGAGCAAATGCCTCTTCCGGCCGCCCTGTCAGCCACTCCTCGTAGTCTTCCGGATGCAGGATCACAGGCATCCGGTCCGGGTGGGTACCTCGCACCAGCTCATTCGGCGTCGTCGTCACCATCGACGAGGTGACCATCTCGCGTTGCTCACCGCCGTAATTGCCGTTGAATGCGCGCCAGACACCCGCAAAGGCGAAGGGCGGCCGGTTGCCCTCGCCTGTCACGCCAAACCAGACATAGGTGGCCGGGTTGCGACCCTTGGCCTCGCAGAAGCTTGTCGCCGGGATCAGGCACCGGCGTTCGACAAAGCTCGTCTTCCAAAAGGACGACGTTCGCAGCTTGTCGTCACGCGCGTTGTTCACGGCCTTCGGCTGAATCGGCTTGCCGGTCTTTTTTGAGACCTGGGGCAGCACAAAACCCCAATGCGTGTTCCAGAGGGCGCGCTGACCATCGTCGGTCAGCGCAACAACAGGGGCGGTCCCCTTCGGGAAGATCGCAGGCAACGGCTCCGCATTGCCGAGCTGATCGTTGTTCGCATCTACTGCGAAGAGCTGGCGCATGGCGGCAACCGGCATGGTGTTTGAGTAAAGATTGCACATGGCAGATCGTAACTCGATTATTGGGGGCCGTCACGAGGCAACGCACGCCTGACTTGTTTACCAATTGCAAATCGGACTTCTTTGCATGCGGCTGCCTGCGAATCCCAGCTTATGCACGGTGGTTCGGTTTTTCTGGTCCGGTGTTGATGTGGCGTTGATGTAAACCGCACAAGCAAAAGCCCGACTGATTAGGTCGGGCTTTAAGCGTTTGATTTAGCGCTTTTTTTTGGTTGCGGGAGTAGGATTTGAACCTACGACCTTCAGGTTATGAGCCTGACGAGCTACCGGGCTGCTCCATCCCGCGCCACTTGGCGCCTCATTTTGTTTATGAGGCGATATCGTTAGAGAG
>Ga0307930_1001311_pt1 | contig 19776 bp, 16 predicted proteins | sample OrgLakmetageno46_FD_203161 | JGI IMG/M metagenome (GOLD analysis project Ga0307930, IMG submission 203161) | Saline water microbial communities from Organic Lake, Antarctica - #46 | ecosystem: Environmental > Aquatic > Non-marine Saline and Alkaline > Saline | place: Antarctica: Organic Lake...
GTGTTGGTGATGACGTCAGCAGAAAAGTCGATACGTCGCGACGTATTTGCCTTATATTCTGGAGAAAATACGTCAGATGTTTTTTTGTAGGGACTAGCTAGGAGACAGGGCCAAAGGAACGGAAGGAGCCACACTCCTCATCATTCGTCATTCGTAAACCTACGTCTCGGAGTCACCGGTGCTACAGAGTAATTACATTAGACACATCTAAACTGCAGCGGCGCGTCCGCCGCACCGCGATCAACGTAGTTGATGTCAGTGACGTGAGAACGTGTCAGAATTGGTTGATGTCAGTGACGTGACAACATGTCAGAACATACGTAAGGTGTCAGAACATATTTACCCAGATAAGAATGCGGTGTGACGGAGAGAGTCACAGACAGACAGACAAAAATCCTTGGTAGGCACTTTTTGGTCGTGGCAGTACTAAACATCAAATTACGTTGATCTACACACTAGTCTACTAAACACACTACTTACAGATCTGTAAACTGCAAATCTAATCTTGAAAGGGAAGTGAACCAGCCAGAGCAACCGAAGTACCAAACCTTCCTGCTCGGGAGCAAGAGCTTCACAACTTAGGAATCAAGTTGTGAGATCGCTCGGTGGCTTTGGTAGACCTCCCTCCGATTTCTGGCAGTGATGAACATTGCATTACGCAAAAAGGACACTCAGCCTAGTCAGACTTAATCTGGAGGATTCATCAAAACGCAGCTTTATGCTACTTATTGATGTTTCTTTGCAATTGGGGTGCATAATCTAATCTAATCCAATTCCGGAAATCCCCTCCCATTGCAGTTGGGAGTGGAAGCAGTAAGTGTTCTCTCACTTTCCATCTTCCTCGTTTTGTCTCGTCTTGGCTCGGCACCTAACTCGGTTCCCGGCGCCTCGATGATGCAGCTGCCTCACGCGGCCCGCGCCGCTTCTTCAGCTGTGCGGCTGGGGTTGTCGCTCCGCACCTTGCTGCTTGCTGGCATAGTAGACTTTGGCGCACTCAGCAACATTCGATTAATTAAACCGAAGGATCCTGAGACGCCTGTTTACGAATGATGAGGAGTGAGGCACACAACACACAACACTCTCTCATCATCGTTCGTAAATCTACGCACGTACAACAGTTGGCACGAGGTCGGGAATTCCTTGCCCTAGATTGACTTATTTGTTTCTTTACGGAAAACAGATCAGAGATCCAGAACCGGAAGGGAATTAGCGCTAAATTCGGCCCTTCGTAGCCAATGAACTTTCCGAATTTTGGTAGAAATTATGCCACGGGAATTATGAAAATGTGCGTCTTCTTTAGTTATTCCGATGTGGCCGTGAGTCGTGAAGTCCACTCATACATTCCTCGTTTTTGAGAAGAACCTTACGAAATCCTGCTCTACAGTCAGTTGCGGGCATTAAGAAAGCAGAAAAATGGCGAACCCCCTTGTTTCTTAGGCCGTTTCTTCAAATCCCGTGCACGCCCCCCTCAGTTTCTTAACGAGGAGCGACCTCCACAGAGAGAAGAAGAGGGCGACGAACACGTGGCTCTTAAGAAACTGCGGTTTCGTCCCCTCAGTTTCTTCTAAAAATCACTAAATTTTAACCCTAAAATTCTTTACGTGAGTGTTTCTCAATGCCCGCAACTGACTGTAACCCTGAAATTCGTACTTTCTTGGGAATTCCCGGGAATGTGGGATTCTACGGATCTCGGTGCCCGAAGTCTAAGTCCTGTTGTCCTGTTGAATGGCAATGCTGCGAGTCCCGATAAAGTAGGATTTTGCGGATCTCGGTGCCTTAAAAAGCCCTTTTGAGTGGTTATGCTGCGAGTCCTAATTACAGAGGATTATGTACTTTCCCATTTCCCTGCTGTACAAGTACCGAGTAAATATAAAACGCTCTTGAGAACCCTGCCTGTTAGTTGCCAAATCCACTTTTCCTTGGGCGCCTTTCCTCCGAACAAGTCGGCGGGACTGAGTTCTCGGCGCCAGTTGGAGCCTTAATTGACCTTCTGGGGCGAATTTGCTAGCGCATGTGCAGCTCAAGTGTATTCTTTATGTGATTTATGTGCCTCTGTGACTGCTGTGTACTTGCCTTTCTTTGTTTTTGGGAGAGTATTCACTAGACTGACTAGACTAGACTAGACTTTATCTTGGGGTGGGCTCAGAAAAAGGTTATACCCCCCTGTGGCTGCCGATCAGAGAAGTATACTCGATTGTTTGCTGTTCATTTAATTAAAGAAGAGGAACACCTTATAAGTATGCGAGTTGCACGCCTTGGGAATCCCTTGAATCAAAGTACCGGCTGTGGTGAGCGGGTAAAGCAGGCCCCAAAACACGGTTATCCGTTAGAAAGGATCGCGGCTTCCTTGCGTGCGTCGCACGAAGCTGTTCCGGTTGTTCGGCTTTCTATGAAGTCCGACGTTTTTAATCGGCGCAGCGGTTTTCGCCCATTGCTGAGGCCATTTCATGAGAGGTTGTCCGATTTCCTTCAAGAAGGCCTGGAAGAGTAAAGAAACGAGAAAAGAAGTTATAAGCTTTTTTAAAACGCGTGGTTGAATTAAACAAGGGATGATAAGTGTCTGCCTGTATGAATAATTGTGAATCCCTTCTTTCACATGAGAACACTTGTGGCGCACACTCAAAGGGAAGTGCACACCTTAAACTTCTAGCTGTAGAGATCATTTCACTAATGTAGTACCTGCAAATCGGCGTTGGGAAGCTCGTAAAACTCGCGCAAAGTATAAGTAGCGTCAGGGGTCAGCTGTGAACTCCACAAAAGGTTTGAAGTTGTTGACGATGTAGACGACGACGACGACGAAGCGTTAGCACTGGCACTGTGTGTGGCTGCTTGTTGTAAGAGTGCGTCCTTGGAAATGGCACTGATTGTGCCGCCCACCTTTTCAAAGTAGGTAAGAAAGTAGGTGGCATAGGAAAATAACGTAGAGAGAATAGTTGTAGAAAGGCCGAAAGAAAGAAGCAGCTGGGAATGAACATGAAAGAAACCGAGATGGTGGTAGTAAAAGCAAAAAAAGCAAAGGTAGTAATCTGTACAACTACAGATACTACTGTAGTACTGATTCCAGCAACAGTGAATTTAATCCTAGACCCTTTGAACCACCAAATCACCATTGGCTTGCTTTCCGGAGCGTGCACGCCACGGTTGAGGCGGCTGTTGAGCACTAATTGCGTGTCAAACGTGAAGGACGAATCGAGATGGAGGTATTTGCAGAGCCGCTTCAGAACAAGGCCTGGCTGTTCGTCCAAATCTTGGTAGTCTACTACCTGCATACTGTTGTTGAAATTGTTTTGTTAGAAAAGGGTTGAAGTTAGCGCAATGGTTTATTAGATCATTCTAATGGGAGGACTAGAAGGCCAAAGCCCCAAAATTTTAACCCTTTTGCTTTTATTTTCGCCAGTCTCTCAAACTTCCAATCTCTCTTGAATAAGATAAAAATATATTTCATTTCTGACCTGGCGCCAGCGTGCGCCCACACTTTCAAATAGTTCGCGTAAGCCCCGTGCAACACAAACGGGTTTACGTAGCACATGTAACGGCAGAATGCGTCGCCTTTGCTCCTGAAGGGAGGTAAGAGAGAGAGGTGAAAATGACACGAGCAAACGACAACGGATGTTATGTTCGCGCTGCCAAGCTCAGAAAAATTACATGCAAACATATTCATTCCATAAATGATTGCTTCTATCATCCTATTCAGAAAAAAATAAGGTAACGACTGCACGTTACAATCTATGCACTGAAGAACTAATGCAATACTCCATACCTTCGGATGCGCTCAATGGTGTCAGCGCTGGATTGCTGCGGTTGCCACGTGCTATGAACGAAGAGCGAAGAAGGTGATGATGAAGATGCATTGATTGCACCAGTACTACTCGTGGTACTACTAGTAGTAATAGCACTAGTCGTAGTAGTGTGGCTGTCTTGTTCAGAGAGGCAAGCGTTGGCGCTGGGAGGTTTGTCGTTCATCGTGAAGTGCATTGTTTGCGGACAAAAGGCCATGGAGTCCGCCGTGCGCCGCACCTAATGTGATATGTGAGTAAAATATATAATAGACTGTTGAGATGGAAGATGGATGCATGCAAGACAAGAGATTGCAAATGAATTAAGTGTCGCTATTCGTTCTCATGCAAATTTAGCACTGACACATGCTGCAGATGGTGCCCTCGAGTACACAATGCGCAAGCTGCATACAATTTACTGGTAGGTGCAATTGCACGCAAACACATGTAGCAAAATATTAGACCAGCTCATGGAAAGTTGGCGGCTTGTAGTTCGGGATGTCCTGGTCGAATCGCTGGTCAGCCCTTGTAGTGCCCCACATAATCGGGTTGAGCATCTTGTGCACTGTGCCGTCCGACAACTTGTTGTGGTACGCTGAAATGGCGCGTTCGATCGGGTCGCGCAAGCTCACCTGGTATAAGTGTATGTATGTATATTAGAGCATATGGCATAGAGCATAAAGCAGATGGCATTCGTGATGAGAATATGCGTTGTATATACACATACGCGCGCAGAGATTTTAAAGGACGCGATATTTATGTGTTCGTGAAATTGTTAAAGGAGAAGATGGGGGAATATTCTTTCATGTCTGAACTGTTGTTTTCCTTCTAGTTGCCCTTTCTCTTCCTATTATTCTTTCATTCCGTTCTATATCTCCTTCTCTAATATATATTACCACTAGTTTCGCGCGAGGCAAAAAGCGCAAGGTGTTGACGACGGCGTGGATTCCGCTGACCAAATAATCGGGGGACGCTTCGCCGCTCACCTGATTATATTATATTAGAGTATTCAAAGGTTATGGGAATGGGTTGGGACTAGATATAAAATAGGACATCTCTCGTTGAAACAAAGCATATCATTTGAAGAGGGAACAAGGTGTTTACAGGAGGGCAAGTTATCGTCAGAATACGGCATTGGGTTGTTAAATGCATCACATACAAAAAGCTACATACGCATGCTCTTACTTACCAGCCAGGCTTTCTCAGCTGCTGGTGGTGGTGCGTTCGAAGCTCCATTGTTAACGTTTCCTTTTAAGTTGGTCTCATTTCCCAGTTGATGGCGAAAAGTGTTTGGAAACTTGACCAAAAATTTGAAAATGAACGACTCCACCCCAGGATAGTACGTTGACTTGGGAAAGGCGTACCTGTAGTAGTATTTGAAAGCAAGGGCAGCAGAAAGCAGAACGAAGCGAAACGATGAAGGTCAGAATCAAAAATCACGAAGAGCATTGGCTAACACTCAGAATTACATCGAGGAAAATGAATGCACGGCCCCTTCTATCTCCTGTGCTAAATATATATATCCATCCTCGCTCCAAAACTCTTTGTAACATGATCTTCGTACGAAATCTCTTCTACTCAAATCTCGCTCTCTCTCTACACCTTTCTAGTCCCTTTGCTGTGTCATCAATCGATTATTCGAACTCACCCCAAAAAGTTGAGCTCCTTGTCCCTCGGCAGCGCCACTTGGGGGTGCTGCCTCAAATACCCGAACAGGCTGGTGGTGGCCGCCTTTTGCGCCCCTAATATAACGAAACTGGGAGCACACTCGTAGGTGGAAGCCCCGCGCGGCAGGACCGGGTCACAAACCCTCTCTAATTTGTTGTTATTGGTGAGGTGGTTGTGGTTGAGGTTGTGGTCGTTGGCCTTGTCTTCATTCCTCCCTGTAACATCGTTGACGAAAGCTTGCTGTTCGTTGCCAAGATTGACTGAAGCAGTAGCACTGCCATCTCGTGAAGCAGAAGCCGGTGACAGTGGTACTGTAGAGGCCGAGTCTAGAGAAGTGAGATAGGCGTGCACGCTGCGCAACGACGAGGCATGGACCTGTAGAATAGAACAGAACAGAATAGAAGAGAAGAGAAAGGGAGAGGGAGAAGAGGAGAAAGAGAAGAGCAGGTGGCAAGATTATAGTGCAACCACTGCTGCTACTATTCTTCACCTTGTGAAACGAGAACATGTGCGGCAGCATGTCTCTTGGATAAGCCACAGGGGGCAAAGATTTAAAACGCCAGTCGTGCAGTAACTTCACTTTTGCTACGGCGCAGCACTGAATTGACAATGACAACAACAGCGAGATTTAAACTTGAGAGCAAACACAAACAGACGAGGAAGAGAAACAAAGCACTGAAGGATGGGAATGAGAGGAAAGGAATCAAAATGTAAGAATAGAAAAGAATAATATCGTCAATTGAGAAATAGAAGAAATAAATGATGCAAGCATTTTCCTCATCCTTACTTGGCCCAGCCACCCGTCGCCTCCAGGTACGGCGTCGGATATTACAGGGAAGGTTTTATTAGTGCATTGGGCTGCTGACATCGCCGTGAGAGCGCCCCCTGATGTTTTGGATAGATGGTTGTTCATAGCAAATGAAGGCACAGATCGGTTCATACGAGAGAGTGTGTCAAGAAGGGTTAGAGGTGAACGAAAGAAGTTGATAAGAAGAAGAAATCATTTTTATAAACACAGAAATAAAATTAAGCGCATTAGCCAAACATAAGCACACATCCACACACAAAATAAGTCGCGCACAGCAATACACAAAGGAGAACACACATCTACGCAGCACACATCTATGCACGCACAGGACAGCACGATGCCGGGGCCTCCGCCAATCAACTTCTCGGGAAAAGTCCCCTTTTTGGTGACGCGCGTGAATTCCCGCCCCATCGCGAGGGGTTCGTGAGATCGCCCTAGCCAGGTGTGCTGTAACCACTGAGACACGAGATGAGGACGAATGTACCTAGTAGCAGAATATGTTAGATGCAAAAAATTTCGAATCCGTTTCAGTAATCAGCAAAATTGACCGTTGGCAGAGAGGATGTAGAAAATAAGTTCAAATTCTCCAAGAAAGGGAAAAACGAAGAATGAAAACAGTGAGTAAATAGAGGCTACCCTATGCACGATATACTACGACTATTCTCCCTCTCTTCTTCCTGTAAGACTCACGTGTCATCATCGACCATGATCACCCACTGCGGCGGTTGCATTTTCATTGGCCACCCGCCTTGCTCGAAGAATGACACAATCGCCGCCACCTTGAGAATAGCGGAAAGGAAAGGAGGCAAGAATTGAAGGAAATTTTGGTACATTAAACCGTAACACATACAAGATAGGAAATAAATATAGTAACAGAGCATCATAATATCAACCACCCCATTATTAGTTCTTTTGTTCTATTTCTTTCACAATCGCACATAAAAGAATTGCCTAGATGTCCCGAATCCATGTCTTTTGCTAATGGCAATATCTATCAATGCCCACTTGTATCGTTTTCTTTCGCCTACTTTTTTGCGGAGCCAGTAGTCCCACTGCCGGTCTTTGCGCAAAGTTCTCTTGTAGAAAGTTGACGACGAAGAACGAGGCATCGAAGGGAGTTCCAGCCCCACCACTCGCACCTAATATAATACATACACATGTGGACATGGAGATCGGCCAGGTCAAGGGACATGCTTCCTACGTACAGACTGGTGGCGCTTCAAACGGTGAACGAAAGAGAGAGAAAAGGAATGAGGTGGCGCTACTCAAGTACCGTGCGTCGCAGTACAGGTGGATTTAAATAATCTCCAGCAGCAGGAGCAGCACCGGGACCGGTTTCTTTTCCTGTTTCGCCTCTAGATTGTTCCTCCTGTCGTGATTTCCATTCATTCGTTCCTTCATAATAGGGCACGAGCGGCACGGACAGTTTGAACGCGTATTTCTTCGCGGGTTGAGCGGCATCCCATTCCAGCTGACCGGTTTCTTCTCTTGTGCTTGATTCTTCTGCTGCTGCGGATGCTGCAGTGTTTTTTTCACTGGTTAAGTGTGACCGTCGCTGCGATAGAGGTGACACTTCCCGAGGGGGAGAAGGCAAAGACGAAACAGAAGTCGGAGAAGCGGCAGCAGGGCCTCTGTTTTTGTTGATGATGACGTCATCGTCTCCCCAATCATTGAACACAGCCATCCCTGTAGGCAGCTGCGATTGTAACCGCGACTGCAGTACCTCCTGTTGCTGTTGCTGTTGCACATTTCGAAATGGTTCTTGTTCTTCTCGGTCGTTCTTCACTACATGTAGCTCATTCGGCACCGTATTTCTCGCCGTATTCGTGTGCTCCTCCTTCTTTGTGGCTGTGCTAACGCCCAAGGCCGCTGCTGCTCCTGGTTGCCAGCCCCTTGATGACGATGAGAAGGATATTGCTTTTGCTTTTCGTGGAGAAGAATGAGGCGAAGAAAACGATGAAGGAGTAGTAGGAGTAGAAGGAAGTTTGCTGTTACCAGTAGTTGATTTTACTACAGTTCCGGGGTATTTCGTAAACACTTGCCAAGCAGCTGACAGTGCTTCATCTTCTGGATCTTCGTAAATTCCTCCTCCTTCTCCTCCTTTTCCTCTTTTTTCTACCTTGAACTTGTTTAGAGCTGCTGCAGCTCTTATAGCTGCTCCGGATGCAGCAGCGCCAGCTATTGAGCGTGAGTAAGTGTTGGTAGATTCTTTGCTCTTTGCACTCGTGCTTAAGCTTACAGCAGTTTCAGATGAAGAAGTAGCACCGTCATTGGATGTTGTCCGTGCGGTGTCTGAAACAGCATCAGCATCAGCATCAGCAGCCGCTGCTAGACAGCTTTGAAAAGTCACGAAGGCGACGCCCTTCTTGTCAATCGAAGTACCAGATTCTGTGCCAGATACTTGACTGAAGCCTAAGGCTGCTCCTAACCACCTAGGGCACAGTAACAAGAGGCAGTCGGATTCTTTAAATGCATAAGGTTTAGTGGATAGAGCCCAAGTTTCAGTGTTTCACTTCAAAAGCAGTATTTTCTTACGGAAGACATAAATGATCCCAACCATACACGCGCGCACAAGCACGTCCGCCCTCGTCGCATTCTTTAAGCAAACAAATTCTTTGCACAAGCACTACGAGCATATCGAAGCATGGATCTCACACACTTGTAATTACCTCATGAGACCGTTGCTACCATGAGTAGGAAGAGTATTACCACGACCGCCGTTGCCAGTGGTAGCGGTGGCATCATGGAACTTTCCGCGAACTTTCTCTGCAGCCAGCCCTTGGCGCCAACACTCCAAGGCCATCTTTGTACATTGATGAACAGATGCATGTTAATATCGATGACATAGAGCAAAAGAAAATGAGGCAAGGGAAAGAATAGGCATTATCTCTAGGCCTAAGGGGAGATTGATTTGGATGAGGGTAAAGGAAAAACGAAATTGGCACTCCAAGTGTGCTGGAGGATCAGTCAAGACAAGCAAGCAGAAAGTATCAGAAGTGAAGACAACAGCAAAAGCAGCACCCTTCTTCTTCTCCATGTCTCATGATATTCGCTTGCCCCTGATATAATTACCTTTTCAAGGCCCCGAGGCACGCTCCGGTGCAAAGCTGAAGGTAACATGACAGCTGTTGCTTCAGCTGCTGATCTTGTTGCTGGCGCTAGTGCTGCGCTCGCATCGTTTTCCTTTCCTGCAGAGCGAGCAGTTTTCTGCCAGAGCCAAGTGCGCCGCGGTCCGCGGTCTTGGCTAACGTCATCGATTATGCTGACGTCATCAATTGTGCTCATGGCACTGCTACTATAGTTATTAATATCGGTGCCACTACTATCACCGTCACCACTGTGAAGACGGTCGAAAAAGTCAGGCGGTGGAAAAGATGGCTCTGCCAACAGCCTCCGGCCAGATGCCAATTTGTTATGGTTAATGGTACTGTTTTTCAGGCTCTTCTTCAGTTTTGCTTCAACTTCTTGAAATCGTGTGCCAGCCTTGCTGATGATTTGGTTCTTGTTCGTACGAACAACACTGGCCAGGGTGCTTTCGCGCTGCATGGTTCGTACCGAATGTCGGACGTGTTTCAAAGCAAATTGCTTCCGAACTGCTCTGACGTCCTTTGCCAGTGCTCCGTGCTGCTTGCTGAACGAGCCTTTGTCTGCAAGGATGGTTAAGTCCTCTTCCAAATAATCAAAAGTGTTCATGTCGACGAAGAACAGCACCGAGGAGGAATGCGACCAAGTCGTCAACGTGTCGACAATCGTGTCCATGGCGACCGATTCTCGCACCAGGACTGCAAACACAATGCTTCCAGCGCTACTAGGTTTGCTCTGAACAGCTGAAGAAGATGGAGTGAACGAAGCTCTATCTAAATTCTGCTCACTAAGGAGGCGGCGACGCCTATCGTTGCTGTTGTTACTGCCATTGACACTGCCACTGCTAGCACTGCTGCTGCTGCTGCTGCTGCTGCCCTCGATGTTGAACAAACGTCTCTTTGCTTGATTGATAGATCTCAAATTATCCTCCGCACTACTTTTGCTATTGTGTTGAAATGTATCAACCATTGCTCTTTCTATCTTTTTCGCACCATCACCACTGTCACCACTACTGCTACTTCGAGTAGCCTCAGCAGCATTGGCCATTTCATTCGCAGCCATCATGTCGGCTGCGTTGCTGAAAGGTCCTAATGTAATAAATCGCGCTGCCAAAGCTGGCGACAACGGTTGGTGCATACGATGCCAAGGGGCAAAGGTCTCATGCAGGTGGGCGACTTTTTGAAAGGTGGCAGGGGGAAACGACAACCGCTGAGGAAAAGCACACGAGCTGAGGAGAGCGACGCCGCTATCCACGCTTCGGAAATCACTGGACTGGGCGCACAACAAATCGCCTCCTCTGGGCTTTGCCACATACTGCACATGTAAAATTTACAAATGAAGCAAAGTAAAATGGTGAAATAAATGATCAGTGAAGAATTGAGACAAGTATACATATAACGCAGCAAGAGGCAAATGGAGTGAAAAAGAGACAGAGAGAAATAAAGAAGTATTCTAATGTATGCATTCTCTACTAGTGTATACAGTGCAGCTTGCACTGAAAAATCAAACCTGAAAAGCGGCCCAACTGAATAGCATCCCATATTCGTGTGCCGGCCTGGGAATGAACGAGTTAAGAATTTCAGAGAAACACTTCAAAAAGTAGGAAAGATTGGGCTTCTGTGAACTCAAGATTGATTCATCCACAGTACAGATACCCGGCCCCTCACATGACATTTAATTCTATTGCAACTCTTCTTTCTCAACTCTCTCACTCAAAATGTACATGGTGATGCTACCTTGGAAACAAACCCATGGAGGAAAGGTCAGAGACGGCATCGCAAATGTGCCCCGCGATATAAGCAGGAGACTGCATCACAGATCGAAGTTGTGAATCTAGCAAAGATGCTTGCAGAAAAGCAGTGAGTCGCTCTGGTCGCAATAATGTAAAAGGCTGAATGACCATTAAATAGGGCCATTTCTTCATTCCTAGCAACTTAACAGCACCGATAGACGATGTACCAGCACCAGTACTAGAACCAGCACCAGCACCAGTGGCGTTAGCTGCACTAGCGGCAGCACTTTGATTGCTGTTCTGAAGAAAGGTGTGCACAGTACTCAAAGAGTTGAAGTAATTGGACGGTAACGGCACCAGGACAAAGGTTACTCTTCGGCGCACGTGTTCTGTGCAGTGAGGTGGCGAGATGGAGGCAGATGCATCTGCTGCTCCGGCTGCTGCTGATGCTGATGTGGAAGAACTACTGCTCCTGCCAGAGAAAAGAGCCGAGGGTTCGAAATCTCCAGCCACAATGACGTCAACAGGTTCAAACCCAGTGGCCATCCACCCTCTGGGGTGGCACAAAGCGTTGCGCAACATGGGCAGCGTGTTTTCATTGGCTAAGACGAGCACTCCAAACAGTAACGCAGGTGCTGATCCAGATGAAGTACTTGACGAGAGGACTTCGTCCTTAGAGTAATCTGTGCGATCTGCAGAAGCAGTATTGTAATTCGCTTTTAATCCGGAAGTCCTATCCACACCATCAGCGTCTTCGTAAACTGCGTCGTTGGATGTTATGGGAGTCACATTGGTGAAGCTTCTCGAAGTTACGCCGCCGCTACCATCGTTACTACTCTTGCTAGTGCCGCTGCTGCTACTTCCCTCTTCCTGCACTCTTATGCCTCCACTCGTCGTTTTCAGGTTGTTGATTGGCTGTGACATGACGGTGTCAATTACAACGCCACAAGTGGCTCGTACTCTTCCAGCAGCCAACTTCGCAGTGCTGGAGTCAAAATACTCCAACGGATGAATCCACGCATCGAGTGCAACTGCAAAATAGGACCGAGCGTGCTCTTCCTTCCAGAAGTAATGCTGTGCGTAAGCCCCACCCCATGTGTTGTAGTTCTTCACTTTGGAGGCTCGAACTATCCAATTTGGGTGTAAAGGCGCCTGAATTGAATGATTATATATCATATGACGAGGAGGAAAGATCCATCAAAAAGTAAAATGACATCGAATGTGGTGGGAGAAATGAACGTGAATGCATGAAATTCATACATCATACTCAGGTCGAGATCGCCTACTCTACACTGACATAGATGGACAAGTCTCTGCGTGAGAATAGAAGCAACCCACAGCCACTTCCGCAGTTGCAAATACAGGTAGGATGAAAAAGCAAAGAGAAATACGCACAAGATAATCGTCGAGAACGCGCTGTTCGTGAGCCCACGCAGTGCGGTAAATTGTGAGTGACTCGCCGAGAACACCTCTGTGACGGTTCTTGATCATGCTTGTTCCTAAAGTCGAACCCATTCCCACTTTCGGTGCCTTCACATGTCAATCCATAGAACAAGCAAAAATAATGAAGGGAGGGAATAGAAGAGAAGTGAGTGAAAGAAAGGAAACTGCGTTATGTACATTTGTAAGACAGAGGTGAAGTTCAAGTAGAAGGCAGGGTGCATCATACATGTATCCCGCCACAAAAGGCAGGAAGAAGCAACGCACGAAAGAAAGGCCAATCAATTAAGCTAAGGAGTTAACGGAAGAGGTCATTTTCTGCGTGTGTAAGGAATTCACATACCGGCACGAGAGTGCTCACAGAAGTCCACCAATCACGCAGCAAACGAGACGTGTCCCTGTGCTGAGTTTTCAGCAACATGAAACTCGTTGAATGGACCTGTAGAAACAACAAGAGGTAAGGAGATCAAGATGATTAAAATCGCAAGCAAGCAACTCATGTTGCTATATTCTTCGAGTCATTTCGCCTGGAAAAGCAGATGTCTCACTTGCAGTAACATAACACTTCTCTGTATGCCGATAATCCAATTTTCATCTCAAAGTCATGAGCTGAAAAACGATGTTTTGAAGCATTTTTGCCTGCAAATGCGCCGAGAATCAACTTCTTCTTCATCATCTCACCGTGTTGTTGAGGTTATTGCCGACTTTACGGGGCACTTTATGGACACCCGGCGGGGCCATTGACGTCAGTAAAGTCGCTCGTGGATTTGCCAGAAATGCTAAGAATTCTGGCTGACGATGGAGAGGCGGTCGTGGGGCCTTAGGTGCATTGAGGCTCAGCTGGTTATTTGTCTCAGTGTTCGTGCGTCTTCTGCCGCATTCCAAGCTATTTACACCCGTGCAGTAGTCTAGTGGTCCTGTTGATTTGTCCGTTGAATTTCTAGCCAGCAGCCGGCGACGCTTTTTCAAGGTTCGCTTGAGCTTTGGGTAGTTGTAAAACTTGGCATTAGGCGGCATTAAGAGCAAATCTGCGTCGAGAAACACGAGCACCTACACAGTGCGGGAACAATGAACGAGAAAACGGTTGAAAGAGAAATTACGGAAGAAATAACGCATGCATACAATACTAAGTGCGTGTAATATGTAGATGTACCCGACATGTGCAATTTTACCTTGCAGCCCGGAAATCTTTTGCTCATTTCTTCAAGCAGTACCACTTTGCACCTTTGAATGAAGAATAGATGTTATCACAGGTATATTTGTACAGTATGCAACGGAACTCTATAATTGCGTGAGGACGAATGAGAAAGCGCCATTGTCTGACTTGATGTGAAAGCATCACAACGCAATCTATAACTTGCGTGTTTCGGTTTATATCGGTAGCGTAGGACTGACAGTACAGAACGCCTATCGCTGAATTCTTTTTTTCATTAAGATATGAAATATCTCGGCTTACCAAGTGTTGGATCGTTGGCCGTCCCTGCGCAGTGAGTCATCTTTCTTGTTCAATACGGCGCCCCTGTCGACGCACGCCTGCGATATTGCTTTCAATTGTGCGCGCGTATCACTACCGTTGCTGCGGCTACTACTATTACTGTCGCTGCTACTGCCGCTCTTATCCTTATTCGTTGACGAATCTTGTATGGTGGCATTTTGTGCCTGGAGGACGGTGAGCCAGGGAGACGACGGCATGAAGAAGTTGTAGCCCTGAGCACACGCGTAGTGGCGGTTGAGACAAGGGACGAGCCGGTTGTACAGGGGGGCGCTGTAGTTGGCATTCTGAGAACCAAAAGCAGGCTGTTGAATGAGTTTGCGCATGAGGCGATCCAGGCGTGCGCCTGATGGTATCTGGTTGAAAAAAATGAGGCTTGAAGAATTAGGGAACAGAACTACTCACAGGCCTCATAGACACCATCAAAACAACGAAAAGCACTCATATAATGAGGAGGCTTCCACGTCAACGGATACAAGTACACATTGACGCGCGCACTTTTTGTGAACGAGAGTAAACTAAATTACTTCTACTTTAACTTGGAAATACACAAGCATCTAGGTTCTTTGGCTCTGGAACGGTTATGCACTCACGCTCGCTCCTGAAGGTAGCTTCACGAACGGATCCACTGGTGCGCCAGACGCCAGATCGGCAGACAAGCCGCCAGATGCTTCGTATGCGTGAGCCAACTGTCTCGCCATTGCCGTACATCTGCAGGCGCATGGAAAGTACGAAGTTTAGAAATACCGCAGATCTAGCGGGCTTACAGCAACAGTCTTAAGCCTAGCTCGACGAGACCATTCAATAGGCGTGGCAAAAAGGTGTGAGCTATCAAAAACGCACGCACGCTTTGGAATGAGCTTGATTTTAAAAAAAAACTGACCCGCCACGTGGAATCGCCTCATGGTCAGTCAAGAGGCATATTTCGTTCGGCTGAACATTACTCGCTTGGTCTCCTCCTGACGTTGCCGCATCGGCTGCGGCGGCTGTAGCTTGCGCCAATTTCGATTGCACCACTAGCAAGCTAAGCCATACTACCAAGCGCCTCGAAAGATGTCCTTTTCTAGGCAGCCAATGTCCTAGCACGGCACTCGTATTCTTGCTATTTCCCGCTGTTAGCGCCCTAGCTTTGATAGCACCAGAGGCTGTTGGCAGAGTGCTCATCCTAGCTAAGGATTTACACGAACGACAGAAGCCATCGCCTACATCCAAATATTCTACAGTACGCTACATTGATCAATGCTATGGATCATTCAGTGAAAGGGCTGAAAAGGCCACGCCGAGGGAAGTGAGAAGCTAGCGTTCTCGGAGTTTAATCACTACTTTCTCACAGATGGATGATGAAATGATGAAGCAGCAGTTCGGACCCTCGGACATCAACGGAACACCAGCGGCACACTTTCTTTTCGAGCTTGTTTGCACCAATCTACAATAATCTAGCTAGCTAGAGTAGGAACTCTACGAACTTCACACTGCTGCGCTGCTCTACGCTCTCTGCTGCTTTGCTGCCACCTTGCCACTTGCCACCTTACCGCCTTCTATTACACCTGCTGCCGGCTTTATATAGCGCCTCCGAATACATTTACAAAGTGACATCAGTATACCTGGTTAACTAGGCTATTGATTTTGTCTTCTCAGTGAAGAGAGCTCCACATAAGGCCACTAAATTGAAGTACGAACATATATTATGATAGGACGACTCGTGAGCGTGCTCGGTACATTCCTGATTACCGGATTGCATGGGTCGATTGCATTAGACTGCTCCGAAATCAGCGCCACGATTGAGAACACTCAGGATATTATCGTAGAGCCGCCACAAGCTATTGTTCGACTGTCGAACTCGGCAGGATGCGAGTCTCGCATATCCTACAAAAAGAGTGTCACAGGCTCGATAGCTGGAACCCTAGTCACACAGTGGTCAACCAGCGCTGAAGTATCGGTTCTGCGGTTGTCTCCTGGGTTAAGTTATGAGTTTGAAGTGCTCTCGCGCGATGTGGGCAGCGACGACAATGGCACCGTGATTTTTAGCACCACGTTGAGCATTCCTGGAAGTATCTGGCCGTACTTGACTGATCGTTCCCATGGGTATTCGAATTTTGTGGTGGCGTTGAGCGGCACTCCAACCTGGGACATGGTGGCTCTTGACGTGGCTGCTTTAGAGGCAGACCCGATGTTTGACGGGTTTGTGTTCGTAGACGGCGATGGAGACATCGTTTGGCTTTGGAACATAACGACTCTCCATCATGAACCTGACAAAGGAAGCTTTCCGTCGCACAGCATCGACCAGCGGGATGATTTTTCTTTCGTTCTCCAGACCATGGTAAGAATATTATCTTGAATTTTTCTAGCTTGAGAGCCAGTAGCTCCACTGGTGCGTGCGTTTCTTTGTTAGCTTACTTCCGCGTTTGTCTGCCCCCGGGTGTACAGGTCGCGGAAGAGCCTTTATCTCGAATTAATCCTCAAGGAAAACTTCTGAACAGTCTTGAGTATGACCCAAGTTGCCTTATCGTAACTCATGAAGCACGTCTCAACTCTTCCCAAAGCGGTGTTTACAGTGTTCAAGAAACGTGGGGCGAGTACTCCGAGTTAGATCTTCCACAAGTGGGCGATAACGTGGTCTCGTGGGACTTTCAAAGTGGCGAACTCACCGTGCTCATTGACCTATTTGATTTCTTTGACCCTGTCACCGAGCGGGGCTACTTGTCAAACAGCACCTATCGAGCATCCTGCAACAGTAACGAAAGCCAATGGACCAATGATTGGTCGCATTTGAACAGCGTGTCCGTTTCAGCCTTTGATGGGTCACTTATTGTCTCTATTCGTCACTTGTCTACCATATGCTCGTTTCAAGCGCCCCCACTGTTGGCTGGCATCAAATGGTGCATAAGCTCTGAATTGCCCCATCGTTCCAATTACACCTTTGACGAGGGTGCTACCAAATTCTACGACCAGCATGCCGTGCAGCAGCTTCCTTCGGGGAACTTGATCATGTTTGACAACGGGAACGCGCGCGTAAAGGTTGGCTATGGCGGCGGTGGAACCACAAGCCGAGGCCTGGAGCTGAATTTAAACCAAGAAACCATGGTGGCAAGCGTCGCGTGGGAATATCCCGTGACTTACGACTCGCACGAAGGCAGCGTGTATCCCCTGGAGAATGGCCATTTCTTGATTCACGAACCCAACAATGGCGGCGATGCGGCGATGATTCAAAGAGTAAATGAGGAGCAACGCATCCGTGGTCTTTCCAGAGCAGTCGAAGTGGACTCGAATGGTGTTGAAGTTTGCAGCCTCTACACTGGCATCTACACTGATACGGCGTATCGCGCTGTCCCGTTCAGCACCTTGTTGGGTGAAGTAAGGCAATTGGAGTGATTTGCTGCAGAAACTCCATCTTGAATGGCAGTTTGAAGGGAGTTTGTAACGGCAGTATATCAGCGACAACCAGAAAGCAACTCGCTCTCGCTTAGTCAGCGCAGTCAGCATCTTACCCGTATCGACAAAAGGTGGCCAAGGTTATATCGGCTATCGCTTGGAGGCGAAATACCAAAAAGCGAAACACTATGGTCTGATATAAGAAATTTATGCAAAAGTCGCCTATATTGATACGCACGCACTTCGTAATTAATGGAGTGCGCTTCCCTCGGCGAAATATTGCTAAATGCGCCGCTTTTTGCGTTAAAAAAAAATAGGTAGGGTACAAGGGCAGTACCATATTACCCCAGCCAAAGCAGTGCTAGGACTCTATACGGATTATCACAACAGCGCTTATTATAAAAGAATGAACAACAAATGGGCCTCATCTTTCAGTAGCTCGAAGTCGAACTTCGTAGTTGTACATTCAACTCCTGCTGCTTACTGCTTAGGCTATTCATGAACAAAAACTGCCGACATGTCCGCGTTGGGTTATCGGCATCCCGCCTGCAATAACTTCGATTATTCAGCCCTTCATGTGCCAAGTTCACGTACAGAGAAGCTCCCGTCAAGATCCTGTCATCAAAATATTTGAACATGACCCGCTAAGCAGTTAACTCGTTGCTTCCTGTCGGCTACTTCGAACCCGCGTCACCGCTCCGCCCCACCACGCACACGAAACGCCGAAACCAAAGATGAGCCACTCGCTTTCGCTCTGAAAGAAAAATTGAGAAATAATTCCAATCAGACTGCTGTGAAGCGATCAATGCAGTCTTTGAGTTAGACCAGATGCCGTTATGAGCACAGTAGAGGGTAGCCCATCTTCCTTGTATTTTCCACATAATCGTCCACTTTCCAATTTCACCACTGAAGTGCACCCTCCACGACAACCCCTCAGGGCAGCACGATGACTAACACTCGGTGGTCGTGACATACTTTAGGGATACATATTTTTCATGCACCCTATTGCGCCTTGCTCTCTTTTCTTGATGGCGTCTTCTCTGCCGAGCTAAAGGCCACCCAAGAAGGTATCGAGCTGGCTAGCTTACTCCTTAATAGCCAACAAAAACTTTTTTTTCAACACGGTGTCAATCGCGATGCTCTGCTACGCTGTCAGCTGGTAATTTGCCACGATAGTAGCTTAAAGTTGGAAGCAGCTCGCAGCATTGTGCAAACCTCTTTGTCCAAGGAGGTACTAGGTTCCAGATCGAGCGCGTCGAACTTGCGGAACATTTAAACATCAACCCTCTTTTGTAAGCCATGGTACAGAGTTTATGTCTGTTGCAGAAAATCCCTAATATAGTATCACACAAATATTGATGGAAATCCCCAACGATTTGACGTAAAATTACGGGTTATTTGTATAGACTTTTTTCGCAACAGTGGGAAGGTTTTGAGACACCATTCTTTTCACCCCCAAGAGGGGAGACCGTAAAAATACAGATTATTCGACGAGACCGTAAAAATAAAAATTATTGAGAAATATTTTCACGATTGTAATTTAAGCACTTTGCTGATTTCTGGTGTCTTGCTATGTGTTTCTTAGATGTCATACAATTGCATTTGGGACACTGAAAGAGTTTGAATAATACTTCTTTATTTTTTTCTCGCCACAACTTTGATGCTTTTGCTATTTCTTCTCTATGCTCTTCACGATACTTCTTTTTCTGTGTTTTGATTTCATCAAGATGTTTCATACGATACTCAAAGTCGTGTTTCTTCTTCAATTCTTTCTTGTGTTGAATTGATGGAACAGGAAATTGTTTGTTTAGTAAGGTATCGTATTTATCCATTTCTTTTTGTTCCTCGATTAATAATTGTGTTTTACTTTCCAGATTTAAGAATATTACAGGAATTACTTCGAAATAATCAAATCCACCATTATTTCTTATTTGACAATACGAAGAAAGATTATAATTCTTATCTTTTTCATTATTACAAACATTTTTATGTGACCTTTTCCGATTTTCAAAATTAGTAGTTGAACCGACGTATATGACTTCTTTGGTTTCAATACATCTAATGTGATAAATAACTGATTGATTATAATCTTGCTTACGAGGCATACTTTTAACAAATATGAATCGTTCTATTACATTCTATTATGTTCTATTCTTTAAGTCCTTTTCTCCCATATCAAATCATAATTATTGAAATAGGTGTTTCACTTTTTCGTAGAAGTCGGTATCTTGCTTTTTGTATCGCATTTTTTGAAATATAGATTTATATAAGAATCCATAGATTCTTGCTTTGCTCCACTGCTCCACTGACAGTCGCTTACTCGCCCCTTTGCGTAAATCAGGGTTCTTGCTGTAATCTTCCTTCAATCGCACACTACCTAAATTGCTACCATATGCTCCCTTTC
>Ga0307930_1001314_pt1 | contig 19756 bp, 10 predicted proteins | sample OrgLakmetageno46_FD_203161 | JGI IMG/M metagenome (GOLD analysis project Ga0307930, IMG submission 203161) | Saline water microbial communities from Organic Lake, Antarctica - #46 | ecosystem: Environmental > Aquatic > Non-marine Saline and Alkaline > Saline | place: Antarctica: Organic Lake...
TGAGCTGCACTCTCAGAGCATGGAGGAGCGTGCCACTTTGGACCGCTACCATCACTTCCATGGCCACTTGGGCATGTGCGCCTGATTAGCTTCTTAGGTCTAATTTGCGCTGCTTTGCTTTTTTTTCTCTACCTGTTCGTCTTCTAATTCCGGCCCTTCGGGGCCTGTCTCAAAAACTTCTCTGATCTGACCACAACTCAGCAACGAAGACGACGACTGCGACGACTTCTATTTTTTACGTTCTGCACTTTCGAGCTCTCCATGATAACATGATAAGATTATGCGCCTTGCGGTAGTCTATAGTGTGTTCAAACCTTGGAAAGTAAACCTGGCGATCGTAGTCGCAACCACATTGTTACTACGGATAGACAGTGAGTAAAGCAATTCAAACTGGAGCGAATTTTGTTAAATAGATTACTTGCTAGCCTGATGAGGACTTAAAATCGTGCTCTTCTCGATACCTGGACAAGCCATGGAGGGAAGGCAGGACAAAAGCAGTGTTATAGTTAGGTCGAAGGTTAACGAAGTCGCAAACTCAGACGACACTCAAAAGCGAGTTCACGGAGAAACTCATGGGACATTCGCAGCAGCAGCCGAAGCAAAGGTGAAGCCAGCAAAAATATCCGCAGCCCGGGCCAAGTGGATTAAGGCCGGCAGAGCGCAAGGCGTGGGCAAGCAGCTCAATGAAGCGGTTGAAGAAAAGTTAGACAGTTTTCACGCATATAAGGTTAAGGCAGCCCATCGCGAAGAGCTCCTTTTGCAAATTCGTTTTGGCAACCTACCTCGGCTCGAGATGCACGCGAAACTTCAGGAGGCGAAAGGTTTTCTCGCTGACGACCGTGAGTTGCTGGCGTTTGCGTGTAGCTCGCACCCTCACACCTTGGAACTGGCCTCGCCCGAGCTGAAAAATGACAAATCGCTCGTTCAAATCGCAATGGGTGCTGACGTAGACACCTTGAAGTGGGCTTCACCGGAATTGAAGTCGGACAAAGACTTCATGCTTCACGCTATCCACAAAGTAGGCCGAGCAGCAAAGTACGCATCTCCTAGTCTCTTGAGCGATCGAGACTTCATGTTAGAAGCTATTGAGAAATGGGTTGGGGCACTAGAGTTTTCGCCCCTCAAGAATTCCAACGATTTTGTCATGGAAGCGGTGCAAAGAAACGGCGGTGTCTTACAATACTCGAGTCAGAGCTGTCAAAGCGACCATGCAATTGTATCTGCAGCGGTGCAACGCAATGGCGCGATGCTGCGCTTTGCATCATCCGAATTGCAAGACACTCACGACGTTGTACTGTTGGCGGTAAAGCATCATGGTGGGGCCATCGCTCACGCGTCCCCTCGACTTCGAGGCAACAAAGAAATCGTACTCGCAGCCGTGTCAGAAGAAGGCGGCGCACTGTACCACGCGACCAATGAAATGAAGGCAGACCAGGATGTGGCCATGGCTGCTGTGCAGCAATGGGGTGGCGCGCTGAAGTACGTATCTGAAGTGCTGCGGTCGTCCCAAACTGTGGTCTTGGCTGCAGCTCGGCAAGATTCGTCAGCCATCGCATACGGTTCACCGAGTCTGCTAGATGACCCCGAAATACATGAACTCGCGACGAAGGATAGATCATTTTTAAGCTGGGCTTACTGGTCGGAGCAACTGAAGTGTTTCTTTTGTTTATGATTCAAACGGAGCTCAAACTGAATGTTTTAAATGTTTTGAAGTAATTCCCGGCACTCTGGCCAGCTGCCAATGGCCAAAGAAAGCCGCAAGTACCTCTGAAAGCTAAAAGATACTCGCAACTCACTAGCTACCTATATGGGGCTGCGAGGTGCGCCGTGCCCTAGTCGCCTGTGCTCTCTTCCACGAAATTCCCCCTCTTTCTTTTCGGGACTTCGAGGAGGGTTTATCTGTTTATCTCCGAGAAATTATATTACTAGTATATAATTAGTAGTTAGAAATAACGAATTGAAAAAGATATTTCGGAACACAGACCACAAGGCAATTGTCCAGCCCAGTACCCAGTATCTACTGAGCCACATGTCGACTTCGAATGTACTTTGATTTCCTCTCCCCACCACGAGATGGGCAGTGCGATTTCAGAGGAGGCAAATGCCCCATCCGTGCACAAGCTTCCTGCGAGGATTCCCCACCTCGGACGAGCACCAGCGCGCCCGTAGACCCACCAGGAGCTGACTCCGAGTGCTCAGACTCGAGCAAAGGAGGCCCACACTGCGCATTGCGACCACAAGCACCGCAAGGATGTACAAGGAACAGCACTGTAAGTGCAAGAAAACACAAAATCATGAGCGATGTCGGCCAAATCAGATTACCAATTAACCTGAGTGAGGTTGGCCGCTAGCATTGCCACCAGAGCAAACGTTGAAACCAAAGGACCATCTTCAAGTACAACCTTTTCCATAGACAACAAGCATAATTACCCACAATTAGCGATGCGTACATCTCGACAAAAAGACAGAGATGCCCGCAAAGAACGCTAACTATCATCAAATAACGAACCGTAGAACACAACGAAAGAGTCTCAAGGTCAGAGATAGCTGCCTTCGTTGACGTCCATCCACCCATGTCTTGAGCTCGTTCAGCAAATGCATGAGGCTGAACCACACCAAGAGAAGTTAAACTACGAGGGATGTCGACGGGGATCGGGCTTGCCACGAAGAGCGATTGAAATGGTGAAAGTGTACTGCCAGAGTTTTGTTGAGCGCGAAGTGCTTGTGCAGCACGGTTCAGAGTTCTCTCCACTGGCTCAAGTGGCGATTGAATTCCTTTACATACTCCCCGCCTTCGCCCCTGTGCTTTCAACTTCCTTTGATGAAGGCCATCAAGAATCTTGCTTTTTTTCCATCGGCCCGGGAATGCATGGGTGCATCGCGTCTCTCTTGCCTTTTGCTCTGCTTCACCGCCAATTTCACTGGCGGTATTAGAAGTGATAGGTTCTAATGTGCGAGCTCGAATGTGCACGCACAGAGTACTTTCATTGACTTTCAAAGATGGTTCGCTTCCTGAAGCAGATATTGGGTGAAATAGTGAGTAGGCTCTAGCAGCCATATTTGACCAGTACGTAAGGGGTGGCATGTCAAGTGCACGGACTAGCCCCGCTGCACCGCAGAAGTTGTAGTAGTGATCTAGACGAAGAGTTGACTGTGTTGAGCCTCGGCTTTTGTCCGCCTCAGCAACGCGCGCGCAAGCAGCCTGAATAATCCTACTCTCGAGTTTGCTGGCATTACTTGAAGCCAAGCTGAGCTTCTTGGCCGAACGTTTGTAACGGTAAATTACCTCAGCAGTAGAGACATTTTGGTGGGTCCATGGACTATCAGGTGCCAAAATAACGCAAGGTTCGACAGCCTGAGCAAAGCCGGGTAACACATGCTTGAAATCATCGTAAATCTTCGAGCCGTAGCGAAAGGAAGCGAGCTTCAGATGGCACGTTGGAATGTTGAGAAAGTTCACAAGTACCGCCACTGATAAGAGGTAAAGGAGCTGATTTCCGAGCCCGCCATGAGCAGTTGCTCGCAAGACTTGGCAACCCACCATCCGATCGATTTCAAAAATGAATCCTTCATCACTTCATTACTGTACGCGTGGAGAGGTGAACTATGTAGAAGCGCATAGTGTTTATCTAGAGCACTTGCCAACGTTCGAACACTAGCTATTTAAGGTGTGTTAGCTACCGCTGTTTGCTCGCCTTGGGTAGCTCCTGTAGTTGAGCTTTGATAGCTTGATGAAGTAGTAAATCTGTACAGGAGTTCTAAGAGAAGGTATCGTTTTGACTATCAAGGCTACGTTGTTCATGCTAAGAGTCGCACGATTACCGGATATAATGCTGTCGTAGCATCCTCTTTTTCGGTGCAGTGAGCACTTCAGGCTTCTAGCTAGCCAAGGATGCATTAGCTTGGTACCCTTGTTGGTATGGTAACTTATTCAGCTATACATTACAGACATGACAGTACGAACGATCGAACGATTTTTTACTGTCCCGTGTCGGTCGTGTGGATAATGGAGGGTGACTGACGTTGGGTGACGTGAAATGGATTTTGACTTTTGACGAAACATTTTCTTGAAGAAAAACTGCTGGCCAGTATTGGTGCAGGAGTCGATGAGAGCTAGTTGTGCACAGTGCTCCACGAGAAGTGCTCAGATCTCTACAATAGACATTCAGCATTCCCACGTTTTCGAGATATTTTATTGGCGCGAAGTTTAAAATGCTTCATTAATTGAACTTAGGCTAAGTGCCTTCACTACTCTTGACAGTAAAGTAGCTTTCGTTTTTCTTCGTTTTTGACACAAGCGGACGGCGACCTCTCTTGACTTATGGTGAGGGGGCTCAGATACATTTCGATTTCCTTATGCACCAGTATCTTTCCCCGTCGTACCATTTCATTTTTTCAATTTGTATTATTCGTTTGCGTGGGCCTACTTGATACACAGGGCGGCAAAAAGCCCGTTGGCGCCAACCCCAGCCGTGGCCATCACCACAACACGGTTTACCACCATCATTCAGCCAGCCATGGGGGGCATGCTGCAGCAACAGCCCGGGTGGAAATGCCCCCAGGTTTCATTGACAGCTTCAGTTTTTGGACTGCTCCAACGCCTGCCTGGCCTGGACATTCTCAAGCATCGGAGCCTGATGCAGCCAGTAACAACAGTCGAGGAGCTACCAAGTTAGCACAAACCGCTTTCGAAATAAACACTGCCAATATGCTGACCCCAGCAATCATGGCGACGGAGCAATTGTCAACGGTTACGAAGAGCCGGTCGTGGCCTTTCTTAGGCAATGGCGTTGTGATTTCCCCCAACTCAGGCTCGATGCGAAGGGTCGACGACGAACGCCAGGGCTCAGCCGCTGCTTCACAATCCGAACCTAAGCATGCACCACCGTGGACCAAAGAGCTCTCGCTTCACCTCATGCAACAGCCAACTACCTCGAGGTCGAGGTCTCCGTCTCGCAGTGGAAGCACCAGCGGTGCAGCCGAAGAGTTTTCTGCGATGGCCAAAGACGACCCCCATGCTGCTCCTTTACCTGGTCACCACCGTTCTCGTTCCCATGAGGGTCTTGGCAGCGAGGCCAAACACACGGACACCTCGCCTCGGCAAACTCTCTATGCGTTGCGCCGAAACCGCAGCAGCAGTGACGACGTCGCCGCCGACGACGATAATGCCCACGGCAGTGGTGATGAGAATGATGACGGTGACCAACGCGACGACCACAAGAAGAAAGTGCCACCCTCCGACCGGCCCCAGGCTGGCGGTGAGACCCCACCACGCCCGTCGTCTTCGGCCGCCTTTGATGCGCTCTCAGAGAGAAGCAGTCGAGACGAAAGAGACAGCGGGAGCCTGTCGGCCGACATCCGCAAGCGCAACGCGGAGCGGGCCATCAGCTGCGGCAGCAGCGACGGCGGCGGGCGCCACGGCGACATTGAGTCCGTCGACGAAGCGGGCGCGCTGTGGGCCTGCCTGAGCTCGCTGACGGGCCGGGTAGCTGGCGCCGAGCAGAGGGACCAAGCCCGCTTGCTGAGCCTAGAAAGCACAGTGAAAGCGCAGCACGCGCGGCTCGAAAGCTACGAACAACAGCAACAGCAGCAGTTGTGGCAGCAGCAGCAACTCCTGCAGCAGCAACAGCAGCAATCGCGCCAGCCGCAGCAGCGACTTCCAGCGGCTGGAGCTAAGAAGCCAGCGCGCAAATTGCCGATAGCTGTGGGTGAAGCACCTCCAGTTGGCAACGGTGGGAGCATAGCTAGTGGAGAGCAGGCACGAACGGAACCAGGCGACGTTCCAAAGACAACGGCTGCCGCAACCACCACTGCAGCGCCCACAGCCAGTGCAGCAGCCACTGCGGCGAACTCTCGCCTTTCGCCCAAATCAACCACCTTCGTTCCGCCGAGTGCAGGTGCAGTTGTCACCAATGGCAGCTCCTCGAGCACCAGTGTTGGAAACGTGAAGAGCAGCGGCAACGGTATGGCTAGCATTAGCAGCAGCACCGCAACCAAAACCAGCGCCAACGCCAACAACAACAGCGGCGGCGCGCTGGACCCCAGTTCGGCCGAAGGTCTGCGGCGGGTCACCGAGCGGGTGCGCACCCTCGAAGGGCGTCAGGGGGCGCTGCAGTCCAAAGTGGCAGCGCTCGACGGGGTCCTCGGCCGCACCGGCGCGGCATGGGCGGCCTCCTTGAAGAAACTGGCCGCGCACACCGGGTTGTTTGCAACGTCAGCACCCGACGCTAATGGTGCTGACCAGACGAGCAGCAGCAGCAGCAGTAGCGGTGCATGCAGCAGTAGTAGCAGTAGTAGCAGTAGTGCCAGTAGCAACGGCGGCAACGGCAGCAGCACTGGTACGAGCAGCGGTGCCGTCAGCGGTGCTAGCAGCGACGGCAGCAGCAGCAGTGGTGAGAACAAAACTAGTGAAGCCAACAAAGTGAGCAAAGCCAAGGACAGCAGTAAAGTAGCTGCAGCCGATGAGAAAATGGTTCAAGTACCAGAAGCGCTTCTGGAGTCCCTTGTGGCACGGATAGGAGCGCTTGAAACCGCACTTGAAGCAAGTCGCAAAAACGAGTCTTCTTCGTCGCCTACTCGAGCTGGCGCTGCTGAGGCCGCTGCTGGTGATGCCGCTGCTACTACCGAATGAAATAGTTTGTCTCCACTGCTGATGTGGGTATCTGATTCCCACTGGGTTATCGCTGCATGTGAACCGCGTGTTTATACAGCTCTATGCTGGTTCCTTGTTACTTATCTTAGATCTTAGTTCACTTGTCGTTGTCAATAATCCTAATCCTAGTCAATTGTAACTTGCGACCACATACATATCGGCAGGGCGCGTGTATTCAACTCAGCATCTGGCAGGAAAGTTTTTAAAAGAAAACCCAGCAGTTCAACAGCAGCTTCTGTTGCGATTTCGGGAAGTGATTATGGCTGTGTGAAATAGAAAATACTTCTTATAAGAAAAAGAAAAAGCCCCAGGCCTAGCCTAGGTCCTCCGAACTATGAACTATGCTATATCTTTATGGCAAATGCTTTTCCTACCTGCAGTAATTCTGTTAAACTCCTTGCCATTCAAAATTATGTCGCTCGGGATCTTGAGGTTTTCTTTTATTGCTTCATTGAATGAGGGCTGCCGGTGGACTTGGAATTTGCTTCAGCATTTTTGCCGGAGGCTTGCAGGTTACAGTGGCTTCCTCTCATCTCGTTCTTGATATTTACAAGCTGAAAGCTACTCAGGGTGCAGAAATCCAGGTAACATTATATCGCTAATCTTGAGCGCTTCCAATCTTATTTAAAAAGCTTTCTTTCCAGTGACAGCGGCCATGATTTTTTCCGTCAAGATGAATGAGATGGTGGTGTACGGTGCCAGCTTCAGGTACGCAGGCGTAAATCCACGGTATATAAACTGCGTGCGAGCGGGTTTGACACGGGCAAGTTGAGGCAGCAAGGAGGAACAAGTCAAGGTTAGCAGAACTAGGCGCCATCCTAAGTACCTCGGCTACAAAACGCAAATAGATAGCTCCCTTCTTTCAATAAACAAGATAAAGTTTTAAAAAGAGCTGACTTACCCAGGGGCCCTCCTTCTTGAGGCTTTTCGCGAAGCAGTCTACCATGCCACTGTAAGGCGGCGCTTGGCCCGGTATTACTTTCATGGACTGAATTCGGCTCTTCACGACATCGAAAGGGTTGACCAAGATGTTGGCTACGAGCGAGGACACCAAAGTCCCGGCAAACATGGTGCCAACCTCGGTCTTCTTCAAAATTGGAATGTACAGGGGTAAGCGCGCTTTTGCTTCCGAGTACACCGCTAGCGTGGAGGAGCTCAGCAAGCAGGCGCGAATGATAGTAGGAGTTGCACCGCGCCAGAGTGCAGGCAGGCCTTCTTCCTTCGCAGTGCGGTAGATGCAGTCCACAACGTTTTTGTAGTTTCGGCGCTCGTCCACAGGGAGGCGACTGTCGCCCCCCATGCGCACTAGCGCAAGCTCCGATGGGTTCCCAATGAAACTTCCGATTCCACCACTCACGCAGCCCATGCCCATTTTTTCCACAAAGGTGACGGACTCGCCTTTCGCCTTCGCCTTTGTGAGGTAATCGAGCGCGAAGGAGTACATCCCGAGTCGACATGAACCATAAGTCCATTGTCGCAGATACGCTGCGGTAACACCTTCATACAATGCGCCTACTCCGCCCCTAAGAGTAGCAAGAAAATAAGGATGGAACTTACGCAGAAACGCAGAGTCCCACTAGCTAGTGTCGTCAGTGTTGGACCGGTGTAAGAAGAATGTTTAAGACCATTATGTAGAATGTATATGATGTGCACCTAGCTAGAAAGAAGTCTATTCAGAGATGTGTGATTAACGCGGCTCTTAATTTCATATTGCAATGTAAGGAGAATTAGAGTAAGAAAGGGCTATTTCTTCAATAATGGTGTTGTCTGTAATCATGGCGCACCCGCCAACGATGTGCTTTGCGCAGCCTAAAGTTGAGTTAAACTTCTGGAGCTGCATTTGAATGCGCAGCACGTCAATCGGATGGCAGACCGTAGCAGCGCCCATGCCACCAAGCGCTGAGACCACCATCCGAGTACCGAGCCCAGGTGCGTCCGACATTTTGAATCTAATGAATATTCTTGTTCTGAGAGCTTAGAGCTGGCTCCACGTTCCACGTATCCATGTACTTAGGTGTCTCTAGTCTCTACTGTACTGTACAGAGAAGACGGACAAAGACGACTAGGAGAGACTAGAGAGACAGACGACAACATCAGGAAATCGACCGCACAGTTCCCGTTCCAGTACAGTATGCTACAGACCAGATACCATGCTACTAGCTACCACCCTACCACCTACCACCATGCTACCACGCTCTCACGCCATCACGCCATCACGCCATCACGCTATCACTTCCAGCCTACTTACAGCACAAGAGCACAAGTCTTGAGCCAAGCTAAGCTACACGTATCTGAAGTCATACTAAATACTAGCAAGACTACTGTATTCTCCTTCTCTACTCTTACCACGCTTGATTGACGATTGATGCAGCTCTTGCCTGACATTCGTAGGTAGCTAGGAAAATACCCAGTAGGAGTTATCGAAAGGCTACATACTAGTATATAGTAGGCACTGTGTAACGAGCTTTAAGCAATGGACCTAAAGAAGGTCACCGAGCCAGCCCCTTCTACTTCATCTTCATCAAAAAAGAAGCCAACGACCAAAAAGCGTAGGCTTGAAAACTCAGCTTGCAGTGAAGACGACGACACGGAGGACTATCGGACGGCCGCTGACACCTTCATAACCAACATCCTAGACTGCGGCTTCACTTCCCCACGAGACGTACTCCATTCTATTCGTCCTCTGGATGGCACGCCTGAGTGCACGCTCCTGCCTCATTGGCAGCCTGTAAGCAAGGGTAGCGCTGGCGCCATACCTGCAGCTATTCAGGATGACGATTCCGTGCAAAACTTCTTGGCGCGAGAAGCTGGGCACTTGCTGTTGCATGACCTCAATGCAGAGGTGCGCTGCCGCCCAGCTCGTGGAAGCTCTAGCACTGCCAGTGGACCTCGCAGCGAAGAGAGTCATTTGGTAGGACGGCTATCGGCAGTCAAGACGCCCTGGAGCATTACTGATGACTGGATCGCCCAAGTGCCCGCATTCAACTCCGTAGCGCTCCCAAACCACGATGCCAAAGCGCCTGGGTTTTCAAAGTCACCGTTTGCATGCTCGTCTCCTCCTGCGAGGAAGGCAGAAAGAAAGGCGCTCAAGCAAAGCGGGCTTCAGCACTGCCTCGACACCTGCCTCAACGTAGGCATGGCCGTCACTGCCATGGATCTTCAACCTGCCGCGGCCGAAGAGCCCAGTAGTACTAGCAGCAGTAGCAGTAGTAGTACTAGCAGCACAAATGCATCTTCGGGTTTTTGGCTGGCAGTGGGTGGTGGAAGCATTGGAGGTTTCGGCAACCATAACCCTCATGCAGCTGAGGCCAACCTACTGGGCGTGCCAACTGCCGGAGCCAACCTCATACAGATCTGGTTTCTGCCTTGCAGTCACAACAGCGAAGGCGAGAGCTCGTCTCTAGTACCGTGGCTAGTTTATGGGCTACTGCATGACCATGGTGGCGTGCGAGATCTCAAATGGGCACCTCTTGGATCCAGTGCGCTACCTTTTGAGTTGAGCACAGGTGCTGCAACGCATAGAACCGAACGCGCAGGTGTGCTAGCTGTAGCAGCAGGCGACGCTGCTGTGCGTGTCTACGCCCTTCCTACACACGCGGGGAGTGGGGCCAGTGCTTCTCTTTCTGGGGCTGCTGCTGCAGCTGCGCCGGTGCTGCGGCTGGCCCCGCTCGCAGTGTGCAATGCCCCCTGTATGGGGATCACCATTGAAACGATCCGTTGGCGGCCCGTGGCATGGGGTTGTGGCGGAGGACAAAGAAAGAGCTGTCGCAGCGACGTTGACGGCATCAACGACGAAAGCACCATTGACGAAGGCGATGACGATAATGACGATAATGACGACGACGACGAATATGATCGGAACTACGGGCTGAATTGTTTGGCCGCTGGCGCGAGTGATGGCACACTTCTCGTTTGGAGTTTGCCAAATTTAGCTCACACAGCAGCCACGAACAAAAACGACGGTAGTAGCGGTAGTAGCAGTAGGAGCAGCTCAAGCAGCAGCAACAGCAGCAACAGCAGCAACAGCAGCAACAGCCACAGCAGTGGCCCTCTGATATTGAAACCCACCCGCACCTTGCTGAGCCTCTCAGCGATGCGAGCCTGTCCAGCTCAAATGGCTTTGCGCACAATCGCGTGGGCGCCTGATTCCGCTGCGCAACCTCCGGGCAGTACGAGTGGGGTCTGTAACAGTGACAGTGACAGTGGCGGTGGCGGTGGTGGCGGCGGTTTAGTGGCGTGTGTGGACACGCATGGCATGGCGCGGCTCTGGGACTTAGCGCTGCCTCGCGGGCCCATCCTAGAAGCTGCGAGTTTGCGCAAGGAGTCCAGCGGGATGGGCCCTACCAGCAGCCAGCAGTGGGTGAAAACCTGTGCGTGGGCCCCACGTAGCGCAGGTTTGTTCGTGGCGGGCGCCACCCCTAACGCAGTGCTGATGCAGCGGTGGCGCCGCAACGCGATGCGCCTCACCAAACACCCCTGGTTGCACGAAGGCATTGTCGCTATGCACGTCACGAATTTGGCACCCAAAGTTTCCAACAAGAACAATCCTAGCAGCGGCAGCAGCAGCAGCAGAGGCAATGGTGTGAATGAAGGTGACTGGGAGCCCTCTGCAGCTGCAGCTGGCATCGACGTGATGCTCAGTGCAAGCTCAGACGGGTCCCTTTTTGTCGCTGGCTTAGCTGCTGCTATCTACGACAACGCGCCGCGCATTCGGCACAAACGCACCAAGCTCGGGCGCGCGCTGGCCCTCTCTGGTCTTGCTGCTGTGCCTCCCTTTGATGCGGGCAGCAGCTCAAGGGCGGCAGGTACTCTTGAAAGCGACGCGAGGGAAAGCGAGAGTGAGGGAAATGATACTCCGGCTAGGCCAAGGCGAGTGTTCGAAGTCTCGCGCAGTCCGGTTTGGGTTGACACGTCAAACTTGCCGTACACGCCTCCAGTGGTTCCAAAGGCAAAGAAAGGTGGCAATAGCAGCGGCAGAAAAGCTTTTCGTGCAGGCGAAAAGGGCGCAAGCAGCGGCGGTACAACAGCGGACGGAGAAATAGCAGCAGCAGATGCAGCTGAAGAAGCAGCCAGAGAAGCTGCCTTTGGTCTCTGCCCCGGCGGTGGCCGCGCTGCGCTCACGACGATGTGCTGTGCGCACATGCCTCTTGCAACGCCAGGCCACCAAGCAGCGGACTTGTTGGTTTGCTCTGGGTCGGTGTGTGGCCTAGTGCGGGTGCAGTCCCTGGCGGCAGCCACGGCAGATCAATTTCGCAACTGAGGCCATCTGCCGCTTCATCTGAGCGCCAAGAAGAGGTTCTTCGAATCATAAGAGATCTGAATCTCATCGAAGCCTCAAGCCTCCCAAATGGCTGTCGGAGCTGCATATCTGCAGTGCAAATGACAGCGCCACCTAAGTAAAATCATTATGGTGGTGCTGTGTGATGTGAATTTGGGCTCTGTAGCATACAATTGGCCTTTTTATCTCCATTCTAGTTCTGGCCTATGTAGTAATTCATAATGGAGTTATAATGCACGGGCGATGGGCAAGATTTAAGCCGCAAACCCGCTGTAACTGTAAGCTGCCTTAAGGTGTAAATGAATCCCCCTGTAGTACATTTTGAGTTTGAGGGATGTAAGCTTACAGGGATGAATTCGGATATTATTGGGGCACGCAGATCCGTTCAACGGTCCTCTTGGCCACCTACCACGCCCCATTCTGAGTTACGAAATTTTCGCGACACTGACAACCCGGTCGAAATGCTCCTTCAGATCCAGATGCCTTCGTTAACTTGTACGTTCCACGGCCGCGCGGAGGCCTTGTCCTCGCACTGATGTGTTTTCACATGTACCATTGATGGCATGTACCTATTGCACTTATGTCGAACTATTTGGCCATGCACCCACGCGGGCCCACGCCTCCCCATATTGAAGTACTCACGGCGCGTCCCTTCTTCCCCCAACAGAGGCAACGAACGCGCAGACCAACCTCTCAGTGCTCTCTGCACGTTTACTTAACTACTTTAAAACCATATCGATCGGCTTTGAACGACGTGGGTCCATCCTTTCACATGTTCGCCGTCTCGTACGCGGATGCCTCGAGCTTCGACTCGGTGCCAGCCCCCCTGGTCGCCCCTGCGCCTGACCTCGACTTCGGAAGCAACCCAGACTTCGGCACCTTCGTAGACGACTCCGCCGATTTCGCCTTTCCCGAGGTGATTAGTTTTCGAAATGTGAAACAACTTTGTCCAGTCGTCCTGTGCCTTGGATTTTTGCCAAGTTGTGCACCCACGCCCCCAAATTTTCGAGAAAGTTGAGATTGAAATTTTTGTCTTCAACCTCAACCCACGCCTCCCTGCCAGTCCAAAAGTTTTCACTTGGCTATGGTTTGCGAATACTATATTATTGTGAGCTGTGTCTCGTGCACGGCGGTAAACGGCGCCACCTGTTGACCGACGAAAGAAGGGCCCACGCCCACGCATGTGCTGGGCCGTTAACCCTCCTTTCGAAACCTCTGTTTTCCTTCTTTTACCACGCCTCCTCGACCACTCCTTCCGCCTTCTTGTTTCTCACACACCGCCTTTGTCGTGTCTCTTTTTGTTGTTGCTCTCTGCCTTCTTTTTCATTTTTCGTTCATCTTCTTCTTCCTTCAGGACCCGCCGGCCTCGGCATCCCGTCCCATGAAACGGAAAGCCCGCGCAGGCGACAACAGCGAAGCTTCCAGCCTCGACGAGTCTCCGACCTTCGGCCGCGCCCTCGCCGCCACCGCAGACCCCATGGCATTCTTGCGCGCGGTGCAAGCGTCGCAATTGGCGCACCCGAGTGGAAGCAACAACAGCGACCATCAGCAAGCCTCCAAGAAACAGCCTCCAGTGCCGGTGCAGGCAGCGCACTCCCTTTTCATCGAAGGCCAACTCTTGCTGCCGCCGGGGCATGCCGCCGAGAAGATGGCTACCGCGCATGCCCCACCAGCTACGTCTTTTTCTTCTGCTCAGCCGCCTCACCCAATAAGCTCCGCGAACTCCGAGCCCACCTCGCCGGACCTCGTGGCGTTCCTACAGGGAGTGCCTTTCAAAGTGGGCGACAACAGCGAGCCGGCGTCCCCGCTTTCCCCGGAGCTCCTCGCAGGGCTCGCCAACGGTTTACAGGGCCACCACCACAGCAGCAGCCACGATGGGCTGCTTCCTTCCGCGCATGGGCTGTTTTCGAGCGGCATGGAGCGCTTGACTTCGCCCGACAGCGCACGGTCGGTGGGAGCTGAGAGCTTCACCATTGGAGTCAACGGTGTCGGAAGCACACTGACCTCTGTGATGGGCCGTTCCACTTCTCCGGGCTTCTCGGCAGAGTCGGTGTTCATCGACGAGGTCACTGACGACTCGAGCGGGCACTCGGACAACGACGGCGACGACGAAGATGGTGACGTTGACGACGGCACCGCGTCGGAGTACGCCGAAAGCTTGGGGCTCGACGACCCTTACCGGAGCTTTGACGACGACGCTGCGGACGCGTCCTCCGACTACTCGTACAGCCGCGATGACCAAGACGACGTCGACTCTCTCTTGGACAATTTTGGGGCGCCGTCTGCGCCTAGTGGGAACCTGGAAACCAGCGGCCTCGTGCCAACCTCCATGAGCGCGCTCAGCTTGCAAGGCTTTGACTTGAGCCCAGGCCTCGTAGGCGGTGGAGGCTTCCAGCAAACCCACAGCAGCAGCGGCCACCGCAACAACAAGAGCAACAGCAACTCGAATGCCCGGAGGAGGAGCAACAGCAGTTGCAGCAGTGCGAGCAGCAGCGGTGTGGTGGCCCTCTCTCGCACCGTCAGTGGCTCGTCCAAGGGCCGCCACCGCGCTCCTAGCGCTAAAGTGCGAGAAGCGGAGGAAACGACGGCGTCTCTTCTAGCCCGAGGCGCTGCTCAAGCATCCGCGAACGCAAGTGGGGGGCGCAGCAGCAACCGCAGCGGCGGCGGCAAACGCCGAAAAGTGTCCCCAGACGCCCGCAAGCCTCCAGTTGCCGAGACCAGCAACTCCAACAGCAACAGCTCGAGCGACGACAAGGACGCATCGTCTGCGGCTCGGTCCAAAAGCAGAGCCCGGCCGTCTCGTTCGCAGGGTGCCGCGGCAAAGAAAGCCCTCAATTTGGAGGCGCTCAAGAGCCAAATCGCGAGCTTGCAAGCGAAGGAACAACTCCATGCCAACCGCCCCAAACTCGGAGCCCATGCGTCGGCGACGCTCCGTAAGCAAGATGCCGCCGCTGCCGCTGCCACCGCCACCGCCCTCTCCACCGAAGCGGCCGACGTGCGGCGCTCGGTGGTGGCGGCGTTCTTTCAGCTGCGCACTAGCCGCGGCGGCGCGTCTACTGACGCCACGACGTGGGCCGAGCTGGTGAACGGCGACTCGTTTACCCTCACCTTGCCGCGGACGCCCTACCGTGCGGTGCCAACCTTAGCGGACGCCAAGGCCAAAGCAGCAGCCGCTGCTGTTAGCTGCAACAAGGGCCAAGCGGGCAGCAAAGCAGTGGCGGCAACTGATTCGGGTGACAAGGCTCAGGAATTACCACAGGAGCAGGTCAAGGAAGGCAGTGCTGAAGCCACTGCATCTGAGAGCAGCAGCAGCAGTGGCCGCGTGCTGAAAGGCATTCCCTCGTTGGTGGCGGACTGCGCGTCCCTCGCGTCCCTTGCCGACGGCCTGCGGGCTGCCTGCCGGTCCCGATATCCCGAAGCGAACAAGGGGGACCGGCGCTCCACCGTGCATTCGGTGGGGCTCAAGTACGAGCTGGAGTCGTCGAGCGAGGAAGGCGGCAGCAGCAGCAGCGGTTTGCTAGCGCAAGGCGACGTTCTCATGGGTTCCTGGCGTGGGAGCACCATGGGGGTAGCTGCATGTGCTGAGGTGGAAGCTGCAGCTGCTGCAGCCAGTGGCGGCACTGCCCCAGCAGGAGGAGCGAAGGTCTCTGCCGCAGCTGCCACCAAAGTAGAAGCCACCGTGGAGGGGATGGTGCGTTGCCGGTTCGACGACTCGCACAAGCTGGTCGCGGTGGAGTTGACATTCGACGCGGCCAGCTTCAGCCGTCAGTTGCAGAAGCTGGGCCTAGGCGAGGCGTCTCGTTTGGGCCAAGCACACCGCAACAAGCGCAGCAACAGCAAAGCTGGCAGCAGCGGCACCGCAGGAAACGCAGCCAATTCTAGCAGCGGTGGTGCCGCAGGAGGAGCTTCCTCGGCCGGTCTGCTTGCTCCTTCGGGTTTTGCGGGACTGTCGAGGCCTGCTTTAGGGTCGCGGAGCTCCTCAGCTGGCAATGGCGGCGCGCGTCCAGGCACCTTGCCACTGCCGCCACTTTCTGCGATGTCTGGGCTCGCCAGTGGCGCCCCGGGAAGCTTGCTCTTAGCCCCTGCCCTCATCGGAGGTGCTAACGGTGGCGCTCCTTCCACCGCCACCGCGAGTGGCAGCACGAACTTGTTGGGGCCTCTGCCGTCGGCAGCATTCATGCGCGATTTCGCTCGAGCCACGCAGCTAGCGCGCGCTGAGTGCGGCAACCAAACCCCGAGCCCACAGCAGGTGCACTTACAGCTCTTGGCGCTTCAGATGCAGGCCGTCGGGCAGCAGCAGCAGCAGCCGCCGCCGCAGCAGCCACCAGTTCAGGTGCCATCGTCGGCCCAAGGGCCAGATTTGGAAGCTGCGAAGCCTGCAAGCCTCACTGCAGCTCCTGCGGCCCTGGCGCCTCACGCGCCGTTTCCGCCGTCGGCGTTCACTGAAGGTGGGCCCAACAGCTTCGGGGACGTGAAAGCGATCCACAACACCAACAAGCGGCTGAAAGTGGTGGCGGCCTCTCCTCGCGGCTGCGCCGTGGCCACCCCTTCACCTCCCAGCGAAGCTACCTGGAGCCTTGCGAAAGGACCTGGGAAACTCCCCCACTGGCCTAGCAACGTGAATGCACTAGCCAGCGTGGCGCCTGCGACCTTCCCACTGCCGCTCACCTCATCCATGCCGCCACCAGGAAGCACAAGCACCGAGAGCGAACTGCTTCCCGACGCCTCGCGAATGGCGCAGTAGCTCTTAAGTTGTATCATTCTCCTACGCGCCCTCGCTTGTACATTTACCAACCGGCTGGCCTTCACGAAGAAAATGAGAGGCGTTTTCCTTTCGCATTCGAGGATCGTCCCGCGCCCTCGCTCTTCCTTCTGTAATGGCCGCAAAAAAACTGTTCATTCCACGCGCCTTCACACGCCACTTCTATTCTATTAACTGCGAAAATAAAACCTCAATTCGGTCTGTTAATTGTTGAAAATCGAAATAGGTCTAAATCTAGATCATTACTTACGATCCATATATCATGTATCACTATATCTAGGGCACTGGTTTACAGTTTATAGTCTACCTCACTTCTTCCACTTCCTCGTGATGTACAAGCAACTGCCTGATATACGCAGCACCGAAATAAATTCGCTCTCAGCTAATATTAGGGTCGTTTCTGAAGAACCAGCCATTAGTCATTTCGGAACTGGGAACTGGAACTGGGAACGCGCAGGGCATTTGCAATTAGGAGAGTCGCAGGGCGATTGCTATTCGCGATTTCAATTCACAGCGCCTTTTTTAGGTGATTTGCTTTTCAAAGAAGTCCCCGTGTTTGCAATTGCGGGACGCTTTTTGTTTCCAGTGCTTGTCTTCTGCTGCTTGCTACTCGAATCCAAAGTCATTTTGGGGGTTTCTCCTCGTTTTTCTGCTTGCTTTAATGGCTGGCCAGACAGCCGACCCAAGTAAGCATTTCCGTCAATGATGAAGGTGCTTTCCCGTATGTGCAGTGCGAGCTTCGCCCCAGCTTTCACAACGACATGAACAGTGCCAGTGCCATCGCTTCTTTCTGGGTCGTTACTCAGGATGGTCCACGCATTTCGTGTCTCACCCACAACGATACCACTCAAGGCGCTAGAATTCTGATTTGGGGTCGTAGCCCCAGATGCTGGAACTGCATTGACTCCTGTTGGTACCGAATCAGCCAGTACTGGTGAGGTTACAGGAGTGTCAGCAGATGCTGCCGCAAGAGCCAACGCCGAAGTTGCTGCAGGTGCCGTAGATGGAACTGAAGTAGGACATGGAACTAAAGCTGCAAAACCAGGTGGTCCAGCTACCGCAGAAGCTCCACTTTTTCCAATAGCAAGCACCTGAGTTTTTCCCAACCGCGTCAGCCGTGCTCCGAAGAGTGGCAGTCTTGCGAGTACTGCAGCTTGCATGTCTGCCTTCGTGCGACCCCCAGAGGCACTTGCAGATGGTGACACGACAGATTTACTGTTGTTGCTGCTACTACTCTGGCCCTTCCCGCCAGTGCTACTTTTGCGGCTCTTGGTGTCACTACAAGCGCTATTGTTCGGTCGTTGAGCACACCCTGCAAGGCTGCACATCTCATGGAAATGAGCATCGAATTCGTGGGTAAGCAGCGCAACCTGTTTGCTGGTGGTGGCGGTCAAGCTAAGATCGGGTGGCGCCATGGCAACTTTCCTTTTTAAGGAGCGCCTAGATATTTTTAAAGGGGCTGCAAAAACGGCTGGATCAAGCATTTGGCATGAGCTAGTCTTTTTGCGGGGCGGCTTCTTTCGGTACGCTGTCAAGTTGAGCGTGCGACCCTCTAGCTTGGATGCCACGTTTTTTCTAGCGCTAGCTGCACTGTGCCCGCCTTGTGACACAAGATGCTGTTCTACCACGGCTAAAACTTCTTCAGACGGGTTTGCTGGAGTTCGGGACGCTTTCCATTGCGCCGCAGCTGGCAAAGGCCCATACATATCTGCTAGCAAATCTCAGCTCACTAGCGCTATGGCAAATGCTGTTGCGTGCAATCAAGCGCGACGCCCCAAGTAATCAACAACTAACTAGGTCGTGACGAATACAAAGCGCGCAAGGCTATCTATTCAAAGCTAAGAGCGGTTTCTTTATTGAATATGTTGTTGCCCCTGATTTGAAGGCATGCGTGTGGTGCCAAGTGCCAAGATGTGATGTCATGACGGAGAAGTCACTCTGTACCATTGCATCAGCGATTTGTCGGTTTGTCGTTTTTTGTCGACAGAGTGCACAAATGCACAAATGTACAGGATTGTATACTTCTACCGGGAAGGGGACGAGCATTTCCTTCCTCCCGAGAGAGCTTACGAGGCATGGGACTAGCCGGATAGAAAAGAAGTGCCTCGTATTCCGGCTCAAACCCCACCCATTGGTCATTTTCGACGTAGCCATGACCTATGGCTGTGCCTCTTACAGCTAACATTCACAGGCGGAAATACAACGAAAGCAGCATATGCAGTTCCAGCAGAGGAACAAACCACGCACATGAGACCCCCTGTATTTCGACGCTCAGCGCCTCTTTGCTCTTCATGGTATGCGTGGACTTGGGACGTGGCACTCGGCACTCGAATTAGCTCCGAGCCCTGCCGACTTGTTCGTTGTTCAGTAGAAATGAAGAATTAAGAAGCGAATTTGCGAGCAGTTCATATGCAACTCCCAGTGAACTCCTTGCTATAATTTCTATTTATTCTGATGTTTGTTGGTGTTTCCTTTGCATGTGCCAAGTGCCGTGTAAGTGCCTTCGTCTTCTTTTTTTATATCCTAATGTCTGATGTGGATATCGATATATTTGAGAATTTAAGATGTGAAATTTGAGACAGCATTGCGGATTTCGGAGTTCCGGGGGAGCCTCACTGTGCTCACTAACGGACGGGACACAATAGAGTCTCGACAAGGCTGCATCTCCAGCCCGAAGTCCTATAGGCGCCATTGGAGATGGTTCTACCACGGGGGCATTTATTAAGTATCAATATCAATTCCATAATAGTACGATTCAACTTCAGGCCGGAAGGCCGGAATAAAACATAAGTTTCATGTAGTAGTAGCTGGTAGCTAGTAGTAGAGAAAAATCCCCCTCCTCTCATGTCTCTGCTGTCGTGCTGTCGTTCACTTCACGACAAGACATTCTGGAGCGCCCATCCACGCCCATACTAGTCTAGTCTAGTCTAGTCTAGTCTAGTCTAGTTAATGTTGGATGTTCAGCGTTTGAGGAACATCCCAGAGATAGAATAGAAGATGAGTCAGAGGCATGAACCATGAATCGGATGACGCAGAGGCAACACAACCTTGATCAACAGAGAGC
>Ga0307930_1001315_pt1 | contig 19754 bp, 22 predicted proteins | sample OrgLakmetageno46_FD_203161 | JGI IMG/M metagenome (GOLD analysis project Ga0307930, IMG submission 203161) | Saline water microbial communities from Organic Lake, Antarctica - #46 | ecosystem: Environmental > Aquatic > Non-marine Saline and Alkaline > Saline | place: Antarctica: Organic Lake...
TGAATGAGGTGAAAAAAAACTCAGCATGTACTCGCAAACTCTGAAGAAACGAAAGCACTAAAAGTAGGCTTGAGATAGGAAAGTACAGTGCGCATTGCCTTTTTTCAAAGTTCAAACCTTGGAGGCTCCTTTGCCTTGCTTTCCCTTGGCAGTGTGCGCAATAGTGGTTCCATCTGACGCTGCCGCCTGTACCCCAAAGAAACAACACACAATTTTGTCGTGAAGAGAGATCAAGATACAAGACGAAGTCAAAGAGCACGTTTAGAAAAATAAGAATCATCCTAATCTCGCCTCGAGCTTGCAGCAGAACAAAATAAAAACCATAACAGACAGGAAGAAAAGCGAAAAGTGCAGCAAGAGTCCTGAAGACTGCCATTTTCCGTTTTTTTCCATAGAAGCTTCTACCTGCGTGATGGGAGCTGGCGCCGTGTATCCGTGGTCGAAGCCTAAACACAAGTAGTACCTGCAGAAAGAACCGCCATAATTGTCAGCAACACGCACAACCCCCCAAAATAGAAACGAATGGGTCCTCAAACATTCCACCCCACATTAACGTCTACCAGTCGCCTTCAACTCAGCTAAAGCAAGCTCACAAATAAATTGCGTTGAAAAAGAGCATTCAATTCCATTGAAAAGAATGGCAGGTTCTTCACTCACTTTTTCGCCTTAGACGAATTCGGGTAATCCACCACCAGGCCGCCCATGAAACCAACCTAATATAAGTAATATAGGTGTATTTTCATAGCAACAGGGTACCATCAGTAAGGCATGATGAGCGCAGCCGTGGTCCTTGACATACATAAAAAAACAACAAGGAAAAAGTACACTCGAAAACGTACGACTGAAAATGGCAAAATCTTACCGCTGAGGCGCAGCTGGCAATCAACACCGCTTGCTCAGGAGTTTCAGGATAAAATTGCAACGCCGCTTTGGCACCTCGCTGCGTCATGTACAAAGCAGGTGGACCAACGGAGCACAGAAGTTACACATCGCTCACCGCAGCGCGGTAGCAACGAAAATCAACAAAAAGAAACCTGAAAGCGGGCACAAGATAAAGGGCTACATGTGGGAAATTAAAGCAGCCGCACCTTCAAGCACGAGTAGAGGCTGGAGAAAAAGCGGTTTAGTCGCTTTTTGGCCGATTGCGAGTTCACGTCAGCATAGCACAACCACTGCAGTGCAGACACCGAAATGCAGCCGTCGAATGTAGCCTAGAAACAAAAAACGAAAAGTATTCAAAGTTGCTGTAAAGCAAAGCAATACTGCCTAGGCCTAGGGAAGCCACTCTTTTCTCTTCACGGCGAACGGCAGACCCTATTTGCAGGGAGTGCAATTACTTAGACTAGCGAGGAACTAGACGTTTGCGTCCAACTTGCGTGCCCTCATAGACGGACAAAAGTAGAGCATTAGAACATAGATAGCATCTACCTGGTTGAACGGCAGGCCGAGGCCCATGTCGTGCCGCACCAAGTCCCCTGTCGAGTCGTCGGCCATTTCGTCGTGGGCCACCTCCAGCATGGACGGCGAAATGTCGCAGCCGCACCACACGTGCCCCGCTTCTTCGAGGGCCTAACACAACATGTAGTAGCGGGAGAGAGGGTGGGTGAACAAGTTGCCACGTGAATGAGGCGGTGCTCCTAAGATAAAGAAGCCTGATGTCATTATATCGTGCGTACTGCTCATTCAAAGTTGGACAAGACCTTCTTCTCTAGCACTCAACCCTTCTCGCTGACGTTAATAGGCTCAATTGCTTACTTGTCCACTGAGCCCAGAACCGCAACCAACGTCTAGCACGTAAGCTGTCTTTCCTTCAGGCAGCGAAAGTAACTCAATGCACCGGTTCGCAATTTCAGCTTGCACCTATGAACCGTGAAGCAAGCACCGCGCATGCACAGAATAAACTCAATCGTCAGGACTAGCTGCAAACTAGAAATACTGCTTGAATTGAATAAACGCCAAGAAGCAAATAGAAACGCCGTCGTCCTGCCATTCCTTTTATCCTTTAATTGGAACATTCGGCGACGCACTCAGAGCGATTTCACAGGAGCTACGACGTAATCTATCGCCAAAAGACTAGGCAACGAACCTGAATAATGCGACTGCTAGATGTGTATTTGCGACTTTCTTCATTGTTGTAAAATAGGTCGGGCGGCAATTGCAACTCGGGGCGTGACATTCTTTCCAAAGGCCTACTACGAGCTGAAAGTGTAGAAGTAGAAGGATCCTCCCTTTTCTATACAATATTAGGAAATTGGATGGAAGATTTTTACGAGGAGGGAGGTCCAACAAGGTCTGAGTTCGCAAACTGTCGTTCGAGCAGTCGTCGGAATGGGCATAAACGGCTCCTCGTTGTTGTAAGGGAGGCTGTACTCGAGTCCTGTGCGCGTAGTTCTTCTAGCGCTTTGCGTTCCTAACGCCGCGATGCAGATGGCAGCCGAGGGTGGTGGATCCTACTATGAAAGCTTTCGCCGCAAAGATCGACCAGCAGTGGACAGCAACTACAGCAAAAGCAACGGCGTTGGCGGTGGCGGTGGTGGCAACAACAGAAGCCTCATGACTGACCGTAGCGCCTACCTAGGCTTTCTAGAGGTACAGCTCGAGCGCGTCTCCACTGCCTGCTTAACAGCTCAGGGGCTGGATGCGCGAATGGGCGAAATGGCAGAGCACAGCCTAGCGCAAGAGGAGCGCATTGCGAATCTTACCAAGGTGAACAAAAGTCACAATACAGTCAAGCTTGATCTACACGCAAGTTGTAGAGCGGAGATTGCTAGGGCTCAGTTTTCTTCATTTTTATTTTTTTCCGTGTTGTGTCGGTTCGCTTGTCTGTGCTCTTTACGAGGTGCGATTGCGTTTCGAACCTCATTATTTTTCCCTCTTCTCGTTGTTGTATCTGCCCGACTTCGCGAAGCTCGTATCAATGGCCAACGAGTGCTCTGAGTCCAGAGCACGCGACGCTGCCGACGCGGACGCACGCTTCACGGATCGTTTAAACCGCCTCGAACAAGTAAATTGCGCATAAACATTTGCTCGCACAGCATGATATCAGGAAGATTTCGTTTTGAACAGTAGCTCGCTATACATTCGCATGAACAGTTGGGGGCCAACACTCTCTCTTGCCCATCGTATTCTGGTTTGAGTTTGCCTTCATTTGATTCGTAAGCTTAGATTTTTCATGTTGTCTGTACCGAGTCCTAAACTTCTTTGTGTGGCATCCATCATCGTTTCAGGTCGCCGAAGAGCGAGCGCAAGCCGAGTCGCAGCGATGGTCAAGCCATGCTCTGGAGACCGCAGCCGCCTCCGAACGCATAGAGCAGGTGTGATCCTATGCGTTGCCTATCATTGATTGGTTGGCTGATGAAGAAAAGAGTGCAATTTTCGTGGCGGGGTAGTTGACAGGACTGGCGACGCTCTCGCTGAGTATTGTCAAATTATTTATTTCCTCTTGCTCTCAATTTGCCTAATATCTATCATCGTCTTCTAAATTGCACGAATAGAGCCACCGCGACGCGACTGCTCGGATGGAAGAGCGCCACGCCCAAGCGTTAGACCAGGTAGGTGTTAGCTCTATGGCGGGCCGCAGCCTAACGATTAGGACAACCTATACTACAGGATATTACTTTGCTTTTCTCGTTGATTCATATTAGAGAGTGCACGCAGAAATGGTACTGCAGCCATCTCAAATCATCCATTGCCACTTTCGCACAATCAACCTACTTGTACTAATAAGGATGCAGTACCTCTTTTACCTAACTATGCTCATTTAATTGAAGGTCCAGCAGCGCTGGGAGGCTAAACTGCAAGAAGTCGAAAAAGTCGCCGCCGCGCGGGCTCTGAAATCTCAACAGGCTTTAGAGGCTCTAGAAGCGCGTTGTGCGGCGGCTGAGAGACAAATGGCCGAGCAGGCACAAGGGCTCCGAAGCGACATCGAGGTTTTGAGTGTGTATGTGTGAAGGGGGTTCGTGCAAAAAAGGGGTCTAAGATGAGGGTGTGTGCGTAATGTGTTTGAACTCGAGAGCGATTGCTTTTTGTTTCGGACGTCCTTTTCTAGACAAGAGCACGTTGAGTTTTTTCCTCTTCTTCTTTTGCTGAATACGTCAACTAAACGTGCTCTGTGCTTGTGCCGTCTTTGTGCCTGCAGGCTTCGGGGTTGGAATCGGACCAGCGCGCTCAAGAGGCTCTGGTAGCAGCGGAAGAGGCCGCGGGAGAAGCAGAAGCGTGCAACGCGCGGGTCGGGGCCGTGACGACAAGGCTCGGCGTACTGGAGTCAGGTATGGGTGTGGTGTACTGCCAAAGTAAATGATAATAGAATATGAGGTTCTGATGGTTGTCTCGTGGCTATATCTGAGGTGTGGCAAAACACGCACCAAAGCTCTGCAGTCAATCCAGTATTTGTCGTTCAGTTGAAAGCCTGTCGGTGTTGTTTCAGTCGTCTCATCGCCATCTTTGCCTGCCATTCACACACGTATTTCTTCTGCTGCTACTGTCGTGGTGTGACGCCTCTACCTGCAGGCACCGCAGCGGAACTCGGCAAAGTGCGCGCGGAATTAGCCGGCGCCGAGAACCGAGCTGCCTTAGCCCTAGCTGCGCAAGCGTCGAGCCATGCTGAAAGCCAGCGGCGAATCGCGGAGTTGATTGAAGAAGCAGTCACAGGGGGCACTTTTGCGTCCGCGTCTACCCTCGGCGGAGGAGGCAGCGGCGGCAGCGGTGGTAATGGAGGTAGGATGGGTGGTGAAAGCATCGGAAGGAATGGTCTGGGAGGAGGAGGAGAACACCCACCGATGATGCGCCAAAGTTACGAGTTCAACCGCAGCAGTTACGACCGCAGCATTCATAGTGGCGGCGGCGTTGATGGCAATAACAACGACTGGAACGAAGGCAGTGGAGTTCGCGACCAAGAGCAACAACAACAACAGCGAAGCAACAGTAGCAGCGGCGTTGGGAATAGTACTAGTCGGCCACACGGCATGACTCCAGCGCAGCTCCTGGCGAAGGTAAATATGATCTCAATTTTGATAATACTACTACACCTCGTTTCACGGGAAGGGGCACTGCGGAAGCTTATTTATTGTTTTGTGTGTTTCGTTGGCAGTGGGCGGTGGTTTAGTGATTACTAGTAGATGCATCGAATAATTTTTGTCAAGTCGGCTGGCTGCTTCTGTAGTTGGTAAAGTCTGCTGCATCTCACCTACTGTTACCCCCCTCTTCTCTTTCTCTATGTTTGTCGTCGAATCATGCAATAATTACGTTAGGTGGTAGACCCAAAGCAGCCCGCCTTGCGGCCCCTGGTCTTCGAGCTGCAGACCCAAGTGGCGCGCTGTTCCTCCCTGGTATCCTCCCTGGACCAGGACCTGCGGCGCGACGTGAGCAAAGCGATTGCCGCCGGCAACGAAGCTTCTGCGCTGGCAGCAACCCTGCGAGATACGGTGATTCGAGACGAGAAAAAGAGAGGGTTATGGCAACTGTTGTTGCTTTTTCTACTTGTACTCCGTTGTGCTTTATCTATGTGCTATACGTTTACTTCTCGTTCTCTTTTTATTCTCCCCGATTCGCCTCTCTCTCTGCGGGATACGGTGATTGACAATTTCTCATTGGCGTTCACGCTCTGCTTAAGTAGACTTTTGCGTCTCTACTTTGCTTTGCTTCCAATCATTCTCTTTTCTTCAATAACGTTCTCGCTCTCCTTCTTACCTTGGTTGCCCAACCTCCTTCTGGTTTTATCACGTTTTCCCTTTGAATCAAAATCTCGCTTCCTTTGTTTGTGTCTCTCTTTCACGTATCCCCTCTCTATCTCTCGCTCTCTCTTTGGCTTTTGGTGTTTTTCTCTGCTCTATCAAATTAGGTCTCTGAAGCAGCCCATGACACTCAGACCGCATGCCAACGCGTGCTCGAGAGCGGAAGCAACCAGAAGCAGCAGCTGGAAGCGCTGGTGGCGGACCGGATCGGCGCCCTCGAACGACGGGTACTATGTTCGTGCATTGTTGTAGGATTTTATGAGGTGTTCGGATGGGTGAGGCGTATTTTTGGGGACACGGAGAGATGGTAGTTATGGGTGGCATCTGAATTTTTTATGTGCACACCATTTTACCACATGATTATTACTGATATCCTGCTTTGCTCCTTATTGTCGCTCTTTTTCACCTCGTGTGTTTCTCCACATTATACATTCCATTTCTCATCCACGCATCTCTTCCTCACTGCACTCCTAAAGGTGGCGAGAGAAGTCAGCGCAATTCCTTCCGCTACTCAAGTGAGCGCGCTCCTCGACGAGCGCGTAGGGTGGGTGAAAACCGCCCTGACTCGGGTGGAGCACCAGAGCGCGAAAGGCAGCGAAAGTTCGCGCGCCGCGATCAGCGAAGTTGACCACTTAAGGACGACCCTAGGGGCCAGAATCGAAGCGGTGGAGTTGTCGTGTGCGGGAGCCAGAAGACTGGTGGAAGAAGTGCAAGGATCGGCGCAAGACCAAGCACAAGCGTAAGGACCAATCACAAACCACATACCAAACGACACCTACACCTTATATGATCTATGAATATGTACACATAACCACCAACCGTGGCGCTGTCAAACTCAACCTACGCGCGCATGATGAACACTTCCTACAAGTGTAACCAATGCTTTTTTTCGTTTCCTCCCAACTACTTGCCTGTACCAGGTTTGAAGAAGGCACTCGAGCACTGCATGAAGCAGTAGCGAATGCCACAAATGCTTCAGATGATGCAGCACGTCGCGTAGGAGATTTGGAACATGCTCACCATCAACTAGCATCAGAAGTGGCCGCCCAAGCAGAGAGCACCACGGCAAGAGTGGAAGCTCTTCAATCCGGACTGGCGGAGGTGTGTTCGTTTTCATTGTAGTTTCTGAACATTCCGCTTTCGTCTGTACCTTTCACCCCCTTTTTCTCGGCCCGCTTCGCAATTTCTGACCCTCCCTTCTCATTAACTCTCTCTCTTCCTCTTTGCGAACATATACTTCAAAATCTACAACACTCCCAGATAGCTGCGCAAGCGTCCAAAGCCCACGACATCGCCTCAAATGCGTCTCAAGACGCCGTCGAAAAAGTGGCCTCGGTCGTCAACGAAGCAGTAGCTCATGCAGCAGCGGCGGCCACCACCGCCACACAAGCTGCACATTCCGCCGCCGACGTCGCTGCTGCGCTAAACCAAACCAACACCAACAAGTACAACAGCAACCAGAACAATGCCAACAACGGCAACGCTGGCAACGGCAACGCTGGCAACGCTGACAACAGAAGCAGTTCACGGCCGCGTGCCTCGCCAAACGATGCTCGATCTTCACCAACTGCAGCCAAGGGCGGAGTTGTGGCCCGGCGAGAAATAGCTGCAGAAGCACCGCTGTCACCGCCGTCATCTGCCCTTGCAGCTCGTTCTACTCCTTCTCCGCGGGGCCGGCAACCCGTCACCTCACTTTCTCGGCCCACAAGCCCTCAAAGTGGAGGCGCCGCTGGAGGAAGAGGAGGAGGTGGAGGAGAACAAGCGCGCTCCGCTTCGAGCGAGCGGCGCCGCGGCAGCAACAGCAGCCGTGACGCGTCCCCCTCCCATTTGCGGCCCACGGCCAGCAGCGCTCAGCGCGACGCACACACTGCTCACAACTTCTACAGCAGCAGCAGCAGCAGCAGTGGCAACGCTGCTGGTGGCGGCGGCGCTGCTGGTGGTGGAGGTGCTGGAGGTGGCGGAGGCCGCCGGTCGGTTTCCCCCACCCTTTCAGCGCGCAGCCGCCGGAGCGTGACCAGCCAGCGGAGCATTGGCGGTGTCGCTGGCAGCGGCCCTGGTAGCGATGGCGTTCCCGGCACTGGCAGTGGTGGTGTTGACGGTACTAGCGGGGGTGGTGGTAGTGGTGGCGGAAACTATGGTGGCGGTAGGTATGATCCGGCCTTGTTGCGAGGTAGTAGTAGTAGTAGTGGACTGCCTCCCCGCTCACCAACGCCTACTCGAGGAGGAGGAGGAGGAGGAGGCAACACTCGGCGAGATGCGTCACCGCGGCGGGAACCGTCGTCAAGCCTTTCGATGCTACCGTCTGCATCGGCGGCAGCGCATCCTTCTCTCTCATCTCCTCATCAGCTGAGTGACCAAAGGAGCCCTCGTCAAAGCTTAGGGTTTGAAGAAGAGATTGGCGTTCGCACGGGCGAAATCCGCAAGGAAAGAGTGGCGTCGCCTACGCCTTCTGCCTCCTCATCGTCGTCATCATCAGCAGCATCGTCGTCAGCTGGAACTTACAATGCAGCGCCAGCTCTTCAGTCTGCTCCTCCGTCGGTGTCGTCATACGGTGCTCCTCAAGCTGCTGCTCCGGCTCCGGCTCTGGCACCTGCTCTTGCGGCGGATTCGTCCTCGGCGATTTTGACGGCCATTTCCTCAAGTTCTGGCTCTCAAAGCACGCATTCGTCAAAAGCAGGTAACGGCGGTGGCAATGGCGGTGGTGGCAGCGGCAGCGGCACTGGTGGTAATGCGGCTGGTGCAGAGGCGGCTGCCGCCACTCTAGGCAGTGCGTCTTCTTCTTCCTCTCTGGTCGCTCCACTGTGGGAGCTCAGCCCTTCGCCACCTCCTTATGCTCGTCCTTCTCTGAGCGCGCAGCCAGAAATTCCGCAGCTCAGTGCCACTACAAACAGTGTGAGTCGCACTGCAAATATGGGTACTCCTTACGCAGCCACGGAAAGTCATCATGCCGGCGGGATCCCCACCACTCCCAATTCCCTCCATGTGTCCTCCCTTTCCACGGCATATCCGGCATCGTCACTGCCAAACACCAACGACGACCAACACGCTGCTGCAAGATCTCCGTCCGTCCCTTCCACAGTGAAAGCACGCACGGGCGACGGCCAGCACTACTACGGCAGAAATGTCGACAACCTTGAGATGTACGGAAGCGACGAAGGCTTATACGGACATGGCCTCGTTGGCGACGAGGCGCCGGAGTCGCCGCAATGGGACGCCTCGGAATGTGCCTCTGGCGCCGAAAGCGAGCTGCTGTTTCAGTTTCCTCCGGGCAACAACAACCAGAGGCCTTTGAGAAGTGGTGAAGGTTTCCAACCTCAGAGTTCCGCCAGAGCTGCTGCCAGTGCAGCCGCATCTGCTGCTGGCCCTGCCTCAGAAAGAGGAGGTCTACAGCGTGAAAGTGCATTGAATGACGAGGGCCACCAAAATCGTGCGGGGGGCATGATGGCACCAGACGAAGCTCATCTTAGGAGCCGCAGTCAGAGGGCGTGGTCACGCAGCAGCAGAAGCAACGACGAAGGCGAAGACGACGGAGATGGGGAGGATGACAACAACAGCTATGACAACTTGCATGGATTGAGAAACTGTGGAGTGGAACACGAAAGCGAGCAGGACGAAGAGCTCTTTTCGCCTCTAGGAGGGGTGCGAGGCGCGGCAGTTGCACGGCGCCGGCGGGCAGCCGCGGAAGCCGCAGTGCAACGCGAGCAACGAGTTGCTGACCAACCACAACAGCAGCAGCGATCTTTGAGCAACGCCGCTGGATCCACGGCCAAGAAGACAGTGCGCTGCATAAGTGCTGTAGGCAGTTCTGCCAAATCGTATGCGGTAAGAGGCTCTTCTTGTCTTCATGTGTTTTCGCTGTTTGCTGATCATGCATACTGAATCAGCGAGTTGATGGGTTATGTTTGTGCCATTTTCTGTGCATTCATGCCTAGCTTTAGAACCGCTTTTCAAAAATAGACCTCGTGTACCCACCTACTTAAAATCTTCAAATTTTTATGCCGTGCGTTGTCAACAGGCAACACTGCCAGCTACATCTTCCACCGCATCCACCAACAAAGCCAGGGTCAAGAAAAGCAGCAGCACTTTATTGGCGACAAAACAGCGCCCAGCCTGGGGGGCAGGCAACACGACTCAAACCACCCTTCCTCGCAGCGCAACTGCACGTAGCAGCACAACGACCTCAGCTGCGCGCCGGCGAGGCACCATTGGAATCTAGTCGAATTTTCTCATACGGTCTTGCTTTACCAGATTGCTAACGCAGTAGAGCTGTGACTACAAGGGCGGAGTGATTGGTGAAGTGGGGATAGTGATATCGCAATTTTTTTGGGGGTAGCACAATCGCCAAAGCCACTTGCCCACGTATCAAGTAGCAGCCTCAAGATAGATTAGATGAATTATTCCCTATGAACAGCGTATAGGTAACTTTGGACTTGTAAGGGGCCTTCTTGGGTGGTACTTGTGGCTCATATAGAACTGGACAAGATTCAAGATGGAATTCGAATCAAGGGTGCGATTTACGTACACGCGTCATATACGCGCCTCGAGCTCAATTTTATTTCGCGCGTCAATGACACGCGCAATTTACGTGTGCTATACACACGGTAGAAGTTATAGAAGCCGTTTAAATTACAGTTTTTTTTGTTCTTTGGTGGTGCTGTGCCCTTCCCAACTGACTTCACTCCTTCCAATTGGACTAGCTCACTGCCTTTCTACCTGTGCGCCGGGCGCGGTCCTTGGCTGGGAATGACGGTTTTTACGTAAACTCAAAATTTGCGTTTATTTACGTTCGGACTTCCTTCAGACGGTTGCATTAATCTGACCTATTCTTCGCAAGCGCTTTCATTTGTGATTTGTGCTTCAGTAAATTTCTGGTTGTGGTTACAACGTTTTATGTTTCGCCTTGCCTTGGCTTTGTAAATTCTGTCTGATGAATTAATCTCGTCCCCAATTTCTAATTCCACGTTGAAAACGCCCAAGTTTGAAGAGGTTGATCTGCGGTCCGCAGGAGTTAAGTTCGCCGACAATCCATAATATAAAATATGCAACTGATTTTGACTCAATCGCTTCTAGCTATTTCGTTATGACTGTCAAAGATAGGGCGAACGGGAAACTGAAAGCGATTGAAACCACTGGGAAGTTCTTGGTCCGATGAGGTCAAGCGAACCCGCGGGATAATAACTTCAGTTCCTTCGTGCTTGCTAGAAACCACTCTTGCTTGAATCGTGTGACGGTGCAAGGCATGGACAATAAGCCGGCTTCCGTAGTTCAAATCTAATGATGGTTTCAAGTCGCATAGTAGCACGATGGGGTCACCAATCTTGAGGGTTAATGAATGAGGTGGCATGTCATGCGCTTGTAGAGAGGCTGACAACTCTCTCGAGTACTCAACAAACTCATCATCATCGGCCACTTTGTCAGTGCTTTCGTAGGTGACTGAAGCGCCCGGAATTTGATTACTGGGGATATCGTTGAGCATGTTGGCAACTGCAGAAGATTACTAGCACCAAAGTTGATATCGAAATTAAAACTGGCACTCAGAACGTAAGCAGGGAATATTTTGTAGTGTTTAAATCCAAAGGGCGCCCTGATCAAAGTTTTTATTAAAGCGCGAGCGAAATGACGCTTTTCCTACTCCTCAATAGTATTCGGCTTCTGTAAGAGAGTGCAACAGATAGCTCGCGCCTGAAGCTTGGTGAAAATAATGGACGTGCCGCAGCGAATCAAGATATTTTTCAAAAGATCCAAAACGAAAGATACGGAGGGTCAGTCTTTCATTTCAAAAAAAGGCTCGAAACTCGAAACTCTCAGGGTCGGTTCTCTAATACAAACAGAAAAAATATCTCGAGGTTGCTGCAAAAATGCGAGGAACAAACGAATCGTATCCTCAGCCTCCTTACCATGGGCAACTCCACATCGGTGTCACAACGAGAACGGGAGAAGTACACAGAGGCCGTGGTAGAGTGGGAACGCGTCTGCGCCGCAATGGAGGCGGAAGAGGCACGCTCTCACGCTAGAAATAGAATGGGCACATGCTCCCTAGCTGGTTATTGCGTCATTCAAACCGTCGGTAAGAAAGATCGGGCAAACTACTGTGTTCAACTTACTTTGCTCTTAATGGTGATGAAATTTCTTTCGCAGAACAGCCAGTATCATCGCGGCATGTTTTTGATGTCTCTCTTTTGGGGTAATTTCAATTGCGCTGGCTAGATTATAATTTCAAACATTAAAAGTATTTTTATGTACGTAGACTCCCAAATTCCGATTTGTTCTTATCGAATCTAATCCGTGTGGGGCTTGGATACGCTACGCGAAATGGAATTCGTGGTGTTAAAGGCCTCTTAGTGGAAGTGCCGTTGCGCGTCGCTTGGCACGGCAGCTGCTTTACTGCCCAGGCTTGCTGTTGCGTACCACCGTGCGCACTCCTCACCGCAGCTCAGCGCACAATGGCTGAACGCAACAGCAACAACAACAACAACAACAACAACACTGATAACAGGAGCAGCAACAACAACAATGACGATGGTGATGATGACGGCGTTGACGAAGAGTCGATCAAAGGGCGTGCTTCATCTACAACGGCTGAACGTAACGACGCGCTGCAGACGGGCGCTGCAATTGCAGCTCAGGCTACGGTACGAGTAGTAGGCGCGTAGGTAATAGGCCGTCAGTGCAGTGAGCAAAGATAGTAGCATAGCGGTGGCGTATTCTACGATCTTCCATGCTAGCCAATAGTAGCCAACCTCCTATCTTTGTGCTAACTCCAAGTCTAAATTTGCGTTGAACTGGCTTTCTATTAGGCTTGGCACGCAGAAGAGGTGGTGTCTTACGTAGAGTTCGCTCAGTTTCTCGCGCACAACATTACCAATCCGTGCACTCCGTACAACGTCTTCGAATCAGAAGTAAGGATGGTGTGAGATGTACTGATCTGCATATGAAGTAATAATAAAATTTGTATCGGTTATGGTGGTGGGAAAAGATGGAAGCAAGGAACACACGGAAAGTCGAGCGTCTTCTCTGAGTGTTCGTATGCGCGTATCACTTTTTATCTACTTATACGCTAAATAGCGCCTTTTGTCTTGTCTTGAAATTTGCTTATTCTTCGCTATTTCTTTTTCGGTTTCTATACGCAAAGGTAAGCTTATCTCGACCACCAAAACCAACGAAACCGTCGAGACCCATCACGCTTGAAGACTGCTGTGCTGGTGGTTGCTTAAGCAACTGTTTTTCGTGTGATAACTGTTGCCATTGCTGTGCAAACAATTTGTGCAGCTGTGAAGTCGACCGTCTTCAAGCTCTTACCAACCGGTAAGTTCCTTTTCAGCGAAAATGCCACTTTTCGCCCTTCTTCCTCGAATATTTCGTCGTGTTCGTACTTCGTAGTGGGTGATTTTTATGTTGTGTGATTCGTGTTATTAGTAGTGTTGACAGCGTTGTTGAATAATTCTAGTGAGAGGCGAGGCGCATGTGCACCACCTTGAATGCACCACTCCGCTAGTCTAGCTGATAACGATAGTGTCAATGTTGATTATGTCTGCATCTGGTGGTGTTGGCTGATGGACAGGTTCATTCGCAGCCGGCTGTGTGTGTTCATGGCATGGAACGGTGGGCGCGAGTGCCAAGACTCTTTGCACTTGGCCACTTGCCTTGGCCCTTGGCCTTGCCTGGGGGAACACCAATCCCAACGGTTGATTCGGTGGAACGACGACTTCCAACGGAACAAAGACGCCCGCACCGAAACTTTCTGGCGCGTTTACCGGGACCAGCCCGAGCGTTACTCGTTTTGTCGGTCGGATTCCGGCCGCGTGGTGGCATCGGTAAGGAAATAGTGGGGAGGTAAAGGTAAAGCAATAAAAGTTGTGCTGATTACAGTGAGTGTTATGTTTGCGTCTGATATACCTCTCGTAGCATGTTGTATGTTTCTTCCTTTCCATTGACATCCATTTCCAATTGAGGTGAGATTTGGTTGTTATGCTTTGCGCTTTCGTGTGGATGTGCTCTGTCTACAGGTGGTTGAAGAGGTCGATCTCGGCAGCGACTGCCAAAACGCCTGCGTTCGAACCGCGCTCAGTGCAGTTGTCTGTGGTTCTGCTGCCGCGGCATGCACCTGGGCGATGGTGCCTCTCTTCCCTGCGTCCGCTCCCTGTGGAGCCGCTGCAGCAACACTAGCGGGTGGCGCAGTCAACGTGCGAACGGCAACGGCTGCTGCAGTAGGGGTCGCAACGGCTGCGGCAACGGTGGGAATCGCCACGATTCCACGGGGGACCTCAGGAGGCAGCAGCAGTAGCAACTGCAGCAGCAACGGGCGCTACGGCGAGGTGCTCTCGTCAGGAAGGACCCGTCAAGACGCCGAAGTCTTCACTGTCGAGCTTGGAAACGTTAGTGGCCCAGCGAGAGGGCACATGAATGCACCCGAAGCGTTTGCTATTGTGCGGCCTCAGCCTGATGGAGACACACCAGCTCATGGGGTCTCGTATGGCGCCATATCGAAATAACCGAATACTTTTTTTCTTGTGCTGTCCCCTATGCCGGATATGAATCTGAATATGCACCATGCGCATTATGAATGGTGGGCCTGTCTGCCTATCTCCACTCCCTATTTAAACCCAGCAAACACAGACAAACCTTACCAGGAGCGAACTGCAGGAAATATAAATTATGTCCGAGTCAAACAATAGGTTCGCCACAACAGGAATGAACTAAAAATCTAGCGCTTATGCCGTATGAAGCTCATTGTTTTCTCAATGCGCCTCTGAGGCTGCTGCGTGCGTATCTCTCTTTGTTTTGGGACATATGTGGATGGTTGTGTTTCACGTCCACACGTGATTCACGTGCGGAGGTGCGGAGGCTTTAAATTCACGTCACGCGTGATTTACGCGCGATTTACACGCGATTACGCGCTGCATATGTACGATATAATCCCCATTTAAGGGATATACGGGGGTTCTGGCGTTCTTTGGTGCTTTGGTGGTGCTGTGTGTGCGCAGGTGCGCTGAGGGCCGAGGGTTATGATGTGTCGGTGCGCTCGTATGTGCCTCATGCCTCGAAACGAGGCTTATTCTGAAAATAGTTTGAGTCCCCGGTCTCCATGAACATAACGTTCACTGCTGAAGACCTAGACCTGACCTAGACCTTGCGTAAACCTAGCTAGAGACCTATACCCAGTCCCAGGACAATTAAATGGCTCTGGTTCTGGCTCTGGGCCTCCATTCACGATAATCCCCCCTGTATGCGGTGAGCAAAAATCTGTCATTGAAAATGGCAGGCCCACCGGACCACCTTTTCCTTCCTGTGAACGGGTGATTCCTTAACTAACGCCAATTTAAGAATAGCACTGGTTACTATAATATCGTGCGATAGGCGAAATATCTTTTTGATACTTTCGTCTGATCACTTCCATTTGCACGAGCCGGCGTGGGCTGTGAAGTGTCAAGTGTAGATCTTAGTTCCCAAGTAGCATACTTCATCGAACCCGCCTCCTCAATGAAATCAGTTCGCAAGAAAATGGCGGGAGCCACTGGCTTACATGGTGCCTTTTCAGGCAAGCGCGGCAATCCAGCCGCTGCCGATGCATTAAGTGAAGATTGGGGTGCAGATGACGTAGAGTCTTCGCAGCTTACCTCCGAGGCGTTGCTAGAACATCTGTTGATACAGGTCTGCTAGTTAATCGACTCGCAATTAAAGCACTGTGATATGTAGCTAGGCAGCTTTGACGGCATCTCTATAATTCCTTATATCTTTTCTGTAGTTCTGAAGTCTCGTCGAATGATTCAAGACACTTGCTTGCATGCTCGTGACTGCCAACTCTAACAGGACGCACTTCTCCTCGACGAGAGTTCCCATTCGGAGCCACCAGCAGCAACTGCTCGCTCGCCTTCTGCGACGCGATCAGCGACACCATCAGCGCAAACGTCGCCGTCCTTAGGGCGCAGCAGCTCAACGGGGCGCTCTCAGAGATCAAGCAAGCCTGGGTAAGGTGTTCATTTTTCATGCGTTTAATGCAAGGCGTTGGAGTATCTCATGGCATATATTAGGAATTCGAGTCGTACCTCTCGTCACTTATCGAATGCAATTGAAGCTGGCTACGCGTGAATTTCGTGACACTTAGTTGTATTTCCCTGTTCCTTGCTGCAGAAACGTCTTTCGGCCGCTTCGGAAAGGAGCGTCGCGGCTGACCGGAGTGCGAGGCCTTTTCTCGGGCAAAGATCCCACCACCGCCAGTGGAAGCTCAGCGTCTTCCCAAGTAAACGACCCCAATGCCACGACGCCTGTGATGGGCGACATTGGTTTCCAACAGTCCATGCTTCGGGCTACCTTGCGCCGAGAAGCGAGTCGGTTCGATCGCACGGTGTCTACCGGAGGAACGCACCTATCGGAAAACAATGGGTGGTGCTGTAGTAGCAGCAGCGGTGGGGGTGATGACAAGGGTTTCTGTTGTTGCAATGGATTTGTTACCGCATTAGTGCAGCCGTTGTTGCCCACAGCCACTGGCGCTCTGCACCGTTTGAGCGTGAAAGACATTGTACCGTGGGCGGCGATTATGGTGCTTGGGTTGTCGTTAAGCATTGACTTTTTAGCGCAAATTTGGTTGAAGTGGCGGGTGAATGAAGGGATAGAACTGAACTCAGCAAACATTCAAGGCCACGCGGCGATAGCGTTGTTGACCGCGGGGTTAGCATCGTTTGTCTATTTGGGGTGCTGGCTCCTTGGTTTGCGCCTCACTTGCGCGAGTTGTGCTTGCTGCCGCACCCAGGTCATCCCGCAAATCAATCGACTATGCATTTTGATTGATTTATTGGTTGAGCATATCTTTATTTGAGGACGAAGAAAATGGCTTTATGACCGACTACATTCCACGAAGTCAAAATTTTGAAGTTTGTGTGTTTAATTGGTGATATCTGTCTGCTTTATTCAATTATATCTTAGGTTCCTTTGCCTCACTGGCATCGAGCATTAGCAGCTGTACCAATTCTGGGCGCAAGTGTGCTAGCTTCCTATGCGCCCTGGCTTCTTGCGCTCATCACCCTTTGTATGGTGCGATTGTATTATTTTCTCTTTAACCATTAATTAAACAATAATTGAAAACATATTTTTTTCTATGCACATTTCTTATTTTTACCTCTTCTTTTGGCGTGATCAGCTCTCTCTCTCATTATTTACATCTTACCTCTTCGTCCTGTATTTCTCAGGTTTTACCGCAATACTTTTTGAGTGCTGCTTTCTGTCTTGACCGCGGCAGCCTCGGAGTTCCTAGCATGGCTGCTGCTGTTACCAGTGCTCTTGTGGTCATCCTCACTCCGGCGCACATCATCGTTATGGTATCGTTATGTTACGTGCATTAACACACACTTACACTCGCCCTTATCTGTTGATTTAATCCTAGCTAAAATAAGGACTGAGAATCTTTATTTTTTCTACAAAGTTATTTTTCGGTCAACTTCTCTGCGTGCTGAACCACAATGTCATCGGTCCAGGTGTCACTGCGCAACGACCGCCGTTTAGGCTTAGGGTCAGGTCGCAGCGTCAGTGGCGGTGGTCGCATCAGTAGTGGAGGGGGGCGTATGAGCAATGGAGGGACGAATAGGAACTCTGCAACGAATCGCTCGCGGGAGTCTAACGGGCGGTCGAATTCTCAGAACGGGCAGCCGTCCGTGTCGGGAGTGTACTTGTCCAGGCTGTTCGGCGTGCTCGCCGTTTCCGCAGCACCGTTGCTCCTTGACCTCGTTCAGGTTTGAAAAGACAAAAAGGCAGCCCTAAGAACATCAACCAATACTAGAAAAATGTTATATTATTTTCAATACTATGTGCTTTCCGGAGCTTTTGTCCTTCCTATTGCTGATCGCACCAAGACATAACTGTCTAATATAGTCTCTTTCATTTTCTTACCCCATCGGTGTACGTGTGAATGGACTTCTACATGTGTTATGCAAACAGTGCTTGCCGCTGGTCGCTGCCTACGCCGACAACGATGGTTTGCCGTTTTGGTGGTTTGTAGGACTATTGGTGGCGTTCTTAGCGCCTCGATGCAGTCTCCTAGGGCTGAAAGTATTAAGGCAGCGATTTCTGCCACCCATTGCGCTCGACAACAATAACGACTACCGTAGCCGTAGCAACGTCCTTGTCAGAGGTACTGCGACCGACTCTGTTGCAACTGCTACTTCGGTTGCCTCGAGTTTAGTTGCTGTGAGCGAACACGACGAAGAAGTTGGCGCAGGCGGCAGCGTTAGTCGCGGTGCCAGCAGCACGGCTAGCAGCAGCACATTGAGAAGACATGCCGAAAGAGAACATAGTGCCGCTCTGCAATTAGTGGAGACGTTTGAATACAGCTCTTTGTTGGCTGCGTGGTTGAGACTTGGTGAAACGGAGGAGGAAGCAGAGGTATGGTTAGAAATTGTTTGAATAAATCATAGAGATTTGACCTCTTCACAGTATGCCCCCTTCAAATCCACGCTCCACTATCTAGTAATTCGTTGAGTATTTATGTCACCGCTTCACTTCCTCTTGTTCTGCACGACTTTTTTTGTTGTCGGGCGTGCATTCTTATGCACGAGCACAGGCTTTTCAGCAGGAAGCTGCAGCGTTGGACCCCATCCTGTGGCAAGCTTACCGTGACCATAGTGGCGGTTGCTGTTATAGGGGGATGAAGCACACTGCAGCAGTGGCGGTGTGCGTATGCTTTCCTAACACCCCTGCGCTCTTTTTGGTATGTGCAAATAGTGCACGTGCGTGTAGTAATCATGTACCCGTGGACAAAAACGCGCACAATTGTCTTCTGTTTCCCCCAAAAAAGAACAGATCGTCGTTGTTGTGCAAGTCATGCACCCACCTTGCCCATGAACGTTAATGAAATGAGTTGACATTCCTTTTGTGCACTTTTCCAACTTCTTTAGACTTTGTTCTCTTTTGCCTACTTTTGAACCAAGAGAATTATGCTCGTCACACATATCTTTTACAGATGTTAGACAATTTAGCAAAGCAAGCCGCAGCGGGCCGGCGGCTCACAGCCGACGGGACTTCAGCCGACGGCACGACACCCGACGGCAACGGGCTTGCTTCTTCTTCTCGGCCAGGGCAGCGGTCGCAAGACCGCACGCAGGTGCTTTGAATGCAAGCAACAACAATACCTTTGTAGTGAAGGCTTCTCTTGAAATTCCATCTTTGTTTGAAGAGTTTTGTAACCTGACGAAATCCGCGTTCAAATCTCTTACATGCGTCGCGGTCGCAATAGCTATGCAGATGTATGTTTCAATCGCGTCAAGAACAACCACTACTATATATGGCGCCTTTGTCATTTTTTCTACCTCTTCTGTCTATTCTCTTCCAGGTCTTGCTAGGTGATGCAGACTATTTCAATGCTACGCTGTATGGCGTCTACCTCGTGTTCTCCTACGGCTCTCAGTTGATCTTAGCCTATGCAGCCCTACAAGGAACTCTGGGGTTCACTGGCTCGTCTCTTCTCGGTTCCAACGACCCATTTAACAGTGGTAGTAGCAGCAGCAGCAGTGATGGTAGCAGCAGTGATGACGATGATGTCGGCGCGTCACGGGTGGTGCTTGCCGTGATGTGCTGTGCCGAGGCCTTCCTAGCCGTTGGATTAGCAATAAGCGCGCGCTGTGGCTTGGGCACTACCCTTTGGTCTAGAGTTCGGGTAACATTCAAAAGACTTTGAATACTGCCGTTATACTAGTTTAATACTATTTGTATGCGTACACCTCCTCTTTCCAATTTTCGTTGTAACCCAAATAATTTTTGATTTTCAGTGTCTCACTTACCCTAGACCCCTCTACACCTACGTCCCTTCATGCACAACGGCCCTGAGATGCTTTCTATGTGTGTGTGCGGGCACGTGTCCTAAATTAGGTGGTCTTTGTGAATCGTGCGTCGCTTTGGCTTTCTGCCGCGGGCCGAGACCGCCGCGTGACAGCTACGAGCACCACTAGGCGCCGCCACATTACACCTTTGTAGTTGTGAATTGCGCGAGTCGCGAGGTGCCTTAAAAAAAGCGCATGGGAGCGCAGGGGGGGG
>Ga0307930_1001319_pt1 | contig 19732 bp, 19 predicted proteins | sample OrgLakmetageno46_FD_203161 | JGI IMG/M metagenome (GOLD analysis project Ga0307930, IMG submission 203161) | Saline water microbial communities from Organic Lake, Antarctica - #46 | ecosystem: Environmental > Aquatic > Non-marine Saline and Alkaline > Saline | place: Antarctica: Organic Lake...
CCGGTTGCACTCGAAGCGTTTATAGCTTCGAAGGTGGTGCTGGTCCGCCCCCCAGCACCTCCCGGCATTCGCCCATTTTTGGAAATAAACGGTCAGTACATTTTTTTTTTTTTTTTTTTTTTTTTTTTTTTGCTTGCGTGTATAGGGAAGACGTAGACCCGTTTAAAGGCTAACTTGTTTTTTTCAATTAGCTGGCTTGAAGAGTGCGCCCTGCACCGGGAGACGCGTTAAGTGGTGGGTGGTAAAGTCACTGTACAGAAGTCCGAGGGAAGCTTTGCGACGGACGTCATCACGGGGTAATTTTATAATACTGTCCTTGACACCTACACCAACAGCGTCAACATGTGTGTCGAAGATGGGTGGTGAAGACGAAGAATCAGGGCTACTATTTGGAGGCAAAGGGCTTTTGAGACGAAGAAATTCGAATTTGTCGTAACCGGCCTCAAAGTAAGAGGTAAGTAGACTGTCCGACTGAAGAGAGGTTAAGTGGCACGTGGAATCGTTCTCGGCATAGAAGGACTTCTTGCCGATGATGTTAACGAGATTTCGAAGAAGCATCAGTTACCAAGGCAAGATGGGTGGATACCCCTAGATTTTTCTGTTTTTTCTGTTTTTGTACCTACAGAAGTACTTCTTTTTCTCCGATTTTTTTGCTTTTTGTCCTTTCGAGAGATAGAGAGTCATCCTCATTCTGCCTTTTCTCTGGGCTCTTTCTTTGCTCTGAGGCGAAAAGAATACAAATTAGCTCCAATCCTTTCAAATTTATTTAATAGATCACCACAAAACAGTCACAATTCGGGCTGGTTAATCCCAGACTTGTTAATTCCAGATAATCGTCCAGAGGAAGTGACTGCAGCAAGGTAATTTAGGAGCTATTCTTGCTTTGAGTTGAATCGAGATGTATCTACGAAGCGCTCGTAGTTCCGTATCAAGATACTATTTATTTCCTTGCGATACTCTTGTCGTGGTGCTCTGAGCTGTAGGCTTCTATCCTCTCTTGTCCTCGTGTTGTGCGGTGCGTGCAGCTGAGCCGTTTTTGTCGTCCAAACGAAGGACGAGCCCTTGCCTGATGCATCCTACATCCCACCCAAGCCTCCCATCATGCCTCCCATACCTGCTAGGCCTCCCATCATACCCCCCATCATCATGTTATTCATGGGCGGAGGCTCAAAGGGCTCCGGTGGTAGAATCATGAACACGCCATCGACGCTGTACTGCACTTGAATGGCCTGCTTCACCACCTTGGGGTTGGACACGCGGTCTTGCTCCCCCAGTGACCCCACGACCCCAACGCCCTTGGACCAATCAGGAAGCGTGATCTCCAGCGAGTCGCCAGGAAGGGCCTCGGGCGGCACGAACACGCTGAATTCTTGCACCGCCCCCGGTCCACTAATCATGCCCTGCACTTTAGACTGAATCATGCTCGTCAGCATGCCGCCAAGCCCCACCCCAAAGGCCGCGTCTGGCACGATGCCCCAGTCCGTCCACTGCGCGAGGTCGGTGGTCTTGTGCTTGTTTTGCGACACCACTAAGGCATCGCCTTTCTTGCCACGGGCACCGTGAGTTGCTTTGCCTTCCGCTTTCTTCACGTCCCTGGCCGTCTTCTGCGCCCATACCATGGAAAACACGTCCCTTGCCTTGCTGGCGTCAGCTCGGCAAGAGTCAGGTGGCCCGCCGTTCTTGATGCAAAAGGTGCAAGTGCGCTGCCGCTTGCCGCTGACTTCGTAAAAGAGCATGGTGGACGCACACGCGTGGCACACTACGCGGCCGCACATGCGGCAGTGGTGCTTCGCGTGCTCTTTGCGCTGCGATAAGCAAGTTCAGAGGAGGAGAATACGGAAAGTGAGGCAATCATATCAATGTATCAATGAATCATACTGTATATGCCGATAGCCAAATACATTTAGGCTACGACTCATGTAATGTTCGGTCGGAGATAACATGATTCAATTGATTAAAGCAAGATTGAAACAAAGAATACTTCATGAACGTACCAGCGCAACGGTTGCGAACTTGGTGTTGCAGAGGACGCATGAGAAGACATCTTTCTTATATTGCCATGTCACACCATATTTCTTCTCGCGATCAGCGTAACGTTTAGCCGTGTCTGTGTCGAACGTATCAATGAATCATAAAAGTGCAAAGATCAAAGAGAAGAGAAAAAAAATAAAAATCGTAACGACAAGCCTCAAAAGGCACGCCGGACATCTCCCATCTAAAACCTCGAGCTTACAGAAGTCGTGCGCCATCTTCGTCACCACAAACACCGCCACAATCCGCGCTGGCGTGATGTCGATGCCGTTGAAATTGTAGAGTGGGAAATCCATGAATATTTTTCGGAATGCTTCATTTTGGTAGATGAGCGTCATGGCAGCAATCACGCTACGGTTCCCATACGTGGACGCAGCCCACGCCATCCTTTCCGCCAACGTCAACTTTTGAGGTACTCCACTGCCGAAATCAACGCGAAACCGCAGCGCCACGGACGCGCAGTGCACGTGCTTCCCAAACGCCACCATCACCGACACGATCTGGCAGTAAGGCACCGCTAGCACGTAGCGGCGCTTTTTGGCAGTTTGAACTTTAAACACCACCACTTCTTCCATTTCGCCTCCTTCGCCGCTGGTGTCCTGGCCGAGTGCTTTTGCTAAGGATTTGGCAGCCGACACCGGCACCGCCGTCTTTGCCGACAAGCGAATGTCCACGAGCTCGCTCATGTTGATGGCGCCCTTGAGGTTCTTGTCCTGAAACTCTTCGTCGTCTTGCTCTTGCACAAACGCTTCCACGCGCTCCTTCTCAGTTAGTGCCGTGCCTGCAGTAGACGCGCGAAGCTCGGCGTCTGCGAGGGCGCCCGCCTGCCCTGGCCGCTTGACTGCAATGTTGGCCTCTGCAAGAGTGGCAGCTGGCTTGTTGGCATAGTAGCAAAGCTCCGACCCTTCCAAGCGAAAGTAGCGCACTTGCCATGCGTTCAAGTAACCAATTGTGAGCGCGTCGCCTCGCTTTAGCATCCACCCTTCCAGCGGTGGGAGGTCTTGTTGCAGGCTCAGCACTTCTCGCACCTGCAAAAACGCATCCAGGGCGAATTGGGCACGGCCTTTCTGCGTCAAGTACTCGGTGGCGGGGCCCGGAATCTGTTCACGGCTCTCTTGCTTCCGACGGCTCGCTGCCCCCTGGTTCAAAGCGAGGCTCATGATTTCACCTTGCGAGATTCCAAGGGCCTCCTTTGCAACGTCTGGGGCTGCTCCGTCGCTTGCTTTCTCATCTTCTTCTTGGAAACCTGACGCGTCTAGGACAGCTGCTTTCATGGCAGCTTTGCATGCGAGCGGTGGCACTTGGATCGGAAAGGTCTCGCCTTGCTCCCAGCCCTCGGGCACTGCCACATGCAGCTCCACTTCGCCTGGCAACGGCACCGTGAGCACGGTACCCACCGTTGCGGCGGGTGGCGGCAAGATCGGGCACCACCACAAGTCGTCCTCGTTCTCATCCTCGTCGGAGTCCTCGTCCTCAGCTGCGTCCGACTTCACTCCGAGTGCCTTGTTGGCTTGCTTCCTCCGACTGCGCGCGTCAGCTTCAGCCGAACGCCGCATGCGCGCTACAGTAGCTACGAAATGCACGAAAGTGGCACCGGTGTCTGAGGGCAACTCTTGCACAGGACCTTGGAAACCCGTGAGCTCCGCCACTACCGTGGTGGCCCACTGCATGTTTACGCGTTTCGGGTCCATGTCGTCGCCCAGCTGCGCTACTCCAGCCATTAGTTTTTGTGGCGTGAGCATCATGTCCAGACAATTGTTGGCTCCTGCAGCACTTAATGCTGGCGACCTAGCATTAAGACCCAAGATAGCAGCCCACTGCTGATGGAGCTGGAAGCATTCCTGATGGTCGCTGAACTGGCGTTGTAAGTTTTCAGGTAACGCTGTATAAGCCTGGCGACCAATCAGTTCTACTAATTCGCTGCTACTGCCCGCCACAGTTGATAGCTTGCCGTTATCAGATGTTTCGTGGTCGAGCGCGAGTTCAATTTGCTTGTGAATAACGTCCTCAAACTCCGATGTGCCTCCTGCGTTGGTCTTGGCATTGCCAGGATCGAGTGCAGCATGAGCGTGACAGAATGGCGAGTCTCGGAAGTGCCGCGTGCCGCACGTGCCAGTCGTGTCGGAAGTAGAAGTGATGGGCGCTAGACATGATCGCGCGGTGATGCTTCGCCGACGTGACACGCGGCGTTCTTGACCGTGCTGCATCGTTTTGAGAGCGCTTGTCGAGGGCTCATTTACGGCACTACCTTTAGGTTTGAGTTCTGCTGGTACGGGCTGTCTCTGCAGCTCTTCTTGAGGAACACCCTTGGAGAGGGTGCTTGCCACTGGTAGCATCGATGGTTGCGGAACAGGCGGTGGCATATCGCTGCTGTCTTCGGCCACAGCTGCCAAGGAAGAGCTGGCAGCGCTTAGGTCCAAATCGCGCTGCTTGGGTTCCATGTGTCGAAAAGACTCGCGTAAGGATGCCAATTCCTCGTTTTCCTCTTCCTCTTCCTCGCCTTCTTCACCCTCTTGGCGACCACCAGCCCAATCTTTAGCACCATTTAGGATCTCAGGCATAGCCGCGGGACCTTCTCCATTCTTCAGCGCACGCAGCTGAGCCACCCACCATTGGGCTTCAGCTGCTGTTGCTGCTCGCAAGACAATAGAAGTTTTGTCCTCGCCGCCACCTTCAACCTCGAGCCGAAACGCCAAGTCTTCTGCAGCGCTTACTTCGCACATGTGCAAATCGATAACGCAAAGGCAGAAATCTTGGCGTCCTGCCACGGCTTGGTTTTTGTAGTACTTCAGGTAATGGCCCGCGGCTACGAACCATCGGTCTTGCCAGGCCCCAGTCAAGTTGCTGGCTCTTTTGAACAAGGTGCCCTCAATAGCAGCCGCTGAATCGCTTGTACTAACATCAAGACCTCCACGCTCGGGCTTACCGAAGAAGACGGATTCTCGAAACGTGCTTGCATCTTTGTTTACTGCAGCTGTATTCACCGTTTTGAAGTGAACCTGTGAACATTCAGGTGTGACACTCATAAACTACGAAAAAAATTGGACCAAGAGATTATTTGAGCTTTTGTGTATACATACTATGCAGGTTTTCTCGCCCGCGTTCTTAAGTGATGCCACGATCTCAGCCAAGTCATCAAAAATGACAACTTCGCGATCGCCCACGCCTAGAAGACGCCACCCTGCTTTAACTCCGAATCGGTCAGCCTGCCCCCCTTTCTTGACTACATCAACCACTAGCGTGAGCTTGCCCAGATCGATACCAAATGGCTTGGCGACGACGAAGGTCAGAAATGAGTCTCGTGAAGTCATGGTGCCCGAGAAGTTGTCATGAAGGGGCCCCAGCAAGCGTGAAATAAGAACTCGCGAACTCGCGAAGATTTGAAGAAAATTGCGATTTCGGCTTGCCCCCTAATATGATGTTTTTCCTGCGGATTGAAGACGGATTGTTTCGGTTGACGAGCGAGCCGGGTGGGGAGCTGAAAAAGGTGGTCAGCAGCGGCGTTGGACGGCAAATGAAGAAACCCTTGGAAGACACGATAAAGGTTTTCTGATTTTTGAGACAGACCCCGAAGGGCCGGAATTAGAAGACTAACAGGTAGAGAAGAAAAGCAAAAGATTTGTCCTGTTTGTTGTCAAATTCGTTCGGATTCGGAATTTTTAGGAACTTCAAACATGACAGTGGCAGCAAGCCAAAACCCTGCTGTTTCTGCCCACTGCCCTGCTGGTCCTGAGTGTGCCTAATTAGCACTTCCTCTCGTTTATGTACAAGTTCATGTACCATTGCAATCCCTTTCTGGCCCTTATCTTAAGGCACATAAATGAGGACCAACATTCTTCATTGCCCAAACCTCATAAGAACACTCAGCCCAGTCGCCCGTCAGACTTCAAACTTGATGATTGGTGACTCGTTCTGAAGGTTCTATCAATCATAAATATTTGGCTTCTACTTATCTTTGTCTTTCTTTGCGATTAGGGACTTTAATCTGGTGTAACATTACCCTTATATCAATGCTACTTACTTCAGACGTATCCTTGAAGCTTATTAAAGATACTTCTTTAACTTTTTAACGAACCCCTAGACTATAGAAATCGGTGTACTCGAAAGTTTTGTCTTCGTCTTTAATTAACAGTGCTTCTCTGTGGGGTAGAGTTGCACAATGATGGGCCTGAGATTACACATGCTTGATGCCTGATGCCTGGCTAGTGACTGGGCTGAGTGTCTTCATTTGTGGCGTACTAGGCTGAAGGTCACAGGGCTGCGTTGGAAGCCATTGATTACAAAACTCAATTAGTTTTCATCCAAAAAGTGCGAATCATCGTTCTCCCGCGGAATCTACAGTGATGCAGCCAGGCATGAGGTAAGAAATCTCAGGGGGAAGGTGTAATACCCGAGAAGTCGAACAAGTCTGCATGTGCGGGTACGCCCAAGGGATGGCTTTCGACATTCCAAAGTGAAATACTGCTCATTCGTTCCATGTTCGTTTTGACAGCCAATAGTTTAATCTACTTCAGTCGAATTATTACGCACCGTGTGAAAATGGCTGTAGTTGAGCGCAGCGGCGCGTTGGTCGTTGTCGGAAGAGTCAGTAGGGAGCACGGGCGCGCGCACCTCTTTGTGCGCGAGCGCTGCCCACGAGATGAACCTTGATGGAAGGGACAAATTAAGTAGGCAGTATGAGAAAGAAAACGGTGAAGAGCAGGAGAAATAGTAAAAAAATGACTTCAAGCAGAAAAATATGAGAAATGAGAAGGAATCGACCGCTAGACTCATGAAAGTGCAAGAGCAGGCGCAGAATCTCCTCGAATAGGCTTGTTCATAGCCCCAATGAATGAAATTTGTATCACAAAATCCTTTGCTTCTCTTTACCGGCCAGCCCCCCGGAAGTACCCTTCGCCAATCCCTTTGGACGCTTCCGCTTCTGCGATTTCCTTCGCCATGTACTCCTTGAACCACGGGTGCTCCATCACCTGCTCGCCAATTTATGCATCAGAAAGTTTGTAAATCCACATGCAAATATTCAAATCGATGTCTTTAAGGTGTAATCTACAAGTAGAATAAATGGCTAGACTTGATTGGATAAAGAAAAGACAGAGAAGGAATTTGAGACAGGTACCTAATCCCCAAATCCCTATAAGCTACCTCTTGCAAGTTCCCTTTCAGCGGACGGTTCCCAAGCCGCAGCTCCGGCCTCGGATGCAGGAGCCCTGCAATCAGGTCGGCTGCAAGAGGAGGCAAATTCGGCGCGAAGTAGGTGCGCGCAGGGACGGGCTGGTCGACAGTGCGCCGGGAACCCTAATGAGATGGAAACAAGGGCGTATGTGGATCGAAAGAAGATTGAAATGAAGGCAACACACAAAGTGGAGCAAAAAGAAAAGAAAAATTGGAGCAATGTGACGGGTCGGAAAAATAATCAGACGGAGTCAGACGATCGTTCGAAGCCACTCTAAGCACGACGTGATTGGTTTTGGTGCTGCTTTGTTGTTTAGCTAAAACTACGTGCTATACTACCGTTAAAGTGGATAAGACACGCGTTGCAACTGAATTCTCAGGACTGCGCGCCGAATTGACCGTTAAACGAGGCCATGGCGAGGGCAACTGAGGAGGAGGAGGCTGTTGAGGCAATGAATCAGTATTCGTCACGATCTCAGGTGGCAGTGGCGGCAAGTTATCACCCGCAAAGGTGACCGAGGTGCGTGGAGACTTTCTAGCAGCACCAGAAGTGGTATCGGTAGACGTGGTTCGTCCAGCAGTGGACCCAGCAGCTGGAGCAGCAGTATCTCTAAGCTTCTCACTAGAAGCATCAAAGGTGCTACTACTATTCGTGTGTTGATTATCGCCGCTGTGGTCAGCAAAAGGAGTCCGGCCCGTGAGGAGTTCGTGAATCAAGCAGCCGAGCGCCCATAAATCTACGGATTTGTCGTGGCCGATGCCGAGCAACATTTCGGGCGCGGAATACTCGACTTCGCCACACAGGGTGAAGGTCCGGCTCAAGAGCGGAGGCGCTGCGGCGTGGGCTTGTCGAAGAGTTGCTTGCTCTAGTTTGTCCTGAGGGAGGAATCCACAAACACAGGAGCGCAGGAAGTATATAAGTAGTAGCAAAAATAATGCGTATCAAGAAGGCTGGCTACCCTTTCCCTATTTGCTCGGAAAAAGGCGAGACAAACGTGAGATGTTCAAGCATCCGCAAGACGCAATCATCATACGCGTCGAGAAAAATCAAACGAAAACAAGCTTTGTCAATAGCACCACGATCATCATCGTCATCATCATCAGTGCACCTGAATTTCCGCCAGCGTCATGTCCTCTGCTCGCAGCTCCGCGGCTGCGGCTACCCCGTGCGCGGCGATCCGAGCTTGTTTGGCCACCGTGCCGTCGAAGTACAGGGTGAGTTTCGCCGCCGCGGCTGCAGGGCCAATGGCTTCAGCTTCTCGGATCCACGGTGGCGGAGGCGGCGGTCCCGGGGGCGGCGGCGGCGCATCACCCCGAGCCTCGGCATCGGCCACCGCTCGCGCGTGGTGGCTCGCCACAAGGGCCGCAGCCGGGTCAAAGACCGCGGAAGTGTCCGCAAAATGGGATTGGGCGGCGTAATTGTTGGGGGGTGGGGGCTGAGCCAAGGGAGGGGGGGCGCGGAAGGGCAGCCGCTTGGCTCGGGTGAAGTTAAACAAGCGAGGATAGCCCTCGGCATCGAGCAAAAGGTTTTCAGGGCGAAGGTCGCGGTGGGCCACCCCTCGAGCGTGAATGCCCTAATATGATCAAATGTAGAGATGAAAAAGGAGGCCAAAAGACCGGAAATTCAGGCACAATTGAGCGTAGGCAGAATTAAAGTATAATCATCGAAAAGAAAAAAAAGTGGAAGATGAAAACCTGTTCACAAACCCGTTGTGAACAACTTGAACGCCATACCTGCAAGGCAAGAACGACTACGCCAGCGTAAAACAGCGCATCACTCTCACGGAACCCGCCCAATAGAGACGCCCTTAGTGGAGGGCCACTTTTGTCGCTCGCTCCCGCAATCCGGCTGGGGTCCCGCCATTCGCCTCGCCGACATCGCCCAATTTCGGCGACTGCTTCGGCTCCTCGCCAAGGCCCCTCTAGTGCTTGAACCACACCGGGCGGCACGCTATAAAGGGAAAAGAGATCGAAAGGAGGGGGAGGGAAGAGAAGGAGCCAAGTGCATGAATGAGCATGGAAAACTCAGGAGATTTTAATCCTCTGCAAAACAATACTGTGCGAATTGTTTATTTTTTTGTCTTCAATCGTCGAACCTTTGAGGCAAGCCCTTCGCCATTCGCTTTTGTTGCCGCCAGGTTCCTCGCAAGTTGGTCATAATTGCCGCATCATTCGTATCATTCCGACGCCCCTCTTGTTGATGGGTGCCCAAATCTCGACTGGCGTTGTCCAACGAAGTATTGATTACGAAACTAGGGCGATTGCTGCCGCTCATGCGAAGCGATGCATTGCGAGATCGTTGCTCCTTTGCGCTGATTCTGTCGTTCGGTTGAGGCAAGATGAGGCCATCCAAGAGGGACGACAGAGCACCGCCCGAGCAGCTTTCAAACACCAGCCAGAGAGCTTGGGTTCCGTTGAACGCGCCTAGGCATTGGCACACAAAAGGGCAACCCTGTAGATCGCCCAGCAAGATGCGGCGCTCTGTGAGGAGGCGCTGTGGAATGCCGCTGTTGATGTTACTGTTCGCCTTGCTTTCCTCTTCCAGCAACACGATTTGCTTCGGAGAAAACCGCACCATGTAGCGAGGCAGCACCTGCATATTTGCACGAATTTGTTGAAGCGAAGATGCAAGATTTTGGGAATGTTGAAGGAAGATTTAAGGAGGTGTTCGTCCTTGGAAAAATGTGTAAAACCGTAGAGATATGCACACTTCAAAGAGCAGGCTACTACTCATTTTGCCCGCTATCCAAGAAAGTGCAACCTGGTTGAAGGCAGCGGTGTGGCGGCTCAGAGTAGACGAGGCCAGCACCATGGAATCCCCAAACCCGCCCGCTAGCTCGACAAGCTCGGTGTTTAAGTGCACTTTCACCTGAATTTTTGATATTTTTTATCCAATGCTTTACAAGGGGGGAAATATGGGTATGCATGCGCGTAAACTCATACCAATGAAACTAAAGAAAAAGAGAGTGAGTACGCACATCATCATTAGCAACCTCTCTTCTTTCACACTACACTTACCTCGCTTTGCGGCACTATGGATTTCGCGTTCAAGAGTTTCTTCTGCTTTTCCGTCACTTCTCCCGGCCCCATTTGCGCGCTCATCGAGCTGTTGTTATCCAAATGGTGCGCAGTCAAAGCAGCGGCATGGCTCGCCATCGCCACGGCTCCGGCGTTGTCAATGAGGGCCGCGCCGCTTTTCTTCTGCGCGATGACGGCAGCGGCGTCTTCTTTGGACGTCGTTGCACTTGAAGTTGCACTTGATTTTAAAGTGCTATTAGCTGTAGCGGCCTTCGCCGCTTCGGCAGCTGCTTCCTTTACTGCCTTGGCCACTTTGGCCAAAATGTCGTCGTTGTTGTCTGCTCCTGCTGCTGAACTTCCGCCCAGCCGTTTGCGGCGATAGACGGGATCAATGGATTGTTCGTTGTCGTAGACCGTGTCAAATTCACCAACTGTTGAAAGGTGGGAACAGGAGAAGGATCATAAGAGGTTAGGGAACAAAATCCGAAGGAGCGATACATAAGGTCAGACTCACATCAATTGGTATCAAACTAGTGTTGTCAGCTCCTTCTCTTTTTACTCGAAGACTCGCAATGATACAGGAAGGATTAAACATCCTTGATATACTATATCTTTCTATTGCTTACTGATGGGGCAGAACCACGTCCAATCATCGACCAGCGAAGAAGCGGTTAAACGATGAAACTCTTGCCGGTTCAGCAGCAAGACTTCACACAAACTGCCGGAGGAACCGCCACAGACGGCGCTGACTTTGTGCTTCTGGTGCGGCACCACTAAACTTCGCTCGCCGTAGTATTCTTCAGACGCTAACTCGCTCACCATCGAGCCTAAGGAGGCACTCGTGGGGTTCAAAGGAGGCGGCTGAATCGGCCCTTTGCCTTCTTGAATCGGCAAATGCATCAAGCGCAGCCGGCCGGATTTCACCACCACCAAATGCTCTGAGGCTTCGCCCTGTCACACCCAAGATGGAGATGAAGGAGATGAGAATAAAAAGGTGGTCACATGTCTGAAATTCAATTGATTACTGGGAGAGTTCCTTGCAGACAAACTGCTGTTCCTGAGCACGGGAATACATAGATACCTGATAAAAGAGCACTTCGCCGTTGTTGAGTGTTTTGGGCACCAGCGCGGGGATCACATGCGAAGTGATTTGGGGTTCGTGAAGAGGTTGAAGCATTGGAATGCTCTTGAGCAACCTCGTGAAGTGCCGCTGCGCCAAGAGGGCCTAATGATGTATGTATATATAATACACAGTTATACAAAAATATGTGCAATTAAAATACACGCACTCATATCATTATGGGAGATAGGCATTGAAAATCAAAAATGAGGGGTCGTCCACAATCATACTCCAATTGATTATCAAGCTAAATATGAATTAGGAACAAAAAGAAGGAGCACTCACTTCAAGAGGACCGCCGAGGCATCGTTCGAGATCGTTTCGCTTCAGGACAAGGCACTGGGCTCCACTGGCACCGCCACTCACCTTTTAGAAAAAGTCGCCGCCAAGAATATGCAAGATATTAGAAGACGAGGTAACAATATCTGTTGAATTCTTAGTGAACACTACCAATAAAGATGACTTATACTACATAATGGGTTTCTCCGATTGATTCATTCTTTTGCTATAGCTGCGCACGCCCACACATCATGCTATATCCTTATTACCGTCGCCAGCCGAGCAGGAGGGCGCCGCGTATCTAGTAACGCTCCTTCACCAAAGGCTTGTCCTGGTACTAGCTTCCCAATGTCGCGGCCAGTAGCACCGTTCACACGATAGCTCGTTTCTCCGTCCTGCGTAATAGGGTAAAACTTCTCCACGCCCGCACGCACTTCTACTTTGCCACTCAATAAAAGGTACAAGCGATCGTTTAGGTCTCCCTGATCATCGGTAACAAAAGAAAAGTAAATGAATAACGCACACAGCTACTTGAAAGGCTGAATGAATGTAAGGGGCTCATGCTTATGAATAAATTACGACTAGCCCAGAAGAACAACAGTATGAGATCATGATGAATAGTCGTCGCTCTCTTCCCTCACCCGGTCTTCGCTGCCTGCTCCTTCGCTTCGGTGCACTTCATGAATGTCCACTCCTCGCAAGCAGGAGGCGTCGGAACAGCGCCGACGAGCCGCTTCCTCCACCTCGCTCGAGTGCGCTTGACCTTCGCGAAAGATCACTTCGTTACGCGAGTACCTACAGTCAGAGAGCAGCCAGAAAGAAATTGAGGCCGAAGAGGCATCCTAAAAATCAATCACAGATGGAACCAAACGACCAGCGTGACCTTACAGTAATGCACAGAGGAGGATGTTTTGCTTTCTTGGCTCTCCAGAAAAAGAGCACTTGTTGCTATGTATACGCACCCGTGTTCAACCAGGCAGTCGGCGAGTTTTTCTAGCTCGTTCGGTCTTAAATTCTTGAACATATCAACCTGTAAAGACGCCAGGTGTTGAATAGGCGTGATATTGCCAAGGAATGAAAATGAATTCGTGTTGTTGTCGGAAAAGAAACATATGTTCAACGAAAGAGCTCGCATCACGAGATTCACTCAAATGCTTGCGCCCACCGATGTGAGTAGCTTCAAGCGTGCCATCCTTAAGTCGTAGCTAGAGCTTGCGCGCAACGAGCGAAGCGCCGAATAGTGCAGCGCGAAGAGTCGAGTGTTTTGAAGGGGCGGGTGCTCTGTACAAATAGAAATATAAGCGAGGCAAGACCATTTCATGCAACGATGCCTGTGCTTCGATTCTTTGCGATATGAAAGGAAGGTGCTTTTCCTGCCTCAACTACAATTCCTACTTTTCCCCTTACCGTCGTCTCCGTCTTTCGGTGGCGGCGGGCTGGCGCACACGCAAGAGGCCACTTCCGGCAGGTGAAAGAACCCCTGGTCTCCGAACACTTTCCATGGGCCCAGCGACTCGACAGTAGGATGGGGTGAAGATGGAGCATCTGCCGTCGTCGTTGTCGATTTCCCCTCTTGAGGTGGGTACACGATGACTTCGCCTCGCACTACCAAGAAGAGGAACGGTGAGACGACCCCTGCGGTCGTTAGAATAGTCCCTGGCGCGCACTGTAGGGCACCCAATAGCATGGCATTGCGAAAGAGAATTCAACAGAAGAATGAGAAGAGAAGGGAAAGTTAAAGTGAGACAAACGCGTAAGGAGTAAGAAATGGCGGACACGAACACGGTTGCAAGTAACACATGCTAAATAGTGCACAGTTTCGATATTCAAATAGCACACCTCAATTTCTTCCATGGAGTCAATCAGGTCGTCCAAGAACGAGCCCTCCACGTCACTAAGCCGCAGCGTAGGCAGCGCCATGAGCGCGTGGCTCGCGAAATAGCGCTCGACCGCGTCCTTGGGTGTCCTTTCCAGCGCTCGCACCGCCGATAAGTCCACGCCCACCTACAAAAATAATGGCACGGGTTTGACGGCAAATTACTTGTTAAGGAAGCAGCTAATGACGACTTGCTTTAAAAGGCGAAAGATATGGCAAATATTCGTTTGCAATGTCATGGCACCAATGCAGCCAGTAAGGGCGATTCTTGTGAAATCGCACAGGCAACAATGGCTCTTTCATTACCAGGCGTGCAGGGCGACGAGGGTTATTTGGATCGCGGTTGGCGCTCTTCTTCAAGTTTTCGCGGGCGGTGGCTCTGGCTTCCTCTCGCGCTTCCGCTTTCTGCTGGGCTGCACGCTTGTGTGACACCTGTGAATTTGAAATAGTTCCCAGAGGAAGAAAAGGGGGATACAGCAGGTTCAGAAGCTTCCCATACTTACGATCAACTCTGAAAAGGATTACAGAACAGGAGCGTTTTGTTGTGGATTTGCCTGGGTCCTCCAATATTGCACATTCCATAAAAGAGCTCCCTGCTGAAGTTTCATGAACACCAAAGCCCACAATGACCAGTCGGCCCTAAGAGAAGTTACCTGTTCTTGGAGCGGTAAGAGCCGCCCCAAAGTTCCCGAGTTCACAACATCTTCAAATCCATGCGACTTGAGCGCAGTAGAAAGTGTGTTGGCTTCTGCACCAGAGTCGCAGTAAACGACCATGGGCTTGTTTTTCCGAGCTGGCAAGTCTCCGAGATTGGCTTCCACCTTTGTGATTTATCCACAAAGAAGGATCGAGAAATTGCGCATCGTAACACTCGTGAATCATGGAGTACGATTTAAACGCCAACGTGCGCACACGTTCATTGAACATTCGTAAGTGTGCATGCATAATTTCAATCAGCATCTATTCTAAGCGAAATGACAAAGAGGACATTTTTATTCTACTTAAGTGAGCGTCCTAAAGTAGGGACTTGAGTGATAGCTCAGAAGAACGCACCGCTTCGTAGGCCGAAGATGCGGACAGCAAGCCGGTTGGTAAATTGATGGCATTGTAGGCATGGCCCGCAGTGTACTTGGAGGAAGTGCGCGCATCAATCACCACGGCACCTTTGGCCAACCGTGCCATTATTTCGTTGTCATCCCTCTCAATACCGAAAGCCCACGCTATGAATCCCTTCATGGTTTTGCTCATAATCTAACACCGAAAATTTGGTGCGTGTGCGGCAGTATTAGGGTGAAGCCGCAGGATTGTGGAGGAGTTGCGCCAGCTTCAATCTTGGTCGATTATCTATTTGTAGCTACAGAAGCCAGCCAATTACGGGCAGAAAGTATGTCAAGTAACTAGATGCTTGGGGCAGTCGCATAGAGGAAGCTGAAACGAGCCCATGAGCTCGTTGAGCCGACTTCCGATTAGTACAAGTAAAGTAACAAAACAAAATCAACAAGGTGACGAGAAGCGAGAATAATTCAAGGAGCAAAAAATATCTGAGTCCAAAATGGCATGCACAATATTCGGAACATTCGGAACACTTCTCTTCTGCCGTGCGTTCATTTTCAAATATTTGACCTTCAGAAAGAAGCACCTCCGCAGCAGCTCCACAAGTCCACAAGGTGAGACAAGTTTCCGCGCGCAAGAGTGAAAGAGACTGCCAAGTATGCATCATTCGAAAGAAAAACATGTGATATCTATATTATTTTTGTCAAGAGCTAGAGAATTACATTCGTACCGCTAGAACTCGCACTCACTCCACGAACACGGTTGTGAAATTTATCGAACTGAACAGTATCCAGTCAACAAACATCTCGGTTAAGACGCCTGATATTTGGCTGCCTAAGCGCTATCTTTTTCTCAACTACACAAGAGATGAAGTCGATGATCCTAACTTAACCTCTTCTCTCATGGTGTGGATGGTGCCTTCATTTTGAATTTATTCTTTTGAATTTTAAAAAGCTCAGGTCTTACCGGTCAGTCCAGACCTAATCGTCGAAAGCTCAAGATGGAAGCAGTGCGCTCATTGCTTGATGCTTTTGAAGTTAATGATGCTAAAAAGATGAAGTCGTCTCTTCAGAGCCTCAACGTGCAGGTCAGTGCCGTTGATCTTTCTGAGGGGCTTAAGTGTACTTACTTACTTACGCGTATTTTCAGATAGAGGGAATAGGTATGGGCAAGAGATCTCATAATGGACTTTGAATTTTCACAGAGACACTATCATTATCAAGCTACCATTGTCACATCGATGAAAGCACGATGATTAATTGCCAAAAAGAAGTGTTTGTAGTACAAAGATGCGCGTTCACAAGAGCACTCTTTTCCTCGATCATCAGGGTAGCCGACCATAATGTAATGTGTGCCATTCATTTCAAGTTGATTTTCTTGCCGGTCAAATCATAGGTTGAAAATGGCAATAATATGAGTAGCTGCAAGGATGGACCTCTCGTGGGTGCGTCAGTACAACTGCCTTGTACCCTATGTTCAAACTTTAAATTATACGCTCGTGGAATGTATTACAGAATTTACAGTAGTACAGTATATAGATGATTATTTGATTGCATGCTACGTTTGTGATTTCAATGTATATTTGTTTGTCGCCTACAGAGTCATTATTAGCTATCGCGAATGACCGCGACATGGACACCAACAGTGTATACAACGCCTTGACTGTACTCTTGTGCCTGTGGGAGAACAAGGAGACACGAAGCTGGATAGTGGATGCAGTACTCAGTAACCAAACACTGCAGTCTGAAATACAGCAGCTAGCACGTGGTATCACTGACAAAGGGTGAGTTGATTTCTATATACATGAGCCATGCGTCAGCTCCATGTGACTTTTAGCCTATAGAAGCTTGTATACTTAATATTTTTATTTTGTAATTGTAATTTCTTCCGCACAACCCATGCTAGTTTCAACTAATTCGCGCGAACTTCAGGTCTTACCAGTGCCAGATGGCCGCAACAGATATAGTCTATCTCCATTACAACGCCCTTCAAAAGCGGCGAAACTTGACAGATGAGTTGACTTGCCTCGCTGATGCCCTTCCTTCCCCGCTTACAGCAGTATTCAAGACGAAAGCTCCCCAAGGCGAAGATATTTCTGCTGCACTTCGCGAGAGCAACAACTTTCCGTCCGCAAAGGTTCGATTCGTGCCTATTACGTCGGTAACAATCAATCATGACCAGGGAGAGAAAGCTCCTGAGCCAGTCTCTTTGGATTTAGATGAGCAATCTAGTCTTATGATTGTGGACAATAAGTGTGTACAATTTGCAGTGGTTGCGGACGATGGTGAGGAAATTACAGATCTCCTGGTGCAATTCAAAAACGTGCTCGCAGTCAAAGACAAACCAAGCATTATAATGTGCCAGGAAAAGAAAACAACTGTGGTGACCTTCGCAACGCATTTTGCTCACATCGAAAATGTGAACGAAATAAAGCTTCCGAAAGCATGGCTAGAAGTGGCCAAGGGCAGCAATGCTCAGTGCACATTTTCGATTCGACTCGATAGTACTGCACGACCAGCTGAGATCGAATCTTGGCTCGCACAAGCTCTCAGTTCGTTCGAGGAGTGGAGTCGCGTCGCTGAGACTCCAGTGAAAGCTACTAATTCTAACAAGACTTCTGTAAGTGCATGCACATGAAAATCTGCATATTTGATATTTATCATCCTCACGGTTCAAACTCATAATTGATAATTTGTCACATGTGTCGTCGAAAATACCTTCGTTATCTCTGCGACATAATGATCGCGTTCGGCCCGACAATTTTGGTGTTATCATTGGCTTGACAATTCAACACTATGCAAATGTGCGGGCGATATACAAAATGGAAATAAAGGTGGCTAGCCTCGGTTCCATTTCAACCTTGCATCGCGTTGCTGCGCGCCTTGAAGTGAATGAGCATTCGGTCAAGGCTGACTACTCATCTGACGTCTCCGAAGAGTCTGACTTTGATGATAATACGACTGATAATAGGAAAATTACCTCATCGTTATTTCACAAAGTTCGAGCTGCGGCTGCTACCGTTGCATCGGTTACAACACCCGAGCAGCGCGAACGGATCGAAGCAAACAAAGCAGCAGCTCTTGCTCGGCTAGCCGCCAGTAAAACTGCACACTATCCGAAACCTGAAGTGACAAAGTCGACTAGCACTAGTCAGAGTAGCGGCAATAGCAGCGACAGCAACAGCGATGTAGACGATGATGATGACGATGACGACACTGTTGAAAAAGGCTCTAAACATAAGGCTGAAATGTTGGAATCTAACACGACTGACTCTTCAACATCAAAAACGGCAAAGGTAAGTGCGAAGGAGCCCGCTGGTCCTGCGCAATCAAAAGCTGAAGTCAGCTCACGGGACAATTCTCAAGTGAAAGCTGAAGTGGTGCCTAAAAGTGCCAGCAAACAAATCAAAGGTAAGGTCGATCTGAAGGATAAAAAGAAAAGCAATCCAAAACCACAAGCTGTTCCGCATAAACAAGAAGCAACCAAGAACAACTTAGGTGTGGCTGGTAAAAAGAAAGTTTCTACGCAAAAGGATGCACAGAATTCACAAGGAGCTCGTGAGACTATCGAAACGGTGGCACCTTCAGCATTCTCCGAAATACCTTTTGATATTGACCGGAAGACCAAGGCACCAAAGTATGAATCTAACGATCAGGTTGTGAAGAACAATGCCAAGTCATCCCTCAATCCATCGTCATCGAAGACATCTCAATTGAGCCGTAGCGCGAAAGCTGGAAGCCGCTCCGTCTTTGATATGGATGATAGCGATGACGACGTTGGAAAAATCGACAAAAATACTGCGAAGTCTGGAGCAGTAAGCTCAACCAGAAACTCTATTTCTGTGCCACAAAACGCAAAGAATGAATTTGAATTGAGTGAAGGCTCCGACGACGATAGTAGCGAGGATGAGAAGACATTGATCTTGAAGAACGGAAGCAACAAAAAAGTTCAAGGAGCAAGCGGCAAGCAGTCAATCAAATCAAACCATCAAGTTTCATCGAGCCGTCAACTCCCGGAAAAAGGCAAATCTGATATTTATGTCATTGACGATTCTGGTGACTTAAAGTGCAAAAAGCCAGAGACCAAGAAGACTGCTCAGAACAAAACGTTGACAAAGTCTTCAACCGAGGCACCTTCGACAAAAAGCAATCTTGAGAATACATCGTCCAATTTTATGCATGATTCGACAATGCTGCCTCAAGGACCATTCCCACCAGTCGCGATCCCAAAGGGCGCCGCCCGTAAGAAGGCATTTAGTTGCCTACAGAAGAAAACTGTCGCAGTACTGAAAAATATATTGACACTTTATGGGCTGTCTTTCAAAATCCAAAAGACGGGCCAGAAGAAATCTGACCTTTGCGAACTTGTGTTGAGCTCAGGCTTTTATGACCCACTTCATGACCGATTTCCCGACAATGAGAAGAATTGGCCTTCTGCCCCTCAAGGCAAGGCAAAGGAAGAGCCTTCCTCAGTTGAATACGAAAAGCCTCTTCCAACTCATGTGCATAAGGTAGACCAAAGTTCCAATTTTGAAACCGAGGCAAATTTGAGTGCTCGTGAGTCCAAAGCTACTTCCTCGCTGGCGGCTGCGTCAAATTCGCATAAAAAAACATACCGCAACGACGACAAGAATGATAAGTCAAAAGCTGCTGACAAATTTTCTGAGATAGCCGCGAAGAAAGTTCTTACCGACAAGGTTCCAGCTAAATTTACTGCCAAGACTTCATCCAAATTGAGCCGCAATGAAGAAGCGGACGCATATGAATTCCAAGAAAGTGATGACGATTATATCTCCGATCCAACGAAGCGCCTTGATTTTTCCCCATCCAAGACACCAGCCCCGAAGCGCGTGTACTCGAGCAAGAATGAGTCGTCACTAGGTGAAGCGACGACCCTCAAGAAAGCACGAGGTACGACGGCAGCTAGTGTCCCTGAGGGCGCCACGGTTGCAAAATCCACTAAGGCAGCACGTCCAGCTGCAGTTGTTACCGTCTCCAAAAAGGATGTCAGTAATGTTGAGTCAAAGGTCAAGCATGTCCTTGAGCCTTCTGCATGTGGCCTCGGTTCAAAGTCGAAGTTGACTTTTTCATATAAAACCCCCCATATGCCTACACCCTTCTCTGAATCTGATCCTGCATCAGCACCCATAACTGCTGAATTGGCATCGTCTTCGACAAACTCAC
>Ga0307930_1001323_pt1 | contig 19671 bp, 18 predicted proteins | sample OrgLakmetageno46_FD_203161 | JGI IMG/M metagenome (GOLD analysis project Ga0307930, IMG submission 203161) | Saline water microbial communities from Organic Lake, Antarctica - #46 | ecosystem: Environmental > Aquatic > Non-marine Saline and Alkaline > Saline | place: Antarctica: Organic Lake...
TTGAGGTTTTTGACCTGCTGGACGACAGGCGACCCCCATCGTGCGGAATTTATGGGCAGAGCCTTCTCGAGGTATACGATCATCCGATCGTGAAGACAACCGCAGATGCCCGCGTAGCAGCCGTCCTATTAGAGCGCAGTGGAAATGAGACCGACATGAAAACGCCGTGATCAATGAAATTATGTTCATTTAAAAAAGTGGCTGTGGATCGTCATATGGAGGCGCGCAAGCTGTCGTAGTGACAAATATAGATATTCCGCGTCGACTCATGCAAAAAGATAGTGCGCCTAGCGATACTACGAAGAGCACGAGTCTTGACATCATCTTCGGAACAAAGCGTACATTTTGGTTTTAACGACGATTTGTCGCTTTGGCTTGTACAAATTGATTTTGGCGTTTTAGTACTAAAAATGACCAATAACACTGGGTTTTACGGCTCTGATTGCGACGTAAGACTTCCGAGTTCCGCCCGCTGGTCACCACTAATGTCCTAATATAGTACATTCATTCCTCAAAAATATTCGCGAAACGTTATCAAACCCGAGGTCAAAATCATCACGTCTTGCTGACCGAGAACGAGCTCGCCTAGGCGCGGAATTGCCTTGCTCTCCGGGAGATTTACTTCTCGTTTAGCACTTGTCAGCTTTCAAAATTTCGTTTGCTCGTTCACAATTTAGTAGGGAGGCGCATCATCGCCTGCCGCCGATAAACTAGGACAATATTGTGCCTCAAAAAGCTGTTGACCAAGACCATGAACATCTCCTAACCCCTCCGCCGCTTAGCTCCACGGAAGAAGAAACTGACGATCCTTGGTCTTCCCGCGACCCCTGGACGTATTCTTTGCTCAAGCCTAGCAGCCGGCGCAGTCCACCATCGTCCTCGCTCTTCCCGCTCAACATTGAACAGTTGCCAACTGACATGGGAGCTTTCAAGAAAGACGATGCGGACGATGGGAAGTCACGGTGGCATCGCACCGTCAAGAAGGTGTGTATGAATTTACTGCAATATTTTAAAATATCGTTTGCACCTCCTTGGTGCTAGAAAGACCCTTTCTGTCCATCCTCAGTAAGCGCGCCCTCGAGGACAACAGGACAAAAAGACCTTCTACTCCAGCACGCTTCGCTTAAACGCTTCAAGCTAAGGCTTGCTTGATGTTACATTTTATCAAAGGTGGAGAAAGTTCTCAAGGACGAAATTCGGAACGGTTTCGAACCGCGCACGCTCTGCATTTCGCTGGCTCTGGGGGCTACGATCGGCATCTGGCCGGTGTTTTTCACCTCCGCGGTAAACAACAGAGTGGTTTTGAAGGCATTGAATTGTATGAAGTCTAAATTTTCTTACTATTTTGTCTTTCCTTTCTTTCTTAATTCAATGCATGGCTTGCTCCTCAAATTTTCTAGCGGAGACAATACACTCGGTTATGAACCTCACTTTCACTAATTCCTTCCCGAAATCAATTACTAGTTCATCCTTTCTTTAAACATTCCTTGTCTAACTACTCTTATCCGTTGACACGCGCTTTTTTTCATGTCATACTCCACGGTTATGCATGCTACAGATGGTGTGTTTTTTTGCCGACGCAGCCGCGCGGCTTGTGGGGCGGCCGCTGTCGACTCTAGCGATTCAAACCGCCAACCTGATGGTAGCGCCCCTGCAGCTGCTGCTGACCGTGCCCTTTCTGCACTTGGGCGAGCGGCTGTTCAGCGATCACCAAACGCCGCTGAGCCCGACCGAGTTTGCCACTATGGTATATCAAAACGAATATGTCCAAATTCACGATGCAATTAGGGAGTCGATTGTTTAAGCGATATGGTGTTAGTTAGCACTGTCTATTGTCCTCTCCATAGTATTATACTTGGTTGCTCAAGCTTTTTCTTTCCTTTCATTTGATTAATTATTGAGGTGACGCGTATCACTTTAAATGTCTCAAGGTTCTTATGCGCGTTGTGTGGATATGGTGGCCCACTTGAACAGGTGAAAAGTGACCCTTGGCACGTGCAAGCGCTGCTGTGGCACGCCATTCTAGGGTGGCTCGTCTGTGCTCCCCTGATCTTCGGAGCCCTGTTTGGCTTTGCCACTCGCTACTTGACCACTGCACCGCGCTTCAAGTCGAGCCAAGCTCTTCAGCAGCTCGACGGGTCACCGCCGCCGCCGCCGCCTCCTTCTTCGATTCAACGAGGTTCGCCGGCAAGGCACTCTCCCACGACAACAGTGCCTTCCCCCAAGGAAACCGTGTGATGCTCTTGGAAACCATCACACAACGACGGCAAGCAATAGCACCGACGGTGTTTCACTTCTCGCAGGTCTAAGCGAGAAAGGTTTTCAGGAAGGCAGCAGAGGCAGCTGCAGCAGCAGCAGGAAGTAACGATTTTCTTGTGGGTTATGGATATCCGGCTGTCGACAGTAGTTGGCGTCTCCGAAATAAAAAGCTCGTACTCGTTGTGCCAGCGCCATTAGGTCCAGGAAGTAAGAATTCCTGGGTATCGACTTTCGGCTTCGAAATCTGCGTCCACAACAGCCAGGAAAATAACAATTACAATTGACAATTGTGCCTAAATTTTAATTACTAGTATGAATTACATGTAGGTGTAGTTATGAGTTATAAGACGCTCTCCATTGCACTTGGGCTTTTTTTTATAGCCTTGACCAAAACGTATTGAAGAGCGCGGAAATAGGCACATATATGAACTATGCACGATTCTATTCCCTATATCAATTTTCATTATTGTGCTATCCTTAGTCCCTTTTGCTTGTGATTGTGATGTGAAATAGTTTTTTTTGGTTAGTTCACCACCGCAAATCCCCATGAGAACTGCGAATCGATTAACTTAAAACACACATACAAAAGGGACTTGTCGCAACGCAGCAATGGTTTCCCCGACGTCAAGTAATCCTTGTTACATTCCATTGGCTACCCCTCGAGGAAGAAGCGTCGAAATTGAACGAAATCCGGGTTTCGTTCTTGCCATTGGTGCTAGATTTCTCCACTTCGCTCTGACTCCAGGAGGCCTTGAGCACGGGGGCGGCGCCATAATTCTGAAACCTTTTCTTGGCCAAGAACAAGTCGGCCTCGGAATGCCTTCGCGCGTAATCCGTGGATATGCCATCTAAACTGGGCACCGTAATCAGCACCCGCAGGGGCACCACCATTTGCTCCTTGGCCCATTTCGAGCCCGGGCGGTAGCGGCGGTACAACGCCACTTGCACCAGCCCCAAGCACACCCCCATGTAATTGGGCACCCCAATGAACACGTCGCCAATGTAGAAGGAAAACGCGGACCACGCCGAAGCCGCGCACAAAGTCGCCAGGGTCATGGGCAGCGGCATGAAGTCTACGGAGCGAGTAGCAATCACTTCACCCATCACCGACAGGGGTGACGCATAATTCGCTGCCGTCAGTAAGGAGCTGGCTACCCCTACAAAGTCAGTGGCGGGACTCGCGGTCACGTTGCTTAACCACACAGGCAGCCATGGAAACACTGCGGCTGCGCAGAACACACCAAAAAGAATCACCGACATGATGCAAAAGAGAGCACCAGCGACGCGCCGCCGAACTCTGACAAAGTCCCGAGGATTATTGGCATGTATTATGAATATCGTGCAGTAGTACGAGTAGCAGGCGGCGCCAAACGCGTTAGTAATCATAGGAAGCGTGCGCCCCGGGGTGAGGAGCGCGTAGGCAGTTACGAGCGAAGAACACGCCAGGCCGATGACATAAGGAATTTCACTAAAACTTGATACGTCTGCTTCTCTTCTCACCTGTAAATTGAACCATTAAAAAAACATTATTGTTATTTTCGCCGAATTGAACCTTAGTTCGTCATTGGCGAGCTTCAGCGCGGACTTACTCGCATGATTGTAGGCAACGGACTAAGAAACAGCCCGACCGATAAGAAGACCCCGATCCACCCTAATGTCAAGGCAACAATAGAGTCCGTGGGGCCGTGCAACATGATAGAAAACACCCATCTCATCTTTCCGCGAGGACCCGCAGAGGGTTGCAGTAAATGTGGTTGTTGGGGCGGAAGCTCGTCGCAGGTTGTCAATTCACAAATCCAGAAGCAGAACGTGACAACCGTATCTTCGTTACCGTTTGCACGCTTTGCACTAATTGTACCGTAAAAGGACGGTATGTTCTGCTACAGAAGTTCAGCAGAGATAAAGAGAGACAAATCGTCAAATCTTTCTGTGTGATGCGGATTCTTTTTCTCGCCGAGAATCTCAGAAAAGTTGTTCGTCATGTTCCAATCCCAATCGTGCCGTCATCTTTAGATCTTATACAAGCTCCCTTTAGGACAGAGGTTGAGGTTAAATCTTCGCGTAGTTGGCCATGTTTTACCCTATCAGCGTGGAGCAAGGCTTGACAGTCCTCATTTGCGGCTTATGCATGGGAGGAAGTTGGCCTGCATGCCGTCAGGTAACCTGAAAGAATGTGACTTATCGAGTTGAGGATGAGAGCGAACCTCTGTAGGACACCAGCTACACCGTTGGTATTTGCTCGTAGCATTGGCCCATTTTAATTTGTTGAATACATATATTGCGCACATTAAATTCGCGGAACAAGCCTATAGCTAGAGGCGGGCTAATGCAGCTGAAGCTGACTCAATACCCTATCACTCTACGACCTGCGATTCTGTGCCACTCATGACCCCCCATGTTCCGTGCTGCAAATCTATCCTTTGGGCCAGGTGGTAAAGCACGTGGATTTCGTGTCGTTCAATTTGCTCTTCGTGCCAGCGATGTCCTTTGGCGGCCTCGCCATTCTGTCGGTCTTAAGTTTGCCGCACCCTCGCTCACCGCCTCCACCTCCTCGTGGCCCTGGCGATTATCTGAGCCTCATGGAAGCTTTGTTAGACCAAACGGAATTGAAAACGAGGTATATTTAAAAAGCTGAACGATTCTATTGATCATACTTTGAATTGTTTAAATGTATCTCTCTCTCTCTGGTCTATTATTTTCTTTTTCTTTCCGCTCCTCACTGAGTACTCTGCATTCGTATCATGTACGTGGCTTGTCTGCGTGGCAGTCGGAGCTTGTTCATGTGCGCAGTAGCAGGCGCGTGCGTGGCCACTTCCAACTTTATGCTGTCGTGCGCCATGCAAAACGCGGGCCTCACTAGAACCCTGCCGGTTCGTGGTTTCACCTGCTTGAGCACGTTATTTTGACATTCGATGGTTACTAATTATAAGTGAACGATGAATGCAGGCTGGCTTAGCCTAATTTTTGGGATGCGCTGCCTCTTTGCTCGTTGGTGCTGTTCTGGTATAGTCCTGCCCTCTAGCTTCCTACTTGTGCCCTCGTTCATATGTTATGTGCGCACGGAAACCAATTGCGCAAATGCCGCGCTCGTGTCAACAGGTGTTCAACGGGATGGCGATCGTGGTGGGGGTCTCCGTGAATTACATGATCGAAGGCAACAAGCACCCAGCGTCTCTTGTAGGCGGTAAGAGATACCCTTTTGGACTCATAATTTTTCTCGTTGCAGACACCAGAAGTGGTGCCTTGGCATAGGCTCTAGGGTATGGCGTTCTTCACTTCTAATTGAGCTTGAGTGTCCTGGGAGCTGCCGAGACCGTTGAGAACCAAACGAATGCCGCGATAACTCATTGAATCTTTCATGTACGTGCGTGCACGTGTCTCTTCTATGCGTAGGTGTGTTGGCGATTTTCGGGGCTATTTTGTTGACCTTCCTGAGCCGGCAGCTGCAAGAGCAGGAGCCGGACTTGACCATCCTGGAAGCCGAAGCGTCTCTGCGGGAAAAGAAGTTGTCGCACCGGAGCCGCCACTCGGGCGGTGCCTTGTCGTTTGGGTCCCTGAGTGGCCTGCTGCACAAGGTAGGAGCGTTGTGCAGACCAACAACAACGACTGTAAACTACACACCGCTCCCGTCACTGCCCGCTTGCACTTTCGATATTTTGTGTGTGTATGCATTCAATGCCTCTACCCCATTTTCTCGTGTTTACTTTCCTTGTATCTACAGTATGACTTGAAAAAAAGACCAGGTCGTTGTCATTTCGAAAACTTAAAAAATTTCGGCATGTTGTTGTTGTTGTTGTTGTTGTTGTGCACGAACAGGTGGAGCAAGGCGACGAAAGCGCGCTCACGGCGAGCCAGCACGAGATTTTGGGGGACAAGTCGCTGAGCAAGAGCGAGCGGGGGCGGTTGCACGACGAGGCCTTGTCCACGTCGGGCTATGCGGCCGTGGCCACCTCGTCGTCCTCGATTGGCATTGGCGGCGGCGCTGGGACTGGTGGAGGAGCTGGTGGTGGAGCAGCAGCAAGACCCGAGGAAAGAGACGCCGCCGTTGCCGCGATGGAAGTCGAAGGCGTAAGCGCTGGAAGTGAGGTGGCGCCCCCCGAAAAGGAGGGAAACGTGCTGCTGGGCTTGCTGCTGAGCGGCATGGCGGGCTGCATCGACGGGTGCTGGTCGAGCTTGACTTTGACGGCGAAACTGAGCGGAGTAGACAATTACGTGGCGGCGAGCTACTTTTGCCTGGGCTTGTTGGTGCCTCTGGTGGTGTTGGAGACGGCCATGTACCTGCGGAACCCAACGGAATGGAAAGGAAACCTGGCGAAAGTGACCTTTTCGGATTGGTTCTTCGTAGCGCTCAGCGGGTTCCTCAACATTGCGGCGGTGGGCCAATACTTCGCTTTCTTTCTTTGTCCGTGTGGTGTCTATTTCGCGTGTGTGTGTGTGTTGTGTGCCTATGCGTGCGCCTGGGAGGTAGATGGCAGGTGCCACTACATTATCTTGTTCTTAAACCAAGAATAGACAAGAAAGTGCTCACTGAATGTTCCTGATAACTTAATACTAACGAACGCGCCCTTATTTTGTCACTTTTTTTTGTTTCCCTCGTATGCCACGCAGATTATCACATACTTCATGGCCACGGTCATCATCTCGTCCGCCGTTGCGTTTGCCATCTTCTTGTCCACCCCCCTCGTCTCCATTGCGCTGGGGGCGTTTGTGCTCCGCGAGTTGGATGACGAGCCTCTGAACAAAAAGATTCTGTTGGCGTCCATCATTGCCCTCTACGTCGTTGCCATTTGCACTCTAGCCTCCAACGCCCTCGCGAAGTGAACGAGAGTGCCATTCTTAGTAGGCCTTGTACAAATTATCTGGTGGCGTCCATCATTGCCCTCTACGTCGTTGCCATTTGCACTCTAGCCTCCAACGCCCTCGCGAAGTGAACGAGAGTGCCATTCTTAGTAGGCCTTGTACAAATTATCTTTTCGCGCAAATTGATGCCCGCGGGCGCGGAATTATAGTAAGTAGTTTCACCCAATGAAACGCAGAAGAATAGTGAAAACATAGAAGTGAAGACGATGCGCGAGCAAGAGCAAGAGCAACAGGTGCAGTCGCTGGAGCCTCCGCTACCGTAGTAGCAGAAGAAGCAACTCGGCTGGCGCGGCCGTCTTGCCCAGTTTACGAACTCCTTGGGCGTATTACGGAATTACTGGTGAGCGCATGACGGAAAATATGAGGCCGCTGCAGAAACGACCGCATTAGACAAAAGAAAGCGGTTGGAAATTGGAAATACGAGGAAAATATTTATTAAAAGAGAACGAGAGAGAGAGGTCATGTCCTTCTGCTCGGCGTTTCGTGCAGTTTCCCCAATTGCATATCCAGACTTTCCCAACTGTTCCATCATACCAATAATTCATAGCCAAAACCAGAAGCAAAACCAAAGACAAAAGCGAAATCTCCGACAAGTCCAACATATTCTAGCTGTAACCGATGCCGATGCCGGCACATACCGCGTGTGCCGCGACACCAGCCGCCGATGGCGCTGCAAAGGGAATAGGCGGACTAGTGGTGAGTGGCGAAAACTTATTTATTATAGCTCTTAATCATAAGGAATTTTACTCAAATTACGAGGGGTATATTCCTATATAATTCTTAGTTGCCCTTAAATCCAAATTGCCTTCGCGATGCGGCGCGCATTTCGAATTTCGCGGACTTCAATTACTGAAATCCAAATAACATATAAGCGGAATACAGAGAGCAACACACAAGTTTTTTATTCGGGCGGTGGAAGGAATGAATTAATAATAATTGGCAACAACTAGGAATTGGGCCAAAGAGCTGCATGTGAAATTATGCCCTGTGCCTTAACCAATAAGTACTCCCGAGATCACTAAACCTACGTAAGCACCATGCGCTATTGCGCGTGTGATCTCAGATCTCAGAGCACATCTTGGCTGGCGCCTTTTCGTTTTGTGACACCCGCAGACATCATGTCCATTACCGCATACAAAGTACAAAGGCAAATGATCACGGTCGTGATGGCGATGCCATAACTCACGCGGCACCTGTCACGTTACCATAGATTGGAGTGAGCATTGCATAGAAGAAGAGGAGGCCAAATGAATCAATGAGCTATGAGGAATAAGGCAATAAGGAAAGGGCACGGATGGGAAGGCATAACAAACGATGAAAACAAATGTAAGAGATACGGGCAAAAGAAAAAAATTCAAAGAAGAAACAAAAGAACGATGGCGATGAAGAAAAAAGAATTGCATCTCTAATGGCCCATCTTTCATAAAGGAATCAAGTACCAAGGAGGAAATCAAGCTACTTCAGCAACAAAAGAACGCACCCGAGGTAAATGTCGTCGTAGTAATCTGCAGGATTTGTGTCTTTGTTCGAGGTTGTGAAGGTTGGGGCCTGCGCATTGTAGCCGCAGCCTTGCATCGTGGTTTTGCTCACTATCCCCAGCAACACCTGGTGTCGAGGAGTGGGTGAGTGGGATGTGGTTAGTTTGCTGCAGGTGTTGTGGCAGCATTTTTTTGAAGTGATTCTTTGCAGCAACGGCATCAGTAGTAAAGATGCTTGTCAAGGTGTTGTCTTCACTTTATAATTCTCTAATACCACTCTGTTTCAGTTCTCTGCTGTGCGCGCCAGTCATCACACGCCCGAGAAGAAAAATCATGAATTGGGCAAACATATGTTCACGTGCTCACCGTGCCACAGAGCCCGACGTACAAGAAGGTGCCCATGAAGCCGTGCAACGGCAAATAAGCTTGCCGCCACAGCGCACTTGCCGTGGGGAAGAAAAACATGAGAAAGCCCACCACGAACTGGCCGAAAAACTGGAGTGAAAAAATAAAAGAAAAGAAAAGAAAAGAAAGAAAGAAACGAAAAGAAAAGAAAAGAAAAGAAAAGAAAAGAAAATAAAAGAAAGAAAGAAACGAAAATAAAAGAAAAGAAAAGAAAGAAACGAAAAGAAAAAGAGAAGACAAATAAAGAAAAGTGACACGGGCAAATCAACAAGGCATGCAAGTGGAAGAGCACAGGAAAAGGTAGGAGTTCTATAAAGACGGCGACTGAGGAGAAAGTGATACGCGGTGACGTACCATGGCCATAACTGAAATGCCCACCCAAGAATGCAAGGAGTACAAACTAGCGAGCACTTTCAGCGTTTTATACCTGTGGTGTGCATAGGAATACAATTGAATGAATAAGGGGAACTGAGCAAGAAAAAAAATAGGCACCGTTCAATTGAACATCAGAAAAAAGAAGACTAAAAACAAAATATCAAAGTACGCCGTCTCAAAATCATTAGCGCACACAAGCGTCTGTTTTCACATGCAGTCACGAGTGCACCAGTTTATTCACACTAAATCTTGCTCACCGCCACACGGCGCTCAGGCCAATAGAAAAGACGGTCACTGCTACCATGTGCCAGAGAACGTGCACTAATTTGTTAACCGGTTTCGAGAAAGGCCACGTGCGATACGCCAAGAGCGCTGCAAAAAATACGGTCACAGCCATCAAGCAAGTAAGCAAGAGCAGCAATTCAACAGCAAGTGAAGAGACAATTAAAAACCAGTGCCTTCTTCTACGAAGCATGTGCGCGTTCAAAAAAAGAAATGAAAGCAAGCTGTTCTTAGAATCCTTACAAAAGCAGGGATTGTCCAAATAATCAACTGTACAACATTTGGTTCAACCAGTTCCCACCCTGTGTTTCAGCGACTACGCCCGACACCATGAGTAAAGGGTGCCAATTGAACGTATACACCGGCGGCTGCATTGGTACGTTGGTTGGTGAGATACGGCCATCCAAAGGAGAAAAAGAGAGGAAGAACGATGTGCGAAGAAAAAAATAGACAAGATTAAGGTTGACATTAAGGTGGTGCGGAGTGCTAGCTATATGAATTTTACAAGAAAACAATGTTTAAACTAGGTAACTTTCACGCGGCATGATTATAGTGCTCTCTGCCGAAGAGATGGCTAGCGATGATATACCAATGCGTCGCCATAAATTTTGTGTTTCAAATTCACGGAATGCACGCTCCAACCCCTAGTTATGAAACCAAAAACCGCGGCAATTCACACGCACCACACCATTCGCGGCCCATCCAAGACCGCCGAGGAACAATGCTTCTGTGTCCGCGCCTTTCACCCACCAGACTGTGAGGCCCATCACGATAGGGCATAGAGCTGTTCTCATTTTGAGCCCCCAGCAAAAAGAATACCATAGAAAACAGCAGACACGATCATAACGATGTGAGAGCTACGGCTAGGCGTCGGCAAAGAGGAAAGGTAATTCTCGAGGCGTACCGTGCGCAATCATCAAGCAAGCCTCTTGGCCTTCGCCTATGGGTGTGGAGCCTCCTCCCCAAGACATGGTCTATGCTATTATGATTTTATGCAGTATTCGCGCACAACAGTTACCGCTGAATATTGCGAGAGCCAATCAGATCAAGGCATAAAGTTCGTTCCAATCGTTCCGTGCAAAATATCTTTTCGAGCGCTGAACTTTTATGACCGCAGGAGCGCGCACAGTAAGTAGTAGCTTCTGTAAGCTTAGCTTCACACCATTTGATGCGAAGACTCGTTACAAAACAGTGCATAGCCCAGCGTAGCACATTTATTTGGCGCCGCTGAGCAGTTGTAGAATGCCACGGCGTAACTCAAGCCATATAATTATTGTTAGGCAAGGTCAAATGTACCCTGGAACTAATCGATTACTCTAGCTAAGTAACCACATCGAAATTGGGTCATTTGAAGTGAATCAAGGGCACATAGCTAGACGTCAAAACTTATTCGCAATGCTAAAGAAGGCCAGGAAAAAGAAGGCTCAAAATGGAGCTCGGCCTGAAAATGGGGGGCTGCAGTTGAAAGCTTCAGGCAGCAACACTGCGGTTACTGTAGACGCGAAGTCACCACTGTTCCCGGCACCGCTGTTTTCTTCTGCTGGTTCAGAGCTTCCAAGCCGGCGGCATCGCAACTGGCAGCTACTACCGGACAAGCTTGCTGCTACAGCTAGCAAGACAGCATCATCAGGAAAGGCAGTAGGAGGAGCAGGAGGCGCTCTGTTGAAGAAAGGCGCTCAACCTCAAGGCGAGCGACCACGGACAGCTCCAACGGTGTTGGGAAAGCGGGGGCGTGCCTCTGCTGCTCGACCCCGTCCCTCTGCGCTTGATTTCGGTGCTGCTACTGGCGCTGCCGGTAGCGCTAGTGCTGGTGCTAGTACTCCTGGCGGTGCGCTTTGTTCTGTTGAGAACGGTGAAGGTGGCGAAGGCGATGACGATGCAGGCATCATGGCAGAGTACGAATGGGCTCGAAAAAATCACGAGCGGCACCAGCAAGCGGCCTTCATGCAAGTGGTGGTGAAAAGTTTCATGACCGAAGCGACGCTGCTTGACGTGCTGCTGCCTATTGACACGTCGGTAAGAGGTGCCCTGTGTGCATTGTTCGCGCTCTTGTCGGTTGAAAGTAAGCCACGTAATTGCCACAACACGAGCGACAAACGCCACACTAACTCCACATTCTTTGTGTGTATCCGTCGTATACTTCTGTTTGAAAACAGCCTCGTTCTTATGTTTAATTCTGTAGTTCCGTCGTATAGTCATTATCACCTGCACGTCTGCTTTTTACACTCAGGTGCGAAATTTGAAGTTGAAACTTCAAGAAGAACTGAAGATTACCCCACCTTCTCTGGCGCCAGAAGGAGGCGGGGAAGACGACGACGATGAAACAGACAAGAGCAAGAAACCTCCTCCACCTCTGCTGCCAGGACAAGTCTTGAGGATCGGCCACGCAGGCGACAAGCTACGCTCTGGCCCGGCTCCCACGGATTGCAAGTAAGGAAAACATCTTTTGTGATTCTGGATTGCTTCAGTGTATCTTTCCTTTCGCTTTCGCCGAATGTATAATACTGTAGTATCATTTTTCATCGCAAGTGGTAGCTTCAATGCAACAACCCCGTCAAAATCGTCTTCTTCTGGCAATTTATATTTTCCCCCCTCCTCCCTGTTTACTTCTGTTTTCGTCCATTCAGAGTGGCCAACGACGACGACTCTCTTCAAACCACGTGGCTCCAATCCCCGTCCGGCAAAGCGTCAGTCTTGAAGCAAAAGATGAAAATGGCTGCGCTGAAAGCCAACGCGATGGTTGCCTTTACTCCGCCCAAATTGAGGTAATTTACTACATGTAACAGCAATACTTATCATACATAGGTACATATGCGCGTGTGGTACAACCGTATGCAAAGCAGGTTTACATACGCATTTTGTTTGTTATACCATTCAACTTCTCTTGCCTCGGCTTCTATCCTCCTCCTTATGATTACATGCATGCTTTGGGATTCATTTGATCATCTTGCTCAAAATGATTATCTACTGTAGAAAGTCACCGTTTAGCAGCAGCAACATCAGGAACCCTTTCAGTGCCACAACAACAACTCCCACCAGCCGTCCTACGTCAGCCCATGCTCCGCCTTCTTCATCTTCTGCATCTCGTCCTTCTTCTGCACATCTTACTCGTGGTGCAAGTGCTGGTGCTGGTGCTACTGCTGGTGCGGCTCCTTCTGTGGCAAACGCCTTTTCGAATAAGAAAACCGCACAGCCGTCATTACCTTCTGCTGGCAGCCACCAGCAGCAGCACCAGAGACAGCATTTGAAACACGGTCCTTCTTCTCGCGATCACAGCCACAGCCACAAAAGTCACAATCCAGGCAGCCATGTCACAAGCCACAGCAACAGCCACAAACACCATGCCATTGATAACAAGGAGGATGACGAAGGGTCTACTGCAACACCGCCACCACCTTTAACCGAAGCGGAGCAGTTTAAAGTTGACCAAGACGCAGCTGCGGAAGAAATAGAAGCCAATCGACACCGTCTCTTACTCTGGTATAATATATAGATCGTTGACTTGCCTGATGTTAGTCCTTCTTCGAATCAGCTTTCTATGTGTTGGTGTGCACACAATTCCTATCGCTCGTTGTCTCATTTGCTCTTGCTGCTGCTAGAGCTGCTGCTGCTGCTGCTGCTGCTCCTGTTCTCAATAGGTGGGAGCATTGGACTTTGGATGACGACCACAATCATGCGTTGGATGTATTTGCTTGCTTGCGGAATGTTAGCAACGATGCTGAGAAGCAGCTCTCTCACATGCCTTCTTCCTTCCAAGAAGATATTGACACAGAGACAGAGGTCAAATTAGGAAGGAATTTTGCGACTATCTTTTGACAACTTTTTTTCGCTCTTAATTTCGTGTTCATAGTTGTCAATTTTCCCTTTTTTTTTTTCTCCTTCTCTCTGTTGATACCTTTTCGCCCTTTCTCTCTTCTTTGAATCTAGGCCGGGCCGCTGCCTTCTATTGGGAGCAACAATCAAAAGTCTGGCCTGGATGAACAAGCAGGTATGGAACAAAACATATGTCTGTAAAACGTAACTAAAAGTGCCTGATGTCGTTTCACTCGTATGAATAATATGCTTGTTTTCAACTTATTTGTGGTCTTATTATCAATGAAAACTGCAAATTTGATTCCAAGTATCTATCGGTATTCGTTTGCTTTCTCATTTGCCCCCCCCCTCCCCCAATTTTTGACGCCGAATAACACCTCTTTGTCCTTACTGTTTACCTGCAGTAGGAGCAATCCTTCATTCTAGCACCGGTAGCCATGCCGTCAACGATGGCACAAGTTCATCACCTCTTCCTCTGTTACTAAGTTGGCCCCGCAGCCAGTGGGGCAATGGAAGAACACAGCTGCGCAGTGTCAATGGCGATGACGAGGATGGTGCGAAAAAGTGCTGTTACTTAGCGTCATGCCTTTTATTTACGTTCCTCTCTCTGCTTAAATAACCGATGTATTTTGCTATTCCTATCTACGTAGCTTAATATTTGTCCTGCTGGTAAGCTTCTTCACCGTTCCTACTACTCTTTGAATCAGCAAATGACACCACTCCAGAAGCAACTCCAGCAGAAGCCACGGGTGGGCTGTTTGCCATCAAACATCGACCATCTGCCGCTGCCGCTGCGAGGAAAAAGTCGAACCAACCCTCACCTCGCTCGGTAACGACAGACAAATTAAGGGTTGTTTAGCACGCTTATGGGATGATGTGTAATCTTGCTCCTAAATACTTTTTTTTACTTCTATGATTCTTTTATTGTCTCCTTGTCGAGTAGCGCCTTCATAACGCAGAAAGCATTCATCTCACCAGCCCTTATCTAATGTAAACCCATGTACATGTGCTAATAACCACTAAAGCGGCGGCGAGCTCATTTGATGGAGTTAGAGCGGCTGAGCCACTTAACCAGTGACATGAACCAAGGGTGGGAGGGCGCGCGCGTGCTGCAGGGGCGCCTGCACAAGGTAGTACATATAGGGAGGGTACACGGGGGTACATGCGGGGTACATGTGGGCACGGGTGTGGGCATGTATGGGTGTGCACGAGACTATGGACACGACGAGAGTAGATATGGGTATACGCATGAAGACATACATGGGTATGCGCATGAACAAGGGCGGTGGTTTGCTAAATTTCACCATCCAGTCCACTTTGTAATATATTCAGAAATTAAGGTAAAATGGTACTCTGTTTTCTGGGCTCGTGCTTTCCGTGACTGTCTTACTTGCTCACTTTCTCGCTTTATCTCTTTCTCTTCTCTTTTCTCTTTTTTCTGACATGATCAGATTCGCCTCACGTATTGCCGCCCTCCTCTTTCGGGCTCCTTGGCGAACGCAAATGGATTGAAGTTTCTCACGGGCCTCGAGCGCCTGAACCTGTAAGCATGGGTGCTTGGGTGTCTTTCGTTGCATTATATTATACTGCACAACGAGTTTCTAGCGGCGTGATTGAAATATGCTACAATTCAATGACAAGGTCCCCCACCATAGCAACGCTTAGTTTTGATGTTGTTGAAGCCGTTTCTGTGTGTTTAGGTGTGGCAATCACTTGCGAGGGCCACTACCGGGATTGGTCTTAGGCCGCCTCTTTCACTTGACGCAACTGAACTTGAGCAAAAACCAATTGACAGGTAAAGCACAACGGAGATTAATTTTACAACTATACATTGAACTTTATCAAAAGAGCCATTATTAGTATTAAAAAAAACAGGTGTTGTCTTCGAATGCAAGCGAACTCCCTATTATCTTTACTTGTGGCGTGTGTGCATACGCACAATTGCTCTTGACGATCTCAATGTCATGTGCGATCACAATTGCTCTATCTCTCTCTCCTTCTCTCTTTTGCTTGTTGTTGTTCTGTTGCATTCGCTCGCAACTGTTATACTCTAGGCGAGATACCGAAGGAGCTTAGCAGCTGCAGCTCTCTCATAGACCTCAACTTATCGCACAACCAACTGACAGGAGAACTGCCTCCTGGGCTTGGCCTCAGCCTGAAGCACTTGCACTCCCTCAATCTGTCGTACAACACCTTCACTGGCAAGGTGTGTAATTCTTTATCGTGTATCAACAGAACGCACACAAAGATGTGATACATCATTCGCACTCTGGTATACGCTCATGCATGCACTCAAGTTCTCTTGTGCCTTCTCATATTGCTTTTCTTGTCCTTTGTTCCTCTCTTTCTTTCTTTCTTCTGCTACGATGAGCAGATACCCGAAGAATGGGCATCTCTATCGGCGTTAACCAGCATCGACCTGAGCCGCAACAAACTGAGTGGGTGGCTGCCGGCGCTTCTGTTCGAAGAATGGGGGCGAGGCACCCGGTTAAAACAGGGAGGAGGGAGCGGAGCAGCAGCAGCCGGGTCAGGAAGAGCGAGACCTGTTGGAGGAACAGCAGGAGTGGGAGCTGGGAGAAAAGGAGGAGACCGAGACGAAGACAGGTTTGGAAGACGAGAAGACGAAGAAGAAGGCGTGATCGTGGGTCAGGGGCTCCGGTCTCTGAGTTTGCACCACAATCACTTCAACGGCGCTCTGCCGGACACGCTGCGCGTGCTCAAGGTATGCGTTAGCTTGGAGAGCGTGCTCCGCTCCCCTCTTGAACAAACGCCACCAAACCTTTTAAAGTACTCCACCTTTTCTTCGTCTCTTTAATCATTATCCATTTTTTTAGTTCTAGAAAGTCATTTTTGGGCTTTTTTTGTTGTCCATCGATGTCTCTTTCCCTTTTATATATTTTGCCATTTTTTTTTCATACCTATTTCTGTGTCTTATGACCAGGTCGCCGAGTATGTGCTCTTGAACCACAATCGATTCGAAAGCGACGACGAATACCCCCTGTACGCGCTCCGGAACTTTTCCCCGCGCCTTCGCTGCTTGCACCTCCAAAAGAACCGCTTCTTAAGCAGTGCCAAGGACAGCAGTAGCGGTGGAGGCGCTGGCAATGAAGACGATCCTACGGCCGATTGTGACGTACGTGACTTGCCGGCAGCAATGCAGCTTGCGCTGGCGAAAGAAGAGCTCGAGGATCGCTACGCGTTTGCCACTATTTTGCTTTGAGTAAGAGCTCGCGCTTTTGCTCCTGCCGCTCCTCAGTGCTGTTTTTTTTGTGTTTGGGCAATCCAGGAAAGTTGAATACACCAAAAGCGCGCAGGAGTAATGAATATTCAGTCCGATGCCCTGCTCAATGAGGTGGTCGGCGCAGGTAGGGGCAATTGGGCCGGCATGGCTCACACTTTAAATCTAGATCAAGTGCACAGCTAAATGGCCAATTTGAATTGCGAATTATGGAAACCAATTGCGCCGGGGTGCATTTGAATGTTGCGGTGGTGCTTGGTTCAATTGGGCTCTAAGTAGGTGCATGGAACTGGTAATTCTAGATGGGCGGAGGCAAAGTGCAAGTATAGTTATTTCCCTTATATTCCGAAATGCGCCTCGATATCGGTATTCTTGTCTACTGTTTATAATCAGGCTAAAATCAATTCCACGAGCTCAATTTAAAAATTTAGATTTAGCTATCGGACTTTCACTAAGGGAGATCGATGTTTCAACTTTCCTCTCTATAATTCAAATAAGGAAGTTACAGTAGAGCCCCCTTCGTCCTCTGGTGACGGATCCTCGATAAGCAATTCGATGTCCCAGGGCAAAACATGTGCCTGCCAGTTTTCTTGGAGCGATTCAAGATGAAGGTTGGTGTGTGCTCGCACAAAACGATCGAGGTTGTTCTGCCCGAAACGGTTCCGTTTCTTGGAGTGAATCCAGCTCTGGGTCGACAGTGCATTGCCGCAGCCCGAGGTTGAGCAGGAAATGGCAAGCAAACGAGTCACGCAATATGCCAGGTGCTTGTACCGGGCCAAAAACAAGTTGGCCCATTTGAACGAGTCAATGCCGTCAACCATGCGCGGCGAGAACGCAACGGCGTCTTCGAGGTCGTGGCGGCCCGCAGCGAGGTCCACCGTGAAATCCGCGTAGTCGGCAAGGATGTCCGCGTACCCATGCTCGCTGGTCGCCATCAAGCGAAAGATGCGCTTCACGGCGTCGTTGGTAGCCGCTGAGACGGGCTTGCGGCAATGGCGCGGCTCAAAACGGCACGCAGCACGCATGTGGAAAGTGACAAAATTGGTACAGTGGGCGCGCCAGATGGCCAGCATTTTCTCAGCAGCACCGGCAGGGACACCTTCAATAGAAGGCTTCGAGAACACCTCCTCCACCTCGTCGATCATCCCGCAGATGCAGCCGAGGGTGCCCCCTTTCTCACCGTCCGAGAGCCTTACCAGTGTCAATATGGGCGACAACAGCTTCAGGGCAACGTCAACGGCTTGGTGATGAGGGACGCTATACACCACGGCGCGCACCGCAGCGCCTTCCTCTGCGATAACCGTGGTCTGCCCTGCCAACCAGGTAGTGTACGGGGCATCGATCATGAGCTGCTCCAAACACTCCGTCACGTTTCGGTAGCGCTGAAGCATCATGACGAGCGACGCAAAGCGGGTTTCGCAAGGCTGAATGAGCTCGAAGCCACCTTCAAGCGGCTCAGGGCTCTCGGCGAGACATTTTTGGGCAACTGCGCGGTAGCGTGCAAGTGCCGTTGGGTGACTGGTCACAAATTGGATCACTTTCCATGCGTCAGCCAAGGGCCGTGCCAGAAAATTTTCACCCCAGGCCAACCTGCCTGTTTGGCCCTCTACTGTGAGCGTAGCTTCAGAAGAGCACACGTCTTTCAGGAATTGGTCAATCGAGCCACTCGGGCTGACGAAGCAGAAGAGGTGGGGGTAAGCAGCCTCGATGAGGGGAAACGAAGCCTTGCTTGCGCTGTCCATGCACACGGCAGTAATCCTTTCCGGTTTCACTTCTTCGATGAGTTCACTTACAAAACCAGCGATATACTGCGCATCCTTGGTCTCGCCCGAGGTGTCTAGGGCCTTGAGAAAGTATGAGCCAAAGGGGCAGCTCGCTAGACCGTAAACGATGGGTTGATCTTGGGCAGTGCCCCACCCTTCGGAGACAATGAGGCCACCCATGGTGTCGATGAAGGATGATACGCGTGCCTTGGCTTTTGTTTCGAGCTCTTTGTCGAACGCGGGCAGCAAAACTTCAGTAAACTTCTTGCTGTCCGCCAGCACAAGGTTACCGTTGGGTATCAAGGCATTGCCACACGTCGCGGTGGCAGCAACAGCGGCACGGAAGCTGGGGTCATTGAAGAGGTCCATCGACAGGCCATTCTTGATCAAAGCTTTTATCCAAGCTTCTGTTACTTCGTCAGCCTCTGGTGTGCGCGCAGCACGAGCCGTTGTTGAGGACCCGGCCGACAATGAGGAGGATGATCCAGCCGACGACGAGGAGGCCACTGGCATCACATCTTCGGCCGCTGTCGAGGTCGTTGCTGCAGGTGCAGCCACCACTTCTGCCCTCGAGACTACAGCATGCTCTTCGGTCGTAGGCGCCTTAAGTGCACGACGCCGGCGAAACTCTGCGAGAACGGTCTCGTAGCGTTCGAGGCATTCGGCCTTAGGCTTGCACGGTGCAACGTTACGCGGGGTTACACTTCTGTCGATGTGCTGTTCGATGAAAGCTGGCCCGCCGCAGAAATGCTTGTCGCACAGCGCGCATGTCTTGTGTTTGCTGTTCTTTCTGCGCCCATCCGCTTCGACAATGGTGCTCCATGCTAGCGCTGTGCCTGGAAGCTCAGCAATGGGAAGAAAGTTCCACTCAGAAAGCACCCCCGCCATCCTTATGATAGGAACGAGAAGGCTACTGTAAGGTGTGCGGCTATTGTTCGTGGCTGATTTTTTTTTTTGTCTTCCTGGCAGGAGGAACGCACAAAAACCTTTAACCCCTGTACTCGTGATTTTCTGCCAGTTGACTCATTGAAGCACCACCCACCTCTACCAGTGGGTAGTATGGCAGTCCCCGAAAATCGGTCTAGGGCGCTCCCAGGGCCTCCAAAATGCATATGTGCCATACGATAAACAAACAAGGACATAGTGAGTTCGTGTATCGGCGTCCGAAGGCACTGTAGAGGATGGGTTACGTGACCAA